>Ga0183260_10000952_pt1 | contig 24579 bp, 32 predicted proteins | sample AntDrymUQ4972206_2_FD_129768 | JGI IMG/M metagenome (GOLD analysis project Ga0183260, IMG submission 129768) | Polar desert sand microbial communities from Dry Valleys, Antarctica - metaG UQ497 (22.06) (version 2) (version 2) | ecosystem: Environmental > Terrestrial > Soil > Desert | place... | reverse complement strand
CGGCGCCGCGGGCCCCGTCGCCGCCCTCGTCGCCGCCCTCCACCGCACCCGCGACCACCAACACGACGACTGGTCCCGAAGCGGCGCCCTAATTCGCTTGTTCGTGGGGGTACATCGTCCGGCACGCGGCGCACCATCGTTCGACCTCGTCGACCGTGCGGGCGCGCTGGGGGGCGTCCCACTCGTCGAGCTCCAGATACACGCGCCGGACCGCAGAGAGATTGGCGGCGTCGTCGTCACGCGCGCAGTTGTCGCAGGCCGCCGCGGGCGGGTCAGGCACGAACGGAACGTACACTGAGTGCACCGCCGGCAGCCGAGTGGCGCTGGACGGACTAGGAGGCACCGATGTCCACACCCGGGCAAGTCACGGTCCCGGTCGTGCGCGCCGCCAAGGGCGCCACGCCGTTGGTCATGGTCACCGCGTACGACGCGCCCACGGCGCGCATTGCCGACGATGCCGGGGTCGACATGATCCTCGTCGGCGATTCCGTGGCGATGGTTGTGCTCGGCTACGACGACACGCTCCAAGTCACGATGGACGACATGGCTCACCACACCGCGGCCGTGGCCAGAACGAAGCCGCGAGCGCTCGTGGTCGGCGATCTTCCGTGGCTCAGCTACCACCTCGGCGAAGCGGACGCCGTCGCCAATGCCGCGCGTCTGATCCGCAGCGGCGCGCAGTGCGTGAAGCTGGAGGGAGGCGCGAAGCGCGTGCCCGTCGTGCGCGCCATCACCGACGCCGAGATTCCGGTGATGGGCCACATAGGCCTGACCCCACAGTCGTTGCACGCGCTCGGCGGGTTCAAGGTGCAGGGCCGCACGGCGGAAGCGGCGCGACTCCTGGTCGCCGACGCCGAAGCGCTGGTCGAGGCCGGGTGTTTCGCGCTCGTACTGGAGTGCGTCCCCGACGAGGTCGCGCAGCTTGTCACCGAGACCGTTCCGGTTCCCACGATCGGGATCGGTGCCGGCGCGGCGTGTGACGGTCAGGTGCTGGTGATCCACGATTTGCTCGGGCTCGAGGACCGGATCACACCGAAGTTCGTGCGCCGGTACGCCACGCTCAAAGGTGTCGCCACCGAAGCCGTCGCCGCCTTCGCCGCCGACGTGCGCGCACGGCGCTTCCCCGGCCCGGACGAGGGATATCGCCTCGCGGACGGTGCCGCGGAGGAGCTCGGGCTCTATGGGGGCGGTGCGCGCGCGAGCATGTCGGCGTGAACCCCGGATCGAACGCTGCACCTGACGCGCGCATAGCTCCTGCCGCCCACCGGATCCTGTGGATCCTCGCGTGGATCCTGTTCGCTGCCGGAATGCTCGGTTGGCTCGTTCTCGGTGCCAACCGGCCCGACGACCCGCAGATCGTCGGCGTCTCGCACGACGCGCCGCGCGTCGCCGTGCCCGGCTTCGGGACGGTTGCGTTCAGCGTCGCCGGAGACGCTGCGACCTACTGCGCGCTCGAGGCGGCAAGCGACGCGGCGCGTGCCCAGGGGATGCAGCGGCGTTCGGATCTCGCCGGTTACGACGCGATGGTGTTCCGGTTCGAAGCCGACACGACTACGTCGTTCATCAACCACTTTGTGCCGATCGACCTGTCGATCGGTTTCTACGACGCCTCCGGCCGTCTCGTCGACACCGAGGAGATGGCGGCGTGCCCGAGTGGGAGCGGTTGCCCCGACTACAGCGCGGGCGCCCCGTTCCGCACTGCGATCGAAACGGCGGCCGGCGGCCTGGCGCAGCTCGGCCTCGCTGCCCCGGGCGCGCAGGTCACCCTCGGCGGCGCCTGCGTCTAGCGCAGGGTGGGCCGGAGCGAGCCCGTCCCAGACCGAACTTGACGCGCCTTACAGCGCTATCCGCGGTAAGACGCGTCAGGAACGGAGTGGCTCGGCCGTCGGACGCGCCGGGCGGTTGCGGAGCCAGCCGCGCACGGTGATCGACTCGAAGACGTCATCGACGAGCGCGGGGCTGACGTCGGGCGCGAACGAGATCACGCCCATGGCCCACAGCCGGACGCGGAGTCCGTCGGTTCGCCACGCGATGAGCTGCTCGCGGGAGTAGCGGTGGTAGCCGACGACGATCTCGCGCCCGACGCCGGGCCGGATCATCTGGAGCTTGAACAGATGGAAGTAGCGCTCCTGACCGGTCGGAGCGGCGAACCCGATGCGAACCGTCATGCGGCTCCCTTTCTCTTGGCGGCGCGGTCGCCGAGTCGTTCGATGACGGCCGCAGGCGCTCGCAGAGTTCCATGGACCTTGATCCGTTCGATCACTTCGTCGGCGAGGTCGGGATCGATGTCATCGGCGAGATGCAGCACGCCGATCACGCGGATGTCCATCCGCTGGCGCTTCTCCTTCACGGCGCGCAGGTCGCTCGCGTTGTGCCGCACGTAGCCGACGGTGAACTCGCGTCGCGTGATAGCGGCGTCGAGCACGGTCTTGTGCTCGTCGAGCTGGCGCCGGATCGCACTGCGGATGAAGTCGGCCCGGGTGGCGTAGAACCCCTCCTCGACCAGCACGTCGATCGTGCCGAGGTCGACCGGACCGAGGTTCACGCTGAGCTTCTCGTCGGGTGGTCCCGCCCGCTCCGGTCTTGCCATAGATTCATTCTAATTAGAGCATGAAAATTGTCAAGGAATTCACGCGCACGGCGCTCGGTATTCGCGCCACACCCTCCTGGCACACTGCGGGCGTGCGGTTCTTTGCAGGCGTCGACTACCATCGCACGGTCCAATTGAACCCTGCTCCGGATCGACCGGAGCCCCGAGCACTCGTTGCCGGGTCCAGAGGGAGGTACCAGCCGCATGCGGCCGTACGAAGTAGTCGTCATTTTCGACGCCAGCCTTGAGGAAGAAGCCATCCGGCCGGTTCTCGAGCGGGCCACGGCGCCGATCACGAAGGACGGCGCCACGGTCACGACCGATCGGTGGGGCAAGCGGCGTTTCGCTTACGAGATGAAGCACCGCTGGGAGGGCAACTACGTCCTTCTCGCCTTCAACGCCGAGCCCGGTCCCGTCTCCGAGCTCGACCGGGTCTTCTACCTCGCTGATGAGGTCATGCGCCACAAGGTGATGCGCCTGCCCGATCGAGTCGCCGGCCGCGAGCGGCCGCTGCGGCCCGCGGCGGCAGCCCCGGAGCCCGAAGCGGCGCCAGCGACAACAGGAGCAGACAATGAGTAATGGCAACAGCGTCACCCTCGTGGGCAATGTCACGCGGGATCCGGAGCTTCGGTTCACGCCCGCCGGCCAGGCCAATGCCAGCTTCGGCCTGGCGGTCAACCGGCGCTGGCAGAACCGCCAGACAAACGAATGGGAAGAAGCGGTCTCGTTCTTCGACATCGTGTGCTGGCGTGAGATGGCCGAGAACGCCGCGGAGTCACTGAGCAAAGGCTCGCGCGTCATCGTTACCGGCCGGCTCGAGCAGCGCTCCTGGGAGCAGGACGGCCAAAAGCGGTCGAAGGTCGAGGTCGTCGCCGACGAGATCGGTCCGAGCCTCCGGTGGGCGAACGCGGTGGTCACCCGCAACGAGCGCCGCACGGCCGACGCCGGTGGTTTCGGCGGCGGTCAGAGCTCGCCCCCGCCGCGTTCCGACAACGACTTCAGCGCTGACGAGGAGCCCTTCTAATGGCCGGCCGTAACGACCGAGACCGCGACCGCAAGCGTTCGCCGAAGGACACAGGTCGCCGCATCAAGAAGAAGGTTTGCCAGTTCTGCCGGGACCGCACGGATTGGGTCGACTACAAGGACGTCCCCGTCCTCCGCAAGTTCATGAGCGACCGCGGCAAGATTCGCAATCGCCGCGTCAGCGGCAACTGCGTGCAGCACCAGCGCGACGTCGCGATCGCAATCAAGACCGCGCGCGAGCTCGCTCTGCTCCCTTATGCCCAGCGCACCCTCAGCGAGCGGGGCGGCGGGCGGGGCCGGGGCGGTGGCGGCGGCGGTGGACGCGGCCGCGACGGAGGGCGCGAAGGCGCTCCCCGTCGTGACGATCTGGTTGCTGCACCGGCGGGCGATGTCGCGGTTGAGGTCGATGCGCTCGACACGCTGCTGGCCGGCGAGGTCGCCGACGACGGCGTTGCCACCGATAACGGCGTTGACGCCGGGGACGGGGGCGAGGAATGAAGGTCGTTCTCCGTGCCGATGTCGACAACGTCGGCAAGCGTGGCGACATCGTCGACGTCGCCCCCGGGTTCGCCCGCAACTTCCTGATTCCGGGCGGCTCCGCCATCGAGGCCACCAAGGGCATCAACGCCCAGGCCGACTCGATGCGCCGCCGGCGGGACCTCTCCGACGCCAAGGACCGTGAGGCGGCGCAGACCGTGGCCCGCACGCTCGTGCCCGCCGTGATCCACATCAAGGCCAAGGCCGGCGGCGAAGGAAAGCTGTTCGGATCGGTCACCACCGCGGATGTCGCCGCCGCCGTTGCCGAGCAGACCGGTGTCGAACTCGACCGGCGCAAGCTGCACATGGTCGAGCCGATCAAGAGCCTGGGCACCCACGAGGTGCCGGTGCGCCTTCACGCCGACGTCGAGTTCCAGGTCACCGTTGAGGTCGCCCCGGTCTAATCCGCCCACGCGTCCGCGGGCGCGTTACACCCCCCGCGTACCGTGCCAACCATGCACGCCTGTGGAGAACTCTCCCATTTTCGGGGTCTACTCCACAGGACATCCCCTGCTTTGCGCTCTAGCGGTCCACAACGCTGATGCCGGAGGATGCTCGGGCCATGGTGCAAGCTCTCGACGAGGTACGCCGCTCCCGCGCCGCGGGCGCGCGCGTGCCACCGCACGACCTCGCCGCCGAAGCTTCACTGCTCGGAGCCATGCTCCTATCGCCGAACGCCATCGGCGCCGCGGCCGAGGTGCGGCTCAAGGCTGAGGACTTCTACAAGCCGGCGCACGGGCACATTTACGAAGCCATCGAGTCGCTGTACCAACGCGGCGACCCGGCCGACCCGATCACGGTCGCCGACGAACTCCGCCGCGACGGGTTGCTCGAGGCCGTCGGCGGGCCGCCCACGCTCATCCAGCTGCAGACCGGCACGCCCGCGATCTCGAACGCGGGGCGCTACGCCCGGATCGTGGAGGAGCACGCGCTGCTGCGGCGCCTCATCGGTGTGGCGTCAGAGGTGGCGGAGCTCGGGTACTCGATGCCCGACGATGTCGCCGCGGCGGTCGATCGCGCCGAGACGCTTGTCTTCGACGTCAACCAGCGCCGGATCAGCGACGATCTCATGCCGGTCCGTGACCTGCTCACGGCAGCCCTCGACAAGCTCGAACAGCTCTATGAGCGTGGCGAAGCGGTCACCGGCGTTCCGACGGGGTTCACCGACCTCGATCATCGCCTGGCCGGTCTTCAACCGAACAACCTCGTCGTCATCGGCGCTCGGCCGGGCATGGGCAAAACCTCGTTGGCCCTCGGCATGCTCGCTCACGCGGCAATGGATGCCAACGTCCCGAGCCTCTTGTTCTCCCTCGAGATGGGCCGCGACGAGATCACGCAGCGCCTGTTGTGCTCCGAGGCGCGCGTCGACGCCTCGAAGCTGCGCACCGGCAACTTCGACGATCGCGACTGGGGCAAGGTGTCCGCCGCGGTAGGCCGCTTGGCGGAGGCGCCGATCTTCATCGACGACAACCCGAACGTCACCGTGATGGACATCCGCGCCAAGGCCCGCCGACTCAAGGCGCGTGAAGGTCTCGGTCTCATCATCATCGACTACCTGCAGCTGATGTCGGGCCGCCAGCGGGCCGAAAGCCGTCAGGTGGAGGTCTCGGAGATGAGCCGCAGCCTGAAAATCCTCGCCCGCGAGCTTCAGACGCCGGTGGTCGCGTTGTCGCAGCTGTCGCGCGGGCTGGAGTCACGCCAGGACAAGCGGCCGCTATTGAGCGACCTGCGTGAGTCTGGGTGCGTCACTGCTGACACCCGTGTCCTTCGGGCCGACACGGGCGCCGAGGTCGCCATCGGGGAACTGCTCCGCACGGGCGAGACGAACATCCCCGTGTGGTCCCTCGACGAGGAGCTCAAGCTCGTCCCCGCGACGATGACGCACGTCTTCCCGAGCGGCGTCAAGGAAGTGTTCGAGCTCCGGCTCGCGTCGGGACGGACGATCACAGCTAGCAGCAACCACCCGTTCCGAACGCTCGGCGGCTGGACGCGGCTCGACGAGCTCGCGCCCGGCACCCGTGTCGCTGTCCCCCGCGAGGTTCCCGAAAGCCTGAGGCCCATCGACTGGCCGGAGGCGGAAGTGATCATGCTGGCGCATCTGCTGGGCGATGGATGCGTCGCGTCCCGGCAACCGGTTCACTACACGTCGCAGGCGCACGTATACCTCCCGTCGCCCGTGCACCTTACGCACGGCGTCCGTAACCCGATCCAGGAATGGCTGGCGAGGTTCGGCCTGGACGGGCTGCGGTCGCACCAGAAGTTCGTGCCCACCGAGCTGTTCTCGCTCACCAACGGGCAAGTCGCCCTGTTCCTCCGGCACCTGTGGGCCACGGACGGATGCGTGCACGTCCCACGCGACAAGCGCAACATGCGGGTCTACTACGCGTCATCGAGCCGGCGGCTTGCTGATGACGTTCAGTCGTTGCTGCTGCGGTTCGAGGTCAGGACGCGGGTACGCGCGGTTCCCTCGACGCGCGGTCGCACCCAATATCACGTCGTGATCAGCGGGCGGGACGACCAACTCCGCTTCCTCGAACACGTCGGTGTGCACGGAGAGCGTGGCGTCGCGGCATGCGAGATGGCCGAGATCCTGCGTGAGCGCGCTTCGAACACCAATCGGGATACCGTGCCGCGCGAAGTGTGGTCCGTCGTGCGCCAACGCATGACGGAGCTCGGCATCACGACGAGGAAGTTCGCGGCGGGAATTGGCTCGACATACGGCGGGACGTCGCACTTCAAGTTCGCACCGTCACGACGTCATCTGGGCAAGGTCGCGCTCTTGCTCGATGATGCTTCGCTGACCGCTCTCTCCGAATCCTCGGTCTACTGGGACACCGTCGAAGCGATCACGCCCAAGGGTGAGGAGCCCGTCTACGACGCAACGGTGGCCGGGACACACAACTTCGTCGCGAACGGGATCCTCATCCACAACTCGATCGAGCAGGATGCGGACGTCGTGCTGTTCATCTACCGCGACGAGATCTACAACCCCGAGTCGCAGGACAAGGGCGTCGCGGAGATCATCGTCGCCAAGCACCGCAACGGACCCACGGGCACGACACAACTCGCCTTCCTCGATCACTACACGCGCTTCGCCAATATGGCCCGCGGCTGAACGGGTTCGTCGACTTAGCTGATCAACAAGGAACTCAGACGCTCGACGCCGCCGTTGAACGTTCCTGACATCCAGAGCTGGGGCGAGTAGACGACCAAATCGCCGGGTTCGGCGTTGATGCGGACTTCATCCGGATGCGGCGGCATAGCCGCGCCAAACGCATCGGAAAACGGCGCGCCCGTTCGATGCGAACCAGGCACTACACGGATGGTGCCGGTCTCGGCGCTGTGCGACGAAAGGGTGATGACGAAGCGCACGCGGTCCCACGAACCGATCGATGCCTTTGGCAACTCACTTTCGACGTGAAGTCCTTGGTGCCCGCACCCAGGCAGCACCACGTAGGCCGCGATATCGCGCACGGCCGACTCGACACCCGTAGTAGCGGCGACAAGTCGCGACAGCCGCTGAGACTTTCGGATCCACTCTGCTTCCGGTCGCTCGGTGATGCGGCTGAAGACGACGCCATCCTCGCCGGGATACCAAATGTTGTTCGATGGTTCGCCAGCGGCTTGGCGCTCGTCGGCCTCTGCCAGTTTCTGTGCGATCGTGGCGGCGACGATCTCGTCGACGACCGCGGTAAGCGTCGCCACCTCGGACGGAGGCGCGAATGACTTGACTAAAGCGAAGCCGCGCTCGTCGAGTTCGTTGAGCAGGTCGGTTTGATCACTTGCCATGGTCTCTCCCTGGGACAGAGCGGTCTCCGGCGCCGGCGAGGAGGAGCTACTCGGGGCAACTAGGGCGGACCGTGCGACCGTGTATCGCTCGCCGGTGTCCTTCATGCGCGTGCGTATCGCACGCTTCATGTCATGGTCACGCGTCATCGCTGGTCACCTCGTCCGCCCGAGACACCCCCAGTCCGGCTCGATGGCGTTACGAAGACCAACGGAAAACGGCCCGAGGGAATCCCCCCTTCGTCCGGTCAGCGCTCACTGGGGGAGCAACTGCGGACTGGGCCGTGAACCGCGGCCGTCGCGATTATCACGACAATCCTGGATGCCGTCAAGGACTTTGGCGCCTCGCGCACCAGCAGTTGACAGCTTCGTTCTCGACCCTCGAAGGAGTTCTTCGGACCAAGAGAATTTGCTAATCGTCGGTAACGCCAGCGTCTCCCGTGGGCCTCTAGGAATGTGACGATGGCGGAGGAGGATTGGATTCAGCTCGCTGAACGGGCGCGGCTTGGTGACAACCGCGCCTGTACACAGCTCATCGTCCGGTTCGAACCGTTTGCCACCGCGACTGCCCGTCGGCTCGTAGCTGCGGACGATGTTCTCGACGTTACCCAGGACGCGTTCGAAGAGGTCCTGACGACGATCGCGCATCTACGAACGCCGGCTGCCTTCCCCGCCTGGCTGCGGCTGATCGTTCGCAAACACGCCGACCGGGTGCATCGGCGCTCCCGCCGCGGCGTCCCGACTCCGAGGGACGAGGCCCCGCCCACTCAGCCGCACGACGCCGCCGAACGCAACGAGATCGTGGCGCTGGTGCGCGCCGCCCTGTCCACGCTGAGCGACCCCGACCGACGTCTCCTCGAGCTCCGTTACTACGCGGGATGGACGGTCGCCGATCTCGCGGATTTGCTCAACATCAATGACTCCGCGGTCAGGAAACGCCTGCACGACGCTCGCCGTCGCCTCCGCTCGTATCTATCCCCCGCAAACGAAAGTAGGGAGCCCGCAATGAGCAGCCTTTTCGACTACCTCTCTTACGCGCATGCCGCAGCTGACATCGACCTCGCCAACGGACCTGAACTCCGCCAGCTCAACCCGCCCATCCCAACGCCGACCGGGCTAAAGATCGTCGATGCGATGGCCCCGGTCGCTCGCGGTGGGACGATCGAGATCGCCGGCGCGTACGGGACAGGCCATCTCGTGATCGCGCTCGAGTTGCTGTTCCGCCTGGGGCGCACCGAGTCCGAAACCGCGTGCGTCGCCGTCGGACCGCGCGCGAGCGGAGACGAGCCGTACGACTTCAGCATTCTCATCGACGATTCGAGCGTTGCGCGCGATCGGCACTGTGTGATCCTCACCGACTCCGGCGACGACCAAGCGCGTGCAGTGCGCTCGGCGGCGAACCTTGCCGCGGGCCTCGCCGAAACGGGCACCGACGTGTTGCTCGTCATCGATCGCCGCGTCATCAGCGATATCGGCGTACGCAACCTCGCTGGCATCGGGCCATCGGGTGGCTCCGTAACCGTTCTCGTGGTGGCCGCGTATCCCCGGCGCGGGCCGCGGCCAGATCTGGCGGAGCTCGACGTGGACACACACCTTGTGTTGTCGATCGAGCAGTTCGCCGCCGGCATCTTTCCCGCATTGGATCCCGTGGTCAGCCGCTCGTCGATGAGCGGCGCGCAGTCTGCGGCCGCGGTTCGCGACCAGATCGAAGCGGCAGATCGCCTGCGCCGCTACTTCGGGCAACCGATGCATGCCAGCGAAGCGTTCACAAACGAGCCCGCGGTCTGGGTGGATCAGGTAGACGCCGAGGTGGAGCTCCAAAGGCTGCTCTCCCGATAGCCGCGTGACTAATCCCACCAGGACGATCTCAGGCAGCACGAACCTACGAGAGGACGATCTCCGGGCTCTCGGCGTCGGCGTCGATGACGATCACGGTGCCGCCCAGTTCGAGGCCGGCCCGTAGCGCCAGCGTGCGGATGCGCTTCGCCTCCGCGGCATCCTGAACCTTGCGGGCCACCGCCATCACGACGGGCTCACCGGCGAGGCGGGCGGTGACGTTCGGGTCACGCTCGATGTCGCGCACCCACGCCGGCGGACGGGGGGCGTCGAGCACGACGATCAGGCGGTCGCCGTCGGCCACGAAGGACGTCAGCACCGTTTCGCGCGCCAGCCCGGTTAGGCGGGCCACAGTCGCAATCGTCACCGGACCGGCTGCGTCCCACCCGGTGAACGCGCCGGTCGACGGAAGCGGCGTCGTCATACCCGTCCCTTCAGCCAGTCGACGATGGGCTCGATCGCGTCGCGCTGCCGCCCCGTGAAATAGTGCAGCGCACCGTTCACCTCGACGTAGGTCTTGTCCGGCGCGCCCGACGCGTCGAACGCGCCTCGCGCCTGGGACAGGCGAATCTCGGTGTCGCCCGTGGGGTGCACGAACAACGAGGGGACGGTGACGGCGGGCAACGTATCGGCGAGGGCGGCGCGCGACTCGATACCGGACCACGTCGACAGCCAGCCGCGTGCGGTCATCACGCGCCCGAGCCCGCCGTAGCCGTAGTTCGCGTCGAGCGGATCGGGAAACGCGAACACCGAACCGAGCGGACGGTCGTCGGGGTCGATCCCGGGATCGAGGTACGCGGGGTCGGCCAGCGTGCGATACGACGTCAAGTACCGAGCGTGAACGGCCCGGCGACGGGCACGGTTCCACGCGTCGGATCCCGGTGGCGCGGCGCGGGCGACGCCGCCCGCATCGGCCCGCTCGGCGAGGGCTGTCTTTGCGGCGGTGTCGATGCGCGCGACGCGCGCTTGTTGCGCAGCGCGGTACGACTCGAGCCAGTCGGAGTCGTATGAGGACGGCTCCGGCCACGGCCGCCACCCGTTGCGCGGGTCGTACATGTCGAGCGCCGGATCGACGCTGAAAGGGTCGGCTTCGTCGGTCACTGAAGGGTCGATCACTTGGAGCATGAAAACGCCTTCGCCGGGGTGCGCAGCCAGAGCGACGAACGCATCGCCCAGGGTTTCGCCTCGCTCCGCGACGGTCTTCTGCGCCAGCGCCATCAACGACGCGCCACCGGAGTTGCCGAGAAGGACGACGGACTCGGCGCCCCGCGCCCGCGCTTCGCGCACCATGGTCTCCACGTCAGTCACGCAGTTCTCGTGAACACAGTCGGTGTCGTTGTTCACATAACGCGTCGACGCGCCCAGCACCGCGTACCCGGCTTCGGCGAGGAGCGGGTTGGCGTAGTGGACCGAGAAGTCACCGCGGGGATGGGTGAGGACAACCGCGGTCGTCCACGCCTGCCCGGCGGGCGGGGTCCACCAGATCCCGCGGCACACCGCGCCGTCGGGGCTCACCATCGTCACGGGCTCGGTGCGCGGCGCCACCGCGGGTGCGCTCGGCGCGTCGGGCCAGTAGCCGAGGAACGGTGGACGTGCCACCGCAAGGGCGGCTCGCCCGCCGCGCGCGCCGTCCCGGTCCGCCATCGACCCAGGTTCGCACGCCCGTAGAGTCGCTGCCGTGCAGCCGGCGACAACCGATCGGTCGCCCGGCGCGTACTCGTTCCCGCTCGTCGCCGTCATCGCGCTGTGGGGGACGGTCCCGGTGATCGTCCGCCAGGTCGAGTTGCCGGCGGCGGCGATCGTTGCTACCCGGCTTTGGCTCGCGGCGCTCGGGCTAGCTGCAGTGGTCGTGTGGGAGCGCCGGTCACAGCGGGTCTCCGGGCCCACGGTCTTCAGCGTGGCGCGCGGTCGGTGTGTCGCGGTGTCGGTGGTGCTCGCCGTGCACTGGGTCGCCGAGTTCGCGGCCTACCAGCGGGCACCGATCGGGACGGTGATCTTCATCGTGTATCTCGCTCCCATCGGCGTCGCGTTGGCGGCGCCACGCATACTCGGCGAGCGGTTGACGTCGCGGACGGTCGGCGCGCTTGCGCTCGCGTTCGCTGGGTTCGCGCTTGTCGCCGGGGGAGCCGTGTCGTCCGCGGCCCTTTCGGGCCTTGTGGCCGCGGCCGTGGCTGCGGCCACGTTCGTCCTGCTCATCCTGTGGTCCAAGCCGCTGGCCGAGATCTACGGAGGGGTGCGCACTGCGCTCATCGAGATGACCGGTGCCGGCGCGCTCCTCGTCCCGGTGGCCGCGGCTGCGTCGTGGGGAACGCCGAGACCCGCGTGGCTCTGGCTCGTCGTGCTCGGCATCGTCCACACGGCCGTCGCGATCGCCGTGTATCTGCATGCGCTCCCGCGGGTCGGCGCAACGCGGACGGCGATCCTCGGTTACATCGAGCCCGCGAGCGCCGTCGTGTGGGCGTGGTTGTTCCTCAGTGAGTCACCTACGGTCGCGACAGTTCTCGGTGGAGTGGCGATCGTCATCGCCGCCACGCTCGTAGTGAACGAAACCCAACAGCCCGCGGAGGTGCCCGTCCATGTTCCTCGGTGACGACCTGTTGCCGTTGCTCGTCCTCGCGCTCGGCGCCGCGCTCGCGTTCGGCAACGTGCTCGCGATCGTCCGTCCCCCCGGCAACCGCGGTGAAGGCGAGCTCGAGCGCGCGCCGGTCGGCCGCAGCATCGGCATGGCGCTGATCGGCGCGTTGGCGGCGATGTGGGCGCTGGCGTCGCTCCTTCGTGGCTGACGCGGGAGCGCTGACGGGCGCGCCCGTGGCGAGGCGCTAGACCGACGCCCGATGTCCGACGACCGCCTCGTCCACATCGAGGGGCGCGAACTCCCTGACGAAGACGTCGTCGTCGGGCAGCGACGGGCGCGCCCGCTGGCGCTGCGCCTCGTCTATCTCATCGTTGGCCTGGGGCTGTTCGTCACTGCGCTGGGCTTGATGAAGTCGGGCGCCGCCGCGCTCATTCCGACGTTGGAGGGTTCTGTCTTCACCGACAACGCGTGGAGCACCCTCGGTCTTGGCTGGCTCGGTGCGTGCATCGTGTTGTCGGGCTCGCCGGTAGCGGCCTCGTCGCTGACGCTGCTCGACGGTGGCGCCATCGACCGGACCCAATCGTTCACGATGCTGACGGGGTCGCGTCTCGGCGCCGCGTTCGTGGTCCTCGTGGTCGGCACGATCTACGCGCTGCGCCGCACGGACGGTCCCGGGCGCCGGGCTCCAATCTCGATAGGGATCCTGTCGCTTCTCATGACCATGGTGACCTACGTGCCCGGCGCCATCGCCGGGTACTTCCTGCTCGAACGTGGCGGCCTCGACGGCCTCGACATCGGCACGTCGCCTTCGCTGACCTCGGCGACCGACGCGGCGTTCGGGTGGGCGGTCGACCTCGCGAAGGGAGCGCTGCCCGACTGGGCACTGTTCCCCGTCGGCCTGGCGGTGCTGCTCGTTGGATTTGCGATGTTCGACCGCGTGCTGCCCGAGGTGGGAAGCCAGCGACTCGAGTCGGCGGAGTCCGCCTGGTACGAGCGCAAGTGGCCCATGTTCCTCGCGGGGTGCGCGGTGTGCCTGCTGACCCTCTCGGTCTCGGTGGCGTTGACCGTGCTCGTGCCGATCGTGGCCAAGGGCTACGTGCGGCGCGCCAACACGCTGCCCTACATCGCCGGGGCCAACATCACGACGTTGGCGGACACGCTCGTGGCTGCGGTACTGCTCGGGAACCAGGACGGCGTTCGTGTCGTTGTCGCCGTCACGGTCACCGTGACCGTGTGGACGCTGATCGTCCTCGCGGTGTTCTTCCCGCTCGTGAGGCGCGTGTGCCTCGGTATCGCTCGACGCGCCCTGCTATCGCGGGCGCGCCTGGCCGCTTTCGTCGTGCTGTTGCTCAGTGCGCCCGTGGTGCTGATCGCGGTTTAACCGCCGCCGCCCTTTGGCGAGGGACTTGAACCATGCGGCTGGGCGGGCGATGTCAGCCACGCCCACGCCTCGGCCAGATTCACGAGTTGGGCTGATGTCGCGCCTTCCGCCCGGGCCTTGATGGTCTCGAACAGGGCTACACGCGCCTCATAGCCCGCTCGATTCAACGTCTCCGCCTGTTGCTCATCCACGTGGCTCTCCTCACACTCCTGCTGCCGTCATTCCCGAAATGAATGACCGGTCGGGAGCGGGCCAGTGACACTAACCCCCGCCGCGCTCCAAGCCCAAAGGCGTTACCCGTCTTCGTTGGTCGCAAACGAGGCGGCGGCTGCTCGAGGTGGCTGGCGCGACGCTACGCGTCGCTACGCGTCCGCGATGCTGATGCGATGGCCTCCGACTCGCGCCCGCTGCGCATCGCGCTGCCGGTCGCGGCTGCGCTGCTGGGAACGTGGTGGGTTCGCCGGGTGATCCTGCCGGCGCGCCCGGACGACGCGGGCACGCCGCATGCGCGTCAGCTGCCCCGAGGTGAACCGCGGCCGACCACCGACGGCGCCGGCGTGCGGATCGTCGTCAACCCGACATCCGGCCCGGCCCGGGTCGAACCGCCCACGGCGGTGCTCCGTGAGGGCCTCCCTGCGGCCGATATCCACGAGATGTCCGAAGGCGACGACCTCGAGGCGCTGCTGCGCGATCCGGCATTCGTCGCCATCGGCGCCGCCGGCGGCGACGGCACGCTGGCGGCGGCGGCCGCTATCGCGGCCGACCGAGACGTTCCGCTCGTCGCGGTGCCCGCCGGGACGCTCAACCATCTTGCGCGCGACCTCGGCCTCGATTCCGCCGAGGACGCGGTGGCGGCCGTGCGCGCCGGCACCGCCGCGTCCATCGACCTCGGCATGATCGGGGATCGGTGTTTCGTCAACACGCTCACGTTCGGCGGCTACAGCGCAGTTGTGGATCGGCGAGAGCAACTCGAGGCGCGCATGGGCAAGTGGCCCGCACTCGTCGTCGCACTGGTGCGAGAACTGCCGCGCATCGAGCCGCTGCGCTTGCGGCTCGACGGCGAGCGCGTCGACGTCTGGCTCGGCTGGGTCGGCAACTGCAGGTACGGGCCACCGGGGCTCGCCCCCGCGTGGCGCGAAGAGCTCGACGACGGGCTTCTCGACGTGCGGCTGGTCCACGGCGGGCCGCGCCACGCGCGCACGCGTTTCGTTCTGGCCGCGCTCATGGGTCGGCTGAGCGCTCTGTCCGTGTACAGCGAGCAACTTGTCGAGTCGCTCGAGGTCGAATGCCTTGACGGGCCGCAACGCCTGGCCGCCGACGGCGAGACGTTCGACGCGCCGGCGGCGTTCACCGTCGCGAAGCGCCGGCGCGCTTTGCGCGTGGCTTTGCCCCCGAACGAGTGAGCCCGCGGCCGACCAGCACGGCGGCGATGACGATCGCCGCCAGGCCGAGCGTCGTGAGCCACGGACCGGCGTCCTCATAGGCATCGTCGAGTAGCCAACCCAACCCGAGCATCGCCGCCAGCGACAAGAGACCTCCGGCGAGGTCGAAGATGAGGAACCGCCGCACGCTGATCTCTGACGCGCCGGCGGCCGCCGCGATCAGGCTCGACGGCATTGCCGCGAGGCGGCCGAGGAAGATGACCTTGTCGCCTTGGGAGTTCAGTGCGTCCTGGAGCCGTACGATCCGCTGCCGCGGCAGGAGCCGCCCGGCGATGCCCGGCAGGTCCTGTTTCTCCAGGTCCTGACAGAACTCGCGTCCGAGCCAGAAGAACAGCCAGACGCCACCGAGCAGGATCGGAAGGGCGGCCACGATGGCGACGCCGAGCGAGATGTCGCCGTTTTCGGCCGCGAACCCGGCGAAGAGCAACGTCTCCTTCGTCGGGCGGAGGAGCACGAGCACGGCGATGTTGTCCCGGTAGAGCAGCGGGGCCAGGGGGATGGCAAGGATCGCGAGGACGGCGCGCACCCCGGCGGCCACCAGCAGCGCTCTGCGCACGGTTGTTCCTAACTCCGTAGGGGAAGTGTTGAAGGGTGGATCACGGATTACCCGAAGCGGCCGCAACCAAACTCGACGCACAGGGACGTTACGGCCTTCGTGAGCTACTCGTCGGGATCGCCGTCGTTCTGGTCGGCGTGCCCTTCGGGCTCCTGCTTCACCAGGTCACGCGCGACGGACCCCTCACGTCGCTCGACGAGAGCGCCGCGCAGTGGCTGCACGTCCGCGTCGTCGAAAACGACGCGGTCGAGGCGGCGATGCACGCGGTGTCCTACACCGGCAAGCCCATCTTCCTCTTCTTCGCAGTCGGTCTCCCCGCCCTCTGGTTGCTGCGCCACGGTGCGCGGAAGCTGTTCATTTTCCTCGTCGTGGTCAGTCTTGGGGGTGGAGCGATTGACACTGTCGTGAAAGTGGCGGTGGGGCGGCCACGACCGACCTTCGACGAGCCCGTCGCTACCGCGTTCGGCAACAGCTTCCCGTCGGGCCACTCGATGAGCTCGTTGGTCTGTTACGGCGCGCTTCTGCTGGTCTTTCTGCCGCTCGTGCCGCGGGCGCGGCGCACGCTCGCCGTCATTGCGACGGTGACGCTCGTCCTTGCCATCGGCTTCTCGCGCCTCGCCCTCGGCGTGCACTTCGTCTCCGACGTGCTCGGCGGCTACGTCCTCGGCGCCGCCTGGCTGATCGGGTCTGTTGCCGCGTTCGAGATCTGGCGAGAGGAGAGGGGCCGGCGGACCACCGACGCCCTGCACGAGGGGGTCGAACCCGAGGAGGCGCAGCAGGCGGCGCGGAGCTCGTAAGCGGGTGCGCGGGTGAAGCGGTCAGGCGGCGGTGAGGTGCTTGACCAGGACTTTTACTGTCGACTGCACGGTCTCGTCATCGAGCTTCGTTAGGTCGCGGAGGGCTCGGTCACCGTCAGCCGAGAGGTCGATGCCGCAAACGGCCGCGACCGCGCGATCGAGCGCTGAAAGGACGGTTTCCGGCGAAGAAGCACTTTCCATCGGATCCCGTCTACCCACTCGCAAATGGGCCATACATCGCCAACCGGCCGTTCGACGTTCGCCCTCTGTGACTGCTTCTCGGCCCAGGCTCCTAGTCGGCGAGGGCCGCGCTTCCGTCGTGGAGTTGCGCGCGCTGGGCCATCGACGTGACGATCGCCGCCGCGTCCTCGACGATCGTGGTGCGGGCACGCAGCAGCAGGAGGAGCCCGACAATCACCGGCGGGAACACGACGTAGAACGCCGTGACCAGCGAGCCCGTCAGGTCCGCGATCAACCCGACGAGCGGTGGGGCGAGCGCGGTGCCGAACACGGCCGCCGCCAGCGCGAACGCCGAGGCGCCCACGCCACGCGATTCGGCGGGGATCACATCCATCATTGCGGCCCGCAACGCCGGCGCGGCACCCGCGGCGGAGAGCACGCCGACGAACTGGAGCGCCAGTCGCAGCGGGACCTGCGCCACCGCGAACGAGATCATGAACAGCACCGCACAACCGATCGCCGACCACACAACCAGAGCGATGCGCCCACCGGGCCCGCGCCGCGCGGAGCGGTCGGCGAGAATCCCGCCGAGGATCGTGCCGAGCCCGCCGCCGATACCGAGCACCGCGGCGGTGAACGCGGTGGACTCCGTGACCGACATCCCGGAGAACCGTTCGTGGTAGATCGCCAGCCAGAACCCGATGCCCGACACGGTGAACAGCAGCGCCGACACGCCGATGAGGATGTAGCGCATCGTCCGGATGCCGAAGATCATCCGCAGCTCCGACACCAGCTCGCCCCACGCGCGGCCGACGAAATCGCGCAGGGAGGCGTCGTCAACCCGTGGCTCCGCCGGTGCGGTAGCTGCCGACTGCGTGACGTCCACGCCCAACTCGCGGAGATCGGATTCGCCCCGCGCCGGTTCGCGGAGCCGAAACACGAGTAGCGCAACGAGCGATCCCGGAATTCCGACCAGCGCGAACGCCCAACGCCAGCCGAGGCGTTCGCCGACGAAGCCGCCCAGTGCGAGGCCGATTCCCCCTCCGACGAAGAACGCGATCTGCTGCGCGGAGAACACGCGTGAGCGCATGCGCCCCGGGTAGTAGTCGCCGAGCAGCGACGTAGACGCCGGATCGTCGACCGACTGCCCGATGCCCATCAACCCGCGGGCGATGACGAGGTTCCAGTAGTTCACGGCCGTCGCCGACAGCACGATGAGGCCGCTCCAGCTCACCAGCGTCCAGCCGATGATGCGGTTCCGCCGGTAGTGGTCGGCCACCCACCCTGCGGGCACGGTGGCGATGGTGTTGACGAAGACGAACGAGAAGCCCAGCAGCCCGAGCTGAAAGTTCGAGAGCTGCCACTCGTCCTCGAGGATGGGCAGCACTCCCCGCAGGATGGCCATGTCGATCTGGTCGACCATGCTGACCAAACCGAGCACCACCATCGGCGCGAGCGGGTACCTGTACGGGTGACGGGCGATCGGTCAGTCTGTCCTAACTTTGGTGGCGATGACAGGGCACGACGCAGAACTGTGGGCACGGCGGGAGCAGGTCGTGCGTGAGCACATGGACGCAGAGAACCGCCTCGACTTCGACGCGGTGATCGCAACGTTCGCGCACCCGCGCTACGAACTCATGGCGTCAGGCGAGATCTTCGACGGCGAGGACGAAGTGCGCGACTACTTCGCGCGTTCGCGCGCCTTGTTCCCGGACCAGCGCAACGAGAATGCGGTGCTGCGGTGCGCCGGCGACGCCGTCGTTACCGAGCTCGATCTGCTCGGTACGCTGGCGGGCACGGACCGGTCGTTCCGCTCCCGCATGGTCGCGCTCTTCCTGTTCGAGGGAGACAAGATCGTGTGCGAGCGCGTGTACTACGACGCGCAGTCAATCGCCGCGCAGCTGCGAAACGTGGACTAGTCGCTCTCCGGTCTTGCTTCGCTCGCCAGGAGATCACCCGTGCCGCGCTCGTCGGCGAGGTCGCGCAGCACTTCGTTCTCCGCCGGTGTCGCCGACGGGCCGAAGTGCACCACGCTCGTGGCGCCGGCGTCGCAGTTCGGGCACCGCAGCGCCAGCACGGCCACCATGTCGTCCGGGTCGCTGGCGCCCTCCAGCCGGCGCAGCGACAGCAGCTTCACCGCTTCCGGCGAGGAATCCTGCTGGCACTCCGAGCACCGCAGCGCGCCGTCTTCGGTGACCCATAACGTGGCGGCGTAGCCCTCTTCGGCGTAGCTGCCGAGCACGTCGGTCAGCGTCGTTTCGTCCGAGGGCGCTTCTGTGGCTTCGTCGGTCGTCACGTGCCGGGGGTACCCGGGACAGGGGCCGGGTAGACGACACCTCGTGGCCGAGGCACGCGTTGGCTGCTCCGGCTGGGTGTACAAGGACTGGCGCGGGCTGGTGTACCCGGAGAAGCTTCCGCAACGGCTGTGGTTCGCCCACTACGCGACGCTGTTCGACACCGTCGAGATCAACAACACCTTCTACCGGCTGCCCACCGATACCGCCGTCGAAGGGTGGGAGCGTCAAGCGCCGGCCGGGTTCACGTACGCCCTCAAAGTCGGCCAGTTCGGCTCGCACAGGATGAAGCTGCGTGACGCGGCGTCATGGCTGCCGAACCACCTCGACCGCGTGCGGCTCCTCGGCCCATCGCTCGGTCCGAACCTGTTGCAGCTGCCGCCGAGGTGGCGCCGCGACCCGGCGCGCCTCGAAGAGTTCCTCGCGGCCGCGCCGCGCGACATGCGGTGGGCGGTCGAGATGCGGGACCCGTCGTGGCTGCATGAAGACATCTACGCGGTGCTGCGCGCTTTCGGCGCCGCGTTGTGCATCCATGACCTGCTGCCCGAGCATCCATGGGTACTCACGACAGACTGGACCTATGTCCGATTTCACGGGCCGCGCGCCCTCGAGGTGAAATACGTCGGCCGCTACGGCCGCAACCGGCTCACGCCCGCCGCGGTGCGAATGAACGAGTGGCTCGCCGCCGGCATCGACGTGTACGCCTATTTCAACAACGACTACGACGGCCACGCAGTCCACGACGCCCAGACCCTGCGAACCCTCCTCGGGGTCGCGTGGGACGATGGCACCGATGGACAAGCGCGACCAGATCCGGTCGACGACGGAGTTTCTCGAGCAGGTCGCGAGTGATCGATCGATCCTCGAGGGTCTGAGCGAAGCCGATCGGATCCGATTTCTGAACGCGGCCGCGACCGTGTTCAACCCCGACGCGGAGGAGCGCCGGCAATGGGCCCGGGCGCGGAAGCGCGAGCAGCGGCGAGCGCGCATTCGTCGCGACGAGGACGTGCTCGTGCAGACCGGTATCCGGCGTCAGCGGGCGAAGCCGGTGTTCACGACTCCCAATGTGTTCGCGCCGGAAGGATTCGATGCCGACGCCGGCGCGGCCGACACGGGCGTAGTCGACGACAAGCACTGCTACGTCTGCAAGAAGCACTACCAGCAGCTGCACCACTTCTACGACCAGCTGTGCCCGTCGTGCGGCGACGTCAACTTCGCGAAGCGCTCCGAGACCGCGGACCTGCGCGGGCGCGTCGCGCTCCTGACCGGCGGTCGCGTGAAGATCGGCTACCAGGCGGGGATCAAGTTGCTGCGAGCGGGCGCGCACCTGATCGTCACGACGCGCTTCCCGCGTGACGCCGCGTCCCGCTACGCCAGGGAGACGGACTTCGACGACTGGAGCGACCGCCTGGAGATCTTCGGCCTCGACCTGCGCCACACGCCGAGCGTCGAGAACTTCTGCCGCCACATCGATGCGACGCGGTCGCGCCTCGACTTCATCGTGAACAACGCGTGCCAGACGGTGCGCCGCCCGCCCGCGTTCTACGAGCACATGATGGCGCTCGAGACCACTGCGTTCGGCGAGCTCCCCCCGGCGGTGCAGGCGCTCGTCGGCGAGGGTGAGGACACGCGGGGCCTGTTGCCCGCTGCGACACTGTCGCAAATCGCGCTGACGGCACCGGGCCGGGACCGCGCTCACGACCTGTTCCCCGCGGGGCAGCTCGACCAGGATCTTCAGCAGGTCGACCTCCGGGGGCGGAACTCGTGGCGTCTCACCCTGGGTGAGGTTCCGACCGTGGAGATGCTCGAGACGCAGCTGATCAACGCGGTCGCGCCGTTCGTGCTGAACGCGCGGCTGAAGCCGTTGATGCTTCGCACAGACGAGCGCGACAAGCACATCGTCAATGTGTCGGCCGTCGAGGGCCAGTTCTACCGGCGCTTCAAGACCACGAAACACCCGCACACGAATATGGCGAAGGCGGCGCTCAACATGATGACGCGCACGTCCGCCGCGGATTATCACGCCGACGGGATCCACATGAACAGCGTCGACACCGGCTGGGTGAGCGACGAGGATCCCGTGGAGATCGCGCGATCCAAGACCGCCGAGCACCGCTTCCACCCGCCGCTCGACATTGTCGACGGCGCCGCGCGGATCGTCGACCCGATCATCCACGGCTTCAACAGCGGCAGTCACGTGTACGGGCAGTTCTTCAAGGATTACGAGCCGACGGACTGGTGAGGCGCGATGCCGCTGTTCTCCGACCGACGTAATCCGGCGCTCATCCTCACGGAGCTGCCGCGTGCCGCGGGCGAGTTCGGCGCCGCGCTCGCGGTGTCGCCGTTGCTGGCGCGCCTCCCCCGCGGTGACGGTCACCACGTCGTCGTCCTCCCAGGGCTCGCGGCGTCCGATACGTCGACGCGCTATCTGCGGCGGTTCCTGCGCGGGCTCGGCTACCACGTTCACGGGTGGCGTGTCGGGCGCAACATGGGTCCGACCGACCTGGTCCTGGGCGGGCTGCGTGAGCGCATGGCCACGCTGCGCGCCGCGCACGGTGAGCCGATGTCACTGATCGGTTGGAGCCTCGGCGGGATCTACGCCCGCCGGATCGCCAGCGCGGCGCCCGAACACACGCGGCAGGTGATCACGCTTGGCAGCCCGTTCCGCATGACCTCGCAGGACGGCGGCCTGCGCGTCCCTGTAACCAACGTGTACACACGCGGAGACGGGATCGTTCCGTGGCGGACGTGTCTCGACGACCCGGGGCCCGAACGCGAGAACGTCGAAGTGCGCGGCAGCCATTGCGGCCTGGGCCACAACCCCGCCGCGCTCGTGGTGATCGCCGATCGACTTGCGCAGACGCCTGGATCGTGGCATCCGTTCACGGCGCCGCGAGGTCTCGGTCGGCTCTACCCGAGGCCGAAGACGGAGCCGTGAACGGGTAGCGGTCGCGCCGTCAGGACGCGGCGCGGTCCGACGTGTCTTCGAGCGGCGGGGTGACCGCCCACCCGCGCCGCTCGAGTTCGTCGGCGAGGACCTGTGCCGGGGCAGCGGAAAGGATGCGGGCGCGCTCATCCTCGATGCGGGCGGCGGCAGCTGACGACTCGAACGACAGCGCCGTTTGTGCGTCGGGCGACACGCCGTTCACCAGTTGATCGATCAGCGCGGAGGCCTCGCTGCGCGTAAACTTCCCCGACGACTGGCGCTGCGTGAGGCCGAGTGGCCGCCTGGCTTGGCGGAAGTCGTCGTGGCCGGCCTTGCGCACGAGCGCGAGGAGGTAGTCGATCTGCTTGGTCGAAGCGGGCGGACCCGATGCCTGGCCGAAACTCATGGCCCCATCTTGGCGACAGGGTGTGGCGCGCCCGCGGCAAGCGTGGCTCAGCGCAAGCAGGTACCGTCGGTCTATGCGCCGTGTTGCGTTTCTTCTTGCGATGACGATGCTGGCTGTCGGTGCTTGCGGTGACGACGACGACAACGCCGCCGAGCCCGCGGCGGAGACAACGTCGACGTCGACGTCGACGTCGACGACCGTGGCGCCGGCAGCCACCACCATGACGACTGCGTCTGGCGAGGCTGCCGCCACGACCCAAAAGTGCAAGACGGTCGGCTTCACGCCGAACAGTGAGGACGCCGCCAGTGACGTGACCGCCCGCGGGCTTTCGTGCGCTGAGGCCGAGAAGTTCGTCGAGGTGGCCGGACGGCGCACCAGCTCGGGCGGGCCCGATCGCGTCGTCGTCGAGGGCTACACCTGCGAACGCACACGCTACGAGGACGAACCGCTCCCGCGGTCGTACTACACGTGCACGAACGGCTCGAAGACCGTCACGTTCGTGCGCAGCTGACGCCGAGTTGCGCGTCGAGCGTCGCTCCGCCTAGTCAGACCCTGTGACAGAGATCTCGCGGTTGCTCGAAGCGAACGCGGCTTATGCGGTGGCGCGCGCCAACGTCGTCGTCGATCGGCGTCCCGGCCGCCGGCTTGCCATCGTCACGTGCATGGATGCGCGCATCGACGTCTTCGCGGTGCTCGGCCTGCACCTCGGCGAGGCGCTCGTCATTCGCAACGCCGGCGGGCGGGTAACGAGCGACGTGCTGCGCAGCCTCGCATTGGCAACACACGTACTCGGCGTCGACACCGTGGTGGTGATGCAGCACACGAAGTGCGGCCTCGCCGGCGTGACGGAGGAGGAGCTCCGCTCGCTCACGGGCGCGGAACTCGAGTTCTTCCCCATCGACGACCACGCAGCCGCGCTGCGCGAGGACGTCGAGGTGCTCACGTCCACGACCTTCCTCGCGCCGCTCGACGTCGTGGCCGGATTCGTCTACGACGTCGAAAGCGGCGAGATCGAGGATGTCGTCCGCTGGGAACGGCCCGAGCAGTGACGCGAAGAAGGGCGGTCACGCGACCTGCGCGTGATCGCCCTTCCGCTGCGGTTGGTTACTTCCGGTCGGTGATCGCGTCCTTGACCTTGCCGGCCGCGTCCTTGACGTCCTCGCCGACGTCCTTCACGGCGGCCTTGGCCTGATCGCTCTTGCCCTTGTTCTCGAGGTCGCGGTTGCCGGTGAGATCGCCGGCCGCTTCCTTGACCTTGCCCTTCACGTCCTGGGCCTTGTTTGACACTCTGTCGTCGGTCGACATGGATGCACTCCCTTTTTCGGCGAAAAGCGCCGCCGGAACACATGGTTCCCGCTCACGCTGCCCCTAGTCCGTACCCAGTTGGCGCTCGGGCAATCCGTCGCCGGTCCCGCGCGCGGCTGCGGCCATGCCCACCCGGTGTTTGACGCCCTTTTCCGCGCCGACCCCGTTCTTGACGCCCTTTTCCGCGCCCAGCGCGGAAGAACGCGTCAAGTTCGCTCTCCGCCCAGCTTTGCCTGGCCAATGCGTGCTTATACGTGCTTCACCATTTGCGCGCACGTGGTCCGGTAGATGAAGCGGTTGCCTTCCGCGTCTTGGTCTTCCCACTCGTCCGGTGTCTCTCCGCAGACCTGGTAGCCGAGATACTCGTACAGCCGACGCGCTCGCGTGTTGTCCAATTCGACCGAGAGCCGAACGGGCGAGAGTCCTCGGCCGGCTATCCGCTCCTCGCATGCGCGCACCAAGCGGGTCGCTAGTCCCAAGCCTTCGAGCTCGGGATGCGTGGCCACCTGCCAGATGGTGCCGGCCCCCGGCTCGACCGCGTAGTCGATGCCGCCCTTCGCCACCGGCACGCCGTCGACCCGCAGCGCGAGGTAGTCGACGTCGCCTGACGCGACGCGCTCGAGTTGTTTCGCAACGTGCTCCAGGTGCAGCGCGCTGCCGGACCACGCAATGAGAGGCAACTCGTCTGCGTCGAGAGGCAGAACGGTGAGCACGGCCTTTCCCTGCTCGATCCGTTCTCGAACGCTTGGCGTGTCCACGCCCGGCAATGTCGCAGACGTGCGCGTGTTGCGATACTGATTTGCGCGTCTAGCGATATCCATCGCGCGAACCGCGCCGGACATCAACAAGCTTGACTTTCGGGTAGCGGAGAAGGGGGAGATGCGTGGTCGCGGTGCGCGTGAACGCGAGTTACGACGACAATGCAGACAAGTACTTCTGGCTTCG
>Ga0183260_10000951_pt1 | contig 24580 bp, 19 predicted proteins | sample AntDrymUQ4972206_2_FD_129768 | JGI IMG/M metagenome (GOLD analysis project Ga0183260, IMG submission 129768) | Polar desert sand microbial communities from Dry Valleys, Antarctica - metaG UQ497 (22.06) (version 2) (version 2) | ecosystem: Environmental > Terrestrial > Soil > Desert | place... | reverse complement strand
CCGTTTCCGCCCGGCCCGTTTCCGCCCGGCCCGTTTCCGCCCGGCCCGTTTCCGCCCGGCCCGTTTCCGCCCGGCCCGTTTCCGCCCGGCCCGTTTCCGCCCGGCCCGGTCGGTCCCGGCCCACCGGGTCGCCGCTCCTTCAGCGCACGGCGTGCCTCCCGAGTGCTGCGCTCCGCCTCGACCCGGGTGCGTGCCACCCCCGCCGCGCGCATCTGGGGCGCCGCGGCGGCGTGCAGCACCGCGCGGGCGACGTCGCGGGGTGAGACCTGGATGCCGTCACGGGCCGGTACCACCCGCAGGCGGCCGCGAACCCGGTCGACCCGGGCGTTGCGCGCCGGCCGCTCGACCGACTCGATGATCCCGGCCAGCCGACGCGACAGCTGCAGCAGGTTCACGATCGTCCGCAGCCTGCCGTCGGCCACGCGTACCGACAGGGCGGGCGCGTAGCGCTGGGGCACGAGCCGCACGACGCGACCGGGGAACCGCAGCTCGATGGGGGTCGACACCAGCACCGCGACCCTTCCCGCCATCGCCTCGCGCAGGTGGGCGCGGTCGACGTGGGGTGAAACCGATGTGACCGGCAGCTCGACGGTGCGCTCGTCGACCAACCAGGCGTCGCGCACAGCAACCGCCGAGCGCCCCACGTCGAGCCGCGACCCGGGACGCGGGCGCTGGACCACGGGCCGCGCGCCGTCGAAGGTGACAACCGGCTCCACCGGTGCAACCTGCGTACGGTCAGCCAGCGCCCGCAGTGCGCCGAGAAGCCGCTGCTGGTCCACGCGGACCACCGGGGCGACCCGGTCACCTCCGAAGAACGCCTCCCATACCGCCAGTGGATGGATGCGGTCACCGTCACCGGCCCGGTCAACGGTTGCTGCCACGTCGAGGCGCAGACCCGCCTCGACCGGGTCGAGCACGGTCTCGGTCCCGGCCGCGGAGATGTCGATGGGTTCGTCCACACGCGGGCGCAGGTCGATGCGCAGCCGGGCGCCGGCCTCGGACGGGGTCAGACCCCCGATCCCGACACCGGCGACGCGCGTGCCCGCCGCGATCTGGTCGCCGGCCACCGCGGCGGCGGCGGAGTACAGGCCGACCAGCAGGACCAGGACGCCGCCTGCCGCCAGCCACGCGGTGCGCCGGTCGCGGCGGCGACTGTCGTCTCGGGCGGGATCCGCCGGCGGAGGCCGACTCATGGGGCGGTCAGTGTACGGCCGCCGGCACCAAGGATCGTGGCGACGACCACCGAGCCTGCACCGACGGTCAGGAACACCCAGCCGCGTGCGTCACCACCGAGGAGGTAGTCGCCTTCCGGGCGCCCGTAGAGCACCGTGAGCACCAGGGCGCACCATCCGGCGCAGTAGCCGACGAGCACCCCGGGACCGGCGCCCAGCGCTCGGAGCCCGATGCTGCCGGCGGCCGATGCGGCGCAGGCCAGGACCACTCCCCACGGCAGGGTCGGCCCGCCCTCGCGGTGCACGAGAACCGCGAAAAGTCCGATGGCGGCGCCGAGACCCACCGCGGCGAGCACCAGGCCGGCGCCCACCAGCGACACCCGCCGTCCAGGCAGCTCTCACGCCCCCTCGGCGTGGGGCCCGTCGACGTCGAGCCCGGCGAACAGGTCGGACTCGAGCCCGGTCTGCTCGTCTCGAGGGCCCGGGATGCCCTTGACCAGCCGGTAGTACTCCAGCCCCCACACCTGTTCGCCGAGGTTGTTGCTGAGCGCGAAGAACGGTCCATCGACCGCGATCTGGGTTGCGTGCGTCCGCATCGCCGCCAGCTTGCGCTGGACGTACGCGGTGCCGTCCACCCGCGCGGTGAGCAGCTTCTCCTCGACCGCGAACGGGGGCATCGGGCCATCGGGATCCAGGCCGCCGAAAGTGGTGGTGTCTCCGGACTCCCGCAGGCTCCGGATGCCCTCGCGCATCTGCTCGGCGGACCGTGAGGTCCAGTAGACCTTGGCCACGTCCCAGGCGTCGCCTAGCTCTGGCCGGTACGACGGTGCGGCTGCGAGCGCGACGGCATACGTCGCCACCCGGTGCGCCTGCACGTGGTCGGGGTGCCCGTACCCACCGAGCTGGTCGTAGGTGACCAGGACCTGCGGACGGACCTCGCGGAGGATCTCGACCAGGTGGTCGGTCGCCTCCAGCAGGTCCGCGGACCAGAAGGAGCCCGCCGGAACCTCGGGCGGGACCATCGCCCCGCCGGTGTCGCTCCACACCATGCCGGTGTCGTGGTAGCGCCCCGCGCCGCCGAGGAACCGGTGATCGGTGACCCCGAGGACGTCCATCGCCGCGGCCAGCTCGCCCACCCGGTGCTCGCCCAGGCCGCCGTCTCGGTCGACCGACAGGTGCGCCAGCTCCGGGACGAGCACCTCGCCGAGCTCCCCCAATGTGCAGGTGACCAGCGTGACGTGTGCACCCTCGTCGGCATAGCGCGCCATCAGGGCACCGTCGTTGATGGTCTCGTCGTCGGGGTGGGCGTGCACGAGGACGATTCGGCGGGCTGCGGCCGGACCGTTGGAGGCAGCTGAGGTCACACTGAAAGGCTACGGCGTGCGCAACGCAGCAAGGACGATGCTTCCCGCAGCCCCGATTACGAAGACGCATCATCACTCGATTCCACCGTCGACTGGCAGGATCGCCGGGTGACCGACCCAGCGCTGTCCGAGGCCCTGTCGTTCCCCCGGCTGTTCGCGCGCACCAGCCGGTTCACTCTCGGGGTGCCGAGGGCGTTGACCGTGAGCCCCGACGGAGGGTGGGTGCTGTTCCTGCGCAGCCGGTCGGCCACTGATCGCACCGGCCTGCTCTGGGCGTACGACGTGACCACCGGCGCCGAGCGCTGTGTCGCCGACCCCGGCGTCCTGCTCGGCGAGGCCGGCGAGCAGCTGTCCGCGCAGGAACGCGCCCGCCGCGAGCGCAGCCGAGAGTCCGGTGCCGGGATCGTCGCCTATGCCACCGACCGCGACGGTGACCACGCCTGCTTCGCGCTGTCCGGGCGGCTCTGGCTCGCCACTGTGCCCAAGCCCGGCGCCGCGACCGGGAACGTACGCGAGCTGCCGTCGGTGGGTGCCGTCATCGACCCACGGCTCGACCCCACCGGTCGTCGGGTCGCCTACGCCAGCGCCGGGGCACTCCGGGTCGTCACCGCCGACGGCGCCGACGAGCGGTCGGTGGTAGAGCCCGACGGCCAGCACGTGGTCTGGGGACAGGCCGAGTTCGTCGCCGCAGAGGAGATGGACCGGCACCGTGGCTTCTGGTGGTCTCCAGACGGTGAGTCGTTGCTGGTGGAGAGGTACGACGAGCAGGACGTGCCGCTGTGGCACATCGCCGACCCGGCCAACCCCGACCGCGAGCCCGTGGTGGTGCGCTACCCGGCGGCCGGCACCACCAACGCCGACGTGACGTTGTGGTGGGTGCGCCTGGACGGCTCCCGACACGAGGTGCAGTGGGACCGGGCGGCGTTCCCGTACCTGCTGCGGGTCTCGTGGTCGACCCACGGCCCCCCGCTGCTGCAGGTGATGAGTCGCGACCAGCGCGACGCGCAGGTGCTGGCCGCGGAGACCGCCGGCGAGCGGCTGAGCGGTGCCACCCAGGTCCTTGCCGAGCAGCACGACGACGTCTGGCTGGACGCCCATGAGGGGGTGCCGGCCTGGTCACCGGACGGGCGGCTGGTGACCGTCGGCGCCGACCACCTCAGCGACACCAACCGGGTGTACGTCGACGGTGACCCGATCGGGCCCGAGCTCCTGCAGGTGCTGTCGGTGGAGTCGGTCGACGACGACGGGGTGCTCGTTCAGGCCACCGCCGAACCGACCGAGCTGCACCTCGCCAGGATCGGCTGGGACGGCACCGTGGCGCCGGGGGCCACCACCGAGGGCAACGCCACCCACACCGGCACCGTCTCGGGCGGCACCTGGGCCGTCAGTCGTGGCGGCCTCGACGCCGACGGCACGCACGTGTTCGTGGTTGCGTCCGGCGAGCGGCGCGAGCTGGTCAACCACCAGGCGTACGCCGGCTTCCGGCCGCGGGTGACGATGCTGCGGCTCGGCGAGCGCGAGCTGCGCACCGGCGTGCTCTTCCCCCGCGACCACGTGCCTGGCTCGCGCCGGCTGCCGGTGCTGATGGACCCGTACGGCGGGCCGCACGGGCTGCGGTGCGTGGCGGCGTCCCGCGCGTTCCTGGAGTCACAGTGGCTGGCCGACCAGGGGTTCTGCGTGGTCGTTGCCGACGGCCGCGGCACACCGCGCCGAGGCCCGGCCTGGGACCGCGCGGTGCGCGACCGGCTCGCCGCGGTACCGCTGGCCGACCAGGTTGACGCCATGGCTGAGGTGACGGCGGCGTACCCCGACGACGTCGACCCCCGCCGCGTCGGCATCCGGGGCTGGTCGTTCGGCGGGTATCTCGCGGCGTACGCGGTGCTGATGCGACCAGACGTCTTCTCCTGCGCGGTGGCGGGTGCGCCGGTGACCGACCAGCGCCTCTACGACACCTTCTACAAGGAGCGCTACCTGGGGCATCCCGACGTCCAGCCGCAGGTGTACGACGACAACTCCCTCCCCCCGCTGGCCGAGCGGCTCGAGCGGCCGCTGATGATCATCCACGGCCTTGCCGACGACAACGTCGTCGTCGCGCACAGCCTCCGGCTGTCGTCGGCACTGTTGGCCGCGGGCAAGCCGCACACCGTGCTGCCGCTGTCGGGGGTCACCCACATGGCCTCGCAGGAGGCCGTTGCCGAGAACCTGCTGCGGCTGCAGGTCGGCTTCTTCCGCGACCACCTCGGACAGGCATGACCGAGCGGGTCTACCTACACATCGGCCCGCCCAAGACCGGGACTTCCCACGTGCAGCAGGCGTTGTGGGCCGGCAAGCAGGCGCTCGCGACCACCGGCGTGCTGATCCCCGGCGAGTCCCACAACGCCCACCGACTGACGGCGTGGGACTTCTTCGGCCGCCGGCCCGAGGGCGCGGACATGCGGGCGGCCGACGGTTCCTGGCGAGTGCTGGTCGACCAGGTGCGGGCCTGGGACGGCACAACGGCGGTGATCTCGGAGGAGTCCTTGGCGGCTGCCCGCAAGCCGCAGGTACGTCGGCTGGTCCGCGCGTTCGCCCCCGCGGACGTACACGTGGTGGTCACCGCGCGGGACCTGGACCGCGTCATCCCGGCGGCCTGGCAGCAACGGGTCCAGGGCGGCGAGACGCAGCAATGGTCGGACTTCCTCAGCGAGCTGCGCGACCCGCACCGGGCGTCCCCGCCAGCACTGCTGTTCTGGCGCCGGCAGGACCTCGTGCAAGTGCTGTCCGCCTGGGAGCGCGCAGTGCCGGCTAGGCGGATCCATGTCGTGACCGTCCCGCCGGCCGGTTCGCCGCCGCGGCTGCTGCTGGAACGGTTCGCGGAGGCTACGGGTCTGGACCCCGATGTCCTGCAGGCCGCCGGGGCCGGTGGCCCGGCGGCCACGAATCCGGCGCTGGACAACCCGGCGCTGGGCATGGTCGAGGCAGAGGCGTTGCGCCGCCTCAACGCCGGGCTCGGCGGCCGGCTGGACGAGCGGCAGTACCGCCGCGTCGTCGCCACCGCCGTCCTGCCAGCCCTGCGGTCCCGGCCCGACCAGACCCGGATCGTGCTGCCGCCCGAGCACCGGGCATGGGTGCGGGAGCGGTCCCGGGCCGTAGTAGGCGGGCTCCGGGCCGGTGCGTACAACGTGTCCGGCGACCTGGACGACCTGCTCGGCGCACCGGACGAGCAGCAGCGGGCCGACGGCTCGCCAGAGCCGTCCGACGCCGACCTGGCCGGGGCCCTGCTGGCAGCGTTGACCTCCGTCAGCCAGGCATACGCGACGTTCTGGCGACGGCACCGGCGGGTCGATCGGGCGCCGGCCGCCGGCGGAGTCTCGGCCGTGGCCAGCCGGGCGCGGGGCGCAGGCTTCCGGGTGAAGTCGGCAGCACTGCGCACCGCCCGGCACAGCCCCCGGCTGGCCCGGTTGGCCCGGCTCGCCCTGCGCCGCCCTGGCGCCGGCAGCTAGTGCCGCCCTGCCGCGGGCCCGACGAATCTTCCGACCTATCGGTCGCCCCAGCAACCGAGCCGTCGGGAGATCCGGCAGGGGGGGCCGCGGGCCCGAACGGGGAGCCGCGGGCCCGACGAATCTTCCGACTGCCGGTCGCCCCAACAACCAAACCGTCGGAAGATCCGTCAGGGGGAGTCGGCCAGCGCTGCCTCGATCACCGGGACCCGCCGACGAAGGTCGGCCACCCGTTGCCGGGTGCGCTCCGGCTCGCCGAGGTCGCGCAGCGCCAGCATCCCGGGGTCGCCCGTGTCCTGACCGGCCGCGATGCGCTCGGCGGCGGACGCCATCCGGGTGCCGGCCGCGTGCAGCAGCAGCCGGGGGTCGACGCCGCCGTAGGCATCGGCGACCAGACGGAGACGCCGGACCACGTCCGGGGTCGACATCTCGTGCGACAGCGGCACGCCCGTCCAGGCCAGGAAGGCCAGGTCCTCCAGCGGCACCCCCGGCCCGGCGATGTCCCAGTCGATGATGCCCGCGAAGCGGCCATCCGAGACGATCCAGTTGTAGACCCCCGGGTCGTTATGGCAGATGATCTCGGCTGGCGCGAGAGCCCGCGCACCGTGCCGCCACGACAGCGTCCCCACCGGCCGGAACGTCGTGACCGCGGTGTGAAAGCGACGCAGCCATCGCGCCGCGTCGCGAAGCGTCTCGGTGGAGGGTTCCTCACCATCGACAGCGACGGTGCGACCAGGCAGGTGGGTCAGCACCTCGCGCCCGCGGGCGTCGAAGCCCAGCACCCGGGGGATCCCGTCCAGCCCGGCCGCCTCCAGGTGTCGCAACAGCCGGTGCACCGCGGGTGTCCACGGCCCGGTCGGGCGCCGCACCGTCGGCCCGATCCGGATGGCACCGCCGACGTTGCCACCCTGCAGCGCCTCGCCGTCGAGCAGCCGCTCGCGCAGGGTGTCGACGAACGGCAGATCGCCCGGCAGCCACGGCACGTCGTCCAGATCCTCTGACGCGAGCCAACGGACGGCGTCGTGCTCGCGCGGCACCACCTCCCCGTCGACCAACCAGCATTCGTAGGCATGCAACGCCAGCCCGGGCCGCAACGACTCGGCACCGGGAACTCGCGGGCCCACCTGCACCGTGCAGCCGAGCTCTTCGTGTACCTCGCGGACCAGCGCCACCTCGGGTGTCTCCCCGGGGTCGACCTTGCCGCCGGGGAGCTCCCAGCCGCCCGCGAGGTCACTCGGCGCGGTGCGCCGGGTTGCGAGCAGCCGCCCGTGCTCGACGATCATCGCGGCCACCACGATCGCTGTCTTCGGCATCGAAGGTGAGAGTAGGCCAGCGCGGCACGCTGAGACATTGCCCACCCCGACGGGGATTTCGCCGGCCGACGGGGCAGGATTGACACGTGGCTACCTCCATGCAGCATGGCGTTCTAGGGCCCAGCCGGGCCCGGGTCAGCGGCAAGACGCTGCGCCAGGACCGCTGGTGGCTGCAGCCCGCGGCGACCTTCGTGGTGTTCGCGGCGTTCGTCGTGTACGCCACCTGGCGGGCCTTCTCCGGCTCCGACTACTACTCCACCCCGTACCTGTCCCCATTCTACTCCCCCTGCCTCAGCACGGACTGCGTCGACGGGTCCAGCGACTTCGGGCAGCCGATCAGCTGGTTCCCGCTGTCACCTGCGCTGCTCATCCTCGTCTTCCCGCTCGGCTTCCGGATGACCTGCTACTACTACCGCAAGGCCTACTACCGGGCGGTCTGGCTGTCACCGCCGGCCTGCGCGGTCGCCGAGCCGCACAAGAGCTACAGCGGCGAGACCCGCTTCCCGCTGATCTTCCAGAACGTGCACCGCTGGTTCTTCTACGCCTCCGGGCTGGTGGCCGCGGTACTGACCTTCGACGTGGTGCTGGCCTTCCGCGACACCGACGGCGACTGGGGCCACATGGGTCTCGGCACGTTGATCATGCTCGTCAACATCGTGCTGATCTGGGGCTACACGCTGTCGTGCCACTCCTGCCGACACGCCGTCGGTGGGCGGCTGCGGACCTTCTCCAAGCACCCGGTGCGCTACCGGGCGTGGACGCTCGTGTCCCGGCTGAACACCCAGCACCCACAGTGGGCGTGGTACTCGCTGTTCTCCGTCGCCCTCACCGATCTGTACGTCTACCTGCTGGCGACCGGCGCCTTTGACGACCCCCGGCTATTCTGACGTGAGGGGAACTGCTGACATGAGCGCTCCCGACCTCGAACGCCACCAGTACGACGTCGTCGTCATCGGCGCCGGCGGGGCCGGCCTGCGGGCCGCCATCGCCGCCCACGACGCCGGTGCGCGTACGGCGATCGTGTGCAAGTCGCTGCTGGGCAAGGCACACACGGTGATGGCCGAGGGCGGCATTGCCGCCGCGTTGGGCAACGTGTGGTCTGAGGACGGCTGGAAGGTGCACTTCCGCGACACCATGCGCGGCGGGAAGATGCTCAACCACTGGCGGATGGCGCAGTTGCATGCGCAGGAGGCACCCGAACGGGTTCTGGAGCTGGAGGAGTGGGGGGCGCTGTTCGACCGCACCCCCGAGGGCTTGATCTCGCAGCGCGACTTCGGCGGGCACCGGTACGCCCGGCTGGCCCACGTCGGCGACCGGACCGGCCTGGAGATGATCCGTACGCTGCAGCAGCGCGCGGTGGCGCTCGGCATCGACTGCTTCATGGAGTGCACCGTCACCGAACTGCTCACCGACGCCGATGCCGATGGTCCGGCCAGCATCGCCGGCGCGTTCGGTTACTGGCGCGAGTCCGGCCGGTTCGTCGTGTTCGAAGCGCCCACGGTCGTGCTCGCCACCGGTGGCATCGGCAAGAGCTACCAGGTGACCAGCAACTCGTGGGAGTACACCGGCGACGGGCACGCGCTGGCGCTGCGTGCGGGCGCAACCTTGATCAACATGGAGTTCGTACAGTTCCACCCCACCGGGATGGTGTGGCCGCCGAGCGTCAAGGGCATCCTCGTCACCGAGTCGGTGCGCGGCGACGGGGGCGTGCTGCGCAACTCCGAGGGCAAGCGGTTCATGTTCGACTACATCCCCGAGTACTTCAAGGCCGAGACCGCCGACTCGGAGGGCGAGGCGGACCGCTGGTACACCGACAAGACGAGCAACCGCCGCCCGCCCGAGCTACTCCCCCGCGACGAGGTGGCGCGGGCGATCAACACCGAGATCAAGGCCGGCCGCGGCTCACCGCACGGCGGCGTCTTCCTCGACATCGCCTCGCGGCGCAGCGCCGACTACATCAAGAAGCGGCTGCCGAGCATGTACCACCAGTTCAAGGAGCTGGCCGACGTCGACATCACCGCCGAGGCGATGGAGATAGGTCCGACCTGCCACTACGTGATGGGTGGGGTGGAGGTCGACCCCGACTCCGGCGCGTCGATCGTGCCGGGCCTGTTTGCCGCCGGCGAGGTGGCCGGCGGGATGCACGGCTCCAACCGGCTCGGCGGCAACTCGCTGTCCGACCTGCTGGTGTTCGGCCGCCGCGCCGGGCTCAACGCCGCCTACCACGCCGAGCGGCGGCTGGCCGGTTCCCGCCCGCGGGTCTCCGACGACGCCGTACGCGCCGCGGCGGTGTTCGCCGAGGCGCCGTTCGAGGTGGTCGCCGACGCCCCCGACGTCGGAGAGAACCCGTACACCCTGCAGCGCGAGCTGCAGGAGTCGATGCAGGAGCTGGTAGGGATCATCCGCACCGACGAGGAGCTCACCAAGGCGCAGGCCCGCCTGGACGACCTGGAGAAGCGGGCGCAGCACCTCGCGGTCGAGGGGGACCGGCAGTACAACCCTGGCTGGCACCTGGCGCTCGACCTGCCCAACATGCTGCTGGTCAGCCGTTGTATCGCGATGGCCGCCGCCGAGCGCACCGAGTCGCGCGGCGGGCACACGCGGGACGACCACCCCGGCACCGACGACGGCTGGGGCCAGGTCAACCTGGTGCTCAGCCTCGACCCGGACGGCGCCGTGTCGCTTGCCCGCCAGCCTCTGCCGGTGATGCCGGACGAGCTACAACCCCTGTTCGAAAACAACTGAGCTCGACAGCAACTGAGCTCGACGACGGCTGAGGAGACACTTCGGTGGCGTACGACCTGACGATGCGGATCTGGCGCGGCGACCACTCCGGGGGCGGGCTCGTCGACTTCACCGTGCCGGTCGAGGAGGGCGAGGTCGTCCTGGATGCCATCCACCGGGTACAGGCCACCCAGGCCGGCGACCTGGCGGTGCGGTGGAACTGCAAGGCGGGCAAGTGTGGGTCGTGCTCGGCTGAGGTCAACGGCCGGCCGCGGCTGATGTGCATGACCCGGCTGAACATCTTCGCCGAGACCGAGACCATCACCGTGACACCGTTGCGGGCCTTCCCGATCGTCCGCGACCTGGTGACCGATGTGTCGTACAACTATGCGAAGGCGCGCGAGCTGCCGGGCTTCGCGCCAGGTCCGCGCGAGGCCGACGGCAAGCGGCGGATGATGCAGGCCGACGTCGAGCGCGGCCAGGAGTTCCGCAAGTGCATCGAGTGCTTCCTCTGCCAGGACATCTGCCACGTCGTCCGTGACCACGACGAGAACAAGCCCGCGTTCGCCGGGCCGCGGTTCTTCCTGCGCTACGCCGAGCTCGACATGCACCCCCTCGACACCAACGACCGCCGAGCGCTGGCGCAGGGCGCCGCTGGGCTGGGGATGTGCAACATCACCAAGTGCTGCACCGAGGTGTGCCCCGAGGGCATCCACATCACCGACAACGCCATCATCCCCATGAAGGAGCGGGTGGTGGACCGCAAGTACGACCCGCTGGTCTGGCTCGGGTCCAAGATCGGTCGGCGCGACGCCCGCACCGAGTTGTAGCGTTGCCCCATGGCCGACATTCTCAGCGACCAGGAACTGTACGCGGCGATGGCCGAACGCCCGCACTGGGAGGCCCGCGACAACGCTCTCGAACGGTTCGTGCAGGCGCCAACCTTCCTCGACGGCATCAATTTGGTGGTCCAGGTGGCGCGGGCGGCCGAGGAACGCGACCACCACCCCGACATCGACATTCGCTACACGACGGTGTCGTTCCGGCTGTCCACCCATTCGGCCGGAGGCATCACCGCCGCCGACGTCGATCTGGCCGCGGCGATCGACGCCCAGATCGACCAGCTGGGCAACTGAGCGGCGGCGCGTACGTCGGCATCGCCGGCGTGCTGGCAGGCCTCGACCGTCAGGCGGGGCACACCACTGTTCCCCGTGCCCGGGCGGTCGGCTTCACCTGGGACCGTGCAGACGCCGCCACCCGCACCTGGTGGCCCCAGGGGCTGACGACGTCCGCCGACGCCTGCGCCGCGCCCGGCTCCGACATCGGCGGCCGGCGGGTCCTGCTCTGCGGCTGGTACGCGAGGCGGCGCGGCGGAGGTCACGCGGCCACCCGGGTGAGCGTGGTCGACGTGACCGATCTGCAGACACCGCGGTACGCCCATGTGCAGCTGCTCGACGCGGGGATGGAGCCGGTACGGGTGCACGCGGGCGGGCTGGCCTGGTGCGGCGACCTGCTGCTGGTGGCCGACACCCAGCGCGGGATCCGAGTGTTCGACCTGCGCACCGTCTTCCGGTCCGCCGACGGCGGCTTCCGGCTTGCGCAGTGCGACGGCTGGACCCCCAACCGGGCCCGGCCGACCCCGCCGCTGCGCTGGTCGTTCCTGTCGGTCGACCGCACCACACCCGGCGAGCTGTCGCTGGTCGCCGGTGAGTACAACCGCTCCGGCAGCGGAGCCCGGCTCGCCCGGTGGGCGCTGGACCCGGACACCTGCCTGCCTTGGACTACCGCGCCGGACGAGGTGATCCGCACCGACATCGCCAGCATGCAGGGCGCCGTACGGGTTCACGGCACCTACGTGGTGTCCGCCAGCCAAGGCCGGTTCCGCCGCGGGCAGCTGTGGACCGGACCGGCGGGTGGCCCGTGGCTCAAGCATGCCGGGGCGCTGCCGGTCGGCCCGGAGGACCTGGCGTACGACCCGGAGACCCAGCGGCTCTGGACCCAGACCGAGCACCCCGGCCAGCGCTACGTTCTCAGCATGCCCTGGCCACCCTGACTCCACGCGGTTCTGTCATCTGCAACTGACAGTGACGGTTGCGCGCTTGTGCAGCGGCGTGTCGCGACAAATTCGTCACTCTCAGCGGATGGGGCGGCCGAGGGGGTCAGCCGAGGAGCTCGTCGGCGAAGCACCAGCGCCAGCCCTCGCCGGTCTCGAAGCTGCGGATGACGGGGTGACCGGTGTCGTGGCTGTGGCCCTCGGCGTGCCGATAGGTGGATGAGTCACAGCACCCGACGTGGCCGCAGGTCACGCACAGCCGCAGGTGGACCCAGTCGTGCCCGTCGCGCAGGCACTCCTCGCAACCGTCGGGGGTACTCGGCGGAGGGATGGTGGTCAGCTCGGCCAGGTGCTCGCACGCGCTCTGCACGACCGGGTGCGGAGTGAGCAGGTCGAAGTCTCGATCCTCCGAGGTCTGCACCTGGATCCGCTCGATCAGGCTCTCCTCGAGGTCGAGGACGTTCATCACCTCGCGCAGCACGTCGTGGGCGACCAGGCCCTCGTCCCGGATGCGGACCACCTCCGCCCGCTCGGCTTCGAGCATGGTCTCGCGCAACCTGGCGTAGACGACGCTGGGCGGCTCGGCCATGTTGCCGAGCCGCTCCCACGCCGCCTCGGCCCGTTGCAGGGAGCGCTGTCGCAGTCGCGTCATGACCTCCTCGGACTCCTGCCCGGTGCGGGCATCATCCAGGGCCCGGATGCCTTGGGTGGACGCGCGCTGCAGGACGCTGGCCTCCTGCAGGCTGTCCTCGGCCGGATCAGGGCCGCTCAGCCCGAGGCGCCGCACCATCCACGGCAGTGTGGTGCCGTTCAGCAGCAAGGTGCCGATGGTGACGATGAACGCGATGAGCACCAGCGCCGCGCGCTGCGGCGTCTCTTCCGGCAGCAGAAAGACGGCAGCCAGCGTCACCACCCCACGCATCGCGGCCCAGGTCACCAGCATCGGCATCTGCCAGCCCGGGTGGGGGTCGGCCCGGCGAATGCTCGGGATCAGCCGCGGCAGGTATGTCGCCGGGTACATCCACACCAGGCGCAGCACGATGACGGTGACCAGCACCACCAGGCCGACGAGCACCGTACGGAGGAGCCCGATCCCGCTCTCCTCCAGGTCAGCGAGGATGGTGCGCAGCTGCAGCCCGATCAGCAGGAACACCAGGCCCTCGAGCAGGAACTGCACGGCAGCCCAGATCGTCCGCTCGAAGATGCGAGAGGCCGCCTGCTGGATCGTCGGTGACTTGTGCCCCAGCAGCAGCCCGGCCACCACGACTGCCAGCACGCCGGAGCCGTGCACCTCCTCCGCGGGCAGGTACGCAAGCCACGGGGTCAGCAGCGACAGCACCCCGTCGGTGACCGGGTCGGTGACCCGGCGGCGAATCTGGGCGACCAGCTGCGCGACGACGACCCCGACCGCCAGCCCGCCGCCGGCCGACAGCGCGAACTCCAGCGCCACGTCCGCGACGGTGACGCTGCCGGTGATGGCCACGATGGCCACCCGCAGACAGACCAGCGCGGTCGCGTCGTTGACCAGGCTCTCGCCCTCCAGGATGGTGACGGCGCGCCGCGGCATACCCACCCGGCGGGCGATCGAGGTAGCTGCCACCGCGTCCGGGGGTGCGACGACCGCCCCGAGCGCGAATGCGGTCGGCAGGTCGATCGGCAGCAGCGCGTACGCGACCAGCCCGACCCCGACGGTGGTGAACAGGACCAACCCCACCGACAGCAGCCCGATCGGCCGCTTGTTGCGGCGGAAGTCGACCAGCGACGTGCGGATCGCCGCCGAGTACAGCAGCGGCGGGAGCAGGCCCAGCAGCACGATGTCCGGGGTGAGCTCCACGTCCGGGATCCACGACGGGAACGACGCGGCGATGCCGATCAGCGTCAGCAGCAGCGGCGCGGACACCGAGAACCGGCCGGACAGCGAGCTGACCGCGGTCACCACCGCGGTCAGCAGCAACACCGTAAGTGCGATCTCCACGGAGACGATTCTGCCAAGTCGGAGTGCGACCGTCGCCGGCACAGGAGAGTTCGCTACGCGGTCGGGCGCAGCCGGATCTTCCGACGCATCGACTGCCGGGGAAACCCAGCGGTCGGAAGATCGGTCCTGCGGGTTGCCGAGCAGCCGCAGGGCAGCAGCTCGTGACCGCGGTGGCGGCAAGCGCTGGCGAAATCGACGTACGCGGCGTGGGGCAGCATCGTGCTGCCGCCGACAGGCGCCGTCGCGCGCTTCAGCTGCTCCCGGTCGAGCACGGTGTCGAGTGGTTCAGGTCCGGTCACGTCACACCTCGCCGGTGAATGCGCCGAGCCCGCGCGAGTCAGCGCGCTCGCCCCGGGTGAGGAAGCGGTAAAGCGCGTACCCGGCAAGCACCGCGAGCAGCGAGGCCGCGAGCATCAGGGACGCGAGCGCGTTCAGCGCCGGGGTCGGGGCGGCCCGGGCGCTGTTGTAGATCTTGACCGACGTCGGCTCGGTCGCCGCGTCGCCGGACAGGTAGCGGACGATGACGAAGTTGTCGATGACGTCGGCGAACACGAGCACGGTGCTGGCGAGGATCGCGGGTCCGAGCATCGGCAGCAGCACCCGACGCACCGCCGCCACCGGGGACGCGCCCAGGTCGATCGCAGCCTCCTCGTACTGCTCCCCGATGGTCAGCAACCGCGCCCGGACGAGGATCACCGGATAGCTGAGCTGGAAGGTCACCAGACCTGCCACCTGCCCGGAGAGGCCGAGCTGCAGCGGGGTCACCAGTGTCGTCACCATGAACAGCAGGGCGACGGCCAGCAGCGTCTCGGGCAGCACGAACGCGAGCAGCACGGTGATGTTGGCTCCGGCGGGCAGCCGGCCACGCCACCGGTCGAGGCCGAGCGCGAGCGCGACGCCCAGCGGCACGGTGATCAGCGTCGCGATCACCCCGAGCCGCAAGGTGTGGATCAGCGCCGTCTGCAGGCTGTCGTCGAACCAGACCGACCGCTCCAGGTCGCCGTAGTACCACCGCATCGAGAAGCCCGACCAGCTGGTACGCGAGCGGCTGTCGTTGAAGCTGAACAGCACGGCGACGAGCACCGGCAGCAGCGACCAGAGCAGGTACAGCACTGTCGCTGCCGCGAGCACCCGGTGTCCGGAGCCCCGCCTGGTCACGACCGCACCGCGCTCGGGTCTCGCGTGGTGCGGACGAAGAGCAGCATGGGCACCAGCGCCACCAGCAGCACGATCAGGACGAACGCCCCGGCCTGCCCGGTCTGGCCAGCCGTGGTCGCACTGTTGTTGATCAGGTTCCCGGCGGTCGTCGTGCGCGGTGAGCCGGACAGCAGGTCGTTGGTGAAGTAGTCGCCCAGCATCGGCAGGCAGGTGAGCAGGACGCCGGCGACGATCGCCGGCCGGGACAGCGGCAGGGTGACCCGCCGGAACGCCTCCAGTCGGCTGGCTCCGAGGTCACGCGCCGCCTCCAGGGTTGCTGCCGGGATCCGGTCCAGCCCGGCGAACAGCGGGAGGATCATGTACGGGACGTAGCCGTAGACGAGACCGAGGACGACCGTCGACGCCTGACCGTTGAGCTGGCCGAAGCCGCTCGGGAACAGCGTCAGCGCGGAGATCGCCCGCGTGGCCAGGCCGTCGTCCTGCAACAGGTTCACCCACGCCAGCATCCGCATCATGTAGGAGATCCAGAACGGCGCGATCAGCAGGGTGAGGATCAGAGCCTTGTACCGGCCCGCGCAGCGGGCCGTGTAGTAGGCCACCGGGTAGGCGATGAGCACGCACATGCTGCTGGCCACCACCACGTACACGGCGGTGCGGACCAGCGCCGGGCCGAAGTACCCGTCCGCGCCGAAGACGTGGTCGATGACGAAGTTGAACTGGGTGAAGTCCCACTCCCAGGGCAGCCAGGCGGGCAGCGGCGAGCGGAAGACCGGATCGATCTGACCGAACACGATGGCCAGCACGACGTACAGCGGCGTGACGAACAGCAGCGCCATCCACACCATGCCGGGCGCGGCGAGCAGCGGCCAGAGCAGTCGGACCCGCTGGCCGGATGAGGTGTCAGGCACCGGCCTTGAACTCTTGCCAGACCTGATGCCAGGCGGTGTCGACCTCGGGCGGGAGCTCCAGCAGCCGGTAGCCGGACGTGAAGTACTCCTCGCGCACCACGGCGGAGCGCAGGTTGGGCGGCACGTACCCCTGCCCCACCAGCCGCTCCGGGTCGATGCTGCGCTGCGGCGGCTGGTAGCCGGTCCAGCTGAAGTTCGCGATCGAGTTCTTCGCCTCGAGGACGTAGTCGAGGAACAGGTGCGCCAGGACCGGGTTCCTGGCGCTGTTGAGGACCACCATCAGGTCGTTGTCGACCATGCCCTTGCCGTCCTCGGGGAACCAGAAGCGCAGGTCCTCCTTCCTCGCCCCGCCGCCGAGGTAGTACTGCGCGTTGACCGCGTCCCCGGACCACATCTGGGTCAGGCCGTACTGCCCGCCCGGGAGGTCGTTGTACATGGTGATGGTGACCTTCGGCCGGGTCTGCTCGGTCAGGTCGAGCAGGTCGGCGCGCACGATCTCGAGCTGGTCGGGGTCGGCGGTGTTCAGGTCGGTGATCCCGTTGCGGAGCAGCACCATGCCCATGGCGGTGTGGAAGTCGTCGATGACGGCGAGGTCGCCGGCGTATCGGTCGTCCCAGAAGACGTCGTAGGGGTTCTCGTAGCCCCCGACGTCCACGTCGACCAGATCGGCCCGCCAGCCGATGCCGGTCGTGTAGATCGCGTAGGGGACGGTGTAGCGCCACTCGCCGTCGTACCAGGGGTCGGTGAAGACCGGCCAGGCGTCGCTGATGTGCGGGATGTAGCTGTGATTCAGCGGCTGCAGCAGACCCGCAGACACCAGCTTGCCGATCTGGTCGTAGCTGGGGAAGTACACGTCGAACGGAATCGTCGCCGAGCGCACCTTGGCGAGCGCCTCGTCGGCGTTGTTGAAGGTCGACAGCGAGATGTCGACGTCGTAAAGCTCCTCGAAGGCCTTCATCACCGCGGGCGCCAGATAGTCGGCGTAGTTGTAGAGCCGCAGCGTGGCGCCCCGCTCCGGTGCCAGCCCGTCCTCGATCGGCGGGTTGTCGCCCGGAATCGGCCAGGTCACCGGGTTGTCCGGGGAGGCGATCCGCAGCTTTGTGGGTGTGCTGCCGGTGGCGGAGCTCGGTGTACGGGTGGAGCAGCCGCCGAGCGCGGACACGCCGGACACCGCGGCGCCGGACACCGCGGCGCGCACGAGGAGCTGGCGACGGGTCCACAACCGACGCTGTGCTGCCATCTGACCTCCGCGTCCCTTGTTGCCCGGCGCCAGCACGGTCGCATAGACTGAACGATCAGTCAATGACCCGTCCAGAGGTGAAGACGTGACGCTCACGGCCGACCCGGGGGCCCCACCGGCCTCCCTCGACGACGTTATCGCCCAGGAGACGGCCACCTTCGTCGCCCGCCAGCCGCGCAGCGCCGAGCTGACCGCCACCGCCAGCCTCACGCTCGCCGGCGGCGCCACGTCCAACTGGCAGATCGCCGAACCGCAGGCGGTGTGGTTGAGCCACGGAGTCGGCTCGAAGGTCTACGACGTCGACGGCACCGAGTACGCCGACTTCCACGGCGGGTACGGCGTCTCGCTGGCCGGGCACGCGCACCCGGCGATCGTGGCCGCGGTGTCCGAACGGGTGCGCAGCGGGACCCACTTCGCCCAGCCGACCGAGGATGCGCTGGTCGTCGCCGACGAGCTGGCCCGCCGCTACCGGTTGCCGCTGTGGCGCTTCGCCAACTCCGGCACCGAGGCGACGATGGACGCCGTGCACCTGATGCGTGCGGTGACCGGTCGCGACCTGATCATCAAGGTGGAGGGCGGCTACCACGGCCACCACGACTCGGTGCAGGTCTCCGTGCTGCCGGACGCGGACGAGGCCGGACCGGCGGACCGACCGATCGGGGTGCCCGGCAACACCGGCATCCCCAGCGGCATCCGGGACCTCGTGGTGGTCGTCGGCTTCAACGACCTGGACATGGTCGAGGCCGCTCTTGCCAGGCACACGGATCAGATCGCCGGGATGATCGTGGAGCCGGTGATGATGAACGCCGGCATCATCCGCCCCGACGACGGTTACCTCGCCGGCCTGGTGGAGATACTGCACCGGCACGGCGCGCTGCTGTGCTTCGACGAGGTCAAGAGCGGCTTCGTGGTCGGGCCCGGCGGTGTCACCGCGGAGTCCGGGGTCATCCCCGACCTGATCTGCCTGGCCAAGGCGATGGGCGGCGGTATCTCCACCGCGGCCATCGGCGGCACGGCCGACGTCATGCGCCTCATCGCGGACGGGCGCTACGAGCAGGTCGGCACCTTCAACGGCAACCCGCTGGCCATGGCTGCCGCCCGCGCGATGCTCACCCAGGTGCTGGTTCCCGACGGGTACACCCATCTCGACCGGCTGCGGGCCCGCATGGTCGCCGGCATCGACTACGTCATCACCCGCAACCGGCTGCCCTGGCGACACGTGACCGCGGGCGCCAAGGGATGCGTGACCTTCCTGCCCGAGCCGGTCCGCAGCTTCCGCGACTTCCTCGGCATCGATGACCGGCTCGGCCACGCGCACTGGCTGATTCAGCACAACGGTGGCGTCTTCCTGCCACCGTGGGGCAAGGTCGAGCAGTGGCTGTTCTCCGTCCAGCACGACGACGACGACATCGACCGGTTCGTCGCGAACTTCGACCGGCTGGCCACCACCGTGGCGTCCCTCGTGGACAGGTAGGCGGGCGGGCGTGACCGCCGGGCGCCTGCTGCTGCGGGACCTGGTCAAGCGCTACGACGACGCCACCGCCGTCGACGGTCTGAGCCTCGACATCGAGGCCGGCGAGTTCTTCTCGCTGCTGGGGCCGTCCGGATGCGGCAAGACCACCACATTGCGGCTGGTCGGCGGTTTCGAGCACCCCGACGCCGGCAGCATCGAGCTCGACGGCACGGACCTGGTGGCCATCCCCCCGCACAAGCGTCCCGTCAACACCGTGTTCCAGTCGTACGCGCTGTTCCCGTTTCTTTCCGTCGCTGACAATGTCGGGTTCGGGCTGCGGTACCGAGACGCGAGCAAGGCGCAGACGCAGCGACGGGTCACTGAGGCGCTCGAGCTCGTGCAGATGCAGGAGTACGCGAAGCGGCGTCCGCACCAGCTCTCCGGCGGCCAGCAGCAGCGGGTCGCCCTGGCCCGTGCCCTGGTGCTTCGGCCGACCGTGCTGCTGCTGGACGAGCCGCTAGGAGCGCTGGACGCCAAGCTGCGCAAGCAGCTGCAGCTCGAGCTGCGCCAGCTGCAGCGAGAGGTGGGCATCACGTTCGTGTACGTCACGCACGACCAGGAGGAGGCGCTGACCATGTCCGACCGGATCGCGCTGCTTGCGGGCGGTCGGGTCGAGCAGGTGGGCGAGCCGGCCGCCGTCTACGCCGAGCCGAGAACCGCGTACGTCGCCGGTTTCCTCGGCACCGCGAACCTGCTCGACGTGAAGGTCCAGTCGGTGGCCGACGGCACCGCGCACTGCCGCCTCGGCGAGCTGGACCTGCGGGCGCACGCGCCCGGTCACACCGGCGGAACGGCAGCTGCGGACGGGCAGGTTGTGATCCGTCCGGAGCGTGTGCACCTGTCGCCCGCCGGCCACCGCAACGCCGCAGTGGGCAGCGACGCCAACTGCCTGACGGGCACGGTCGCCCATCTGGTGTTCCAGGGCCCAGCCACGCAGGCGATCGTGCGGGTCGCGGACACCGAGGTGATCGCGCTGATCCCGCACGCACAGGGGGCGGTGCCGGGATGGCTGTGCGAGGGGGCGACGGTCGAGGTGATCATCGAGGTCGCCGGCGCGAGGCTGCTGCACGCCGCCGGGTAGCCGGCCAGTCGAAGCCGAGCGTCGTCGACGCGAACCGCATCGCGATGCGGTGCGCGCGCGCAGGGTCGACCACCGGGTCCTCGAGGGCGACCTGGATCGACAATCCATCGAGCAGAGCGGCGAACGTGACCGCGAAGTCGCCGACGTCGACGTCTTCGATCTCCCGGTCGTTGACCGCGTCGCGAACGACACCGGCAATCATGTCGCGCCATTGCTGGTCCAGCTCGATCCGGTCCCGGGCGACCCCGTCGTGCCGGAAGGCCTGCGCCCAGAGGTCGAACCACAGACCCCAGGCTCCGGTGGACTCACCCTCGTCACCCCGTGGGACGCAGGTGAGCCGGACCAGCGACTCCAACCGGATGGAGATGCCCTGGCGCTCGGCGAGCATTGTGTGGGCATCGGCGTAGAAGGCGCGCTCGGACCAGCGCAGCGCTTCGGTCAGCAGGTGATCCTTGGTGCCGAAGTAGTAGACAACCAGGGCAGGGCTGGCCCCAACCCGTCCCGCGACGTCGGCGATGCGCGTGTCGGAGAAACCGCGCTCACCGATCAGCTCGGCGGCCGCTCGCAGCATCTGGTCGCGGCGGACGTCGGGGGTGGCCTCCGGGGTGGGGCCCGCATGCACGGTCATGTTGCCGCGCAGGCTAGCACTGACTTAGACTGAACAGTCAGTCAGTGCCTCCGGCAACCCGGCAACGTCGAGGTCTCGTGGTGTCGTCCCAGCCCGCGCAGCGCCACCGTCTGGACTCGCTCCGGTCGATGTTGCACGCCCGCAGCATCGCGGTGGTCGGCGCCAGCGCGCGTACGGGGTCTTTTGGTCATCGACTCACCTCCGAGGTGCTCGCCAGCCCCGCCGGTCCCGACGTACACCTGGTGAACCCTCGGGGCGGCGAGGTCCGCGGGCTGCGCTGCGTCCCCTCGCTGGCCGACGTTCCGGCACCGGTCGACCTGGTGCTGCTCGGGGTACCCGACTCCGCTGCCGCGAGCCAGTTGCGGCTGGCGGCCGACCGCGGGGATGCGGGGGCGGTGGTCTTCGGCACCGCCCCTGGCCAGGGTGAGACGCTGCGCAAGATCGCCACCGACGCGGGGATGGCCCTGATCGGCGGGGGGTGCATGGGTTTCGTCAACGTGCAGCGCGGCGTCCGGGCGATCGGCTACCAGGAGCGGGACGAGATCCCGGCCGGTCCGGTGGCGCTGGTGAGCCACTCCGGCTCGGCGTTCTCGGCGCTGCTGCGCACCCACCGACCGCTCGGGTTCACCATTGCGGTCTCGTCCGGGCAGGAGCTCGTCACCACGACCGCTGACCTGCTCGACCACGTGCTCGACCTGGACGAGACCCGGGTGGTGGCACTGGTGCTCGAGACCCTGCGCGACGCCCCCGGGATGCGGGCGGCGCTGGCCAGGGCGGAGGCCGCGGACGTGCCGGTCGTGGCGTTGACCGTGGGTGGCTCGCCGACCGGCCGGGCGCTGGTCGGGGCGCACTCCGGCGCGGTGGCCGGCGACGACGCCGCGTGGGAGGCGTTGTGCGACGCGCACGGCATGCACCGGGTCGGTGACCTGGACGAGCTGGTGAACACCCTCGAGCTGTTCGCGGTGGGTCGGCGGGCGGCCCCCACTCCTACGCCTGCGCAGCCCACCGGTGCGGTGCACGGGATAGCCACGGTGCACGACTCCGGGGCCGAGCGGGCGCACGCCGCCGACCTGGCGTACGAGCTGGGCGTCCCGTTCGCGGCGATCGGCGAGCAGACTCGCGCGCGGCTCCAGTCGTGGCTCGACCCCGGGCTGGTGGCCGACAACCCGCTCGACGTGTGGGGCCGGGGGGCGGACACCGAACGGCTGTTCGCCGACTGCCTGCTCACCATGAGCGAGGACCCGGCGGTGGCCGCGGTCGCGTTCGCGGTCGATCTGGTCGAGGAGTACGACGGCGACCTCTCCTTCCCCCGGGCTGCCGCGTCGGTCCACACGGCCACCACCAAGCCGGTCGTGGTGCTGAGCAACATCGCCGCTGCCGTGGACCGTGGCCAGGCCGACTGGCTGCGGGCTCGAGGCGTGCCGGTCCTCGAGGGGACACGCGGCGGGCTGCGTGCCCTCGGCCACCTGCTGGCCCAGGCCGAGCGACGGCACCGGGAGCCGCAGGCCGCAGTGGCCTGCGACCCTGCGCGTCAGCAACGGTGGCGCGATGTTCTGGCCGCTGGACCGCTCGACCTGCCGACGTCGCTTGCCCTGCTCACCGACTACGCGATCGAGGTCGCCCCCACCCGCTCGGTGCGGTCGGTCTCCGAGGCGGTCAGGGCAGCCACCGAGCTGGGGCTGCCGGTCGTCCTCAAGTGCGACGACCACGCCGTGTTGCACCGCACCGAGAGGTGCGGGGTCGCTGTCGGACTCGCCGACACCGATGCGGTGGCCGCGGCGTACCTCGACCTGTCTGCGCGGCTCGGTCCCTCGGTCGTGGTGCAACCCGCCGTCCCCGCGCTCGCCGAGCTCGCCCTCGGCGTAGTGCGCGACCCGCTGCTCGGCCCGCTGGTCGTCGTCGCCGCCGGTGGCGTCCAGATGGAGCTGGCGGCCGACCGTACGGTGGCGCTGCCCCCGATCGACGAGGCCGGGGCGGCTCGGCTCGTCGACCGGCTGCGGGTGCGGCCGGTGCTGGACGGGTTCCGCGGTGCCCGTCCTGCTGACCTCGGGACCGTGTTGCGCGCGGTCGTGGGGGTGAGCACCCTCGCCGTCGAGCTGGGCGACTGCGTCGAGGCCATCGACATCAACCCGCTACGTGTCGGGACGGTCGGCGCGGTCGCGGTCGACGCGCTGGTTCTCCCCCGCGAGCTATCGCCATGACGTAACGGGGGCTCTAGACCGCCTCGGGGAACGGCAGCGCGATCGGGTCGGCCGCCAGTCGGCTACGGCCGTGCTCGTCGAAGCGGTCGAGCCCGAGGTCCCCGGTGTCGACCACGTCCGTACGCCCGTGCAGCACCAGGTCGGCAGCCGCCTGGGCGACCGCGGGACCCCACATCATCCCGTGGCCGCCCGCGCTGGCGACGATGCTGCCGCGAAGCGGCCCGTCGGCGGTGAGCGCCGGCCCGAGGATCGGCAGGTGGTCGGGGGTGTAGTCGATCGTCGCCGCCCACGCCTTGCGCAAACCGAGCCGACTGGTCACGGGGACAAGCTCGACAACGCGCTTGCGCGCCCGTTCGTAGTAGTCCCAGTCGAACGACCTGGCCTCACCCGGTCCCTCGTCGGGGTTGCTCATCCCCCACAGCAACCCACCCTCCTCCGGGCGCCAGTAGATGCCGGACGCCAGGTCGAACACCATCGGCAGCTGTTCGGCCGCGAGGTCGGGGTGCGGCTCGGTCACCACCACCTGGTGGCGCGCACCACCGCTGGGTATTCGCACGCCCGCACAGCGACCGACCGCCGCGAGTCCGGGTCCACCGGTGAGGACGACGCGTGCGGTGCCGACCGTTCCCGCCGAGGTCTCGACTCCGATCACCTGCCCGTGCCGCGTGCGCAGGCCGGTGAACGACGTGTGCTCCTGGACCTCGACTCCACAGCTGGCCAGAGCGGCGGTGTAGGCGAGCACGTTGCGCGGCGGGTCGAGGTAGCCGTCGTGCGGTGCATACGAGGCGCCACGGGTGCGGCCAGGCGCCAGCGCGGGGTTCATGGCGTCCACCTCGGCGGGCTCGCACCAGCGCACGTCCAGGCCCAGTGACTGCTGCATCGCGATCCTGGCGCGCGCCTGCGCAACCTCGTCAGCGGCGAAGCACGGCATGAAGTACCCCTGCTCGACGAAGCCGGAGCCGAACCCGAGCAGGTCGCGCTGCGCCCGGTAGAAGTCCTGGCTAACCATCCCCAGCCGGACCGCGGTCGGCGTGCCGCCCTGAGCCCGTACCATGCCCGCGGCCCGGCTGCTCGCGCCCGAACCGAGGGTGCCTGCCTCGACCAGGACGACCCGGTCCAGACCTGCCCGGCGCAGGAACCAGGAACACCAGGCGCCGAGCGTTCCCCCGCCGACGACCACGGCGTCCGCGAGGCTCGTCACGGGGTCAGACGTTGGCATAGACTGAACAGTCAGTCAAGAGCGTTCGGAGAGGATCACCATGTACGGCTTGAGCAGCGACGACCTCGAGCTGCAGGACCGGGCTCGCCAGCTGGCCAACGAGCTGATCCCGTACGAGGTCGAGGCCGAGCTGGCGGGTGGGCACCTGCCGGAGGAGCTCCGCGCCAAGCACAAGCAGCTGGCGTCGGACCGGGGACTGGTCGCCACCAACATCGCGGTCGAGCTCGGTGGGCACGGGTGTTCGATGCTGCAGCAGGTGCTCGTGCAGGAGCAGGCCGGCCGGGTGACGAACGCGCTCGGCTGGGTGATGGCGACTCCACCCGCCTGGTGGGCGCAGGTGGCGACGGACTTCCAGCGTGAGCGCTGGCTGCTGCCCACGGTTCGCGGGGAGATGTCGGAGTGCTACGCGATCACCGAGGAGAACGCCGGCTCCGACGTCGCCGGGCTCGCCGCGACCTCCCGGCGAGACGGCGAGGAGTATGTGATCGATGGCGAGAAATGGCACGTGACGTCGTACAACGAGGCGGCGTACGTCTTCGTGCAGGCGGTGCT
>Ga0183260_10000950_pt1 | contig 24584 bp, 24 predicted proteins | sample AntDrymUQ4972206_2_FD_129768 | JGI IMG/M metagenome (GOLD analysis project Ga0183260, IMG submission 129768) | Polar desert sand microbial communities from Dry Valleys, Antarctica - metaG UQ497 (22.06) (version 2) (version 2) | ecosystem: Environmental > Terrestrial > Soil > Desert | place... | reverse complement strand
TCGATGGGTAACCCCTGTTGGGCACCGAAGTACGCCCGCTCGGCGAAGATGGTGTTCGTCCACCACACGGCCGGCTCGAGCCGCTACTCGGTGCGCGAGTCACCGGCCATCGTGCGCAGCATCTACGCGTACCACACCCAGGGCCAGAACTGGTGCGACATCGGGTACAACGCGCTGGTCGACCGGTTCGGCAACATCTACGCCGGCCGCCGCGGCGGGATGCGCAAGCCGGTGCGGGGCGCGCACGCCGGCGACTGGAACACCGGCTCGGTCGGCGTCTCGCTGATGGGCAACTTCGTCGCGGCGGAGCCGAGCCCGCGGATGCGAAACGCGCTGGTGCGGTTCATCGGCTGGCGGCTCGGCACCAGCTTCAAGCCGGTGCGCGGCACGCTGGCGCTCAACGGCGAGCGGTTCGCGCGGATCTCCGGCCACCGGGACGCGATGTCGACCAGCTGCCCGGGCGGCAACGTCTACAAGCGGCTGCCGTCGATCCGGCAGCGGGTGGCGCGCTACCTGCACCGCTACCACCCCCGCGCGGAGCGCAAGGCAAAGCGGATCGGACACCGGCGGACCGGCATGGTCTTCGTCGGTGAGCGCCGGACCCACGGCGGTCGCATCACCCGGTTCAACCACGGCCGCGTGTACGTCAAGAAGCGGCTGGGCGCGCACTGGCTCGCCGGGCGGGTCCTCGACCGGTACCGCGGTCTCGGCGGGCCGGACGGCCGGCTCGGGTGGCCGCGCAGCGACGTCGAGCAGTCGGCGGTTCGCAGCATGCGGGTGGCCGGTTTCCGACACGGCCGGATGTACGTGCCGCGCAACAAGCCGCTGCGGGTTCTGTACGGCCGGGTGCTCGACCGCTATCGGCGGCTGGACTTCGCCGCTGGCCGGCTCGGGGCGCCGACGTCGAGCATCCGCTCGGTGTCCGGCGGGCACCGCGCCACCTTCCGGCACGGCGTCATCCGCTGGGACCGGAGCAGCGACTCCACCTCAGTGGACTACGAGTGAACCGCCGGGCACTGGCGGCCGGCGCCCTGGTCTGGACCGTCGCCGTGACCCTACTGGTGGCGCCCTCCACCGCTGCCGCGAAGCGGTACTGGGTGCCCTACACCGGCACGCTCGCCGTCGAGGGTCACGGGTACGGCCACGGGCGCGGGATGAGCCAGTACGGCGCCGAAGGTGCAGCCCGCGCGGGCAAGTCGACCGGGCAGATCCTGGACTTCTACTACCGCGGCACGAAGTCGGGCAAGACCGGGGGACCGCTGCGGGTGCTCGTCACCAAGGACACCACGTCGCAGGTCACCGTCGCCGCCCGGCGAAAGCTCGCGGTGCGGGACCTCGCCGACGGCCGGGCGTGGCGGTTGCCAAGGCGGCCGAAGATCGACCAGTGGCGGATCACCCCGGCGCGCGGACAGGCGGTGAAGTCGGCCGTGCAGTTCCACAACCGCGCCGGTTGGCAGCGCTGGCCGGTCCCCGGGCGCACGCTGCTGCGAGGGGTAGGGCAGTTCACCGCCGGCGGCGCACCGATCGGGCTGGTCCTCCCGAACGGTGAGGTCCGTCGCTACCGCGGCATCCTGCGCGCAACGCCTCCCTACCGCGGCGCCGGCATCCGCGACACCGTCAACGTGGTGTCGCTCGACCAGTACGTCCGCGGCGTGCTGCCCGCCGAGATGCCGACCTCGTGGTCGATGGCGGCGCTGCGTGCCCAGGCAGTCGCCGCGCGCACGTACGCGGCGTACGGACGGCGGGCGAACCGCAGCCGCTATTGGCACGTCTGCGACACCACGACCTGCCAGGTGTACGGCGGGGTGCGGGCCGAGACCAAGAGGGGCAACCAGGCGGTCCTGGGCACCGCACGCACTATCCGGAAATGGCACGGTCGGCCGGCGCTCACCCAGTTCTCCAGTTCGTCCGGCGGGTGGACGGTATCCGGCGGGCGTCCGTACCTGCGGGCTCGCGCCGACCGATTCGACGGCTGGCAGGGCAACGCCAACCACCGCTGGCGGACCCGCGTCGACAGCGCCCGGCTCGAGCGCAGGTTCGGCGAGCTGGGGCGGCTGCAGCACCTGACGGTGCGCAACCGGGACGGCCACGGCGCGTGGGGTGGCCGGGTGCAGCAGGTGGTGCTGCACGGCCGGAGCGGGACCGTTGGGCTGAGCGGTGAGTCGCTCCGTTTCGCGCTCGGGCTGCGGTCCAGCTGGGTGACGTTCGGCAAGCCCCCGATCATCGCGGCCTGGCAGCGTCTCGGTGGCGCGAAGAAGTCCCCGTTCGGCCGCCCGATCGGGGCAGAGTCGCGGGTCCGCAACGACAACGGCCTGACCGGGGCGCGGCACGCGTTCACCAAGGGCCGGATGTACTGGTCCAAGCGCACCGGCGCGCACGGCCTGCGCGGCGCGGTGCTCACCTACTACCAGCGTCACGGCGGGGTCCGGTCGTCCCTGGGCTTCCCGAACCACCCGTACGCCAAGACCGACGGCGGCGGGCACAAGGCGCAGTTCCAGGGCGGGGCGGTCATCCACCACGACCGGTGGGGTGCGCACGCCGTGACCGGCCGGATCCTGCGCGCGTACCGGCGGCACGGGTTCGTCAACGGCAGGCTGGGCTATCCGACCACCGAGGTGCGGCGGATCGACGTCGGCCGGCGGGTCAAGTTCCAGCACGGCCGCATCACCTGGCTGCGCCGCTCCGGGCAGATCGACGTCGACATCAGTCGGTGATGGTGCAGATCACCTCGCCGGAGGTGACGCCGGCGCCGGCCTCGGCCTTCAGGGCGGTGATCGTGCCGGCCTTGTGCGCGTTGAGCGGCTGCTCCATCTTCATCGCCTCGAGTACGACCACCAGGTCGCCCTCGGCGACCTGCTGACCGTCCTCGACCGCGACCTTGACGATCGTCCCCTGCATCGGCGAGGTGAGCGCGTCGCCACCGGCCGCCGACCCGCCGCCCGTCGACGCGGCCCGGCGCTTCGCCTTCTTCGCGGTCGGTCCGGCGGTGGCAGCGGCGCTCAGCCCGGCGGGCAGCACCACTTCGATCCGGCGGCCGGCCACCTCGACGGTCACCGCGTCCCGCTCTGCTGCTTCAGCGGTCTCCGCGTCGCCCGCGACGGTGTCCCTGGAGTAGGGCTCGACGGTGTTGTCCCACTCGGTCTCGATCCAGCGGGTATGCACGGCAAAGCTCGCGTCGTCGGCCGCTCCCGGCCGGTCGGCGGCGACGTATGCCGGGTCGTCGAGCACCGCGCGGTGGAACGGGATCACCGTCGGCATCCCCTCGACGACGAACTCGTCCAGGGCGCGGCGCGCTCGCTCGAGCGCCTGCTGTCGGCTCGACCCGGTGATGACGAGCTTTGCGACCAGAGAGTCGAACGCGCCCGGCACCGTCTCGCCCTGGTCGTAGCCGCCGTCGAGCCGGACGCCCGGTCCGGCCGGCGGGTGCCAGCGCGTCAGCGTGCCCGGCGCCGGCAGGAAGTTCTGCCCGGCGTCCTCGGCGTTGATCCGGAACTCGATCGAGTGCCCGCGCACGTCCGGGTCGTCGTAGCCAAGCTCCTCCCCGGCAGCGACGCGGAACATCTCCCGCACCAGGTCGATGCCGGTGACCTCCTCGCTCACGCAGTGCTCGACCTGCAGCCGGGTGTTGACCTCGAGGAAGCTGATCGTGCCGTCCTGGCCGACGAGGAACTCGCACGTCCCGGCGCCGACGTACCCCGCCTCGCGCATGATCTTCTTGGAGCTGTCGTACAGCGTCCGCACCTGCTCGTCGGACAGGTACGGGGCGGGCGCCTCCTCGACCAGCTTCTGGTGCCGCCGCTGCAGCGAGCAGTCCCGCGTCGAGATGACCACGACGTTGCCGTGCTGGTCGGCGAGACACTGCGTCTCCACGTGCCGCGGCCGGTCGAGATAGCGCTCGACGAAGCACTCGCCGCGACCGAAGGCGCTGACCGCCTCGCGCACCGCCGACTCGTACAGCTCGGCCACCTCGTCCATCGTGCGCGCGACCTTGAGGCCCCGCCCGCCGCCGCCGTACGCGGCCTTGATCGCGATCGGTAGCCCGTGCTCCTCGGCGAACGCCACCACCTGCTTCGCGTCGTCGACCGGGTCGGGCGTGCCGGCGACAAGCGGAGCGCCGACCTTCTCGGCGATGTGCCTGGCCTTGACCTTGTCGCCGAGCGAGTCGATCGCCTCCGGCGGCGGCCCGATCCAGGTGCGGCCGGCGTCGGACACCGCGCGGGCGAAGTCCGCGTTCTCCGCCAGGAAGCCGTAGCCGGGGTGCACGGAGTCGGCGCCGGCTCGTTCGGCCACGCCGAGCAGCTTCTCGATCGACAGGTACGAGTCGCCCGGCGTCGCCCCGTCGAGGGAGTACGCCTCGTCGGCCAGCCGCACGTGCAACGCGTCCCGGTCGGCCTCGGCGTAGACCGCCACGCTGGCGATACCCGCGTCCCGGCAGGCCCGCACCACCCGCACCGCGATCTCGCCCCGGTTGGCCACCAACACCTTGCGCAGGTGCGGCGCTGCGTGCTCGCTCACGTGCCCTCCGGCTGCCGGTGCGGACGAAGGGAGTCTAGGGCGACCAGCCCGAGCACCAGCGCGACGACCGCGAGCAGCGCGACCAGCACCGGCAGCTGTTCGATGAGCAGCCCGGAGACGCCCAGCAGCACGATCGCGACCACATAGCTGATCGGTGTCGTGTGCGCGATGCGGTAGCGGAACGCGAGATGCCCGACGAGGAAAAGCGCAACGCCCCACGGGAGCACGTACATGCTCAACCCGTGCAGCTCGTCGCTCCACACGTGGTCGTCCTCGCCGCCGGCATACTCGAGCACCTTCTTCAGCCCGAGCGCCATCACGACGATGCCGGCGATCATCGGCAGGTGCAGGAGGCTGTAGGCGTCGCGGCCGAGCGCCGAGCGTTCGGCACGGTCGGTGGTCTCGGTGAGCCGTCGCTCGCCGACCTCGGCGCAGGAGTCGAAGTAGAGCCACCAAAGCGCCGCCGACAGCACGATGCCGAGACCGGCCGCGCCCATGATCGGCCACGAGATCGCCAGGTCCGTGGCGCCGACGCCGATCGCCACGATCGACTCGCCGAGCGCGATGATGAGGATCAGCCCGTGCCGCTCGCTGAAGTGGCCGGGGGCGCGCAGCAGCCAGCCGGACGCGCCGACGAGGACGGTGCCGCCGAGGTCGGCTACCAGCGCCAACACCCAGAGCAGGAGCTGCCATCGCCCGCCGACCACGGCGCCCGCCGCCAGCAGCGCCACCGACACCGCGATGCTCGGCCACCACACCAGCAACTGGCGGCGCAGCCGGGGGTCGTCGGCCGCAGCGACCCAGAACAGCATCCAGTGCGCCGCCCGCACCACCAGGTAGCAGCCGGTCACGACCGCTGCGGCGAGCAACCCACCGGGGATGTCCTGGAACGCCTCCGGGATGGACAGCGCCATCACGAACATCGCCGCCATCACGAGCAGGAACATGGGCCGGGTCAGCCCCGCGTCGGCCCGGATCACGTTGCCCAGCCACGCGTAGCCGACCCACGGCCACCAGACCAGACCGAGCACCACCAGCCCCTGGGCGAGCCCAACCAGGCTGACGTCGGTCGCCATCAGCGCGGTGACCTGGGTGATGGAGTAGACGAAGACCAGGTCGAAGAACAGCTCGAGCGGCGTCACTGACTGCTCGGCTTCGGCCATCGTCACCCGGCGACCGCGCGGCCGGTTGTCCGAGCGCGAGTCCGTCATGACGACATCTTCAGGCGGGATCGGGGAGCCGCGCCAGGTCGTCTCGGCACCGCTGAGCCACGGCGTCCAGCTCCGCGAGCGTCTCGTCGATGTCGCGGCGGCGCTGTGCGAGCTCGTCGCGGCGCCCGTCGATCTGGTCGAGCAGGTAGGTGAGCTGACCCGCCTCACCAGGTTCCGCGTCGTACATGTCGACGATGGTGGCAATCTCGTCCAGGGCGAAGCCAAGCCGTCGGCCGCGCAGCACCAGCGCCAGCCGGACCCGGTCGCGGTCGGAGTAGACCCGGCGGGTCCCCACCCGGCGCGGGGTGATCAGCCCCTTGTCCTCGTAGAACCGGATCGTGCGCAGCGTGACGCCGTACTCGGTCGCGAGCTCACCGATCGACCACTGGTTGCCCACGGCCGGGATCATGCCTTACGTTGACGTAAACGTAAAGAAGGTAACCAGCGTGTCCGGAGGTCTCATGTCGTCGTTCCAGCTGTCCCGCGAGCACGAGGAGTTCCGGCAGGTCGTGCGCGAGTTCGCCGCCGACCGGATCGCCCCGCACGCCGCGGAGTGGGACCGCAAGCACCACTTCCCGGTCGACGTCGTGCGCGCGATGGGCGAGCTCGGCCTGTTCGGGCTGACCGCGCCGGAGGAGTACGGCGGCGCCGACGGTGACTTCACCAGCCTTTGCGTCGCGATCGAGGAGGTCGGCCGGGTGGACCAGTCGCTCGGCATCACGCTCGAGGCCGCGGTGGGGCTCGGCATCAACCCGCTGCTCGAGTTCGGCACGGACGAGCAGAAACAGCGTTTTCTCCCGGACCTCGTCGCCGGCCGGGCGCTTGCGGCGTTCGGGCTCACCGAGCCCGGCTCCGGTTCCGACGCCGGGGGGGTGCGCACCCGGGCCGAGCTCCGGGACGGGCAGTGGGTGCTCAACGGTGCCAAGCAGTTCATCACCAACGCCGGCAGCGACCTGACGTCGCTGGTCAACGTCGCGGCGCGCACCGGTGACCGCGCCGACGGACGGCCCGAGATCTCGACCATCGTCGTGCCGTCGGACACCGACGGGCTGGTCGTCGAGCCGGCGTACGACAAGCTGGGCTGGCACGCGAGCGACACCCACCCGCTGACGTTCACCGACGCGCGGGTGCCGGAGGACCACCTGCTCGGCGAGCGCGGCCGCGGGTTCGCGCAGTTCCTTGCCACGTTGGACGACGGGCGGGTCGCGATCGCCGCGCTGGCGGTCGGTTGCATCCAGGCCTGCCTGGAGATGAGCACCGCGTACGCGAACGAGCGCACCACGTTCGCGGTGCCGATCGGCAGCAAGCAGGGGGTGGCGTTCCAGATCGCCGACCTGCAGGTGATGGCCGAAGGCGCCCGGTTGCTCACGTACAAGGCAGCGTCGCTCAAGGACGACGGCGCGCCGGCCGCCGAGTTCAAGCAGGCGGCGGCGGTGGCCAAGCTGTACGCGACCGAGTCGGCGGTCACGGCGACCCGCGTCGCCACCCAGGTGTTCGGCGGTTACGGGTTCATGGAGGAGTACCCGGTCGCGCGGTTCTACCGCGACGCCAAGGTGCTCGAGATCGGCGAGGGCACCAGCGAGATCCAGCGTCTCGTGATCGCCCGCGGTCTCGGCCTCCCGGTCGAGTGACCGCGCCCACCCTGACGGACGCGCTGGGGTGAGGAGTGGTCATGGAGAGCCGGGACGGTCGCGCAGGTGCAGTGTTCGTCGCGCTCGCCGACCCGACCAGACGTCGGGTGGTCGACAAGCTGGCCGTCGACGGGCCGCTGACCGGCACCGAGCTGGCCAGCCGGCTGCCGGTCTCGCGCCAGGCGGTCGCCAAGCACCTCGCCGCGCTCGAGACCGCCGGGCTTGTGACTGCCCGGCGCAGCGGGAGGGAGGCCCGCTACGCCCTCCGTACCGCGCCGTTCGCCCAGGCCGAGGCGTGGATGGCGGCAATCGGCGCCGCCTGGGAGCACCGGCTGCAGCACTTCAAGCAGTTCGTGGAGACCGAGGAAAGGACATGACGAACATGGACACCGTCGAGACGATCCAACGCGACGTCACCGTGAACGCAGACCCTGCCCGTGCCTTCCGGCTGTTCACGGCCGGCATCGGCTCGTGGTGGCCGACAAAGACCCACTCACTTGCTGCCGAGGAGGAGCATGCCGTGAGGTCGGTGGTGTTCGAGGAGCGCACCGGTGGCCGGGTGTACGAGGTTGCCGCGGACGGCACCGAAGACACCTGGGCAACCGTGCTTGCTTGGGAACCGCCGACCCGGCTGGTGCTCGCCTGGAAGCCAAGTCACCGCGACGAGCCGCCGACCGAGGTCGAGGTGCGGTTCAGCCCGGCCGGGTCAGGGACTCGGGTGGACCTGGAGCACCGGGGCTGGGAGCGGCTCGGTGCCGACGCCGCCGAGCGAGCGGAAAGCTATCCGGACGGCTGGGTGCTGGTCCTGGGCCGGTTCGCCGCCGCCGTAGCAGAGCGTTGAGAGTGACGCTGGTGTCCGATTCCTCCCGCGTGGCGGCGCAGGAACGTCACTCTCAGCAGAGGGGTCAGTCAGCCCGCCAGAGGGGTTGGGTGAGACAGGTCGGGCCGCCGTCGCCCTTGACGCACAGGTCGGCCGCCGGGAACTCGTGCACCTCGCAGCCGGCCGCCCGCAGCCGGTCGGCCACCTTCGGGTTGCCCTCGGGCATGACGAGCACCCGGGGCCGGACCGCGAGGATGTTCGCGCCCTGGCTGTGGAACTCGTTGTCGTCGACCGGGACGCGCTCGACCCCGCGCTGGTCGAGGTACTCGAGCAGCCGTACCGGTGCCAGCGGCTCGTAGACGGCCGCGAGGTCGTCCGCGAGTGGTGAGATGACCGACATCAGGTGCAGCACCTCGCCCGGACCGCGAAAGTGCGGCATGTCGTACGCAACGACATCCACGCCGTGCGGCGCCAGCAGCGCGCGGATCTGGGCGATGCCGGCCGCGTTGGTTCGGTAGCCGTGCCCGACCGCGAGCGTCTGCGGCTCGAACCACACCTTGTCCCCACCGTCTGCGGTGGCCTTGCCAGTCAGCTCGCCGAGCACCGGAACACCGAGCCGCTCCAGGTCGACGCGGGTCAGCGCAGGTTCCGGCCGGCGGACCGGCTTGGCCATCTGGAGCAGGATCGCGCCGTACAGGGTCATGATCACCGGGTCGTGCGTGTACACCGCGTCGACCTGCGGTGGCGCGGCAGAGCCAACCTCGACGTCGCACCCGAGCGACTCGAGCAACGCGATGAAGCCGTCGTGCTCGGAGCGCAGCGCCGCCGGGTCGGGCGTGCGCCAGGCCGCCGCCTCGAAGTCCCCCTCGGTCACGGGTGCGCGCACGAAGACGCGCCGGAGCCGGTCGACGGTCGACCCGACTCCCCACTCCTGCGCCTCGCTCATGTCGACCTCCACAGCTCGTGCCACCGGATCCCGAGGTCGCCGACCAGGTCGCGGAGCAACGGCAGGCTGAGCCCGACCACGGTGTGCGGGTCGCCGTCGATGCCTCGCACGTACGCTCCGCCCAACCCGTCGATCGTGAACGCCCCGGCGACGCCGAGCGGCTCCCCAGTCGCGACGTACGCCTCGACCTCGTCGTCGTCGAGGTCGGCGAAACGCACGACCGCGGACGACACCGCGCTGCGCGACGAGGTCACGTCCCCGCCGCCAGTGAGCCGGACCGAAAGGCCACTGTGCAGCACCCCTTCACGACCGCGCATCGAGTGCCAGCGGCGGACCGCCTCCGGTGCGTCCAGCGGCTTGCCGTACGGCTGCCCGTCCAGCTCGAGCACCGAGTCGCCGCCGACGACGAGGGTGCGCCCCTCGCCGCCCACCCGGCCCGCTACCTCGGCGCACTTGCGGTCGGCGAGCACCTCGGCCAGCCCTGCCGGGGTCGGTGCCTCGACCGCGCGCTCGTCCACGTCCGGCGCCACCACCTCGGACTCGATCCCCGCGGCCCGAAGGGTCGCCAGCCGAGCCGGCGATGCGGAGGCCAGCACGACCCGTACGGGCGGCTGCGTCACAGCCGCGCCAACGCCTCGCACAGCGGGTCGAGCCCGATCGCGCCGAGGTCGAGCGCCGCGCGATGAAACGCCTGCAGGTCGAACGCCGTGCCAGCTCGGGACCGGGCGTCGTCGCGCGCCTGCAGCCAGATCCGCTCGCCGACCTTGTACGACGGCGCCTGGCCCGGCCAGCCGAGGTAGCGGTCGCGCTCGAAGCGCAGCGTCGCGTCGTCGAGCTCGCAGTGCGCACGCATCAGCTCGAGCATCAGCTCCGGCGTCCAGTGCTCGCCCGGGTGGAAGCCGAACGGGTTGTCGACCGGGATCGGCAGACCCAGGTGCATGCCGATGTCGACGACCACGCGGACCGCGCGGAACGACTGGCTGTCGAGGAGGCCTAGGCGGTCGGCCGGGTCGGCCAGGTAGCCGAGCTCGTCCATCAGCCGCTCCGCGTACAGCGCCCAGCCCTCGCCGTGGCCCGACACCCAGCACAGCCGCCGCTGCCAGCGGTTCAGCAGGTCGGAGCGGTAGGCGGTCTGGCCGACCTGGAGATGATGGCCAGGCACGCCCTCGTGGTAGACGACGGTGAGCTCGCGCCACGGGGCGAACCGGTCGATCCCGTCCGGCACCGACCACCACATCCGTCCTGGCCGGGAGAAGTCCTCGCTCGGCCCGGTGTAGTAGATGCCGCCGTCGTGCGTCGGCGCGAGCCGGCACTCGATCCGGCGCACCGGTTCGGGGATGTCGAAGTGTCTGCCGGCGAGGTCGGAGATTGCCTCGTCGGCCTTGTGCTGCATCCAGTCGCGGAACGCGGCGCCGCCCTCGATCCACCGCGCCGGATCGGCGTCCAGGGCCTTGACCGCATCTGCCATCGAGCCGCCGGCGACGATCCGGTCCGCGGTCTCGACCTTCTCCCGGTGGATCCGGTGCAGCTCTGCCCACCCCCACTCGTACGTCTCGTCGAGGTCGATGACGGCGCCAAGGAAGTAGCGTGACTGCAGCTCGTACGTGTCCCGCCCGACCGCATCGTGGTCACCGGCGCGAGGTGCGAGCTCGGACTCGAGGAACTCGGCTGCGGTGGTCAGCGCGGCTCGCGCCTCGGCCGCATGCTGGTCCAGGCTGGCGCGCAGCGTCCCGGTCGCATCGGCTCCGGCTACCAGGTTGGCGAAGACGTCCTCCCCGCCACCGCCCGGTCGGGCGCCGGTCCAGCCGCGCGCCTGCGCCGCCACCTCGACGACCTGGCGCCGCGCGGCCACCCGTCCATTGTCCGCCGCGCGGAGCAGCGTCTGTCGCCATGCGTCGAGCGCCGCCGGGACCGCCGCGAGCCGGCTGTCGATGTTCGCCCACGCCTGCTCGCCATCGGTGTCCATCAGGTCGAACACCTGGCGCACCTCGTGCAGTGCGCTGGTGAGCACCGACAAGTCCCGGTCGACCAGGCCGGCCTGGTGGCGCTCGTTCTCCAGCCCGAGCCGCTCCTGCATGGCCGCCTTGGCGACCTGCTCGCGCGGGCTGGCCGTCGGCATCTGGTCGAGCGCGGCGAGGGTCCGGGTCACCAGCTCGTGCCGGGCTGCGTACCCCTCGGGGGAGAAGTCGGTCAGCTCGTGATCGTGGCCGGCAATCCCCACCTCGGTCGCGCCGAGCGGGTCGAGCGCGGCCCACGCGTCGACGTAGCGGTCGGCGAGCCGGTCCACCGCGGAGTCGCTCACCCGGGGGACTCTAGGCGGATGCAGCCGCTGGACTACCCGGGGCCGCGGATCGGCGCCGCGGGGGTGCTCGAGGCCGACGGCGCGTGGACCGAGCTCGGCGCCGGCCAGCCCTTGCCCGGGGCACTGACCGCCGGGCGTACCTGTGTCGTCGCGGTCGGCAGCAACGGCTCGCCGCCGAGGCTGCACGCCAAGCTGGACGCGGCCGGTGTGGCCGACCGTGTCGCCATGGTGCCGTGCGAGGTGAGCGGGGTCGGGATCGCGCACTCGGCACACGTCAGCGTCGCTGGCTACGTCGCCACCACCCCATACGCGCTGGCTGACAGCCGGGTGCGGGTGGTGGCGTCGTGGTTCACCGCCGAGCAGCTGGCGGCGGTGGACGCGACCGAGCGCAACTACACGCGGCAGCGGTTGCCGGACGCCGGACGCCGCGCGCCGGACGGTGCGCAGGCGTACGTCTCTTGGCGCGGGGTGCTGGCGCCGGGCGGGGTGGTGTTGGCGGCGACGACGCAGGCGCGGGTGCACGAAGCCCTCGCCCGCGACCCGGTGCTGGCCGAGATGCTGCCGCTCGGCGACCCTGCGGCCACCGTGGCCGCCCTGCGCGAACGGGTGACCGCGACCGCGGTCCGGGAGCGCCTGCGCGAGGCCGGCTGGGTCCTCCCCACCGGCCTGGGAGGTTTCCCCTGAGGTTGTGGCGCCAACACGCCGACGACACGCCGGGAGCCCCCGCCAGTTGGCGCCACAACTCACGGTCCCACCCGGACTGGACAGGGCGCCCGAGTGGTGAACGCTTGGGTCGAGATGCCGTCGCCCGCGTTTCCGTCCCAGCCGTTGACGTCCGGACCGACGATGCACTCGCCAGCTCTCTGCGGGGCAAGTGGTCCCCTACCGGGGGTTCGACGCCCCGCAAAGGGACAACGAGCACCGTTACGGGGCGGGTGACCCGAGGGCCGCGTCCTCAGCCGGGGAGGGCGGAGCGGCGCCAGGCGCCGGGGCCGTGCCGGACAGGCCGGCGCACCGCAGCAGCGGGGTCAGCCCAAGGCGACCGCCGCCCCACCCGCTCGGCCTGCCGGGCCGCAGCCGCCGCGGCGGCGGAACGACGAGCGGCAACCACCGCGACCAGCGCCGCCAGCTCCTCGGCGGTCGGCTCGCCGCGGACCACCCGCAACAGCGGTGGTTCCGCGGAACCATCGGTCACAGCGGGATGTTCCCGTGCTTCTTCGGCGGCAGCGTGCCGCGCTTGGTGCGCAGCATCCGCAGCGAGCGGACCACCTCGACGCGGGTCTCGTGCGGTTGCACGACCGCATCGACGTAGCCGCGCTCGGCGGCGACGTACGGGTTGGCCAAGGTGTCCTCATACTCGGTGATCAGCTCGGCCCGCCGCGCCTCGGGGTCGTCGGCCCCGGCCAGCTCGCCGCGGTACAGGATGTTCACCGCGCCCTGTGCTCCCATCACCGCGATCTGGGCGGTCGGCCAGGCGATGTTCATGTCCGCGCCGAGGTGCTTCGACCCCATGACGTCGTACGCACCCCCGTACGCCTTGCGGGTGATCACGGTGACCAGCGGGACGGTCGCCTCGGCATAGGCGTAGATCAGCTTGGCGCCGCGGCGGATGATGCCGCCCCATTCCTGGTCGGTGCCCGGCAGGAAGCCGGGCACGTCGACGAACGTCAGCACCGGCACGTTGAACGCGTCGCACGTGCGCACGAACCGGGCCGCCTTCTCGCTGGCGTCGATGTCCAGCGTCCCGGCGAGCTGCGACGGCTGGTTGGCGACCACACCGACCGCGTGCCCCTCGACCCGGCCGAAGCCGACGACGATGTTGGGCGCGAACAACGGCTGCACCTCGAGGAAGTCGCCGTCGTCCAGCACGCCCTGGATCGCGACGTGCATGTCGTACGGCTGGTTCGCGGAGTCGGGAACCAGCGTGTCGAGCGTCCGGTCGTCGTCGCTGACCTCGAGGTCGACCGGCTCCTCGAACGCTGGCGGGTCCTCGAGGTTGTTGCTCGGCAGGAAGCTGAGCAGCGCCTTGACGTAGTCGATCGCGTCGGTCTCGTCGGCGCCCATGTAGTGCGCGTTGCCGGACTTGGTGTTGTGCGTGCGCGCGCCGCCCAGCTGCTCGAACGTCACGTCCTCCCCGGTCACCGTCTTGATCACGTCCGGACCGGTGATGAACATGTGCGACGTCTGGTCCACCATCACGGTGAAGTCGGTGATCGCGGGGGAGTAGACGTGCCCACCGGCGCACGCGCCCATGATCAGCGAGATCTGCGGCACCACACCGGAAGCGTGCACGTTGCGCCGGAAGATCTCGCCGTAGAGCCCGAGCGAAACCACGCCCTCCTGGATGCGGGCGCCGGCGCCCTCGTTGATGCCGACGATCGGGCTGCCGGTACTGATGGCGAGGTCCATAACCTTGCAGATCTTCTCGCCGTACACCTCACCGAGGCTGCCCCCGAACACGGCGAAGTCCTGCGCAAACACGCACACCTGCCGGCCGTCGACCGTGCCGTAGCCGGTGACGACGCCGTCGCCGTACGGGCGCCGCTGCTCGAGCCCGAACGCGGTGCTGCGGTGCCGCGCCAGCTCGTCGATCTCGACGAACGAGCCGTCGTCGAGCAGCAGGTCCACCCGCTCCCGGGCGGTGAGCTTGCCCTTCGCGTGCTGCTTCTCTACAGCGCGCGCCGAGCCGGCGTGAACCGCCTCGTCGAGGCGCTGGTCGAGGTCGGCCAGCTTGCCGGCGGTGGTGTGGATGTCGATGCTCGACTCGTCGCCCTGCGCTGCCGCCGGCTCGCTCACGCACGGGAGACTAGTCCCGTGGGCAGCGGCGCCGGGCAGTGGAGCGACCTCGACCGGCCGCCGCTCGACGAGGCGCGGCTGCGTTCGCTGCTGCACGTGGGCGGGTCCGACTCGTGGTGGAAACAGTTGCACGTCGTCGACACGACCGCGAGCACCAACGCAGACCTGCTCGTAGCCGCCACCGACGGCGCGCCCGAGGCGTCGGTGCTGGTCGCCGAGCACCAGCGCGCCGGCCGTGGCCGGCTGGGCCGTGGCTGGGAGGCGCCGGCGCGCTCGGCGCTGACGCTGTCCGTACTCGTACGGCCGGACGTGCCCGCCGCGCGCTGGCCGTGGCTGCCGCTGCTCGCCGGTGTCGTGACCGCCGAGATGGTGCGCAGCGCGACCGACCTGGACGCCACCGTGAAGTGGCCGAACGACGTCCTGGTCGACGTCCGCAAGCTCGCCGGCGTCCTGGTGGAGCGGGTCGACACCCCGGCCGGCCCGGCCGCCGTGCTGGGCATCGGCATCAACGTGACCAACACCCGGGTCGAGCTGCCGGTCCCGACCGCGACGTCGTTGGCGCTCGAGCACGCCGGGAGCACCGACCGGCACGTCCTGCTGCTCGAGCTGCTGCGCACCCTCGAGGCGGTCTACATGGCGTGGGTCCGCGAGCACGGCGATGCTGCGGCCGGGTTGCACGCGTCATACGTGCGCCGGTGCTCGACGCTGGGGCGGCGGGTGCGGGTGGAGCTCCCGGGCGGCACCGAGCTCACCGGCCGGGCCGACTCCGTCGACGGCACCGGCCGGCTGGTCGTCGCCACCTCGACCGGGCGTCGACCCCTTGGTGCGGGCGAGGTTGTTCATGTGCGCGCCGCCCCGATCTGACACGATCGCGGCATGACTGTGCCCAACAAGCTGCTCATCGAGGGCGAGAACGTGGTGCTGTCGGTCCGGACGCACGTCAAGGCGCTGCTCCTGCCGGCGCTGCTGCTGGTCGTCGTGGCCGGTGTTGCCGGCTACCTGACCGCGTTGGTCGGTGACCGGGACGTTCCCGACTGGGTGCTCATCGCCATCTGGGTGGTTGCGGCCGTCGTCATCTCGATCTGGGTGGTCATCCCGTTCCTGCGCTGGATCACCACCTCGTACACAATCACCAGCCGCCGGGTCCTGTTCACCACCGGGATCATCACCCGGACCGGTCGGGCGATCCCACTGTCGCGGATCAACGACGTGCAGTTCGAGAAGGGGCTGGTCGACCGGTTGCTCGGCTGCGGGACCCTGAAGGTCAGCGAGGCCAGCGAGCAGAGCGGGCTGCAGCTGCACGACGTGCCGCAGGTCGAGTCGGTGCACCGGCTGCTGACGTCGCTGGTGTTCGGGCGCGCCGACGGTCGAGACGACGACGGATCGCCGCCGATGGGACCCGGGGCCCCGAGCCCTCGATGACCTTCACCAGCCGCGAGGTCTCCGACGCGGCGGGGATTCCGCTGGCGGACGCCCGCCGGCTGTGGCGGGCGCTCGGGTTCCCCGACGCCGGCGACGACGCGGCGTTCACCGATGAGGACATGCGAGCGTTGTCGTTGGTTGTCAGGCTGCTCACGGACGACGTCGTGGACCTCGACACCGTGCTCCGGCTGACCCGTGCGTTCGGCCGCACCATGTCGCGCCTGGCCGACTGGCAGGTGTCCACCTTGGCGAGGTCGAGGGACGAGCAGGCAGCGGCGATGCAGTCCGGCGCGGCCTTCGAGCAGCTGCTCGTGTACGCCTGGCGCCGCCACGTCGATGCGGCGCTGGCGCGGCTGGACAGCCACGGCGCCGTCGACGCCGAGCAGCTCGCCGCGGGGCAGACGGTCGGGTTCGCCGACCTGGTCGGCTTCACCTCGCTGTCCAACGGCCTCGATGATGGCGCGCTCGCCACCTTGGTGGAGGACTTCGAGAGCCGTTGCGGCGACCTGGTCACCGCCCGCGGCGGACGGGTGGTCAAGACGCTTGGGGACTCGGTGCTGTTCGTGGCCGACGACGCCACCGTCGGGACCGAGATCGCGCTGGCCGTCGTCGAGACCATCGGCAGCGACCTCGACCTGCCGGACGTACGGGTCGGGATCGCCACCGGGCCGGTGGTGATGCGGCTCGGCGACGTCTACGGCGCGCCGGTGAACCTGGCCGCCAGGCTCACCACGGTGGCCCGGCGCAACCGGGTCATTGCCGACAGGGCTACGGTCGCCGACCTGCCCGACGACGCGTACGAGGCGCGGGTGCTGCCGGCGCGGCCGATGCGTGGGTTCGGCGAGGTGGAGCCGATCACCCTGCGCCGGCACTGGAGTGTCGACCACGGCTGAGCCCGCTGCGCTCAGACCACCTGGCCGGTCGACCCGGAGTCGCCGCGGAACACGTGGGTCCGGTACGCCCAGAAACGGAACGACGTGCCGAGCACCAGCCCGACGCCGTTCGCGGAGATGTTGTCGGCCAGCCCGCTGGTGTACCCGAGCAGGTAGTGCGACACCGCGAGGCAGGCCAGCGAGATGCACATGCCGATCCCGTTGAAGCAGAAGAACAGCGCCACCTGCCGCGGCTCGGGGTCGCCGCCGCGGTGTCGCCAGGTCCAGTTGCGGTTGCCGAAGTACGTCACCACCGTCGCCAGCACCACCGAGATCGCCTTGGCGGTCAGCGGCTTGTTCTCGAGCAGTCCCGGGTCGCCCGCGTAGCGCAGCAGGTTGAACGTCCCCACGTCGAGGGTGTAGCCGACGAGTCCGACCACGCCGAACGTCGCCAGCTCGCGGCCGAGGGCGCGCAGCCGTCCGCGGTCGGCGAGACGCATGGTCAGCCCAGGCTAGCCGCGGAGCGGGGGTCGCACGCTGGCTAGGCTGCCGCGGGTGACGGCGGGTGGGCCATCGATTGGCGTCGTGGGCGGCGGTCAGCTGGCCCGGATGCTGCAGCAGGCGGCGATCGGGCTGGGCGTCCCGCTCCGGCTGCTCGCCGAGACTCACGACGCCTCCGCCGCACAGGTCGTCGCGGGGGCGGCGGTCGGCGCGCCCGACGACCTCGCCGCGCTGCGCAAGCTCGCCGCCGAGACCACTGTGCTCACGTTCGACCACGAGCACGTACCCACCGAGCACCTGCGCACCCTGGTCGCCGAAGGGGTCGTCTGCCGGCCGAGCCCCGACGCGCTCGTCCACGCGCAGGACAAGGCCGTGATGCGCACCCGGCTCGCCGACATCGGCTCGGACTGCCCGCGGTCCGAGGTGGTGGCCACGCTGACTGACGTGGACGACGCGGCGAAGCGGCTCGACGGCTACCCGCTGGTGCTCAAGGTCACCCGCGGCGGGTACGACGGCAGGGGGGTCTGGGTGGTCGAGTCCGCCTCCGATGCGGAGCCCGCCTTCGACGTCGCCGCAGGCGCGGGCGCGCAGGTGCTCGCAGAGGAGCTGGTGCCGTTCGTCCGCGAGCTCGCCGCCGTGGTGGGACGCTCCCCGTCCGGCCAGACCGCGGTCTACCCGGTCGTCGAGTCGGTGCAGCGGGACGGGATCTGCCACGAGGTCGTGGCGCCCGCGCCCGGTCTCGACCCCGGCCTCGCCACGCGCGCGCAGCAGACTGCGCTGCGGATCGCGGGCGAGCTGGACGTGACCGGGATACTCGCGGTCGAGATGTTCGAGACCGCGGATGGACGGGTGCTCGTCAACGAGCTCGCGATGCGCCCGCACAACAGCGGGCACTGGAGCATCGACGGCGCGGTGACCAGCCAGTTCGACAACCACCTGCGGGCGGTGCTCGACCTCCCGCTCGGAAGCGCTCGCGCCCGGGCGCCGTGGACGGTGATGGTGAACGTGCTCGGCGGCGCGAACAGCCGACCGTACGACGGCTACCCGCACGTGCTGGCGCGCGACCCGGACGTGCGCGTGCACCTGTACGGGAAGTCCGCCCGACCTGGCCGCAAGCTCGGGCACGTCACGGCGTACGGAGACGATCTCGAGCAGGTGCGGGCGCGGGCCCGGCACACGGCCGGCTGGCTCGCCGGCGAGGAGGCACCGTGACCGACGCGACCGAGAACCCACGGGTCGGGATCGTGATGGGGTCGGACTCCGACTGGCCGACCATGCGGGACGCTGCGGAGGCACTGGCCGAGTTCGACGTCGCGTACGAGGCGGACGTGGTCTCGGCGCACCGCATGCCGACGGAGATGCTCGACTACGGCCTGCAGGCCGCCGGCCGGGGCCTGCAGGTCCTCATCGCCGGCGCCGGCGGCGCCGCACACCTGCCAGGGATGCTCGCAGCTGTCACGCCGCTGCCGGTGATCGGCGTCCCGGTGCCGCTGCGGCACCTCGACGGGCTGGACTCGCTGCTGTCGATCGTGCAGATGCCGGCCGGCGTCCCGGTCGCGACCGTCGCCGTGGGGGCGGCCCGTAACGCCGGTCTGCTCGCCGTGCGGATCCTCGCCGCGACCGACCCCGGGCTGCGGGACCAGGTGGCGGCATTCCAGTCCCGGCTCGCCGACGAGGCGCGGGACAAGGGGAAGGCGGTGCGCGCGGAGTCGGCGCGGCGCTCGCGGCCCGACGGTGGCCGGGCCGGCTTCTGATCTCGCTTTGGCGACAGAACTGACCGGTAAGGGCAACCCGAACACCCCGACGTGCGTCAATGTCCGCAGCGGGTCCAACGGCGAGGAGAGGCCATGCGAGCGGTGAGCACCCTGACGGCGGTTGCGGTGATCGGAGCGACCGCGAGCCTGAGCTCCTGGCCCGGTGCGGAGGCGGCGCCCGAGCCGCCGGACCGACCTCCGGTCCAGATGACCGTGGCGGCCGACGAGGTGCACGTGCACAAGTCCGGCGACCGGGTCTACCTCGACTTCGGCGCCTTTCTGGTGGCGGGCAACGACGACTTCCAGGTGCTGACGACCAGGTCCAGTTACTACACGCAGCCGCAGTCCGTGATCAAGGTGGGCGACCAGGTCAACACGCTGCCCGATGAGCTCGGCGGTTTCGGCCCGCTCACCGACTTCGTCCACATCACGTTGCGGGACGCCGACCACCGGCTGGTCGTCGACGAAACCCGGGACTACTGCCTGAACGTCCGCGGGGTCCGAGCCCGTCCGAACGCGCCCGACACGTCGGTGTGGCCGTACGGGTGCCGGTTCGACAACCCGTGGACGGTCGGGCAGCTTCAGGGCGTGACCCGGGGCTGGGGCGTGCCGGTCCGCGGTGGTGCCGTCAAGGGGCTAAAGCTCGGCACCTACACCGCGAAGGTCTCCGTGGCCGCGCCCTGGCGCCAAGAGATCGGCATCAAGGCGCCGGCCGCGGTGGCCACCGTCACCGTCCATGTCGTCGAAGGCGAGATGTGCCGCGGCTGCCGCTCCGACGGGCGGGCGCAGGATCGGACGCTGCGGCCCAGGTCGCACGAACCGCGTGGCGCTGGCGCGGCGCCACCGCCCGGCACCCCGCTGCCCGACCTGCGCGCGCTGCCGTCCTGGGGCATCGAGCTGTCCCGCAGCGGCGAGTGGCTCCGGTTCGCCGCCAACGTTTGGAACGCCGGGCCGTCGAACCTCGTGGTCGACGGGTTCCGGGACAGCCCCAACCAGGACCTGATGCGCGCGTACCAGTACTTCTACAGCGCAGACGGTGAGCCGAGCGGGCACGCCAGGGTCGGCACGATGGAGTGGGACGACCGCGACGGACACGCCCACTGGCACTTCACCGATTTCGCGCGCTACCGGCTGGTGCGGGTGGTCGAGGGCGAGCCGGAGAACGTGTTCCGCAGCAAGAAACAGGCGTTCTGCCTGGCGGCGACCGACGCGATCGACATGACACTGCCTGGCGCGGACTTCCGGCCCTGGAACACCGACCTGCACACCGCGTGCGGCGACTACACCTCGTACGGGGTCCGTGAGGTGCTTCAGGTGGGACACGGCGACACCTACTACCAGTACCAGCCCGGACAGTCGTTCCGGGTGGACAACGTGCCGGACGGTAGGTACTTCGTCGAGGTCACCGCGAACCCCCAGGCCGGCAAGCCGGGCAGCCTCTACGAGTCCAAGTACGCCAACAACACCTCGTACCGCAAGATCAAGCTGGACACCAAGCACAACGGCGACCGCACGGTCAAGGTGTTCCCCAAGGGGCTGATCGACCACAACTGACCGACGCCAGCACTGCAACGTCATAGTGAACGTGGCCTAGAGCGCTCGTTCGCTATGACGTCCTGGGGGGTCAGGTGCGGCGGCGGCCGAGGTAGGCGCCGAGCGCCCGGCCGGCGAGCGGGACGCGGTCGGCGGCGCGAGCTGCCGCGCGCTTCGCCTTGAACCCGACCGCCCTCGCCCGGCTCGCGCCCCGGGTCAGACCGTGGCTGTCGACCTCCCGCTCGGGTCCGCGCTCGGCCCACCAGGTGCTGGCGTACTGCTCGGCCAGGCCGGCGAGGGTCACGAGCGCGGTGTCGAGCAGCTCGGTGTCGCTGACGTCGGCGGGTTGCCGGCCGGGTACGGGCTGCGGAGTGAGGTCGGCGAGGTCGCCGACGATCGGGTAGCCGGCTTCGCGAAGCGAGCCGGTCATCCGCTCGCCCATCGCCACCGCCCAGTCGAGGTCCTGCTGCGGCAGCGAGAGCCGCACCGTTTCGGCGCGCTCTGCCATCACCCGCACCATGGTCAGCTTCATCGCCCGGTCGAACTGGCGCTGGTTCAGACCGGCCAGCATCGGGTTCAGCCGGCGGATCAGCTCGGTGCCGACCAGCCCGACGGTCTCGTTGGCCCACGCCGCGGGCTCGGTCAGGTTGGCGGGGTCGAAGCCCATCACCGAGCCCAGCCGCTCGACCAGCAGCGTGGGTGAGGAACCCATGGGCGGCACGGTCACCAGGTGGATGCGCTCGGTCGGCACCACCTCGGCCCAGGTCGAGAGGATGGCCGGTGCGTCCTGCCGGGCCCAGAAGCCGCGCGCCGGGCTGGTGCCGCGCCGGGCCGGGTCGCGGATCGCCGCGGCGAACTCCGCCCAGGTCCACGTCCCGCGGTTCTTGACCTCCTCCTGCCATGCCGACGTGACCACGCGGACCAGGTCGCGCACCGTCGCTAGCACGTGCACCTCGTGGTCGGGGAAGGCGGACACGGCCGTGCGCACCTGCCGGCCGCTCGCCAGCGACAGGTGCTCGTCCGAGACCAGCACAGTCGGGTCGTCGGCGGCGCGCACGCCCTCGACGAGCGCCGGCCAGGCACCGGTGATCCGGTTGTCGGGACCGCTGCCCCGCGGCCTGCGGCCGAGCAGGTCCCACACCGCGAACACCTGGCTGGGGAAACCCTTGCCGCCCGGGTAGAGCACACCGTGCGCCCGCAGCGGCTTGCGGTTGGCGCGCATCAGCTGCTGCACGTACGTGGTGCCGGTCTTGTGCATCCCGACGTGCAGGAACAGCCTGCGGGCCATGGGCGGCAGCGTGTCACAGCGGCGTACGATCAGCGGCCGTGCCTCCCGGCCCAGCCGACGTCTACCTGCACATCGGCTTGCCCAAGACCGGGACAACCTACCTGCAGCACGTGCTGTGGGCGAGCCGGGGTCGGCTCGGCACGGCCGGGGTCCTGGTCCCGGGGCAGGCAAGGATGGACCAGTCGTTCGCGGTCTGGGACCTGCTCGGTCGGCGGGCTCGCGACGGGGAGCAGCCTGGCGTCGCCGGGTCGTGGGGCGCGCTCGTCGCCGCGGCCCGGTCGTGGAGCGGGTCGACCGTAGTGGTGTCAGAGGAGCTGCTCGCGGCGGCGAACCCGCGCCAGGCATCCCGCGCGGTCCGCGCGTTTGCACCGGCCCGGGTGCGCGTCGTGGTCACCGTGCGGGACCTGGCCCGGGTGGTGGTCGCGGCCTGGCAGCAGGAGCTGGTCAAGGGCCGCAGCTGGACGCTCGACGAGTTCGCCGCCTCCGTACGGGACCCGGCCGAGAGCGCCACCACCGCCGGCATCTCGTTCTGGCTACGGCAGGACGTCGCCCGGGTCCTGGATGTCTGGGAGCAGGCGGTGCCGCGCGCCGACGTCCGGCTCGTGACGCTGCCGCCCGCCGGCTCGGGTCAGGGACTGCTGCTGGACCGGTTCTGCGCCGCCACCGATTTGCCCCGCGATCGCGTTGACGATGCCCAGGATGCGGCCAACGAGTCGGTCGGCGCCGCGGAGGCCGAGGTGCTCCGCCGGCTGAACGAGCGGTTGGCCGGCAAGCTCAACGAGCGGCAGCACGTCCGGGTGGTGAAGCGAGTGGTGCAGCCGGCGCTGCAGGCCCGCGGTGCGGAGCGGATCGGGTTTCCCGCCGAGCACCAGCAGTGGCTGCTCGACACGGCGCGGGGAACCGTCGAGGCGCTGCTGGGTAGGGGCTACCGGGTCGAGGGCGATCTCGACGACCTGGTGCCTGCGGGCCTGCCCCCGGCATCCGCTGAGCGTGGGCAGGGCGACCTCGGGGAGGCAGCCCTGGACGCGCTCGCCGCGGTGTCCGGCCAGTTCGCCGAGACCTGGTGGCGGGGCCGGCGCAAGGAGCGGGTGGCCGGGTCGAGCGGACCTCGGCGGTTGGCCAGCACCGGCCGGGCCGGGATGTACCGGGCCCGGCTCGCCGTGCTCGGGCTCGGAGGTCGCAGCCGGGTCGTTCGCCGGCTGATCGCCCGCCGAGTCCGCCGTCAGCCGCAGTCGACCGGACCGCCGCGGTCGCGTACCTGACCCTCCGTGCCGACGAAGCGCCACGAGTACGAGGACCGTCCCAGCTCGAGCTCCAGCACCCCGTGCGCGTCGGCGAACCGGACGGCGGTCTCGGCACGCGGCGCCTCGGCGAAATCCCGGAGCTCGGTCCCACCGGTGCCGACGACGAGCTGCGCCGCCCCCGCCGGATCCTCGGCACCATCCGCGTCCAGCGGGACGAACCGCTCGTAGTTGTGGTCGTGCCCGGCGAGCACGAGGTCGACCCCGCCCTCGACCGCGGTGCGCCACAGCGCGTCGACCGCCTCGATGTCGAGGTGCTCGCCGGTGGACCAGCGCGGGTGGTGCATGTACGCGAGCGCGCAGTGCCGGCTCGTGTCGGCCAGGTCGGCGGCGAACCACTGTTGTTGCTCCGAACCGTCGTCGCAGGCGACGACCTGGCACGCGTTGTTGGTGTTCAGCGCAACCAGGTGCCACGCACCGGCGTCGAAGGAGTAGTAGCCGTAGGTGTTGGGCGCTGCCCGCGACCCGAAGTAGTCGAAGTAGCCCTGGGCACCGGGCGTCTCGTACTCGTGGTTCCCGACCGCCGGGCGGGTGATGTCGAGGAACCGGCCCCAGGTGCGGGCGTACTCGGCCTCGTACTCCGCCGTCGTGCCGGACTCGTACTGGGTGTCGCCGAGGGTCAGGACGAGATCGGGGTCGAGCTCGGTGACCACCCCCGCCGTGTCCGCGGCGACGCACTCCGCTGGGGTGCAGTCGCTGATGTCACCGGCCGCCACCACCCGCACGACCGGCTCACCCGGCGCCGACCCCGGGGGCGGTTCGGTGGGGTCCCCGGTCGGCCCGCCGCCCGCGCAACCGCCGACCAGCAGCAAGACGGCGACGCCCGCCACCATCCGCTGGGACTGCCCATTCCCCTGAGAGTGACGTTTCTGCGACGACACTCGGGAGGAACCGGACACCAGCGTCACTCTCATCGCTTCTCGGATTCCAGCGGCAGCGACCATCGCAGTCCAGGGAAGCGCGCAAAGCCCCGGTCGTCGGTGACCCAGGTGGCACCGTGCTCGATCGCCAGTGCGGCGAGGTACGCGTCCGGGACCACGTTGCCGCGGGCACCGGTCGCTGACACCAGCGACTCGAAGATCGGCCAGTGCCGTGGCCCCGGGCGCACCGGGACGACTGATGGTGCGGACAGGACTGCCCGGCAAAAGTCGAGCGCGACCGCCGGAGGTGTCGGCTCCTGGTAGACCCGGTGGTGGGTGACGACCCGGACGAACGAAGCCAGCACCGCCTCGCTCACCCCGAACGGCTCGTCCCCGTGTGCCCGCTGCTCGAGCCAGCGGGCGTACTCGCTCGCACGGGCGCTCTCGAGGCGGTGGGCGTAGACGAAGACGTTGACGTCAGCCAGCAGCACGGTGATTGCCCGCGTCCAGGAGCTCTGCCAGCGCGTCCTTGTCCGCCAAGTCGACACCGGGCTGTAGACCGGAGCCGCCGTACCGGGGGAACGTCACCCGTGGCCGCGTGCGGGCGGCGTCCAGGCCGCCCAGGTAGGCCCGCAGTGCGTCGCTGACCACCTCGCCGAGGGTGCGGTCGGAACGGGCCGCCACCTGCTTCGCCGCCTGGACCAGCTCGTCGTCGATCGCCACCGTCGTCCGCACATGATGACGATAGCATCACTCGTACGCATCATGATGCGAACCGGACCGATGCAACCGAAGCGCTCCGACCTGTCAGTTGTTGTTAGCGGCTGACCTG
>Ga0183260_10000949_pt1 | contig 24601 bp, 24 predicted proteins | sample AntDrymUQ4972206_2_FD_129768 | JGI IMG/M metagenome (GOLD analysis project Ga0183260, IMG submission 129768) | Polar desert sand microbial communities from Dry Valleys, Antarctica - metaG UQ497 (22.06) (version 2) (version 2) | ecosystem: Environmental > Terrestrial > Soil > Desert | place... | reverse complement strand
TCCGCGCCCGTGACCGGATCTCGACTGACGACACGAGACTGCACCACTATTGGCTGCCCTCTTCCGCTTGCTCGCCGCATCTATTGCTGCAAATATGCGCACCAAGCTTGCAGCATATGCAACCGCGTCGGCAAGGAGGATGTCCCACTTGTCGTAGAAGTTGAGGTGGCGGTCCCCGGCTCGATGCCTGCCGCGTGGTAGGTGTCGGGCTTCCGCCAAGAAGTTGGACCGAGAAGGGGACCGCCGTGACCAAGAACTACCAGACGAGCGGGGCGATGACGAGCGCCGAGCTTCGACTCGCGATGCCGGAGACGGTGAGTGTGGCGATGGCCGAGATCGCTGTGGACGTGCAGGAGGGGCTGCTGGCGATGGCTGTCGGCGCCAGGCTGCAGGTGATGAGCACGCTGATGGAGCAAGACGTGGCCGCGGTGCGCGGGCCGAAATACGCGTCTTCGCAGGTCATACGGTAAGTTCGCAGGTGGAGGCGTCAGGGTGCCTGGTGGCCCTCGCGGTCTTCAAAACCGACGGTCGGGTGCAGGTGTACTCGTCACCGACGGCCGGGGATGTACAAGAGCGGTGACGCTTCAGGGCGGGCCGGCCCGCCGGCGACCCGGCGGCAGCGCGCTGCTACGCCACCGGGTCCAGCTGGGCCGGGTGGCGCACCCCTGCTGCGCAACCGGCGTCCTCGTCGGCCAGGACCGGCCGGCCGGGCGTGAGGCGCCCGGGCGGGACTGGCTGGCTGGGCTCGAGTTCCGCCCTTGGGCGATCGCTCCCCGCGTCTGACGCCAGGTACCTCCTTGTTCCGCTATCCACGGCCGGCGCTGCGGGTAGATTGCGGGTAAGATCAACTTCTCAACGCTCCGTCAGGCGCTTGTCCGGCCGAAAGCCCAGCAGGGCAGGGCTTTCGACATGTGCCCCCGGCAGGATTCGAACCTGCGCCACCGCCTCCGGAGGGCGGTGCTCTATCCCCTGAGCTACGGGGGCTCGGGCGGCATCGAGGCTAGCAGGGCGGCGGCTGTCTCAGCTCGCCCAGGGCGGCGTGAAGCGGGTCCCGTCGGCCAGGGTCGCCTGCAGCCCGGGGGTCGTCGTGACCCAGGCGCTGGCATCCTCCGAGCCGGTGCCGACCGCGATCTCGCTGCCGGCAGGGACCAGCGCGACATCGCCGGGGCGGAGCCGGTGGTCGACCCCGTCCAGCGTGAGGTGCAACTCCCCGGCAAGCACCAGCAGCACCTCCTCGCGGCTCGGGCAGTGCGGCATCCCGCGCGTCCCCGCCGGCACCTCCAGCCGCCACGCCGCGAGTTGCTCGCTCCCGTGGGCGGGGGCGACATAGGAGACGAATCGGCTTCCGTGCACCTCGTGTACGACGACGTCCGCGGTACTGATCACCGGCATGTGCGCCTCCTGTCGATATGGTCAAGTATCTTGACGATTAGAAGTCAAGCAACTTGACCTGTCAAGCTGGCCCGCATGGACGACGTACAGGCCTGGGACACCGCCGTACTGCTGCTGCGCGCGGCCACCGAACTCACCGACGGCATCCAGCGGGGGGTGGCGGCGCGCGGGTTCGCCGATGTCCGGCCGGCTCACGGCTTCGCGCTCGTCCGCATCTCGCGCGGCGGCGCGACAGTGGCCGAACTTGCCGAGCACCTCGGCGTCACGAAGCAGGCGGCCAGCCAGCTCACCGAGCTGCTGGTGTCCCGCGGCTACGTCACGCGCGCGGTCGATCCTCGCGACGGTCGTGGACGCCTGCTCCAGCTCACCGAACAGGGGTGGACCTGCACGCGGGCGGCGCAGCAGGCCGGTGCCGAAACCGTCTCGGGTTGGCAACGCGCTGCCAGCGACCGCACTGTCCGATCGCTGCGAACGGCGTTGGCGGCGGTGGTCACTCCCGGGCCGTTGCGACCTGGCTGGTGAACGGCAGGCGGGTCAGGGGTAGGGCAGCGTTGACCCGCCGCGATCGGCCAGCATGCCCTGCATCGTCGCGATCTCCGCAGCCTGCCCGTTGGCCATGGACCGCGCCAGCGTCCGGACCGGTGAGGTCGACGCGTGCTCGACGGCGTACCGCGCCATCTCCACACCGCCGTGGTGGTGGCGGGTCATCAGCTGCAGGAACAACACGTCCAGCTCGTCGCCCGAGGCCGCGCGCAGGCGGTTCAGCTCGTCGCTCGTGGCCATTCCTGCCATCATGTTGCCGTTCATCGTGGGCATGTCGTGACCGGCCATCCACGCCATCGGTTCGGCGGTCCCGTTGACCGGCCGGTCCCACACCTGCAGCCAGCCCAGCATCACCCCGATCTGCTGGTTCTGGCCGGTCTCGATGTCGAAGGCGAGCGTGCGCACGTCGACGTCGTTGCTCTGGTCGCGCGCGATCCCGGCCATGGTCACGGCCTGGGCGTGGTGGGTGCTCATGTCGCGGGCGAAGCCGACGTCCACCGAGGCCTCGGCCGGGGCGTCGGTGCGCCCGATGCCGGTGATGACGGCCAGCGCGCCGCCGGCCGCCACGAGCAGTACGGCCATCGCCACCGCGACGGGGATCAGCCAGCGGGGTGCGCGCGGCCCCGACGGCGTCGTCATCGCCAAGCTACGGCGCGGTCGTCGCGGCCGGGTCGGTGGTCGACGTCGCCGGGTCCGAGGAGGTAGCAGGGTCGGACGGCGGTTCGGCGCCGGTGTCCGTCTCCTCCGGGATCGGGCTCTGCAGGAACGTCGGCTGGCTGCACGTACCGTTGGGCTCCGGCGTGTTCGTCGGGCTCTGCTTGAACACCCGGATGAATTGCTCGATCCGCGGGTCGTCGAAGGATTCGACGAACAGCTGATTGCCCCAGGCCTGCAGGGAGATCGGACTGGACAGACCGGGATATGGGCTCATGAACATGTAGCCCTCGCCGTCGACGAGTTCGGCCAGCTGGTCGACCTCGTCCTGCGGCAGGTCCGGGTCGTAGGTGATCCAGACCGCCCCGTGCTCGAGCCCGTGCACCGCGTTCTCGTTGCGCACCGCGATCGAGTAGACCTGGCCGGTGCAGTCGATCCAGAGCTGGTCATGCGGTCCGCCGAACGGTGGCGAGTCCTCGCCGTAGTCCACCGGTCCGGTCGGGTGCTGCGCGATCTGGAACTGCTTGGTCTGCAGACCCTCGATGCTGTCCGGGTTGCTCAGCTCCTCGGTCTTGTTGACCTGGTTCACCGCGTACCCGATGGCGACGACCGCGAAGATGGCCACCACGACCGCCAGCGCGATCCAGCCCCACGGCTTGGGCTGCTGCGTGACCACCGGCGGTGGCCTGCGGGCCCGGCTGCTCTTGCTCCCGGGCGCGGCCTTCGTCGGGCGAGAAGCGCCGCCACTCTTCCCCGTTCCGGAACCGGTCCCGGATACAGCCTTCGCCATCGCCTGCCTTCGCTGCCGTGATGATCTGTTGCCCGACTGTACGTCGAAGGCCGGCGGCGTCCGGTCAGTACCATCGCGGGGTGACCCCGGCCGATCTCGCGGCAGCCGTCCTCGACGCCGTTCGCGACGCGGTCGAGGCCGGCGAACTCCACGTCGGCGTACCCGACGACGCGGTCATCGAACGGCCGCGTAACCGGGAGCACGGCGACTACGCCACGAACATCGCCTTACGCCTGGCCAAGGCAGCCGGCCGCCCGCCGCGGGAGGTCGCGGAGTCGATCGCGGCGCGGCTGCGCCAGCGCCAGGGCATAGCCGCCGCGGACGTCGCGGGTCCCGGCTTCCTGAACGTCACCCTCGACAGCGCCGCCCAGGGCGGCCTGGTCGCCACCATCGCCGAGCAGGGCGCCGACTACGGGCGCACCGAAGCCCTGGCCGGGCAGCGGATCAACCTGGAGTTCGTCTCGGCCAATCCGACCGGCGAGCTGCACTTGGCGCACGTCCGGTGGGCCGCCGTCGGCGATGCGATGGCTCGTCTGCTGCGGCATAGCGGCGCCGACGTGAGCACCGAGTACTACTTCAACGACGCCGGCTCGCAGGTGGACCGTTTCGCGGCCAGCGTGTACGCCGTCGCCGCCGGGGAGCCGTTGCCCGAGGACGGCTACCGCGGCGACTACATCCACGACGTCGGGCAGCGGGTGCTGGCCGCGCATCCTGGCCTGCTCGACCTGCCTCGGGACGAAGCGATAGCGGTGTTCAAGCGCGACGGCATTGAGGAGATGTTCGCGCAAATCCGGCACGGTCTGGACCAGTTCAGGGTGCACTTCGACACTTACTTCAACGAGCGGGATCTGTATCGCCTCGGCCGGGTCGAAGACACCGTCGAACGCTTGCGCCGGGAGGGCCACGTCTTCGAGAAGGACGGCGCAGTCTGGTTGCGGACGACCGACTTCGGTGATGACAAGGACCGGGTGATCGTCCGCAGCGACGGCAGGCCCACGTACTTCTGTGCGGACCTGGCCTACTACGTCGACAAGCGGGACCGCGGCTTCGACCGGATTGTCATCATTCTTGGGGCTGACCATCATGGGTACGTGCCGAGGATGCGCGCCCTGGTGCGCGGTCTCGGCGAGGATCCGGACCAGACCCTGGAGATTCCGATCGGGCAGATGGTCACCGCGCGAGGGGGCAAGCTGTCGAAGCGGGCGGGCAATGTGCTGACCCTCGACGATCTGATCGATGCGGTAGGCGCCGATGCCGGCCGCTACGCCATGGTCCGTTCGTCGATGGACTCAGCGATCGACATCGACCTGGACCTGTGGGCCAGCCGGACCAGTGACAACCCGGTCTTCTACGTCCAGTACGCGCACGCCCGGATCGCCTCGCTGCTACGCAACGCCGCCGAGCTCGGGGTGGACCGCGGCGAGGTCGATGCTGCCGAACTCGCGCTGCTGGACTCTGAGCGGGAGGGCGACCTGCTGGGGGTGCTCGGCGAATTCCCCGGAGTGGTCACCGCCGCGGCCGAGCTGCGCGCGCCGCATCGGGTAGCTCGCTACCTGGAAAAGCTTGCCGGCACCTACCACCGGTTCTACGACGACTGCCGGATCCTGCCCCGCGGCGACGAGGAGCCGACTCCCAATGCGGTGCCGCGGCTGTGGTTGTGCGAGGCGACGCGGGTCGTCCTGGCCAACGGTCTCGGCCTGCTCGGAGTGAGCGCCCCGGAACGGATGTGAGGGTCCATCCCGCCGGGCCGCTGCACGGCGGCCTGGCCCGCCCCGACGGGCTGCCCGCACCGCCGAAGTCCCTGGGCGAGCTGCATCCCGTCGTCTGGCCGCGGACTGCAGAACGGGTCGACGGCGGATTGCGGATCGGCGGCGTCGACGTACGGGTCCTGGCCGCCGCGGTGGGTACGCCGGCGTACGTCCTCGACGAGGCCGACTTCCGGTCCCGTTGCCGGGAGCACCGCGCGGCGTTCGGCGTCGAGGCCGACGTCTACTACGCGGGCAAGGCCTTCCTCTGTACGGCGGTCGCCCGCTGGATCGCCGAGGAGGACCTGGGCCTGGACGTCTGCACGAGCGGGGAACTGACCGTGGCGCTGCGGGCCGGTGTACCACCCGCGCGGATCGCCCTGCACGGCAACAACAAGTCGGTCGCCGAACTCACCACGGCCGTCCAGGCCGGCGTCGGCCGGATCGTGCTCGACTCGTTCCACGAGATCGGCCGGCTGGCCGAGCTGACCGCGCGCCTGGGCGTCCGCCAGCCGGTGCTGGTTCGCGCGACGGTCGGGGTCGAGGCGCACACCCACGAGTTCATCGCCACCGCGCACGAGGATCAGAAGTTCGGCTTCTCGCTCGCGTCGGGAGCGGCGCTGGAGGCGGTCCGTCGCGTCCTGGCCGCCGACGGGTTGGACCTGCGGGGGCTGCACAGCCACATCGGTTCGCAGATCTTCGACACCGAGGGCTTCGAGGTCTCGGCGCACCGGCTGGTCGGCCTGCTGGTCGAGGTGCGCTCGGAGTTCGGTATCCAACTGCCCGAGCTGGGGCTCGGTGGCGGGCTCGGCATCGCCTACCTGGCCACCGACGACCCGATCGACACCGCAGCCTTCGCCGCTGGCCTGCGCGCCATCGTCGACCGCGAGTGCGCGGCGCTGGGCCTGGTCCGGCCGCGGCTGTCCGTCGAACCCGGCCGGGCCATCGCCGGACCAGGGACCGTGACGGTCTACGAGGTGGGCACGGTCAAGGACGTGGACGGCCTGCGCTGCTACGTCTCGGTCGACGGCGGGATGAGCGACAACATCAGGACCGCCCTGTACGACGCGGACTACACGGTGGCGCTCGCGAACCGGGACTCCACCGCGCCGCCGATGCTGGCCCGGGTGGTCGGCAAGCACTGCGAGAGCGGCGACGTCGTCGTTCGGGACGCCTGGCTCCCGGCCGACCTCACGCCCGGCGACCTGATCGCGGTGGCCGGCACCGGCGCCTACTGCCGGTCCATGTCCAGCAACTACAACCACGTCCCGCGACCACCAGTCGTCGCCGTGCACGAGGGACGGTGGCGGATCCTGATCCGCCGCGAGACCGAGGACGACCTGGCCCGGCTGGAGGCGTCGGAATGAGCGCCGCGATGAAGGTCGCGGTCCTCGGCTGCGGCGTCGTCGGCAGCCAGGTCGTCCGGCTGATCGGCAAGCAGGCGGCGGAGCTGTCGGCCCGGATCGGCGCCCCGCTGGAGTTGGCCGGCGTCGCCGTACGCCGTCCCAAGCGGCACGTCGACGTCGACCCGGCCCTGCTCACGACGGACCCGATGGCCCTGGTCGAACGCCGTGACGTCGACCTCGTCGTCGAGGTGATCGGGGGCATCGAGCCGGCCCGGTCGCTGATCCTGGCCGCGATCGCCTGCGGCAAGTCCGTCGTGACGGCCAACAAGGCGCTGCTCGCCGAGGACGGCGCCACGCTGCACGCGGCGGCCCGGGCGGCCGGCGTGGATCTCTACTACGAGGCGTCCGTGGCCGGGGCGATCCCGCTGCTGCGGCCGCTGCGCGAGTCGCTGGCCGGTGACCACCTGCGGCGGGTGGTCGGGATCGTGAACGGGACGACGAACTACATCCTGTCGCGGATGGACGCCACCGGCGCCGGGTTCTCCGAGGCTCTGGAGGAGGCCACCGCCCTGGGGTACGCCGAGGCAGACCCGAGCGCCGACGTCGACGGCTTCGACGCCGCGGCCAAGGCCGCGATCCTGGCCGGGCTGGCCTTCCACACCCGGGTCACCGCCGCCGACGTCCACCGCGAGGGCATCGCCGACGTCACCGCAGCCGACGTCGCCAGCGCCAAGGCGATGGGCAGCACGGTCAAGCTCCTGGCCATCTGCGAGCGGGTCTCGGCTCCGGGCGGGGACGCGGTGTCCGTCCGTGTCCACCCGGCGATGATCCCGCGGACGCACCCGCTGGCCGGGGTGAACGACGCGTTCAACGCGGTGTTCGTCGAGGCCGAGTCCGCGGGAGAGCTGATGTTCTACGGGCGCGGGGCCGGTGGGCCGCCGACGGCCAGCGCCGTGCTCGGGGACCTGGTCGCGGTCGCCCGCAACCGGCTGGCCGGCGCGCCGGGACCCGGGGAGTCGGCGTACGCCGACCTGCCGATCCGCCCGATGGGGCTGACCGACACGAGCTACCACATCAGCATGGACGTCGCCGACCGGGCAGGCGTGCTCGCCGCCGTCGCGACAGCCTTCGCCGAGCATGGCGTGAGCATCAGCACCCTGCGCCAGGAGGGCCGCGGTGATCAGGCCACGCTGGTCATGGTCACCCACGTCGCACCAGACAGCGCGCTGGCCGCGACCGTCGACGACCTGCGCAAGCTCGATGTCGTGCGCGGCGTCACGAGCGTGATGCGGGTGGAGGGGTGAGCGCCGGCTGGCGCGGTGTCATCGAGGAGTACCGGGACCGCCTGCCGGTCTCGGGCGCGACGCCGGTCGTCACCCTCCTCGAGGGCGGGACGCCGCTGCTGCCGGCTCCGGAGCTGTCCCGGCGGACCGGCTGCGAGGTCTTCCTCAAGGTCGAGGGGGCCAATCCGACCGGCTCGTTCAAGGACCGCGGCATGACCGTGGCCATCAGCAAGGCGGTCGAGGAGGGCGCCAAGGCGGTCATCTGCGCCTCGACCGGCAACACCAGCGCCTCGGCCGCGGCGTACGCCGCCCGCGCCGGACTGCTCTGCGCGGTCCTGGTGCCCAGCGGCAAGATCGCGCTGGGCAAGCTGGCCCAGGCTCTGGTGCACGGCGCGACCCTGCTGCAGGTCGACGGCAACTTCGACGACTGCCTGACCTTGGCCGCCAAGCTCGCCCAGGACTACCCGGTCTCGCTGGTCAACAGCGTCAACGAGTACCGGATCGAGGGGCAGAAGACCGCGTCGTTCGAGATCGTCGACGTCCTCGGCCGGGCGCCGGACGTGCACTGCCTGCCGGTGGGGAACGCCGGCAACATCACGGCGTACTGGAAGGGGTACGTCGAGGAGGCCGACGCCGGCCGGACCGCGGTGAGCCCGCGGATGTTCGGGTTCCAGGCCAGCGGAGCCGCGCCCATCGTCCGCGGCGAGGTGGTCCGCGAGCCGGTGACGATCGCGACCGCGATCCGGATCGGCAACCCGGCCTCGTGGACCAAGGCGCTGGACGCGCGGGACTCCAGCCACGGGGTGATCCACTCGGTGACCGACCGGCAGATCCTGTCCGCCTACCGACTGCTGGCTCGCGCCGAGGCGGTGTTCGTCGAGCCGGCCAGCGCGGCGAGCGTGGCCGGCCTGCTGCAGTCCTACGAGGCCGGGCTGCTCGACGCTGGCCAGACGGTGGTCTGCACGGTCACCGGCAACGGCCTGAAGGACCCGTACTGGGCGATCTCGGGCGCGCCGGCGCCGATCACCATCCCCGTCGACGCCGCACTCGCAGCGGCGGCACTCGGCCTGGACCGGGGCGAGTGACGCCGCGAGGCCGGGTCACCGTCCGCGTCCCGGCCACCAGCGCCAACCTGGGTCCGGCTTTCGACTCCGCGGGCCTCGCCCTCGGGCTGTACGACGAGGTGGTGGTGGACCCGGCGCCCGACGGTGTCGTCGTCGAGGTCGCCGGTGAGGGGGCCGGGGACGTCCCGCTCGACGAATCACACCTCGTCGTGGCCTCGCTCCTGGCCACCGTCCAGCGGCTCGGCGGGCGGCTCGACGGGCTCCGCCTGCGGGCCCGCAACGCGATCCCGCACGGGCGCGGGCTGGGGTCCTCCGCCGCCGCTGTGGTCGCCGGGGTGCTCGCCGGTCGGGCGCTGGTTCCTGAGGCCAGCCTGACCGAGGCCGACCTGCTCGACCTGGCCGCCGGGTTGGAGGGACACCCCGACAATGTGGCGTCCTGCCTGCTGGGCGGGCTGACTCTGGCCTGGGCGGATCCGGCCGGTCACTTCCGGGCCGTGCGGCTGGAGGCGCATACCGAGCTCCGGCCCGTAGTCTTCGTCCCGCCGGATCGGCTGGCCACCGAGACCGCCCGCAGCCTGCTCCCGGCCGCCGTGGCACACGCCGCCGCGACCGCGAACGCCGGCCGGGCGGCGCTGCTGGTGCACGCTCTGACCGCGGCCCCCGACCTGCTGTTGGAAGGCACCGCCGACCAGCTGCATCAGGACTACCGCGAACCGGCGATGCCGGCGAGCCTGGTCCTGGTCGGCCGGCTGCGGGCGGCCGGCGTACCGGCGGTGGTCTCGGGCGCGGGACCGTCGGTGCTGGCACTGGGCGCGGGTCGCGCTACCCCGGAGCTGGCGCCCTACTGCCCCGGCGGCTGGCGGTTCCTACCCCTCTCCGTGGACCGGCGCGGAGCGACGGTGCAGTGCGGCTGAGGCCTGTGTCAGCTGCGGCGCAGGACAGCGGGAACACGCGGGACGGGACGTGTGTTGTGTGTCCGTCGGGCACCGTCTAGGCTTGGCCCGTCAGCCGCCCCCAGGGGGGCGTGCCACGCGAGGATCTCGATGTCGGTCTAGCAAAGACCGGTCGACCCTCTTCCCGGTACCAGATGTGCGGCTCTGCAGTAGGCCATCGGCCCACGACAGTGACCCACGGCGGCAGCTCATGGCTGCCAACGTGATCCGTACCTGTCCACCCTGGCCGGCTTCGCTCCACCGCGTCCCGCAGCAGATGCTCCGGGACTCGCAGGGAAGGACCCGCACACTTGAGCGATACCACTGAACTCCTGCCCACCGCCGCCACCGGCGCCGGTGAGCCTTCTGCCGCACCCGAGGGGGACGTCGCGGCTCGGCCGCGTCGCCGCAGCGCCGGTCTGTCGGGCATGGTGCTGCCCGAACTCGTGCAACTGGCCGGGACGCTGGGCATCAGCGGCACCAGCAAGATGCGCAAGAACGATCTGATCGCCGCCATCCAGCAGCGACAGAACGGATCCGCGCCGGCCTCCGCTGCCTCCGCCGGCATCACGCCGGCGCCCGACAGCGCTGCGTCCGATGCGGCGCTGTCCATGGGAACAACTCCGGCGGCCGACGTGGCCGAGGCCGACGGCGTACGCCGCCGTCGTGGCGCCTCCCGACCCGCCGGCTCGCCGACCGGTCCTGCGCCGCCCGCCGAGGCCCCCAGGGGCGAGGCCGCCGCCGCGGACCAGTCGGCTCAGGCCTCCTCCGCGACCGACGAGCTGTCGGCCGAGGCGCAGGCCGCCGACGCCCAGCCCGCCGGCCAGCGCCAGCGGGGGCAGACTGCCTCTGGCGAGCAGCCGCGCTCCGAGCGTTCGGGCCGCGACGCCCGCGCCGAGCGCAGCCGCGACCGGCAGCCAGACACCCGCGACCGGCAACCAGACAACCGCGACCGCCAGACCGACAACCGGGACCGCCAGCCGGACAGTCGGGCGGCCAGCGCCGACGGCGAGCGTCCGGGACAGAGCTCAGGACAGAGCTCAGGACAGAGCCAGTCGGGACAGGGCCAGTCGGGTCGGCAGAACGACCGGCAAGGCGAGCGTCCCGGCCAGGACGGCCAGCGCCAGGACAACCGCTCCGGGCAGAACGACAACCGCCAGAACGACAACCGCCAGAACGACAACCGGCAGGGCGGTGGCGATCGGGACGACGAGTTCGACGGTGGCCGTCGTCGGCGTGGCCGCTACCGCGACCGCAACCGCCGCGGCGGGCGCGAGGGCGTCGCCAACGAGCGGTTCAGCAACGATCCCGACCCGACGATCGCCGACGACGACGTCGTGATCCCGGTCGCCGGCATCCTGGACATCCTGGACAACTACGGCTTCATCCGGACCTCGGGCTACCTGACCGGGCCGAACGACGTCTACGTCTCCCTGTCCCAGGTCCGCCGGTATGCCCTGCGCCGCGGTGACGCGCTGACCGGCGCGGTGCGCCAGCCGCGCGAGGGGGAGAAGAAGGACAAGTACAACGCGCTGGTCCGGTTGGACACGGTCAACGGGATGGACCCCGAGCGGGCCCGGCAGCGGCCGGACTTCATGAAGCTCACCCCGCTCTACCCGCAGGATCGGTTGCGGCTGGAGACCGAGTCGCACATCCTCACCACGCGCGTCATCGACTTGGTGATGCCGATCGGCAAGGGTCAGCGCGCGCTGATCGTGAGTCCGCCGAAGGCCGGCAAGACGATGGTGCTCCAGGCAATCGCGAACGCGATCACCACGAACAACCCGGAATGCCACCTCATGGTCGTCCTCGTCGACGAGCGACCCGAGGAAGTCACCGACATGCAGCGCGCGGTGAAGGGCGAGGTCATCGCCTCGACGTTCGACCGTCCGCCGACGGACCACACGACGATCGCCGAGCTGTCCATCGAGCGGGCCAAGCGCCTGGTCGAACTCGGGCACGACGTCGTCGTCCTGCTGGACAACATCACCCGGCTGGGCCGGGCGTACAACCTCGCGGCCCCCGCGAGCGGACGCATCCTGTCTGGTGGGGTGGACTCCACGGCGCTGTACCCGCCCAAGCGGTTCCTCGGCGCGGCCCGCAACATCGAGCACGGTGGCTCGCTGACGATCCTGGCCACGGCCTTGGTCGAGACCGGTTCGACGATGGACACCGTGATCTTCGAGGAGTTCAAGGGCACCGGCAACGCCGAGCTGAAGCTGGACCGCAAGCTGGCCGACAAGCGGGTCTTCCCGGCGATCGACATCCCCGCCTCGGGAACCCGCAAGGAGGAGATCCTGCTCCCGCCGGACGAGCTGGCGGTCATCATCAAGCTGCGTAGAGTGCTGCACGCGCTGGACTCCCAGCAGGCCCTTGAGCTGTTGCTGAACAAGGTGCGGGAGACTCGCAACAACGTCGAGTTCCTGATGCAGATCCAGAAGACGACGGTCGGCCCCGGGGACTGACCGCAAGCTCACCACCGACTCCGTCGGCGACAGGAACAAGCGATACTCGGTGCTGGTTACGGCACCGACGAGAGGACGAGCCGTGAAACCCGACATCCACCCGCAGTACGCCGAGACCACTGTCACGTGTAGCTGCGGCAACACCTTCACCACCCGCAGCACGGCCAAGGGCGGCTCGCTGCACGCCGACGTGTGCTCGGCCTGTCACCCGTTCTACACCGGCAAGCAGAAGATCCTGGACACCGGTGGCCGGGTGGCTCGCTTCGAGAAGCGCTTCGGCAAGCGCACCGCCGGCGAGAGCGCCGGCGCGCCCAGCGCCGACAAGGCAGGACGCTAGACCTTCGACGGCGCCCGTCCGTCACCTGACCCGGTGACGGACGGGCGCCGTTGTCGCGTCCACCCACTGCCTCGCGAAACCGGATCAGGCATGAGCCAGAGCACCGCCCCGACGGGCAGCGACGTCCTGCCTGCGCTGCTGACCGAGTACGCCGACATCGAGACGGCGCTCGCCGATCCGGCGATCCACACCGATCAGGCCAAGGCCCGCAGGCTCGGCCGTCGCTACGCCGAACTGGGCGCGGTGGTCGAGGCCGCCCGCGCGCTGGAGGCGGCCAAGGGCGACCTGTCCGCGGCCAGGGAGCTGGCCGAGGATCCGTCGTTCGCGGCCGAAGCCGGGCAGCTGGAAACTCAGGTCGGCGAGCTGGAGACGAGGCTCGTTACGCTGCTGTTGCCGACCGACCCCAACGACGTCAAGGACGTGATCCTCGAGGTCAAGGCGGGCGAGGGCGGCGAAGAGTCCGCCTTGTTCGCGGGCGACCTGCTGCGGATGTACCTGCGGTACGCCGAGCGGCACGGCTGGCGCGCCGAGGTCCTGGAGGCCACCGAGAGCGACCTGGGCGGCTACAAGGACGTCGCCGTGGCCATCAAGGCCCGCAGCCACGACAGCGAGGGCATCTGGGCCCGGCTGAAGTACGAGGGCGGAGTCCATCGCGTGCAGCGGGTCCCCGTCACCGAGTCCCAGGGCCGGATCCACACGTCTGCGGCCGGCGTACTCGTCCTGCCCGAGGCCGAGGACGTCGACGTCACCATCGACCAGAACGATCTGCGCATCGACGTCTACCGGTCCTCCGGTCCCGGCGGGCAGAGCGTCAACACCACGGACTCCGCGGTCCGGATCACCCACCTGCCGAGCGGCATCGTCGTGTCCTGCCAGAACGAGAAGTCCCAGCTGCAGAACCGGGAACAGGCCATGCGGATCCTGCGGGCCCGGCTGCTGGCCGCGGCGCAGGAACAGGCCGATACCGCGGCCAACGACGCCCGGCGCAGCCAGATCCGCACCGTCGACCGCAGCGAGCGGGTCCGTACCTACAACTTCGCGGAGAACCGGATCTCCGATCACCGTGTCGGCTACAAGGCATACAACCTGGACCAGGTGCTCGACGGTGACCTCGACGCTGTGATCGACGCGCTGCGGGCGGCCGACACCGCGGCCCTGCTCTCCGGCGGCATCCCGTGACCTCGGTGCGGGAGGCGACCGAGCGGTTGGCGGCGGCCGGCGTAGCCAGCCCGCGGTACGACGCCGAGGCGCTGCTCGCGCACGTCAGGGGGGCCGCGCGCGGTGCACTGACCGATGAGCACGCGAACCGGTACGCCGCGCTGGTCGAGTTGCGCGCCGCCCGGGTGCCGCTGCAGCACCTCACCGGGACGACCGGCTTCCGCTACCTGGAACTCGCCGTCGGGCCCGGGGTGTTCGTCCCGCGCACGGAGACCGAGCTGCTGGCCGGCTGGGCGATCGACGGGCTGCGGGCACATCCCGCGCCGCTGGTCGCCGACCTGTGCGCCGGCTCGGGGGCGATCGCGTTGTCGCTGGCCCACGAGCTGCCGGGTGCCACGGTGTACGCCGTCGAGATCGACCCGCACGCGGTGGCCTGGGCGCAGCGCAACGCCGCGGCCAGGCGGGCAGCAGGCGACCGGCCGATCACGCTGATCCAGGCCGATGCCGCCGACCCCGCCGTCCTGGCCGACCTGGACGGCACGGTGGACGCGGTGCTGACGAATCCGCCGTACGTCCCCGACGAGGCGGTCGTCGCGCCCGAGGTGGCTCAGCACGATCCGCCGGTGGCGATCTTCGGCGGGCCGGACGGTCTGGTCGTGGTCCGCCGGCTGATCGCCCGGGCCGCGAACCTGCTCAAGCCGGGCGGGCTGCTCGGGATCGAGCACGCCGACCTGCAGGGTGACCTGCTGCCCGAGGCGGTCGCGGCCGACGGCCGGTTCGCCGCCATCGAAGACCACCGGGACCTCAACGGCCGCCCCCGCTTCACCACGGCGGTGCGCGCATGACCCGCTCCGCGATGATCTCGGGCTTTGACCGGCCAGGGCCGGCAGATTCCCGAGATCATGCCCACCAGCCCGCGATGATCTCGGGCTTTGACCGGCCAGGGCCGGCAGATTCCCGAGATCACGGAGTCCGGGCGGGGAACCGATGAGCCGGGTCTTCGACTGCACGCTGCCCGACCGGAGGCGGCGCGGGATCGCCGCCGCGGCCGACGCCATCGCCGCCGGCCGGCTCGTCGTGCTGCCCACCGACACCGTCTACGGGCTCGGGGCCGACGCCTTCGCCCCCGAGGCAGTCCAGCGCGTGCTGCAGGCCAAAGGCCGCGGGCGCGAGATGCCGGTCCCGGTGCTGGTGGGGTCGTGGGCAGGTATCGACGGGCTGATGACCGTCGTACCCGATCCTGTTCGGCGGCTGGTCCGCGCGTTCTGGCCGGGCGGGCTGACCTTGGTCGTGGAGCACGCGAGCACGCTGGCGTGGGACCTCGGGGACGCCCGCGGCACCGTCGCCGTGCGGATGCCGCTGCACCCGGTCGCCCTCGAGCTGCTGGAGCGGACCGGTCCGCTTGCGGTCTCCAGCGCCAACGTCAGCGGCCAGCCGCCGGCCACGACCGCCGAGCAGGCGCAGGAGCAGCTCGGCGAGGCGGTAGCGGTCTACCTGGCCGCCGCTCCCACCGAGAGCACCGTGCCTTCCACCATCGTCGATGCCACCGCAGCGACGCCACGCCTGCTGCGGGCAGGAGCGGTGTCGCTGTCAGCGTTGCGCGACGTCGTACCGGACATCCAGGAGATAGCGTGAACACCGACCGATCCGCCATGGAGGCACGACCCATGCGTGAGACCTTCTGGGGTCCCGACTTCGACGCCCTGGCCGCACAGGACCCCGAGATCGCCGGCATCGTCCTCGGCGAACTCCAGCGGCAACGCGGGGGACTGCAGCTCATCGCGAGTGAGAACTTCACTTCGCCCGCCGTGCTGGCGGCCCTCGGCTCGACCTTGAGCAACAAGTACGCCGAGGGTTATCCCGGCCGGCGCTACTACGGCGGCTGCGCCGAGGTGGACCGGGCCGAGGAGATCGGCATCGCGCGGGCCAAGAAGCTCTTCGGCGCCGAGCACGCCAACCTGCAGCCCCACTCGGGCGCCAGCGCCAACTTCGCCGCCTACGGGGCGTTCCTGCAGCCCGGCGACACCCTGCTCGGGATGGGCCTCCCGCACGGCGGGCACCTCACCCACGGCACTCGGGTCTCGTTCTCGGGCCGGTGGTACAACGCCGTCGCGTACGGCGTGCACCCCCAGACCGAGCACATCGACTACGACCAGGTCCGCGACCTGGCCCGCAGGCACCGGCCGAAGCTCATCGTGGCCGGCGGCTCGGCGGTTCCGCGGCTGATCGACTTCGCGGTGTTCCGGGAGATCGCCGACGAGATCGGCGCGCTGTTGATGGTCGACGCGGCGCACTTCATCGGCCTGGTCGCGGGGCAGGCGATACCGAGCCCGGTGCCGTACGCCGACGTCGTCACCATGACGACACACAAGGTGCTGCGCGGGCCGCGGGGCGGTGCGATCCTCTGCCGGGCCGAGCACGCCAAGGCCATCGACAAGGCAGTGTTCCCGTTCACCCAGGGTGGGCCGATGATGCACGCCATTGCGGCCAAGGCGGTCAACCTGTTGGAGTGCTCGCGCCCGGCGTACCAGGCCTACGCCCGGCAGGTCGTCCTCAACGCCCAGGCTCTCACCGAAGGGTTGGCCGCGGAGGGATTCCGGCCGGTCACGGGGGGCACCGACACCCACCTGGCGCTGCTGGACACCCGTCCGGTCGGGGTGATCGGGGTCGAGGCGGAGGCCCGCTGCGACGCCGCGGGCATCGTGCTGAACAAGAACGCGATCCCGTTCGACCCGCAACCCCCGTCGGTGGCCTCCGGCATCCGGGTCGGGACGCCGTCGCTCACCACGCAGGGCATGAGCGAGCCGGAGATGAAGGACGTGGCCAGCCTGATCGGCGCCGCGGTACGGGACGAGGATGGCTCGGCCGCGGGCGAGGTCCGCGCCGCCGTCGCCGAGCTGGTCGGACGGCATCCCGCCTATCCGCGCCCCTGACGGGAGCCTGCGGTGCGTGAGTTCGCCGTCGTCCTGCTCGTCGCGGCGATCGTCACCTACCTCCTGACCCCGATCCTGCGGGCGACCGCGATCCGGTTGCGGGTGATGACGCAGCCGCGCGACCGGGACGTGCACGCCATCCCGACGCCGCGACTCGGTGGCTTGGCGATGTACGGCGGGATCCTGGCCGGTGTCTTCGTCGCCACCGTGTTGCCGGCGCTGCAGCGGACGTTCGACTACTCCCAGGACATCCTGGGGGTGTTGCTCGCCGGCGGCCTGATCTGCCTGCTCGGTGCCGTGGACGACCGGTTCGACCTCGACCCGTTGACCAAGCTCACCGGCCAGATCGCCTGCGCCGGGGTGATGACGTTGTTCGGCGTCCAGATCACATCGGTCTACCTGCCGTTCGGCGACATCGGGACCGTGCTGCTCGGCAGCGACATCGCCGTACCGCTGACGATCCTGCTCACCGTGCTGACGATCAACGCGATGAACATGGTGGACGGCCTGGACGGGCTGCTGGCGGGGGTGGCCGGCATCGCCGCGCTCGCGTTCTTCGCCTATTCCTACGATCTGTCGCGCACGGGCACGGGGTTCCCCGACGTCGCGAGCGCGCCGACGCTCATCGCCGCCGTGTTGGTCGGATCGTGTCTCGGTTTCCTGCCGCACAACTTCCAGCCCGCGCGGATCTTCCTGGGCGACTCCGGGGCCATGCTCATCGGGTTGATGCTGGCCGCCGCCGCCGTGTCGGCCACGGGTAAGGCCGACCCGCAGACCTTCGCCAGCGCCACCTCGCTGCTGCCGCTGACCCTGCCGCTGCTGATCCCGCTGGCCGTGCTCGCCTTCCCGCTCGTGGACCTCGTGCTCGCGGTCTTCCGGCGGGCTCGCGCCGGCCGCTCGCCGTTCGCGGCGGACAAGCTGCACCTGCACCACCGGCTGCTGGAGATCGGTCACTCGCACCGGCGGGCGGTGCTGATCCTGTACCTGTGGACGTTCGCGTTGGCTTTCGGGGCGGTGGGCATGTCGGTGCTGGGGGTCTCCGCCCGGGCGCTCTGGGTGCTCGCCGGCCTGGTCGTGCTGGCCGCCGTGCTGAGCACGATTCCGCGGCTGCGCCGGCCCTCGGGCGCCGCCTGAGTAGACGTGCCCGGATTCATGACGCACCGGCCTGACTGGTAGCGTCCGAACTTGTCGTCGGTGTCCGCTGCGCGGTGCGCGGGGATGTCCGGCGCTCTTCATGCACCGGCTTTTAAGGCATTGACGAGAGCAGGGGATTCGCACCCATGGCAGAGCTGACGATCTCCGCGGACGAGATCCGCAGCGCGATCGACGACTACGTCTCCTCGTACTCCCCGGACGTGACGCGCGAGGAGGTCGGCGTCGTCACCGAGACCGGTGACGGTATCGCCAAGGTCGAGGGCCTGCCCTCGGCGATGACCAACGAGCTGCTGGAGTTCGAGGGCGGGGTGCTCGGCCTGGCGCTGAACCTCGACGTGCGCGAGATCGGCGCGGTCATCCTGGGCGACTACGCAGGGATCGAGCAGGGCCAGACGGTCAAGCGGACCGGCAACATCCTGTCCGTCCCGGTGGGCGACGGCTTCCTCGGCCGGGTGGTCAACCCGCTGGGCCAGCCGATCGACGGTCTGGGCGAGATCCAGTCCGACGATCGCCGCCCGCTGGAGACCCAGGCGCCCACCGTGGTGCAGCGCCAACCGGTCAAGGAGCCGCTGCAGACCGGGATCAAGGCCATCGACGCTATGACCGCCATCGGTCGCGGCCAGCGTCAGCTGATCCTGGGCGACCGGCAGACCGGACGCACCGCCGTGGCCATCGACACGATCATCAACCAGAAGGACAACTGGGCCTCGGGTGACGTGGCCCGGCAGGTCAAGTGCATCTACGTGGCGATCGGGCAGAAGGGCTCGACGATCGCCAGCATCCGCCAGGTCCTCGAGGACACCGGAGCGCTGGAGTACACGACGATCGTCGCTGCCCCCGCCTCGGACTCGGCCGGCTTCAAGTACCTCGCGCCGTACACCGGCTCGGCCATCGGCCAGCACTGGATGTACGCCGGCCAGCACGTACTCATCGTCTTCGACGACCTGTCCAAGCAGGCCGAGGCCTATCGCGCGGTGTCCCTGCTGCTGCGCCGCCCGCCGGGCCGCGAGGCCTACCCCGGTGACGTGTTCTACCTGCACTCCCGCCTGCTGGAGCGGTGCGCGAAGCTGTCCGACGAGCTCGGCGGCGGCTCGATGACCGGGCTGCCGATCATCGAGACCAAGGGCAACGACGTGTCGGCGTTCATCCCGACCAACGTCATCTCGATCACCGACGGCCAGATCTACCTTCAGAGCGACCTGTTCAACGCCGGCGTCCGCCCGGCGATCAACGTCGGCATCTCGGTCTCGCGGGTCGGCGGCAACGCCCAGGTCCGGGCGCTGCGCTCCGTGGCCGGGCGGCTGCGGCTGGACCTGGCGCAGTACCGCGAGCTCGAGGCCTTCGCCGCCTTCGGCTCCGACCTCGATGCCTCGTCCAAGTCGACGCTGGAACGCGGTGCCCGGCTGGTCGAGCTGCTCAAGCAGCCGCAGTTCTCGCCCATGCCGGTCGAGCGCCAGGTGGTCTCGATCTGGGCCGGTACGACCGGCGAGCTGGACGTCGTACCGGTGCCGGACGTACGCCGGTTCGAGACCGAGTTCCTCGACTTCGTCGGTCGCGAGCACAAGGACATCTTCGACTCGATCGCGGAGTCGCGGCAGCTGTCCGACGACACCCTGGAGTCGATGAAGAAGGCGATCGGGGAGTTCAAGAAGCAGTTCGAGACCTCCGCCGGCGAGGGCCTGAAGCTGAAGGAAGCCGAGGCCGACACGATGGACGAGGAAGACGTGGGCCAGGAGACGGTCAAAGTCTACAAGCCGAAGCGCGGCTAGCCGGTGGGTGCTGAGCTTCGCGTCTTGCGTCGCCGGATCAAGGCGGTGCAATCGACGAAGAAGATCACCAAGGCGATGGAGCTGATCGCGACGTCGCGGATCGCCAAGGCGCAGGCCCGGGTGCAGGCCTCCAAGCCGTACGCCCAGGAGATCACCCGGGTGCTGTCCGCGCTGGCCTCCTCGGCCAGCGTCGACCACCCCATGCTGAGCGAGCGCCCGGAACCCAAGCGGGCCGGCGTCCTCGTCGTGACCAGCGACCGCGGGCTGGCCGGTGGCTACAGCGTCAACGCGCTGCGCACCGGCGAGGAGCTGATGCAGCTGATCCGCAGCGAGGGTAAGGAGCCGGTGCTGTACGTGATCGGCCGCAAGGGGGTCGCCTATTACCGGTTCCGCAACCGGGAGCTGGCTGCGAGCTGGACGGGGTTCTCCGAGCAGCCGCGCTACGAGAACGCCCGTGAGGTCGCGCAAACCTTGATCGCGGCGTTCCGGGCCGGGTCGGACGACACCGCCGACGGCCCAGGGACCGACAACGTGGCCGGCGTGGACGAGCTGCACGTCGTCTACACCGAGTTCCGCTCGATGATGACCCAGGCGCCGGTGGCCAACCGGATCGTCCCGCTGGTGGTGGAGGAGTCGGAGGAAGAGGCGCCGGACGGCCCGCTGCCGCAGTACGAGTTCGAGCCCGAGGCCGAGACGCTGCTGGACGCGCTGCTGCCGAAGTACATCACCACCCGTCTGTACGCGGCGCTGTTGGAGTCGGCCGCGTCGGAGTCCGCCGCCCGCCGGCGGGCGATGAAGGCGGCCACCGACAACGCCGACGAGATCGCGAAGAACCTCACCCGCCGGTCGAACCAGGCCCGGCAGGCCGAGATCACCCAGGAGATCAGCGAGATCGTCGGCGGCGCCGACGCGCTGGCCGCGGCAGGAAGTGACTATTCATGAGTTCAGCAGTGATGGCGGCGACGTCCTCCGGGGCCGAGACGACGAAGGGCCGCGTGGTGCGCGTCATCGGGCCGGTGGTGGACGTGGAGTTCTCCCACGACGCCATGCCCGAGCTGTACAACGCCCTCAAGTGCGACATCGAGCTCGAAGGGTTGGCCAAGCGGCTCACCCTCGAGGTCGCCCAGCACATCGGCGACAACATGGTCCGGGCCATCTCCATGCAGCCGACCGACGGCCTGGTCCGCGGCGCGGACGTCAGCGACACCGGCGGTCCGATCACGGTCCCGGTCGGAGACGTGGTCAAGGGACACGTGTTCAACACCCTCGGCGAGTGCCTCGACGAGCCGGGCGTCGGGGACGACGCCGAGCGGTCGCCGATCCACCGCAACCCGCCGCCGTTCGACCAGCTCGAGGGCAAGACCGAGGTGCTGGAGACCGGCATCAAGGTGCTCGACCTGCTCACGCCGTACGTCCAGGGCGGCAAGATCGGCCTGTTCGGCGGGGCCGGCGTGGGCAAGACGGTGCTGATCCAGGAGATGATCCGTCGGGTCGCCCAGGAGTTCGGTGGCGTGTCGGTCTTCGCCGGGGTGGGGGAGCGGACCCGCGAAGGCAACGACCTGTTCCTGGAGATGATCGAATCCGGCGTCATCGAGCAGACCGCGCTGGTCTTCGGCCAGATGGACGAGCCGCCCGGCACCCGCCTGCGGGTCGCGCTGTCCGCCCTGACGATGGCCGAGTACTTCCGTGACGTGCAGAAGCAGGATGTGCTGCTGTTCATCGACAACATCTTCCGCTTCACCCAGGCCGGCTCGGAGGTGTCGACCCTGCTCGGCCGGATGCCGTCGGCGGTGGGGTACCAGCCGACGCTGGCCGACGAGATGGGTCAGCTGCAGGAGCGGATCACCTCCACCCGCGGTCACTCGATCACCTCGATGCAGGCGATCTACGTGCCCGCCGACGACATCACCGACCCCGCGCCGCACACGACGTTCGCCCACCTCGACGCGACGACTGTGCTGTCCCGGCCGATCTCCGAGCAGGGCATCTACCCCGCCGTGGACCCGTTGGACTCCACGTCGCGGCTGCTCGACCCGCAGTACGTCGGCGAGGAGCACTACGCGATCGCGCAGGAGGTCAAGCGGATCCTGCAGCGCTACAACGAGCTGCAGGACATCATCGCCATCCTCGGCATCGACGAGCTGGGCGAGGAGGACAAGGTCCTGGTCGGCCGCGCGCGGCGGATCCAGCGTTTCCTGTCCCAGAACATGTTCGTGGCCGAGGCGTTCACCGGGCAGCCTGGGTCGTTCGTGCCGCTGGCCGAGACGCTGCAGTCGTTCAAGAGCCTGACCGAGGGCGAGTACGACCACTACCCCGAGCAGGCGTTCTTCATGTGCGGAGGCCTGGAGGACCTGGAGCGCAACGCCAAGAAGCTGGCTGGCTGACCGGATGGCCGATTCCACCCTGCATGTCGAGTTGGTCGCCGTCGAGCGCATGATCTGGTCCGGCGAGGCCACCATGGTCCTGGCCCGGACCACCGAAGGCGAACTCGGCATCCTGCCCGGTCACATCCCGCTGCTCGGGCAGCTGGCCGACGGCGGCGTCGTCCGGATCGACGAGGACGGTGGCCAGCAGCTCACCGTCGCCGTCCACGGCGGCTTCCTCTCGGTGACCGAGAACGGCGTGTCCATCCTCGCCGAGCTGGCCGAGTTCGCCGACGAGATCGACGTCTCCCGCGCCCGGCGGGCGCTGGACAGCTCCTCACTGAGTTCCGACGACGAGCAGGAACGACAGGCGGCGCTGCGGGCGATGTCCCGGCTCAAGGCGGCCGGCCAGTCCGTCTAGCCGTTGGGGGGTCGCTGTGTCTGTGTCCGTGCTGTACATGTCGATGTCGCTCGATGGGTACATCGCCGACGCGGATGACGGGCTGGGCGGGGACAGTGGTACCCGGCTACACGATTGGTTCCTCGGTCCGGACGGGGAGTTCATCCGGCCGTCCGGACCGGTCGGTCAGCTGGTCGACGAGTTGGCCGCCACCGGCGCGGTCCTGGTGGGCCGGCGGACCGCTGAGATCGTCGATCACTGGCGTGGTGATCACCACGGGCGCGTTGTTCCGATCTTCGTGCCCAGTCATCGGCCGCCCGGCCGACGGTGGCCGGAACGTCCTCGTGCACGGCGCGTACACCGCACAGCGGGCGCTGGCCGCCGGCGTGCTCGACGAGTTGGTGGTCCACCAGATTCCGGTGCTCCTCGGCCGCGGCCGCCGGTTGTTCGATGAGCTGCCATCGGGCGTCGAGCTGGAGATCGTCCGGGTGATCGACACCCCGCAGGCCACGCACCTGCACTACCGCGTCCGCCGCTGAGGTGGACACTCGACCACTCTAGCCTGGGCCGGTGCCACGCGCGTTCGGCGTACGGCGGGAGTTCGCTGACGTCCCTGCGGCCGTCCGTGCCTGGGTCGAGGCTGCGCTCGGCGCGCAGGTGGTCGAGGCTGAGACCCAGGTCGGCGGTCTGTCACCCGGCGGCGCGGCGCGCCTGCGGACCGCGGCCGGTGAGCGCGCCTTCGTCAAAGCCGTAGGGGCGTCGCTCAGCGACGGCACTGCCGACCTGTTCCGCCACGAAGTCGTGGTGCTATCCGCTCTGCCTGACGTTCCCTACCGGACGCGGCTGCGGTCGTCGTACGACGACGGTGACTGGGTCGGCCTGCTGCTGGACGACGTCGACGGGCGCTTCCCCGATCTGTCCGACGCGGGCGAGGCGGCAGCGGTGTGGGACACGGTGAGCATCCAGTCCGCCGAGCTGTTGCCGCCGCCGACGGACCTTGTGGGGATCGGTTCGCTCGCCCAGACCGCGCACCGGATGGTGGCTACGTGGCAGGCGGCGATCGTCGCGGCACCGGAGACGTACCTGCCGTCATGGGCCGTCCGGCGGCTACCCGAGCTGCTGAAACGCATCGTCGATCTGCCGGACCGGTTGCCGTCGGAATCGCTGTGCCATTGGGACCTACGCGAGGACAACCTGCTTCTGCGTCCGGATGGCAGCGTCGTGATCCTGGACTGGGGGATGGCTCGGCTGGGCCCGTGCTGGGCCGACCGGTTCTCCGTGGCCGTGCAGTGGGCGGCGTTGCCGTACTTCGACGAAGTCATGACCGGCTGGCCGTGGGCGCCGGAGGCCGATCTGATCACCGACCTGATGGTGCTCATCGGTGGTCGACTGGCGTGGCTGGCCGTTCAACCGGCTCGCCTCGGGCTGCCGACGATGCCCGCGTTGACCGGCGCGGTGTCTCGCGACCTGCTGATCGGGGCCCGCCGTCGCCTCGCCGACCGCGAATAGCCGACAACGGATGCGCTCGCGGCAATCGAGGGCGGTGAGCGCATCCGTTCTGAGGTTTCAGGGCGTCCAGTGCGGGTCGCGGCCGGCGTTGCCCAGCGCGCGGTCGAATGCCGGGGCGTCGTCGGATACCGGTACGACAGGGCCGAACAGCCCCTCGCGGCCGGCCGCCTCCTCCGGGGCCGTCATCGCCGTCGTGAAGCCGCCGACCACTTCCAGGCTGACCGGATCGACGTCGAAGTCCTGACCGGTGGCCCGGGCCAGGTCCCAGCCGTGCAGCACCACCTCGTCCAGCGCGACGGTGGCCATGACCGAGGCGGGCATCGTGACCCCGCCGGCGGTGGCCTCGCCTTCCCACGCCGTCGGATCGCGCCACGCCTCGGCTAGGTCGCTGAGCCGGGTGGGTAGGGACGTGCGCCAGTCGGCCGGCAGGTTGTCCGCCGACGGTGGCGGAGGGGGGTCGTTGAGCCCCGGTAGGTCCTCCGCGCAGGCGCGGAAGGCGTAGCTGAGCATGTTGATGTGGTCGAGCAGCGCCCCGACGGTGGTGCCCGTGCACGGGGTCGGATCGGCCAATTGGTCGTCGCGTACGCCGGCCACGAGCCGCTGCACCTGCTGCGTAGCCGGTCCCAGGTCGAAGGTGTCGGTCAAGGGTCCTCCAGAGGGGTTACGTGACTTACGTCGTCATGCTGCAGACTTCCCGCCGCCCGGAAAGTCATCGGGTACCGCACGCTGGAACCCGTGCTGCGACGGATCCTGACTGTCCTGG
>Ga0183260_10000948_pt1 | contig 24604 bp, 22 predicted proteins | sample AntDrymUQ4972206_2_FD_129768 | JGI IMG/M metagenome (GOLD analysis project Ga0183260, IMG submission 129768) | Polar desert sand microbial communities from Dry Valleys, Antarctica - metaG UQ497 (22.06) (version 2) (version 2) | ecosystem: Environmental > Terrestrial > Soil > Desert | place... | reverse complement strand
TAGTGGTCTCGCCGATGGACATGTACGTCGCCACCGACGGGCTGGCCAACGACCTCCACCTCGTGCACCTCGGCGGCAAAGCCTTGGGGGGCGCCGGTTTGGTGATGACCGAGATGGTCTGCGTGTCGCCCGAGGGCCGGATCACGTTGGGCTGCACCGGTTTGTACGCCGACGCGCACGAGGCGGCGTACCGCCGGATCGTCGACTTCGTCCACGGGTCGTCGCCGGCCAAGATCGGGCTGCAGCTCGGGCACTCGGGTCGCAAGGGCTCGACCCGGCTCATGTGGGAGGGCATCGACGAGCCGCTGGCCGCGGGCAATTGGGAGGTCTTCGGCCCGTCGCCGGTGGCCTACTCCCCCGCCAACCAGGTGCCCCGCGAGCTGACCCGCGCCGACCTCGACCGGATCCGCGACAACTTCGTCGCTGCCGCCGAACGCGGGGCCCGGGCCGGTTTCGACCTGCTCGAACTGCACTGCGCGCACGGCTACCTGCTCTCGTCGTTCATCTCGCCCATCGCCAACCAGCGCACCGACGACTACGGCGGCTCGCTGGACAACCGGCTGCGCTACCCGCTGGAGGTGTTCGACGCGATCAAGGCGGTATGGGAGCGGCCGACCACCGTCCGCATCTCGGCCACCGACTGGGTCGAGGGCGGGATCACCGCCAGCGATGCGGTGGTGGTGGCCCGGGCATTTGCCGACCACGGGGTCGACGCCGTGGACGTGTCGACCGGGCAGGTGGTGAAATCCGAGCGACCGGCGTACGGCCGGTCCTACCAGACGCCGTACGCCGACCAGATCCGCAACGAAGTGGGGGTCGCGGTCATCGCCGTCGGCGCGATCTCGTCGTACGACGACGTGAACTCCGTCGTGCTGGCCGGCCGGGCGGACCTGTGCGCGATCGGCCGGGCTCATCTCTACGACCCGCAGTGGACGCTGCACGCCGCCGCGGAGCAGGACTACGCGGGCTCCGGCGCGCGCTGGCCGGACCCGTTCCGAGCGGGGAGCAGGCGGCCCCAGGGAGGTCGCACCGACGGGCCCAAGCCGCGGCTGCAGCTCATCCGGGAGGGCACCCCCGCGACTGCGCACACCCGCTACCGACCGCACCGCACACCCTGAACGTGTCAGGGACGGTGCGGTAGACACGACGCGTGCTGCTTCTGCTGCCGCCGTCCGAGACCAAGACCGCGCCTGAGGCTGGCCGGCCGTTCGAGCCACAGGCGCTGAGCTTCCCGGAGCTGACCGGCACCCGGGCCGCGGTGCTCGATGCGCTGCTTGAGGTGAGCGCCGCTCCGGATGCGGGGCGGCGTCTCGGAGTTCGCGACACGCTGCTCCACGAGGTCCGGAGGAACCTGGAGCTGCGCGGGGCGCCGACGGCAGCGGCCGGCACCGTCTACTCCGGGGCGATGTACGACGGCCTCGGGCTGGGCCACCTCGACGGCGCGGCACGACGCCGGGCGCGTTCGTGGGTCGTCATCGTGTCGGCGCTGTTCGGGGCGGTGCGGCCGACCGACCGCATCCCGGCCTACCGGCTGCACATGTGCGGCCGGCTGCCGGGCCTGGCCCACCTGCCCGACGTCTGGCGGGAGCCGCTGGACGGCGTGCTGCCGGGAGCCGCCGGTCGCGGGCTGATCGTGGATTTCCGGTCCGCGGAGTACGCCACCGTGTGGCGGCCGACGGGAGCGCTCGCCGCCCGGACCGTTGTGGTCAGGGTGACGCGGCGGGGAGGCGGGCGACGGGGAACCGGGGCGCATCGGGCTCGGCACACCCGGGGGCAGGTGGCCCGGCAGATCCTCGTGGCGGGCGTCGACCACCGCGAGCCGCAGGAGCTGGCCGACGCGCTGGGCCCTGCCTTCGATGTCCAGCTGTACCCCGGGCGCCTGACCGGCACCTGTGAACTGGACGTCGTCGAGTCCTGACCGGCTGGCCGGCAAGCCCAGGGCGCGCGACACTCTCAGGGAATACCCGCGTGGAGGAGTCGTCATGAGCACGCTGCAGGATCTGCTGGCCGCCGTCGCAAGCGGCGGCATCGAGGTCGTCGACCTGACGGCGCCGCTCTCGGAGGACACGCCGATCCTGCAGCTGCCCCCGCCGTTCGCGAACACCCAGCGCTTCTCCCGGTCCGAGCTCAGCCGGTACGACGAGCGCGGCCCCGCCTGGTACTGGAACGACTTCACCACCGGCGAGCACGTGGGCACGCACTTCGATGCACCGGTGCACTGGGTGACCGGCCGGGACGGCGAGGACGTCTCGCAGGTGCCGCCGCGGCGGCTGATCGGACCGGCAGTGGTGCTCGACTTCGCCGCCGAGGCCGGGGCCGATCCGGACTTCCTGCTCGAGGTCGACCACATCAGGTCGTGGGAGACCACCCACGGTGCGCTGCCCGATGGCGGCTGGCTGCTCTACCGGACCGGCTGGGACGCCCGCTCGCACGACTCCGACCAGTTCCTCAACGCCAACGAGACCGGCCCGCACACGCCGGGCATGTCCGGCGAGTGCGCCCGCTGGCTGGCCGAGGCGTCGCCGCTGCTCGGGATCGGCGTCGAGACCGTCGGCACCGACGCCGGGGCCGCGCACTCGTTCGACCCGCCGTTCCCCTGCCACTCCTTCCTGCTCGGGGCCGACAAGTACGGCCTGACCCAGCTGCAGAACCTCGCGCAACTCCCGCCGACGGGTGCCGTGGTCATCGCTGCGCCGCTGCCGATCGTCCGCGGTTCGGGCAGCCCGGCTCGGGTGCTGGCCCTCGTCGAACGTTGATGGCCACTTTGCCCCCCGCGTGGTGGTCGTCGCGTGCGATTTGTCCGATTCGCGGCGCCACCCGAGGGGCAAAGTCGTGGTGAGCGCGGCCGAGGCGGTGGGTGGAACGCTGGCCCGGCTCGGCGCCGACACCGTCTTCGGCGTCGTCGGCAGCGGCAACTTCCACGTCACGAACGCCCTGGTGGCCGGCGGGGCGCGCTTCGTGGCCGCCCGGCATGAGTCCGGCGCGACGACGATGGCCGACGCCTACGCGCGGGTGAGCGGTCGCCCGGCCGTCGTGACGCTGCACCAGGGTTGCGGGCTGACCAACGCCATGACCGGAATTGCCGAGTCAGCCAAGAGTCGTACGCCGCTGCTCGTGCTCGCCGCCGAGGCCGACTCACCGACCTCCAACTTCGCCGTCGACCAGTCGGCCCTGGCCGAGGCGGTCGGCGCCACGGTGCGCCGGATCGACTCCGCACAGACCGCCGTGGCCGACGCGGTCGCCGCCTGGCGGCTGGCCGGTGGGCAGCGCCGTACCGTCGTGCTCAACCTGCCACTTGCGGTCCAGGCCGCGACCGCTGGCCCCGACTCAGGTGACGGCCCGTCGTCCCGCGAACTGCCCACATCCGACTCGCAGGCCCTCGAAGCGCTGGCCGCGCTGCTCAGCTCGGCCCGGCGGCCGGTGTTCATCGCCGGTCGCGGAGCCCGCCTCGCCGGCGCCCGCGCCGCGCTGGAAGCCCTGGCCGACCGGTGCGGGGCGCTGTTGGCGACGTCGGCAGTGGCCAAGGGATTCTTCCGCGGCCACGATTGGGACCTCGACGTCAGCGGTGGGTTCGCCACCCCGGTCGCGGTCGAACTGATCTCCGCCGCCGACCTCGTCGTCGGCTGGGGCGCATCGCTGACCATGTGGACCACGCGCCACGGCCGGCTGATCGCCGACGGTGCCCAGGTCGTCCAGGTCGACGACGACCACGCCGCCCTGGGCCGACACCGTGCGATCGACCTCGGGGTGCTCGGCGACGTCGGCGTTGTCGCGGCGGCGGTGCTCGATCACCTCGCGGGGTGGACTGAGGGCTACCGCCGGATCGACGTCGCCGAACGGCTGCACGCCGGACGGCGCTGGCGGGACGTCCCGTACGACGACACGTCGACCGCCGAGCGGATCGACGCGCGCACACTGTCCATCGCACTGGACGACCTGCTGCCGGCCGAGCGGATCCTCGCCGTGGACTCGGGCAACTTCATGGGCTACCCGGCGATGTTCCTCGACGTGCCCGACGCCCACGGCTTCTGCTTCACCCAGTCCTTCCAGTCCATCGGCCTCGGGTTGGCCACGGCGATCGGCGCCGCGCTGGCCCGCCCGGACCGGCTGCCGGTCGCGGCGCTGGGCGACGGCGGCGCGCTGATGTCCATCTGCGAGCTGGACACCGTCGTCCGGCTGGGTCTGCCCATGGTCGTGGTGGTGTACGACGACGAGGCCTACGGCGCCGAGGTCCACCACTTCGGCCCCGCCGGCCATCCCCTGGACACGGTTCGCTTCCCGGCAACCGATATCGCCGCGATCGGGCGTGGCTTCGGCTGCGAGGCGGCGACGGTGCGGCGGGGCGAGGACCTGTCCGTCGTACGCGACTGGCTCGCCGGACCCCGCGACCGGCCGCTGCTGCTGGACGCCAAGGTGACCCAGGACGAGCCCTCGTGGTGGCTCGCCGAAGCGTTCCGCGGCCACTGAACCGGGAACCTGAGACAAGCGGCGTACGTCACACTGCACATCACTCAGGTGGAGGTCGGGATGCGGCGTACGGCGGCCCTGCTCGTGGCGCTGCTGCTCGGCGGCCTTGTCCAGGTCGGGACGGCCGGCACCGCATTGGCCTGCAGCTGTGCCGGCCCGACGACCGACCTGCAATCGGCGCAGCGGGCCGACGCGGTGTTCACCGGCGTGCTGCTCGATCGACAGGTGGCCGACGGCGTCGTCGTGTCCAGCAGCGACCCGGCGGTGCTGACGTTCCGCGTCGAGGAGATCTTCCGGGGAGAAGTGGCTCAGCGGCAGGCAATCGTGACCGCTCGCGACGGCGCCAGTTGCGGCCTCGAGCTGAGTGGACCGGGGCCGCACCTGATCTTCGCCCGGACCGAGGCGTTCCCGTTCGAGCCCGACGCGGCCGACGGCGCCCTACGCGCGGACCTCTGCGGCGGCAGTCGGCCGCTGTCCAGCGGCCCGCCCGACGCCGGGCTAGGTGAGCCCCACGAGGCGAGCGCGGGAACGATGCAGGACGCCGGGGACGTGATCGACCCGAGTCGCGTGCCGCTGATCGTGCTCGCCGCCGGCGCGGCAATGGTGACCGGCGTGGGCGGCGTGCTGCTCTGGCGTCGCCACCGAAGGGCGGAGTGATGCTGCGCCGGCGGGCGCGGGGCCGACGCGCGAGGCACCTGCCGAGAGCCGATCTCCCGCGCCGCCTGCGACGTCGAGCGGCGCGACGGGTGCACACTGGTCCCGGTGAGCGCTGAGGTCGAGTCCGCGACCCGGCGCGACGAGGTGCTGGCGCAGTCTCGTCGCGCCCGCATGCGCGCGGGCACGCAGCGGGTCGGCGCGGTCGTGCACCGCACCGTCACCCCCACGGCCCGGCGCGGCCCGTTCCGCGCCCTGCGGACGACGGTGTCCTCGGCCTGGAACGACCGGATCCTCGGCCTGTCCGCGGAAGCGGCGTTCTGGCAACTGCTGTCCATCCCGCCGCTGATCCTGGGCGTGCTCGGATCGCTGGGCTACTTCGGCGGCATCCTCGGCGCCGGCACGTTGGATTCCATCGAGGGACAGATCCTCGCCGTGGCCAGCGAGGCGTTCACTCCGCAGGTGATCAACGAGCTGATCGCCCCGAACCTGCAGGACGTCCTGCGGCAAGGCCGGCTCGAGGTGGTCAGCATCGGCTTCCTGCTGTCCCTGTGGGCCGGTTCGTCGGCAATGTCGACGTTCGTCAACACCATCTCCATCGCCTACGGCCAGCGTTACGCTCGCGGCGCGGTCCGCAGCCGGCTGCTCGCGCTGCGCCTGTACATCGTCTTCGTACTGCTGCTCATCGTCAGCCTGCCGCTGCTGGTCGTGGGACCGGGGCTACTCCGGGACGCCTTCCCGCGCGAGTGGAGCGACACCGTCGGCATCCTGATCAACGCCGTCTACTGGCCGATCCTGGTGCTCCTCTTGATCATCACGCTGGCCAGCCTCTACCGCGGCGTCCTGCCCCGGCGTCCGCCGTGGCACCGCCAGCTTCCCGGGGCCGTCCTCGCGGTCGCGATCTTCGTGCTGGGTGGCTTCGTGGTGCGCGAGTACGTCACCTTCGTGCTGGTCCGCGCGCTCAGCTACGGGGCGCTGGCCACGCCCATCGCCGCCCTGCTGTTCCTGTTCCTGATCGGGCTGGCCCTGATCTTCGGTGCCGAGCTGAACGCCACGATCCAGCAGATGTGGCCGAGCCGGCCCAGTCGCAGCGAGCGCCGGCGGCTGGCCCGCGAGGCGATGAACGCCGAACGCACCGGCGTGCCGCTGCTCGTTCTCTGAGGCCTACTGGCGTAGTCGCGCGAAGATCTCCTTGCACTTCTCGCACACCGGCGAGCCCGGCTTCGGCGCCCGCGTCACCGGGAAGATCTCCCCGCACAGCGCCTCGACCATGTTCCCGGTCACCGCACTCTCGGCGATCTTGTTCTTCCGCACGTAGTGGAAGACCTTGTCGCCCTCGTCCGTGTCGCTGTCACGGACCTCGGGGCGCTCGACTGTCTCAGTTGTCATCGTCGGCTCCTCACGTCGTTCGCGACCCATCATGCCCCAGCCGCCGTCGGTACCCTGCCGTCGTGCCGCTGCCGCTGACCGTCGCGCCAGACGTCCGGGACGCGCTGGACGCCGGCTCGCCCGTCGTCGCGTTGGAGAGCACGCTGATCGCGCACGGGCTGCCCCGGCCGGACAACCTGGCCGCCGCCGGTGACATCGAGCAGGCGGTACGCCGCGGCGGTGCCACCCCGGCGACCATCGCCGTCTTGGACGGCATCGTGCACGTCGGGCTCGACGAGGCCGGACTGACCCGGATCGCCGGCGACGAGACCCTGTCCAAGCTCGGCGTCCGGGACCTGCCGGTCGCGTTGGCCAGCGGCGGGAGCGGCGCGACGACGGTGTCCAGTACGGCGGTGCTGGCCGAGCGGGCCGGGATCGCGGTCTTCGCCACCGGCGGTCTGGGTGGGGTCCATCGTGGCGGCGGTTACGACGAGTCGGCCGATCTCGGCGCGCTGGGGTCCACCACCGTGCTCGTGGTCTGCGCGGGAGTGAAGTCGATCCTCGACGTCGAAGCCACCCTGGAACGGCTGGAGACGCTGTCGGTCACCGTCCTCGGCTATGGGACCCACCGCTTTCCCGGCTTCTACCTCACCGACTCCGGCTTCGGCCTGGACTGGCAGGTGAACTCCCCCGCGCAGGCGGCCGCCGTCTTCGCCGCTCGCCGGGAGGTACGGCCGGGTGCCGTCGTGCTGGCCAACCCGCTGCCCGAGTCCGAGCAGCTCGACCCCGACCTGCACGACCGCGTGCTGGCCGAGGCGCTGGCGGGGCTGGCCACCGACGGGGTGACGGGCAAGGCGGTGACGCCGTACCTGCTTGAGCGGCTGCACCGGGTCACGGCCGGCGCGAGCCTCGTGGCGAACATCCAGATCATCCTGCGTAACGCTGAACTCGCCGCCCAGGTGTCCGCCGCCCTCAGCGACCTGCGGTGAAACCGGGGCCGATCCTCGTCGTCGGCGACATCGCGGTGGACGTCGTCGCGGTGCTGGCCGGGCCGCTGACCGCGGCCAGCGACACCGCGGCCCGGATCCGCTACACCGGAGGCGGCGCAGGGGCCAACGTCGCCGCCTGGCTCGCGGCGCTCGGCGTACCGGTGCTGCTGGCCGGCCGGGTCGGCCGGGACGCGGCCGGTCGGCAGGCGCTGGACCAGCTCGCGGCGGCGGGGGTCGAATTCGCGGGCGCCACCGACCCGACCGAGGCCACCGGCACGGTCATCGTGCTCGTGGACGCCGACGGGGAACGCAGCATGATCCCCGACCGGGGAGCCAACCGGGCGCTCACGCCCGCTGACCTGCCCGCCGGATTGGTCAGGAGGGCAGGGCACTTGCACCTGTCCGGCTACCCCCTGCTGGACGACCGGTCGAGCCCGGCGGCGCTGGCCGCACTGGATCTGGGCCGCCGGCACGGGCTGACGATCTCGGTCGATCCGGCGTCGGTGGCACCGCTGGTGGAGTTCGGGCCGGACCGCTTCCTGGCCGCGACGGCGGGAGCGGACCTGCTGCTGCCGAACGAGTCCGAGGCGCGGTTGCTCGGCGGCTCGGGGGACCCGACAGAGGCCGCGGTGACGCTGGCTCGGTCGTACGGCGCGGTGGTCGTGAGCTGCGGGGCGGCCGGCGCGGTCTGGGCGGAGGGTCACTCAACCGGCCACGTTCCGGCTGCCGCGGCGCGAGTCGTGGACACCACAGGCGCAGGGGACGCGTTCACCGCGGGCCTGCTCGCGCGGTGGCGCACCGACGTACCCCTCGCCGAGTGCGTCGCGGCCGCCGTCCGGACCGCGACCCGGGCCGTGACCCGTCTCGGGGCCCGACCCGCGCCGCGCGAAGAACCCTAGGCTGCCGCCATGGCCGCTCCTCGTCGAGGCAACACCGGGCCGGTGGTCGTCGGCGTCGTCGCCGCCGGGCTGGCGCATCTCGTGCCGGGCTTCTTCATCGTGGTGTCCGGACTCGTCGCTCCGGCGTGGGCGGTACTCCTCATGGGCCTGGCGTGGATCGCGCTCCTGGTGGACCCCGGTGATCCCGATCGCCACCATGGCGCTCTGGTACTTCGTGATCATGCTCGGGGAAGACCTGCTGGGCTGGTCCGCCTGAGTCAGCCCTCGATCGTCCGACCCGGCCGGCCGCTGTCCACTGCGCGATCAGGCGCCGGGTGCGCGAGCCCGCTGACCCGTTGCGCCTTCTTCGGCGGCCGGTCGTTCGCGATCAGCACCGCCATCCAGGGCAGCACGCAGGCCAGCACGACGAGGATCGCCATCAACCAGACGGTCTCGTACACGAACGCGGCCAGGATGAGGCACACGATGCGGACGCCCATGGTGATCGTGTAGCGCTTGCGTCGGGTGTTGTGCTCGTCGATCCGGCTCTGCTGGGCGTCGGTGATGAGCACCGCGCGTTCGGCCGGCGACCTGCGCGAGTCCACGGACCCTCCCGTCGCCGGGCGTGACGTCCCGGCGCTCCCCATGCTGCCACCGCGGTCAGGGCTGTGCAGCGGCGCGGGCCTGCTTGGCTTGCTTCTTGTACTCGCGAACCAGGGCGAGTGACTCGGCGTCGACGATGTCGGCCACCGAGCGGTGCACGTCGGTCTCGCCGTACGTCCCGGCCGCCTCCTGCCACCCCGCCGGCTGTACGCCGAACTGCTTGCCGAGCAAGGAGAGGAATATCTTCGCCTTCTGCTCGCCGAAGCCAGGCAGCGCGGTGAGCCGGCGCAGCAGCTCCTGACCCGAGCCGGCGTCGGTCCAGACCGCCTCGGCGCTCCCGCCGTACCGCTCGAGCACGTGTGCACACAACGCCTGCGTCCGCGCGGCCATGGCGCCGGGAAACCGGTGGATCGCCGGCCGCTCGCTGAACAGCGCCGCGCACTGCTCGGCGGGCATCTCCGCCAGCTCGCGAGCGTCCAGGTCGTGCCCGAGCCGCTGGGTCAGCACGTACGGGCCGACGAACGCCTTCTCCATCGGTACCTGCTGGTCCAGCAGCATCCCGATCAGCAGCGCCAGCGGGTCGGTGGCCAGCAGCTCGTCGGCGGCGGGTGAGTTCGCCAGGTGCACGGTTGGCATGCCGCACAGCCTGGCACGCGCGGCAGGATCGGGACATGCGCGCCGTCCTGCAACGGGTCACCTCGGCTCGGTGGCGGTCGGCGAGGTTCCGATCGCCCGGATCGGAGCCGGCCTGCTGGCCCTCGTGGGGTGACCCACACCGACACGTCGGCCCAGGCCGGGCCGCTGGCCCGCCGGGGTTGCCGGGTAGCCGTTGAGGGCGACGAACTTGCGCCCGGCCAAGGTGAAGGCGACGGTCATGACACTCGCCTCGCCTCCGGTCGGCTGCGTCGCCGGGCTCGGAAAGCAGACCGCGCGGAGGCTCCGGAGTCACCGGCGGCCGGGAACATCAGGCGGTGTACGACGTTGTACCGGACAGAACGGGGGGCCGCGGCCCGCCATCGCACCGACAGCGGAGAGGGGCCGGTAGTGACACTGACCCAGGACATCGATACCACACCACTGCGCGACTCGCGCGCGACGGCCTCCACCATGACGCTGTCCACGGACCTGGTCCGGGTGTACCTCAACACCATTGGCAAGACCAAGCTGCTGACCGCCGAGCAGGAAGTCGACCTGGCCAAGCGGATCGAGGCCGGCCTGTACGCCGACCGGCTGCTCGCCGACCCGGAGAACAGCTTCAGCTCCGCGCGCCGCCGTGACCTGCGCGAGCTGGCCCGCGACGGGTCTGCGGCCAAGCAGCACCTGCTGGAGGCCAACCTGCGGCTCGTGGTCTCCGTGGCCAAGCGCTACACGGGGCACGGGATGGCGTTCCTGGACCTCATCCAGGAGGGCAACCTCGGGCTCATCCGCGCGGTGGAGAAGTTCGACTACACCAAGGGCTTCAAGTTCTCGACGTACGCGACGTGGTGGATCCGGCAGGCGATCACCCGGGCGATGGCGGACTCCGGGCGCACCATCCGGCTCCCCGTCCACCTGGCCGAGCAGGTCAACAAAGTCATCCGCACCCGCCGACGGATGCACCAGGAACTCGGCCGCGAAGCCACCGAGGAGGAGCTCGGTTTCGAGCTGGACCTCGAGCCGGCGCGAATCGTCGAGCTGCTCAAGCACGCTCGTGACCTGGTCAGCCTGGACCAGACCGTCGGCGCCGAGGAGGAGTCCCGGCTCGGTGACTTCATCGAGGACGCCGACGCTCCGATGGCCGAAGCCGCGGTGGAGTTCGACCTGATGCGCACCGGCGTACGGGCCGCGCTGTCCACGCTGGACGACCGCGAGCGCGAAGTAGTGCGGATGCGCTTCGGCATGGACGGGGAGAAGCCGCGCACCCTCGAGCAGATCGGCAAGGAGTTCGGCCTGTCCCGCGAGCGGGTCCGCCAGATCGAGCGCGAGACGATGGCCAAGCTCCGCGAGCCGGCCCGCACCGGGGCGTTGCGCGACTATCTCGACTGACCGGTCCACGCCTCTGACGGGGTGGAGAGCCGGCGGGGCCCGGCCGGCGCCCGAGCGGTGGCCGGGCCGACCCTCACGTGAGCCCCGGCGACTGTAAGCCCGCGCTCGCCGACGATGACCGGCTCGAGGTCGAGCCGCAGCACCTCAGGCAGGTCCTCGGCCAGCCTCCCGAGCCGCAGCACGAGATCCTCCAGCGCCGCCACGTCGACCGGTGCCGCGCCGCGGTACCCCGCCAAGAGCGGCCAGGCCCGTACCGAGCGCACCAGATCAGCGGCATCGGCATCCGACAGCGGCGTGGCCCGGTAGGCCACGTCACCGAGCAGTTCGCTGGCCACCCCCGCCACGCCGAAGGTCACCAGCGCGCCGAAGCTCGGATCGTCCTGCACCGCGAGGGTCGTGGCGACGCCGACTGGTGCCATCGGCTGCACGACAACGGTCCCGTCGCCTGGCATCGAGTCGTACGCCGCCGCCAACGCGGTGGCATCGGGTAGGTCCAGCCGGACGCCGCTCAGGTCGGCCCGGTGCCGCAGCTGGCGCTCGCCGGCCTTGAGCACGACCGGGTAGCCGACCACCGCGGCGGCGGCCACCGCGTCGTCCCGGCTGGCGGCCGTCCGCTCGGTCAGCAGGTCGATGCCGTACGCCGCCAGCAGCTCCGTCGCCTCCTGTCCGGTAAGGTCCCGGCCTCCTCGTGCCTGCAGGAGCACGCGCCGGACGACCCGTTCGGCGGACTCGGAGTCGACGTCGGACAGGTCGGGCACGGCGCCCGCCGGCCGAGCCCGCCACTCGGCGTACCTGACCGTCCGGGCCAGGGCGAGCACCGCCCGCTCCGGCGACGGATACGACGGCAACGAGCCACGCCACACCTCGTCCGCCACCGGGCTGCCCTCCGCACCCGGGAACGTCGTCACCACCGGTACCGACCAGCCGGCGGTCGCTGCCGCCACCGCTCTGGCCACGTCAGCGGCCCGGGTGACCAGCGGCGGGACGAAGACCACGATCACCGCGTCGGCGGCGCCGGCCCCACCCAGCTGCTGCACCGCGGCCGCGAAGTCGGGCGCGGGTGCCCCCGCACCCACGTCGACGGGCGGACCGGCGATGTCCAGGCCGTGCGCCAGACAGGCGTCCGCGACGAGTCGGCCCAGCGCCGAGGAGTTCCCGACGATGCCCACCCGCCGGCCGGTCGGCAGCTGTTGTCCGGCCAGCAGCAGCGCCACGTCGAACAGCTGCGTCACCGTGTCGACCCGGATCATCCCGGCGGCCTCGAAGAGGGCCTGCACGGTGTGCTGCGGTAGCTCGGCGGGATACACGTCGAGCCCCGGCACCGTCGCGGCGGCATACCGGCCGCTCGTCACGGCGACCACGGGTTTGGTCCTGGCCAGCCCCCGGGCCAGCCGGATGAACTTGCGCGGGTTCCCGAAGCTCTCCAGGTACAGCGCCACGACCTCGGTCGCCGGGTCGGTGGCCCAGAACTGGAGCAGGTCGTTGCCGCTGACGTCCGCCCGGTGGCCGGCCGAGACGAAGGTGGACAGGCCGAGGCCGCGCTGGACGGCGGTGGCCAGCATCGTAATGCCGAGCGCGCCGGACTGGCAGAAGAAGCCGACCCGGCCGCGGGGCGGGATCTCCGACGCCAGGCTCGCGTTGAGCCGCAGCTGCGGATCGGTATTGACGATGCCCAGGCTGTGCGGACCGATCACCCGCATCCCCTGGGCCCGGGCCGCCGCCACCAGCTGCCCGGCCGCGTGCTCGCCGGACCCACCGGTCAGCACCACCAGACCGTGCACCCCTTTGGCTCGGCATTGTTCGACAACGTCGGCGATCTCGGTCGGCGGCACGGCGAACACCGCGAGGTCGACCTCGGCCGGGACGTCCAGGATCGTCGGGTACGCCGGGACGCCGGCGGCGTGGGGCGCGTCGGGGTGCACCGGGTAGAGCGGCCCCTGGAAGCCGTAGTCGAGCAGGTTGCGCAGTACGGCGTACCCGAGCTGGCCCCGGTCGTGGCCGGCGCCGATCACCGCGACGGAGCGCGGCCGCAGCAGGCGGGCGATCGAGCGGGACTCAGCGCGCTGCTCCCGTTCGTAGAGCACCGCCAGCGAACTCGCGGTCGCGTCGATGGGGAACTCCAGGTGCACGACGCCGTCGCTGTAGGAGCGGGTAGCGGTGTAGCCGGCGTGCAGGAAGATCCGCACCATCCCGCCGTTCTCGGCCAGCACCTCGGCGGAGAACCGGCGGATCCCGCTTTCGCGTCCGGCCGCGGCCAGATGTTCGAGCAGGATCGAACCGAGCCCCCGGCCCTGATGGGCGTCCTCGACGAGGAAGGCCACCTCGGCGGTGTCCGGCTCGCTCGACTCGTCCGGGCCGAGCCGCTCGTAGCGCCCCACGGCGACGATGTCGTGCCCGAGCAGCAGGACGAAGGCGACCCGGTCGTGGTGGTCGACGTTGACGAAGCGATACAGATCTCGCTCCGGGATGCGGGGGTACGGGCCGAAGAAACGCAGGTAGCGGGTCCGCTCCGAGCTGCGTTCGACCAGCGCGGACAGCGCTGGTCCGTCGGTCGGCAGGATCGGGCGCAGATGCACAGTCCCGCCGTCGGCCGCGACGACGTCGGCCTCCCAATGCGGTGGGTAGGCCGGCGGCCGGTCTACCGGCCCGTCAGTCACGAGGATCGTGCGGGTCCAGACCCAGCAGCGGGAAGCTCGCCCGGCGGGTGGCCACGATCGCGGTGTCCACGGGGTCGGCGCGGTCGGGCTGCCACGGCTGCCATGTGGGGTCGGCGCCCTCGCTCATCGTGGTCGGGGGACTGGCGCGTAGCCGGCGGGTGCGGACGTAGGCCGTCCACTCCTCCGGGATCGGCGTCGCGGGGTCCACCGGCTGCCCGATGGTCTCGGCCAGCAGGTGGGTCCAACTGCGGGGCACGCAGCGCACCAGGCCGTATCCCCCGCCACCCAGGACCAGCCAGCGACCGTCACACACCTCGTGCGCCAGCGCGTGGAGCGCGGCGAACGCGGTCCGCTGGCCGTCCACCGACAGCTGCAGGTTGGCCAGCGGGTCGTCGCGATGGGTGTCGCAGCCGCACTGGGTGACCAGCAGCTGCGGCCGGAACGCCCGCACCGCGCTCGGGACGACCGCGTGGAACGCGCGCAGCCACCCCTCGTCGCCGGTGCCGGCGGGCAGCGGAAGGTTCACCGCCGCGCCCACCGCGTCGCCCTGGCCGGTCTCGGCGGCGAAGCCGGTACCGGGGAACAGCGTCAGCGGGCTCTCGTGGACGCTCACGGTGAGCACCCGCGGGTCGTCGTAGAACGCGGCCTGTACGCCGTCGCCGTGGTGGACGTCCACGTCGACGTAGGCGATCCGCTCAGCGCCCTGCGCGAGCAACCAGGCGATGGCGATGCTCGCGTCGTTGTAGACGCAGAAACCTGAGGCCTGCGCCTTCATCGCATGGTGCAGCCCGCCACCGATGTTGACCGCGTGCTGGCTGCGGCCCTCCCAGACCCGAGCCGCCGCAGCGACACTGCCGCCGGCGATCAGGGCCGAGATCTCGTGCATGGAGGGGAAAATCGGGTTGTCCGGCGTACCGAGGCCGAAGCCGGCTCCGCATGGATGCTCGGGCGCGCGGCGCACCGCCCGGAGGTATCCCGGGTCGTGGACGAGGGTGAGCAGATCGTCGTCAGCCTGCTCCGGCACGACCATCGTGACGTTCGGATGGTCGAGTACGCCGAGGCTGCGGGCCAGCCGCATCGTGAGGTCGAGCCGAACCGGGTGCAGCGGGTGCTCGGGTCCCATGTCGTAGTCGAGATAGCCCTCGTCCCACACCACGGCCACCGAGTCGCTCACGACGCCGCCTTGCTCACGACGCGACGGTACTGCGAGCCCGGCCCGTCGGCTCAGGCACGGGGTGATCCACGGCAGTACGATCCGAGCTGTCGAAGAGGGAGTGGGTGGTGACGTGAGCGAGTTGATCGACACCACGGAGATGTATCTGAGGACCGTCTTCGAACTCGAGGAGGAGGGGGTCGTCCCGCTCCGGGCTCGGATCGCCGAGCGGCTGCACCAGAGCGGTCCCACCGTCAGCCAGACCGTCGCCCGGATGGAGCGCGACGGGCTGCTTTCCGTCGACGGCGACCGGCACCTGCAGCTGTCCGACGTCGGGCGCAAGCTGGCCGTCGCGGTGATGCGCAAGCACCGGCTGGCCGAGCTCTTGCTGGTCCAGGTGATCGGCCTGGACTGGGAGGACGTGCACATCGAGGCTTGCCGCTGGGAGCACGTCATGAGCGAGGCGGTCGAACGCCGGCTGGTCGCGCTGTTGGACAACCCGTCGCACTGCCCGCACGGAAACCCCATTCCCGGCCTGGAAGAACTCGGGGCCGATCCGACCCCGGACGCCGTGCTGAACCTGCGCCAGCTCGGCGAGGCCGCCGCCGCCGAGGGGCGTCGCGTCGTGGTCCGCCGGATCTCCGAGCATCTGCAGTCCGACGCCGATTTGCTGCGCCAGCTCAAGGACGCCGGGGTCCAGCCCGGTCACGAGGTGACGGCCACCGCGGCCGGCGGATCGGTCAGCATCGACGGGGTCGAGCTGCCTACGTCGGTCAGCGAGCACATCTTCGTCACCGTGGTCTGAGCCCCCTGGCGGTCCGTTCAGTGGCGCCACGAATCGTGCGGTGGCGCGATACCGTTAGCGACGCGAACTATCCGTCCCGCCTGTGGCCCGAAGGAGTAACCGCCCCATGCCCACCTCGCCGTCCCGCTTCGACCCAACACCCGAGACGCCGGAGGGCCCCCCACGCGAGGCGGCCGAGGATTCGACGGCAACCGTGGACGGAACGACCGCGGAGGCCGACACCGGCGGCAACGGTTTCGACACGATGGCCGACTACGCCACGATCCCCCGACTCGCCGGCCTGGCGCTGTCCCACGACGGCAGCCGGCTCGTCACGTCGGTGGCCACGCTGGACGCGGCGAACAAGGCGTGGGTCAGCGCCCTGTGGGAGATCGATCCCGACGGGCAACGCGAGCCGCACCGGCTCACCCGCAGCGCGCCCGGTGAGTCCAGCCCGGCGTTCGCACCGGACGGGCGCCTGCTCTTCACGTCCAAGCGCGTCGATCCGGCGGCCGACAAGGACGCCGACCCCCCGAAATCCGCTCTGTGGGCGCTCCCAGCCGGCGCCGGTGAGGCGGAGCGGGTGGCTGGCCGCCCGGGCGGCATCAGCTCCTTCCGGGTGGCTGCGGACGCGGGCACCGTCGTGTACGCGGCGGCGGCGATGCCGGGCGCTCTATCGGCCGAGGGGGACGCCGCACTCGTCGAATCCCGCACCAAGGTCGGGGTGACGGCCATCTTGTTCGAGGAGTACCCGGTCCGGCACTGGGACCACGATCTCGGCCCTACCCGCACGAGGCTGTTCGCGACCGACGACGAGGGCACCAGCGGCGGAGACGCCGACGTGACGCCCGCGCTGCCGATCGTGCAAGATCTGGAGGATTTCGCGGTCAGTCGAGACGGCCGATGGCTGGCCGCTTCGGTGCAGGTAGCCCAGCCCGATCGGTCGCGGCGACGGCAACTGGACCTCGTCGACCTGGTCTCCGGTGACCAGCGCACCATCGCCGGGGTCGAGGGGTTCGACTTCAGCAGCCCGGCATTCGCTCCGGACGGCTCTCGGCTGGTCTGCGTCCGGCAGTCGCACAGCACCTGGGACGAGCCCGACGACAACACCCTCTGGCTGATCGACACCGCCACCGGTGGAGGCCATGACCTCACGCCGGACTTCCCGCACTGGCCGGCCCACCCGGTCTTCGCCGCAGACGGTGACGCCGTCTACTTCTCCAGTGACGAGGCCGGCCACCACCCGGTGTTCAGGATCGATGTGGCCAGCGGCTCGATCACTCGGCTCACCCGGCGCGGCGCCTTCACCGACCTCCAGGTCCACCCCGACGGCACCGCGGTCTACGCGCTACGAGCCACCGTCGATGCCCCAGCCCTGCCGGTTCGTCTGGACGCCTCCACCGCCGACCAGGACCCGGCGCCCCTCCCTGCGCCCGGCGCGGTGGGCGAGCTGCCCGGAACCCTGACCGAGATCTCGACCGTCGCGGCCGACGGCTCGACGGTGCGCGCCTGGCTGGTGCTGCCGCGGGGGGCCTCGCCCACCGCGCCCGCGCCGCTGCTGCTGTGGATCCACGGTGGCCCTCTGATGAGCTGGAACGCCTGGTCGTGGCGCTGGAACCCGTGGCTGATGGCCGCCCGCGGATACGCCGTCCTGCTGCCCGACCCGGCACTGTCGGCCGGATACGGACAGGAGTTCGTACGCCGGGGCTGGGGTGCCTGGGGTGGACCGCCGTTCACCGACCTGATGGGGATCACCGACGCGGCCGTCGGACGGCCGGACATCGACGAGACCCGGACGGCGGCGATGGGCGGCTCGTTCGGCGGCTACATGGCCAACTGGGTGGCCGGGCACACCGATCGCTTCCAGGCCATCGTCACGCACGCCAGCCTGTGGCACCTGGACCAGTTCTCCGGCACCACCGACTCGGCGTACTACTGGGCTCGCGAGTTCGGCGATCCATTGCGCCAGCAGGAGCGCTACCAGGCGAACAGCCCGCACCACGCGGTGAAGCAGATCCGCACGCCGATGCTGGTCATCCACGGCGACAAGGACTACCGGGTACCGATCGGGGAGGCCTTGCGGCTCTGGTACGACCTGACCCGACATGACGTGGAGTCCAAGTTCCTCTTCTTCCCCGACGAGAACCATTGGGTGCTGACCCCGGGCAACGCGTCGGTCTGGTACGAGACTGTCTTCGCCTTCCTCGCCCAGCACGTGCTCGGCGAGAAGTGGGTGCGCCCCGAGCTGGTCTGACCCGGCGCCGCAGCAGTGGCGGGCGAGGTCCGGCACGTCGGTGCGGGGGACACGACGTGCCGGGCCCCCTGCCCGGTGTGTGGGTGCCGCCGGGCCGGGCGGCGGTCGGCCACTACCCACCCGGAACGACCGACCGCCGCGTCTGTGCGCCGCCGACGTCACGCCGCCTGCGACTCGACGAGCGCCTCGCGCAATGCCCGCGGGGGCACCCCACGGTCGAGTCCCTCGGACAGCAGTGCGGCCAAGGAGTAGGCGGGGTCACTGGCTAGCGCCCGGTCCAGCGCGACCCGGGCGTACGCGCCGTTCCCACGTAGATAGGCGTGCGCGGCGAGCAGCGTCGCGGGTGCCGCGCCGTACGGCGGGGTGGCACGGCGGGCCAGCTCGACCCACAGCGACTCGGCGGCCGAGGCCAGCTCCCCGTCGGCCCAGGTCAACACCCGGTCCCGGACCCTGACGTCGCCCAGCCCCAGGCTGAGGCGGGCCACCACGGCCGGCGCTAACGCGTCGCCGCCCTCGACCCGGTCGGCCACCGCCTCGGCGAGCAGGGTGACGCTGTCCTCGGCGACGGCCTCCCAGCCGCGTTCGGCCAGCTCGGTGACGAGTTGGCGGCTCACCCATTCGAAGGTCCGGTCCAGTCCGGCCCGATCGGCACCGGCCACCGGCCGCAATGTGGTTTCCAGGTCCTCCCGCGAGGCGTGCACCACCTCGCCGAGCACGACGGACACGGCGGCCAGCTCGGAGGCGGCGCTCGGATCTACCGCCGTTCCCTCGGGCGGGCAACAGGAAGCGTCCCGGCAGACCAGGGATCGCCACCGGCCGGCGCGTAGACAGAGCGCGTCGGTCAACTGGATTCGCCGCGAACCGACCGCGGCTCGAATCGCCGCGACCACTTCCTGCTCGCCGGCCGCCGGCGGCTCGGTGTCGGTCACAACGACGGCAAGCACTTCGCCCGCACCGGCGTGAGCCAGATGCGCGGCCAGGTGCTCGGCGACCGGTTGGCGACCCTCGGCGGGCGGCAGATCGACCCGGACGGTCAGGCGGACAGTGCGCGGCGTCCCACCGAGACCGATCAGCACGAGCGACTCGCGGGGGTGGAAGCCGAGCAGATACGGGAGGCTGGCCACGATCTGGCCCGGCGTCCGCAGCCGCACTCTGGGTGCGGCGGGCGGGATGGTCTGGGCTCTGCGTGCGGGCATGGGACAAGGTTGGGCGAGCGCGAGGCGGTTCGGTGAGCGCCGAGCACCAATGTGAATAACTCCAGAAGCCTGTGGACAACCGGCCCCCTTTGCGCGGGGGCGCCGACCGAAAGGGGCAGGGCCCGCCCAGCGGTGGCAGTGCGCGCGCGAGGCAGCCAGACTCCGGGGACAACGCGAGGAGGATCGCCATGGGCAAGACCACCCGGCAGGCGTCGAGCAGCGCACGACAGGCCGCGGACAGCCCCGCGCTGGAGGTGCTGGCCAGGGTGGGCTTGGTGGCCTACGGCATCGTTCACCTGCTCGTGGGCTGGCTCGCCCTCCAGGTCGCGTGGGGCGGCAGCAGTGAGAACGCCGACCAGTCCGGCGCTCTGCAGCAGCTCGCCGAACAGCCCTTCGGCACCGTCCTGCTCTGGGTGCTTGCGGTCGGGCTGGCGGCGCTGGCCATCTGGCAGGCCACCGAAGCGATCTGGGGAGTACACGAAAGCGAACGAGGAAAGAAGCTGCGCAAGCAGGCAACAACCGGCGGCAAGGCGGTCATCTACCTGCTGCTCGGCATCAGCGCCGCCCGCTTCGCGATGGGTTCAGGGCAGTCCAGCTCTCAATCGCAGCAGGACACGACCCAGGGCGTGCTCGGCTGGCCCGGCGGTCAGTTCATCGTCGCGGTCGCCGCCCTCGTCGTGATCGCGATCGGCGGCGCCAACATCTACCGCGGCGTGAAGAAGAAGTTCCTCCGCGACCTGGACACCGGTTCGCTGCCGGCCAAGGCGCGGCGGACGCTCACCCGATTGGGCCAGTTCGGCCACATCGCCAAGGGCATCGCACTGGCGCTGGTCGGCCTGCTCCTGGGCTACGCCGCCGTCACGTACGACCCGGAGAAGGCCACCGGGCTGGACGGGGCGATGCGCACGATCGTCGAGCAACCGTTCGGCAAGTTCCTGCTCACCGCCGTCGCGCTCGGGTTCGTGGCCTTCGGCATCTTCGCCTTCGCCCAGGCCCGCTACCGCCGGATGTGAGCTCTCGGTCGGCTTCCGGGACAGCAGGCGGCAGTTGAGGGAGCCCCGGCACGACACCCTCGGCTGAGCCGCGCGCTACCGTCGGCGGTGACCGCGCTGGCGTCGACGAGGAGCGCTGATGGTGCAGACCCCGAACGGTGTCGAGATAACCGGGCCGATGCACGAGCGGTACGACGAGATGCTCACGCCTGCCGCGCTCGGGCTGCTCGCCGCCCTGCACCGGGAGTTCGAACCGACCCGGCAGCAGTTGCTCGCCCGGCGCCGCGAGCGGGACGCCGCGCTGGGCGAAGGCGGGACGCTGAACTTCCTGCCGGAGACCGCAGCCGTGCGTGACGACGAGACCTGGCGGGTCGCGGAGCCGGCGCCCGGTCTGGTCGACCGGCGGGTGGAGATCACCGGGCCCACGGACGCCAAGATGACGGTCAACGCACTGAACTCCGGCGCCAAGGTGTGGCTGGCCGACCACGAGGACGCCAACAGTCCCCTGTGGGAGAACGTGATCGGCGGCCAGCTCAACCTGCGCGACGCGATCACCCGCTCGATCGACTTCACGACCGCCGAGGGCAAGAGCTACGCGCTGAAGCCGGACGAGGACCTCCCCACCATCGTCGTCCGCCCCCGCGGCTGGCATCTGCCCGAGAAGCACCTCACGGTGGACGGCCAGCCACTCTCCGGCGGGCTCGTCGACTTCGCGCTCTACCTGCTGCACTGCGGGCAATTGCAGCTCGACCGCGGCACCGGCCCGTACTTCTACCTGCCCAAGATGGAGAGCCACCTCGAGGCCCGGCTCTGGAACGACGTCTTCGTCCGGGCCCAGGAGATCGTCGGCATCCCCCGCGGCACGATCCGGGCCACGGTCCTGATCGAGACCTATCCCGCGGCGTTCGAGATGGAGGAGATCCTCTACGAGCTGCGTGAGCACTCCGCCGGGCTCAACGCCGGCCGCTGGGACTACATGTTCAGCGTCATCAAGTGCTTCCGGACCCGTGGCAAGGAGTTCCTGCTCCCGGACCGCAACTCGGTGACCATGACCGTCCCGTTCATGCGTGCGTACACCGAGCTGCTGGTCCGGACGTGTCACAAGCGGGGGGCCCACGCGATCGGCGGCATGGCGGCGTTCATCCCGAGCCGGCGCGACCCTGCGGTCAACGAGCAGGCGCTGGCCAAGGTCCGCGACGACAAGACCCGCGAGGCCGGTGACGGTTTCGACGGGTCGTGGGTCGCCCACCCGGACCTGGTGCCGGTTTGCCGCGAGGTGTTCGATGGCGTGCTCGGTGACCGGCCGAACCAGCGGGACCGGCTCCGGGAAGACGTGGCGGTCACCGCCGCGCAGCTGCTCGACGTGGCCGCCACGCCGGGCGAGGTGACCGAGGCCGGGTTGCGCAACAACGTCAGCGTCGGCATCCAGTACCTGGAGTCGTGGCTGCGCGGTGCCGGGGCGGTGGCCATCAACAACATGATGGAGGACGCCGCCACGGCGGAGATCTCGCGCAGCCAGGTCTGGCAGTGGCTGCACCACGGCGTGACCCTGGCCGGCGGGGTGGGGGTGACCCGCGAGCTGGTCGAGCGCGTGATCGAGGAGGAGGTCGCCGCGATCCGGGCCGAGCTCGGCGAGGACGGGTTCGCCGCCGGGCGTTTCGAGGAGGCCCGAGCCACGTTCGCCGAGATGGCCCTGGCCGAGGACTACCCGGAGTTCCTGACGCTGCCGGCGTACGAGCGCATGCCATGAGCGCTGATCTGGACTCGACGCACGGGACCACGAAGACCGCCGGGTCCACGGTCGGGCCGACGTCACCGGAACAGGACAGCGCCGGTACGCCGGACCCCGCCGCGATCGAGGCCGTACGCCGCGAGCTGGACGCCCTTCTGCCCGAGGGCGCGTTGATCACCGACCACGCCCGGCTGCGGACCTACGAGTGCGACGGGTTGGCGCACTACCGCGTGACCCCGGCACTGGTGGTCCTCGCCGCGACGGCCGAACACGTGGCCGCGACGGTGACCGTCTGCTCCGAGCACCGGATGCCGTTCGTGGCCCGCGGTTCGGGGACCGGCCTGTCCGGCGGTGCGCTGCCACGGGCAGACGGCGTACTCGTCGTCATGTCGCAGCTGCGCGCGATCCGCCAGGTGTCCCCCGCCGACCACCGCGCCGTCGTCGAACCCGGAGTCATCAACCTCGACGTCACCCGCGCTGCGGCGCCGTTCGGCTACTACTACGCCCCTGACCCGTCAAGCCAGCAGATCTGCTCCATCGGCGGCAACCTGGCCGAGAATTCCGGCGGCGCGCACTGCCTGAAGTACGGCTTCACCGCGCACCACGTGACCGGCGTGGACCTGATCACTCCCGACGGGTCACAGGTCCAACTCGGCGGCCTCGCGCCGGACGCTCCCGGTTACGACCTGCTCGGGACGGTCATCGGGTCCGAAGGGACGCTGGGCATCGCCACGTCGGTCACCGTGCGGCTGACCCGCTCGCCCGAGGCCGTGACCACCGTGCTGGCCGGGTTTCCGTCCACCGACGACGCGGGCGCGGCCACGTCGGCGATCATCGGAGCGGGCGTCGTACCGGCCGCCATCGAGATGATGGACGCCTTGGCCATCGAGGCGGCCGAGGCCGCCGTGCACTGCAACTACCCCGACGGCGCCGGGGCGGTCCTCGTGGTCGAGCTGGACGGCCCCGCCGCCGAAGTGGAGCAGGAGTTCGCCGCGGTGCGGCGGTTCTGCGAGGAGAACGGGGCGTTCGAGATCCGGGTCGCCGCCGACGACACCGAACGTGCGCTGATCTGGAAGGGCCGCAAGTCCGCGTTCGCCGCGGTGGGCCGGATCAGCCCCGACTACATCGTGCAGGACGGCGTCATCCCGCGGACCGCGCTGCCCGAGGTGCTGCGGGCCATCGCCGAGCTGTCCGGGTCCTCAGGCGTGCGGGTGGCCAACGTGTTCCACGCGGGGGACGGCAATCTGCACCCGCTGGTGCTCTTCGACGCCGCGCAGCCCGGCCAGGACGAGGCGGCCGAGGAGATCAGCGGCAAGATCCTGGATCTGTGCATCTCCGCAGGCGGGTCGATCACCGGGGAGCACGGGGTCGGCGTGGACAAGTCGGCGTACATGCCGCGGATGTTCAGCGCGGCCGACCTCGACACGATGCAGATGGTGCGCTGCGCGTTCGACCCGCGCCACGTGTCCAATCCGGGCAAGGTGTTTCCCACGCCGCGCCTGTGCGGGGAGGTTCCCGGTCGGCACCAGGGAGAGCATCCCCTCGCGAAGGCCGGCGTCGCGGAGATCTTCTGATGGCGCCCGTGGCGACCGACCCGATGGCCGGGCTGAGCGGGACCTGCGCCGACGTCCGCCAGGGAGACGCCCAGGATGCGGTGGACGGCGTAGGCCCGGCGTACGTCGCCCGACCGGGCAGCACCGAGGAGACCGGCGAGCTGCTGCGGGCCGCGGCGGCGTACGGCCTCGCGGTGGTCGCTCGCGGGGCCGGGACGAAGCTGACCTGGGCTGCTCCCCCGACGCGCGTCGACCTCGTCGTCGACCTGTCCGCGCTGTCCGCCGTGGTCGACCATGCAGCCGGAGACCTGGTCGTCGTGGCCGAAGCCGGCTGCCCGCTCGCCGACCTGCAGGCCGCGGTGGCCCCGGCCGGTCAACGGCTGGCCATCGACGAGCCGATCGCGGGTTCGACCCTCGGGGGGTTGATCGCCACGAACGGCAGCGGGCCCAGCCGGATGCTGTACCTGACGCTGCGGGAGCTGATGATCGGAACCACCGTGGTGCGGGCCGACGGGGTCGTGGCGCACTCCGGTGGGCGGGTGGTCAAGAACGTCGCCGGCTACGACCTCGGAAAGCTGATGACCGGCTCGTTCGGGACGCTGGCACTGGTGACGCGGGCGGTGTTCCGGCTGCACCCGGTGCCGGAGTCGACGGCGGTGCTGATGGCTCCCGCGGCCGACGCCGGGGATGCCGGGCGGCTCGCAGCTGCGGTGATCCACAGCGACGTCGTACCGAGTGCGGTCGAGGTCGACTGGCCGGGCGGCGGCGGGTCGGTCGCGATCCTCCTCGAGGGCAGCGAGCGCGGCGTGGCCGCCCGGGCGGTGGCGGCCCGTGGACTGCTCGGAGCCGCCGTAGAGGTGTCGGCTGGGATGCCCGGCTGGTGGGGCCGCTACCCATGGCGAGCCGGTGAGATCGCGCTCAAGCTGACCTGCGCGCTTTCCGGCGTACCGCGACTGCTCGCGACCGGCCGGGACAGCGGCGCCGTTCTGCGCGGTTCGGCGGGGGCGGGGGTGCTGTACGGCGCCCTGCCGGCGGAAGCCGCCGATCGTGTCGTGCCGCTGCGGGAGTTGTGCACCTCCCTCGGGGGGAGCCTGGTCGTGCTCGACGCACCACCGGAGGTCAAGGCCCGGCTCGATCTCTGGGGCCCGGTGCCGGCGCTGGATCTGATGCGCGCGGTCAAGGACCAGTTCGACCCCGACCACCGGCTGGCGCCGGGCCGGTTCGTAGGAGGAATCTGATGGCCAGCGTCACCGAGGGTCCGGCGTTCGACGCCCACCATCCACCGAGCGCGGAACTGGT
>Ga0183260_10000947_pt1 | contig 24605 bp, 20 predicted proteins | sample AntDrymUQ4972206_2_FD_129768 | JGI IMG/M metagenome (GOLD analysis project Ga0183260, IMG submission 129768) | Polar desert sand microbial communities from Dry Valleys, Antarctica - metaG UQ497 (22.06) (version 2) (version 2) | ecosystem: Environmental > Terrestrial > Soil > Desert | place... | reverse complement strand
GCTACGGCTACGGCTACGGCTACGGCAGCGGGCCGGACACGCGTAAGAGCGAATCCGTCTCCTGACCGTGCTTCGCGGCATCGCCCGCCACACATGCCATAGGAAGCGCTGATGGATGCACGGCCCTCTGGCGCGATGTCGATTGCGGACCGCCTCTCGGCCCTGCGGAAGCGAAGCCGGCAGCATCCGCGCGCCCGGCGGCCGACCGAGATCGACGGACTCGGCAGGCGCGTGCTCCAGGCCCGGGAGCAAGCCGGCCTGACGCGCAAGGAGCTCGCTCAGCGGCTGGACGTCCAGCTGTTGACGGTCGGGCGTCTCGAACGCGAGGCGGACGACGCCACCCCCTACCTGCCCGCGATCGCCGCAGCGACCGGCCGGCCCGAGGACTGGTTCGCTCAAGCGCCGGACGCCGGGGGTTCGGACGCTTCGCAGCAGCCACCTGAGGCGTCCGCCGCCGCACTCACGCCGGCGCGTGCCGACACCCTCTCGACCGTCATACTCGCCGCCCTGGCGCTGCTCCTGCTCATCCGCGTCTTCACGGAGCTGATCCCGGTCCTGCCCAGCGCGGGCAACTTCATCGACATCCCGATCCTGGTGGTCCTCCTGCTCGCGGCAGCCACACGGGGGGCTTCCGGCACGCATACCCGCGGACTGTTACCGCCCCTGGTCATCTGCTTTCTCTTCCTGGTCGTCTTCAGCGTCTCGACGATGACGAACCTGTCGCGTGTGGAGCCGGCGCCGGCGATGATGTTCCTGTACGGGTTCCTTGGGCCGGTCGGGCTGTTCTGGGCGGTGCATCGCCTGTGGGTTCCAGGCTCGGCCCTGCGCCTTTCGCGCGTGCTGGTCGCGCTCGGCGTGCTGCAGCTGATCATCGCGTTCGGCGTCCAACTGCCGCAGTACCTCGCGTCCCGCAACCCCGACGTCATCACGGGTACATTCGGTGAGAATCCCTACCAGCTGGTGTTCTTCCTGCTCGTTCTGATCGGGCTGTTCGCCGGCATCTTCACGTTCGAGAACCGGCGGCCGGTGTCGAAGGCCGTGCCGGCATTGCTGCTCGGCGTCCTGGCCGTCATCTTCCTCGCGCAGTACCGTGCCCTGCTGATCACGACGGTGCTGACGATCGTGTTGCTCAGCGCCGTGCTCGGCACCGCACGTGCCCGCGGCGCCCTGATCGCGATCCTCGCGACGGCGGGTCTGCTGATGACCCTGGCTTACGTCGTGCAGAACGTTCCCGAGCTGAAGTTCGACAGTGCCGTCGAGCAGTCGCGAAGCGATCCGACGTTCTTCTTGAAGACGCGCTTCGCCACGACGAGCGTCCTCGGGACGCTCTACAGCGACGAGCCCCGGTTCGCGATCACCGGGACGGGACCCGGCACGTACTCCAGCCGAGGGTGGCAGACCTTCGCGCTTGCCGGCGCAGTGGCGTCCAAGTCAAATAACGTCGCCGGTGCGTACGTCAAGGCGCTCACGAACGGACGCCCGTACAGGACGGACGTCTCAGACAAGTACGTGCTCCCGCAGCTGCGCGACGCGGAGGTCGTCCAGGGCTCCTTTGCGCTGACGTCGCCCTTCTCGAGCTACCTGTCGTTGCTGGCCGAGGTCGGCGTGCTCGGCTTCGTGCTGCTGGTGGCGCTGTACCTGTGGGCATTCGCGTACAGCCTGCGCATGACGCTCGCATCGGTGCGCACGGCCGAGGACGGCGATCCGCTGCCGGCGTTGCTGTGCGCGAGCACCGTCGCCTTCTTCGTCCTGCTGCAGATGGCTGTACTCGAGAACTGGTTCGAGGTCACCCGGCTGACCTTTCTCAGCTGGATCATCTTCGCCGTGGTCACCAAGGAGTTCGAAGCCCGCAAGCTGCGCGCATGACGATGGCCGCCCCAACCGGCCCGGCCAAGCTGCGGATCGGGGTGATGGTCGACGGTCTCTCGGTATCCAATTGGGAGGCGACGATCCTGAGGCACATCGTCGAGGCGCCGTTCTGCGAACTGGCGCTGTTCGTCGTCAACGAGGAGCGCCGACCGGAGCGTTCACTCAGGGATCGGCTGCGAGCAAACCGCTCGCTGTTCGTCTACAAGCTCTACGCGCGGCTGGACCGGCAGATATACGGCCGCGACGACGACGCGCTGGCCTCGGCGGAGCTGCTCCCGGAATTCGCCGCCGTGCCGAGGTTGTGCACCGTTCCGATTGCACCGCGCCCGTTCGAGCATCGGCTGGACGCCGAGGCCATCGACGCCATTCGCGAGGCCGATCTCGACGTGATGCTCCGATTCGGCTTCAACATCATCCGCGGGGACGTTCTCGAGGCCGCCCGCTACGGGGTCTGGTCCTTTCACCACGGGGACAATCGCCACTACCGAGGGACACCGAGCTTCTTCTGGGAGATGTACGAGCGCAACCCGGTTTGCGGCATGATCCTCCAGCGCCTGACGACCGAGCTCGACGGCGGCGGGGTGCTGTACCGGTCGTGGTCTGCGACCGACCCGGTGTCGCTCAGGCGCGGGCGCAATCGCGCGTTCTCCAAGAGCGCGCACTTCGTGATCCGACGGCTCCGTGATCTTCACATGCACGGCTGGACCCACCTCGAGAATCTGCCCACCTACGGCGAGCACTGCGACTATCGCAAGCCGATCTACCGCGCTCCCAAGAACCGCCAGGCGCTGCGCTTCGTCGCCCGCGTCGCGACGGGCGTCCTCTCACGGCGCCTCAAGGACGCGCTTGCGCGCGAGCAATGGATCATCGGATATCGCTTGCGGCGGGAGGATTCTCCCCCTGTTCCCGCCGACCTCGACGGCTTCGACGTGATCGTGCCCCCTGCTGACCGCTACTTCGCGGATCCGTTCTTGTTGAGCGATGGCGAAACGGACCATGTGCTGTTCGAGGAGTACAGGTACGCGGATGGCAAAGGGGTCATCTCGTCTCTCGCCCTGAACGGCGCACCGCCGTCGGCCGCGCGGCAGGTGCTCACGCACGAACACCATCTCTCGTACCCCTTCACGTTCGATTGGGACGGCGAGGCCTACATGATTCCGGAGACGTCGGCTGCCGGAACCATCGAGCTGTACCGCGCGGTGGACAAACCGTACAGATGGACCCGCGAGCGAATCCTCATGTCCGGGGTTCATGCCTCGGATACCACGATCTTCGACGACGGCCGGCTGCTGTGGATGTTCTCGTGCATCGCCGTGCCCGGGTCGACGCCGACCGACGAGCTGTTCTTGTTCTGGGCCACGACGCTGACCGGCGCGTGGACGGCCCATCCGATGAACCCGATCGTGTCCGACGTCCGCGGCGCGCGCCCGGCCGGGCGGATCATTCGATCTGGTGACATGCTGCTGCGCCCCGCGCAGGACTGCTCGACGCGGTACGGCAGCGCGATCGTCATGAACCGCATCGACGTCCTGACCACGACCGAGTACGCAGAGACGCAGCTGCACCGGTTGGACGGCGAGTGGGCCCCGGGCGTACTCGCGACGCACACGTATGACGCGGGCGAACGCTACGAGGTCGTCGACGGACTTCGGTGGCGAACGCGCCTTCACCGTCCTTGGAGCGCGCGCTCGTAGAGGCCGCGGTAGCCGTCGACGGTCTTGCGAATGTCGAACGTCTCACGGGTCCACGCAGCGCGCCGTGCTCGTGCTTCGGCCCGCAGGCTCGGGGTGCCGACGAGCATGGCAAGGGCCTCGCCGAGTGCTTCCACGCTGTCGACGACGAGGCCGTCTGGCGGAAGGACCTCGACAGCGCCTCCACCGTCGGAGAAGACGATCGGGAGTGCACCCCGCCCGCACGCCTCGACGATCGACAGCCCGAACGACTCGATCCCGGTCTGGACGATGACATCCATGCGATCGATGAGATCGTCTAGCTCCAGCCGCGGGCCGAGGAACTCCACGCACTGCGACAGCCCGAGCTCGCCGGCAAGCTGACGCAGCTGCTCCTCGCACGGGCCGCCGCCGACCAGGATGAGCCGAACGTCCGCGTTCCTGCGCGCGAGCGCGAGCGCGCGAAGGAGGCGGTCCAGACGCTTGACCTCCGCCCACCTTCCGACGAAGCCGACGACGAGGCCCGGAGTCTCGGGGCGCATGCGCTGATCGGGTGCGGGACCGAACTGCACGCCGTTGGCCACCACCTGCACCTTGTCGCCGGTGAAGCCGTAGAACGAGGCGATGCGCTGGGCCGTGAAGCGCGAGTTCGCCGCGATCGTGACGGACGGCCGCCGCAGGAAGAGCCGCTGCAGCCGGCGCTTGGGCGCTCCCAGGCGACGTCCGACGCCGAAGCTTCCGTGCTCGGTGAAGACGACCGGGCGGGTCGACAGCACGGTGGCGATCCCGAGCGGGAGATTGAACGCGTGAACATGCAGGACGTCGAACTGACGCAAGCACGCGCTCGTCAGCACGACGACGCTGGGCCGGACGTCGTATCCCGACGCGATCCCCAGGTCCAGGACGTCGACTCGATCCTGAGCGAGCTGCTGCACGAACGGGCCCACCGACCGCCCCATGGCGACCGCAACGCGCATTCCGGCCGCAGTCTGCACGCACGCCATCTGGTGAACGAGCCGCTCGATGCCGCCGATCTGGCCCTCCCAGATCAGGTGTGCGACCGATGGCGGGGGCTGCGTCAAGTGAACGGCCCGCCGAGGCCGATCTGCGAGAAGCCATGGCCGTGCGTACCCAGAAATCGATCGTACGCCGTGATGACCTGACGGCGCTTGCGATGCAGTTCCGTCGCGCCCTTGCGGGTCTCGGTCAGCAGGCCGAGGACACGCGCGGGCACCGGCGCGCGCTCACGTGCCATCCGCCAGCGCACGGCGCCCATGCGTCGCGACCGTGCGATCGCTGCCGCCAGCGGCCCAGCGTTGACCGCGCGGAAGAACTCGGCGCCGAACGACGCTTCGTCACACGCCACGAGCGTCACGGCGTCCCACGGGGAGCGCAGGATCGCGGTCGAGCCGGCGGGCACGACCCGATCGCCGCGCAGGCGGCGGTCGAGCGCGAGGAGCGCGTCGTGGAGCGCCGCGGGTGCGCGATCCATCAGACGAGCGGCGATCGCCGGCCGATCGCGTTCGGCGTGTTCGAACCACGCCTCTCGCGTTGCGCGCACTGCGTCGACGAAATCCCACGCCTCTGGAGCGTCGTCCTTGTCCAGGCCGGCCAACATGAGCGAGAAGCCCATCGCGTGAAACTGACACAGCACGGAGCGGACCTTCACCCGGCCGGTGCGCGCCTGCTGGATGAGCTTGAGCTCGAGCTGCGCAAGGCCTTCGGCAGCGAGGTGCAGATCGCAGCGGGCCGGATCCGAGGGCTCGTCCACGGGCAGCTCGTCACCGGCGACGAGCTCCAGTCCCGTCAGATGCGTGAACCACCGGCGTGCGCGGAAGCTGTCGAGGTCGACCAGGAACGGCCCGTGCATGGCCACGTAGCGGACGTCGGGAGACAGCCGCGACCAGATCGACGCAACGGGATGCCCGGCCTCCACCACGGCGATGCGATCGAGGTCGGAGATGCCCGGGTGCCTGACCGAACCAAGGCGATGCAGCGCAACGAAGCCGGGAAGCTGCCGCAGAAGGCTCTCGATCTCGTCGGAGGCCGCCTGGTAATCCGCGCGGGATCGTGCCTCGGGAAGGCCGACGAAGCGAGAGCGTCCCACCCGGGTCATCCTCTCAGCCGCGTCGCATCAGGTCGATGAGGACGTGCAGATCGTCCAGCGTGCTCGGCGTCAGCAGCGAGCGGATCTCGTCGGAGGCGACGACCGGACCTCGTCGCCACACGTCGACGACCACCCACGGGTTCTTCGCGCTGCGAAGCATCGAACGCATCATCCGGTGGCGGCGCTTGGGCCAGCGTTCGCGAACGTTCTCGAGCGTTTCGTAGGGTTGCCACGCCCCGGGGAATCGCTCGCGAGCGATCTCGAAGGAGCGCCACTTCTCGACGCGCTCTCCCGTCGACTGAAGGAAGAGGACCGGCAGTAGCTCGAACATCGAGAGCACGCCGTGGAGATTCCACGGATGGCGCGGCCACGTCCGCACAGATCCCAGTTGACGGGCCAGAAGCTCGAATCGCGCGCGCGCGTCGTTCGCGGCCGGATGGTCGAACGCGGCGGGCGTGCTGCGGCCCAGGAGCGTCGCGGTATGCGCGAGCGCCTCGGCCGGCAACTGCAACGCGCTGGCCGCGCTGCTTAGCAGCGCCGGCGTGACCACCTCGAAGCCGTGGTGCTGCATCGGCTGGTAGCGCAGCACGTGCCGCTGCGCGCTCATGACCACGGGACGCAACTCCCGCAGCGCCGCGGGGCTGTGCGCCGTCTGGTCCGTGACGACGAGGATCGCGTCCACGTCGCTGTAGCCCGTCGTGGAATGTCGCGCCTGACTGCCGTAGAGGATCAGGTCGACGACGCCCGGAACGTCGAGCACGCTTCGCAACGCGCGCGCGAGCTGCTCCGCGCCCGCCGGCGGCTGCCACAGGTGCCCGCCGAGGCGCAGCGATTCGGCCGCGGAGCCGCAAACCAGCTGCTCATGCGCCCGCCCAAACTCAACAAGAGGGAGCCTGTCTCCCCACCGACGGCTCAGCGCACCCGAATGGGTCCCACACAGATAGCCCGACAGCGATCGCGAGAGCAGACGCGCGATGTCAGAAGAAGCCGAGATATTGGTGGGACGACTGAGGTCTTGGGTCGAGATCGCGCGCGCAGCCGCGACGAAGAGCGACAGCGTACGCGCATGATTGAATGTTGGTGGTGAGCACTGACGAGGTTTCCCTCGAGGATCGCGAGTTCGTCGATCTACTGCTCGCCACGGCCGAGTTCGAGCCCGGAGCGGCCAGCTACAGCAGCTTCATGAGCTTCAACCTCCACGCGGTGGAGCGCGGCCGCGTGGACGTGCAACGTCTCACCCGGCACGTCGACCTGCACGGCGCCGACGCATTGGACATCGGGGCCGGCAGCGGCGGACTGGCGATCGCGCTTGCCGAACGCGGTGCGCGAGTGGCTGCGATCGAGCCCGACGAGACACGCCGCCGGTGGGCTGTCGCGCGGATCGCCGGTCACGGCGTCGAGGTTCGGTTGCATGCCAGCGCAGCCGAGGCGCTGCCGTTCCCCGACGCCAGCTTTGACCTCGTCACGATGGACAGCGTGATCGAGCACGTCGAGAGTCCCGCGCGATCCATTTCGGAGATCGCTCGTGTCCTGCGCCCGGGCGGGGTGGTCTTCCTGTCGTGGCCCAACAAGGGCAGCCTGATCAACCTGTGGCGCGACCCTCACTACCAGATGATCGGCGTCGTCCTCATGCCTCGACGGCTGGGGAGGTTCTACGTCGAGCGCGTTCGTCGCAGCCGGCGCGCTTACTGGGTCAACGTGATTCCGACGAGTCGCTGGGTCAAGACACGCTTCCTGCGGCACGGCATACGGCTGGACCGGCAGACGCCCGACGGTCTCGAGAAGCTCACCGACCCTGACAGCATCCGCGGCTTCCCCCGGCTCCGCACGCTGGCGCACTTCACGAACCGACTCGGCCTCGGCGCCGTTCTGCGCGTCATCGGGGTTGCGCAGTACCCCGCGCACATCTTCATCGGCGTCAAGGGCTAGCGCTTCAGCTCGATCTTGCGGGTCGCCGCCCGCGAGACGTTCCCGGCCATGTCCCGCGCTCTGACGGCGAAGACGTGCCCGCCCGGCTCGAGGTCCCCGAACTCCGCGTCGTTGCCCGCCGACCATCCCGACCACCGGACCTGCTCCCCAGGTCGGCTCAGGCGATAGGAGTACGTGATCGCGTTCGGCTGGACCTGGCTCGGAGTGTCGTTGTCGTCGGCGGCGCTCCATCGCAGCCGCAGCGACGTGGCCGCCACGGGCCCGCGGGGCGCCTGATCGATCGTGACGTGCGGTGCGACGGTGTCGGGTACGAGCTTGACGCGTCCGCTTGCAAAGGCGGCTCGCAGCCGCTTCGCGCCGACGCCCTCGGTGACGATGTACACCGGTTGGCGACCGTAGACGATCCGACCACCCACGGGCCCGACCTTGTTGCCCATGACGTCGTAGACGGTGAGGCCGGTCGCTGGGATGCCGGGCAGCGTGATCGCCCTTTGACCGCCCTCGGCGTAAAGACCCGCAAGCGCGGTGCCCCGGCGATCGAACAAGAATCCCCGCGTCGCCTTGTCGCGGGCGCGGATCTCGCCCCGCCCGGATGAATGATCGAACAGCTTGGCCAGCACGGCGTATGCGATGCCCTTGGGCCGGATGGTGTCGTCGTATTCGAGCATCGTCGGGTGCGACTGGTAGGCGGTCGGCGAAGCGATCAGGCGCATGTCGTAATAGAAGTACTTGCTCAGACCGTCGCCCAGGCTTGTGATGAAGTTGCGCGACAGCCGTTGGACCGCCAGCTGTGAGGCGTCGGTGAACTGCCCGGCGCTCTTGAACGCCTGCAGCTGACGGCCCCAGCTCGCAATCGGCGCGTTCTCGGTGTGAAAGTAGCCTCGATCCCAGCTGCCGGTCTCGGTGTTCCAGACGGGCCTGCGGTAGGCGTCGACGACCTTGGCGCGGTAGCTGCCGCCCGTGCTTGCCCCAGACTGCTCCACGGTCTCGCCGACCGGATACATGTGAATGCTGAGCACGTCGATGTACTGCCTCCACGGCCATTGCGGGTACTGCTTCTCGAGTTGGTCGATCACCGCCTTGACCTGTTCGGCGCTGGACGCTCCCCCCAACCCGACGACCTTCGCTCGGGGATCCGCGCGGTTCAGCGCATCGGCGCCCCGTTTGAGCATCCGGGCGTAGAACTCCGGCTTGAAGACGGTCAGCGGCTCGTTCCAGATCTCCCATGCAGCCACGTCGCCGCGGTAGCGCGTCGCGGTCTGTGCGACGAACTCCTCCCATTTGTCGAGGTCCGGTAGGCCGTTGCGGTCGGCCCATTGCGGCCAGTAGTTGTTCGTGCCGAGCGTTCCCAGCGCCATCACCCCGCGGCGTTTGGCCAGCGCGACCGGCTTGTCGAACCAGAGGAATCGGTCGTCCGCCGGCTCGACGTCCTTCCAGCGAAAGAAGGCCGCGGGACTGAGTGCGCGGTCCCACTTGATGCCGAGCCTGGCCATCGCGTCATAGGTGAACGCTTGAAAGCCTGAATGGATCCCGATCGAGGAGTCGGGGTCTGGGCCCGCGCGCTGCGGACGGGGCACGACCGCGTACAGAACCTCCTCCTGGCTGCCGTCCTGGCCCTCGACCCACAGGACGGTCCGCAACGCACCGCGCCGACCCACGTCAACATCCAGCGGCTGACTGGTGGCCGAGCGCGCGGCGACGCTCACCTTGCGCCTGCCCGCATCGATCCGCCGGTTCAGGTAGTCGAAGATCTCGTAGCGGACGACCGCGTCTCGGCCTTTGGCGGTGCCGTTGGACACCCGCAGCCGCATCTCCTGTGGCTCGTCCTCGTAGAGCAGGTTGCCCGGCCGGCTGGTTGTCAGACCGACCTCCAGCGACGCGTGCGGGGCGTAGGTCGTCGCAGCGCCCTCGCTCAGCGAGATGCCGTCGAGCCAGAGATGCTTGCCGCGCTGCGCGTCGGCGCTGATCATGATGCTGTACTCGGCCTTCGGATAGGAGAGCAGGACGCCGGTGACGCTGACGCGCGTCCATTTCGGACCGGCCCTGAAGGCCTTCGCGATGACCGGTTGAGCGGGCTGACCGGCAGGCAGCGCGCCGCTCGTCGCCGGGTCGTAGGAATTGACGAGCCTGACGCTGCCGCGGGCGGCGTTCCCGGCGTCCGTCCGCACCCAGGCCGACAGCGTGTACTGCTTGTTCGGCGCGACCGCGTAGGCGGTCGAGACGAGCCCGATTACCGGAGGGCCGCCGAGGCTGGGGTCGAGCGGCAACCTCACGCTCGCCGACCCGTCGGCTGCCATCTTCGGGTCCCACGTCGAGGCGACGCTGAATGGGCGTGAGCCCGGAATCCCCCAGCCGTGCCCGATGCCGACTTCGAAGCTGCCATTGCGGACCAGGTTTCCGCGGCGGGCCTGGCTGGCGTCGCGCTCGGTCGGATAGCTCAGGTCGACGACCTGATCGTCGGCAAGCACGGTCTCGTCGGCGTCTGCGGTCAGGTACAGCCCCCGCAGCAGCAGCCGTGGCGGGCCGAGGGCGGTGCCCCGCCCGCGGAGCGTGATCGTCAACCGCTTGGAGGACGAATCGACCTCGAGGGTGCCCGGCTTCGTCCAGTACCCGTTGCCGTCGCGGTCGTCGGTCGCCAGCTGTGTCTCGCCGCCGCCCGCGGCCAGCTTCACCGTCACGTGGTTGTCGTAGTCGATCCCCTTGACGAACGCGTGGTAGGTGCCCGGCGCCAAGGGCTTCGTGAGGTTGACCGTGACCGCCAGCTCGTCCGCCGGCTCGCTCACGACACCGAGGAACCCTCCCTCCGGGGCGTCCCCCTGGGTGTACGCAGCCCATTTCCCGTTGCTGTTCTTGTCCAGGCGCAGCGCGGTCAGCGACTGACCGACGTAGGCCTGACCCTCTTGCAGCTGGTCGCCGTGTTCGTCACCCGGCGAGATGACCAGATAGGCACAGCCCGCGAGTATCAGGCCGATCACGAGGATCGTCCAGCGGCTACCGAGAACAGACCGCAGATCGCGAGCGGGCAGCATCAAGTGCGCAGTGACTGCGCGAACTCGAGGATCTGTTGAGCTCGGCGGTCGATGGTCGTCGCATCGGCGGTGCGCCGGGCCGCGCGCTGCAGCCGGTCGGCGAGCTCGCGATCGTCGAGCACCCGGCGGTAGGCGGCGTTCAATGCGGCCGGATCGTCCGGCGCGGCGAGCGCCGCGTTGACGCCGTCCTGCAGCATGTCGGCGTAGCTCGGATGGTCGGCTGCGACGATCGGCCGGCCGCTGGCCAGGTACATGGGGAACTTGCCGGGATCGATCCAGGGAAGAGTAGGGTGCGCGCTCTCGTAGTAGGACACCATGAGATCGGCCGCCCCATAGATCTCGGCAAGCGTCTGCGGTGGGACGTGACGAATCGCGATCAGCCGGCAGTCTGGAGGGACGAGCGATTTCAGCCAGCCCTCGGTGGCGTCGGTGACCCCGACCACGATGAACGTGAGGGCGAGCCCGGCGCCGGCCTCGAGGATCCAAGGCACTTCGTTGCTGAAGCGGCCCACCTTGCCCGAGTAGCAGACGACTTGTTCGCCGTCGGCGATGGCGTACGTTCGCCGCGCCTGGGCGCCGTCAACGGCTCCCCACGGCGCGAGGCCGGGATCAAAGCCGCCGCGGATGCTGATCACGCGTCCGCGCAGCCTCGGGAAGCGCTGCTGGACCGCGGTGGCCAGAGCCGGCGACCCCGCCACGCAGCCGTCGGCGATGCGTAGCGCTGCCCGCGCAATGGGCTTCGTGGGCATCTCCATGAGCTCTAGGAGGTGGACACCGCGGTGAATCCGCGCTGCAGCGAGCGCCAAGGGATCCTTGTGGTAGTGCAGCACCGCCTGGCCGCTGCGTCGCCCGGCGGCAAGTGGCGGAAGGGCGAGGCTCAGGCGCAGCAGGCGAGCGGGCAGGTCTTCCGACAGCGAAGGACCAAGATGGCGGATCGTGACCGTCGGCGGCAGCTTGAAGTATCCCGCCGACTCGTCGAAGGGGATCCCATCCAACACGCGCCAGCGGGGCGCCAGGATCTCGACCCTCACGCCCGCGCGCGCATAGGCCCGCGCCTGCGCGGCGATCGACACGGGATCGGCCCGCGCCTTGGTGAGCGGCCGGTTGGGGAAGATGCGGACGAGGTCGAACGCTGCAGGCATCGGCCTTCGCCCGCTGCCCGGGTCGGGGCGCGAACCGAGCGCTATGACGAGACCTCGAACGGTGCAGTCAACGCTATGCGGATCACGTCTCGCGGCCGTCCGTCCTTGGTCGTATGCGCCGGCAGGTGCTCCTCGACGCGGAAGCCGACGGCCTCCATGGCCCGCAGGCTGGGCGCGTTGTCAGCGAGCATGACCCCCCAGATCCGCTGCAACCCGAGCTCACCGAGCGCGTAGCGCATCGCTGCAATGGTCGCATCGCGGCCGGCACCTCGTGCGCGTTGGCCGGCGGCCCCGAGGAAGATGCCCCAGAACTGAGCCGTGCCCGCTTCGCGGTCGATGTCTCGCAGATACAGATTGCCTATGTGCTCGCCGCTGTCGCGCTCGCAGACCGCGAAGTTCAGCTCGTGCGCGCCATGCGCCGCGCAACGCGCCGACAGCCACGCCCGCGTCTGCTCGAGCGTGGGACCGAAGAAGTCACCCAGCAGCGTCTCATAGAGCGCAGCGTCGTTGTGCCAGAGGTTCACCTGTTCGGCGTCGTCCACCGTGAGTGGGCGCAGAACGGTCGAGCGGCCCTCCAGTCGATTCATACGAGCTCCCCGGCTCGGTAGGCGGGGAAGTAGCGCGAGGCCGGGTCGCCGCCGGCCGCGACGAGGCTCACATAGCGCTCATCGTCGACGGTGCGGCCGCACAGGTAGACGGGGATCGGCGCGGCGGTCGTCCATCCGCGCTTGAAGTCGTCGAGCCCCGTGCCGGTACCACCCGCCCCCGCGCCGGCCCCGATGTCGACGACGTCGACGTCGTCGGCAAGTTCATGAAACGCCGTCCAATAGAGCGCGTAGGACGCGCACAGCTCGTATCCCCGCGCGCTCATCGCGTGCAGGTGGCTGTATCCCACCTTGCCATCGAGGTACCACAGGCCGGCGCCCACGACGACTTCGCCCTCCCTCGCGATGAACATGACGATTCCCGGCACCTGCAGCTGCGCGGCGAAGGACTCGCGCGAGAACCGCTGGATGCCCGTGACCTGATGTCGCGCAGCGAGCGTGGCATAGAGCGCCTCCCAGTCGTCGAGGTGCGCGATCGGGTCGGCGGCACGCCCGACCACCAGCGAGCGCAAAGCCCGCCGAGCGTTGCGGCGATGGTTCCTGGCTGCCCCGGCTATGAAGGCTGAGCCGAGCTCGACGACCACATGCGGCTTGAATGCAACCACGTGATCGAACGCCTCGCGCAGCTGCACGAGGCTCACCGCAGCGAAGGGCTCGGTGACGAGCGTCACCGAGACGAGGTCTCCGAGATCGTCGAGGTCCCTCCCCAGCTGCGACCAGTCACGGCACGCAAACAGCGGATAGGGCCCCATGGCGTCACGCCAGCCATCCGTGCCCGCAATCGGACGCTCGAGCAGCCACCCATCGCAGCGCGGCAGGTTTCTGGGCTCCCCCCATTCGGCCAGCGCGTGCGCGTACTGTGCGCTGGCGTAGCCATTCATGCCGCGGAGCGCAACGTTTGCGCGACGCGCGTCATGTCGTCGACGTCGTAGCGCTGGTCGCAGGGCAGGGTCATGATCGTCGCGGCGAGTCGACGCTCAGCAACGAATTCCTGCGGCACCACCTCAGGCACCGGCCAATGTATCGGCGCGTAGATCTCGCGCTCGAAGAGCACCGCTCGGGTACGGTCGCGGTCGGGCAGACAGATCGGGAAGCCAAGCGGCACGACCCCGTCGGGCAGCGGGCCCATCAGGGAGAGATCTGCGAGCTGGGAGTGCAGGCGCTCGTAGTTGCTCCGGCGGCTGGCCGCGATCGCGGCGGCGTCGATGCCGTTGGTGAGGAGCACGCGTGCCAGCTCACTCATCGCGTGCGGCGCGGTCGGCACGCCTGCCTCGGCCGCCTGGAAGCTGGCAAACCATGCGCGACCTTCAGCTCCCTCGTCGAATGCGCGCCGCTCGACGCACGCATCCAACGCCTGCAGCCACCAGCCGCTCGGTGGTGGTCCGGTTGGCGCGGCATCCTCGGGGACCGGCCAGAGCAGGCCGCCGTCGGGTACGCCGAGGAACTTCCGCGGGCTCGCGATCCAGCAGTCGGCCTCGGCTCCCACCCCCGCGCTCAGGAGCGCCTGGCAGGCGTCCTCCACCACTACTGCGCCAGCGCTGCGCAATCTCGCGATCAATCCCGGGGTCGAGGGCCAGCCGAAGTAGTCCACGACGAGCACGACGTCGCCGGGCCCGGCGTGCTCGACCTCCGTGGCCGTGAGCGTCTCGCCCACCGAATAGAACCGCAGCTCCGGACCCGGCAGGATGCCCTCGAGGACGGACTCGCACACGTAGGCCGGCACCCAGACGCGTCGTGGCGCGAGCCGAGCCATCGCCATTGCCATTGCTGCCCGTCCGCTCACCAGCATCAGTGGCTCGCAGTCCAGCAGGCCGATCGGCGACGGAGCATCGGCGGGCGATTCGAGCGCGAAGACCCCGCCCACCACGTGAGGGTCCCTAGGGGCGAACATCAGGCGGATGGTACGTCGCCGTTGGCCGCCACTACGCTGTGGAGATGCCGAAACGCATCGACTCGGCCGGCGCGTCCGCCGGGTTGCGACCGCTCGCGTTCTCGCAGCCGATGTATGTCACCCGGCCGCTGATCCCGCCGCTGCAGGATTTCAGCGCCAGGCTCGCGCTCGTCTGGGGCACGGCCTACCTGACGAACTTCGGCCACCAGCACCGAACGCTCGAACAGCGCCTTGCTGCGCACCTGGACATGCCGCACGTGGCCCTCTACCCGAGCGGGACCGCCGCCCTCGTGAGCGCGCTGCGGGTCCTCGAACTGCAGGGCAGCGTCGTGACGACCCCCTTCACCTTCCCGGCTACTGTCCATGCCATCACGGCGTGCGGCCTGCAACCGGTGTTCTGTGACATCGATCCCGTGACCCTGACGCTCGATCCGGATCGACTTCCCGACGTCGTGACGGCGGACACGTCGGCGGTGCTCGGCGTCCATGTCTTCGGCCAGCCGTGCGACACGGTCGCGATCGAGCGCGAGGCCGCCGACCGCGGCATGAAGGTCATCTACGACGGCGCCCATGCGTTCGACACGCGCATCGACGGACGACCGCTTGCCGCCAGCGGTGACTGCACGATGCTGAGCTTCCACGCGACCAAGCTGTTCAACACGGCCGAGGGCGGAGCACTCGCGTTCGGCGACCCGCTCCTGGAGCAGGCGTTCTTCCTCGATCGCAACTTCGGGATCCTCAACGAGGACGAAGTGATCTGCAGCGGGATCAACGGAAAGCTCAGCGAACTGCATGCCGCGCTGGGCCTGGCCAACCTCGATGCGCTCGGGGCTGAGATATCCGCCCGCGAGAGGGTCAGGCGCTGGTACCTCGACGGCCTCGGGGAGATCGACGGCATCAGCCCGGTGGTTGCCGTCCATCCGGTGTCGGACAGCTTGCAATACATGGCCGTGCTCATCGATCCTGACGTGTTCGGCGCGTCGCGCGACGCTGTGTACGACGGGCTACGAGGCTTCAATGTCTTCGCGCGCAAGTACTTTCACCCACTGTGCAGCGAGTTTCCGCACTACCAGCAGCTGCCCTCCGCTGCCCGCGAGGCGCTGCCGGTCGCCCACTCGATCGCTCAGAGGATCCTCTGCCTTCCGTTCTATGGCGGCCTTGCCGAAGGGGAGATCCAGACGATCTGCCGGATGCTGGGCTGGCTCAGTGACACCAAAGGCCGCAGATGATCGATCATCATGCGCGCCGACAAACTGCTCAAAGAGGCGGCCATGCCAGATATCCAGACTCTACGTGTCGAGCTGAAACGGGATGGCTACGCCATCATTCAGTATGACGACGACAACCTGCACAGCTATCCGTACGACGCACCGTGGCTGACAGATGAAGCGTTCAACAAGGTTTACAACAGCGTTCGTGAACATACGCTCGTCGATCGCACGCGCTGCTATTCACACTATCTCTTGATGGATCAGATCAAGAAGATTCCAGGTGACATACTGGAGGTGGGGGCCTGGCGGGGTGGAACCGCGGGAATCTTCGCCCAGCTGATGCCGGACAGGATGGTTTACGTAGCGGACACCTTCGAGGGGGTCGTCAAGTCGTCGGCTTGGGAGCACTACGAGGACAGGGCGCATGCCGACACGAGCGAAGACCTCGTCACGCAATTCCTCGGTGACGAGTTGAACGTCTCGAACTTCACGATCCTGAAAGGCATCTTTCCCGAGGATACCGGCAGCGAGGTAAAGGAGAAGCAGTTCTCGTTCGTGCACATCGACGTAGACGTATACAGATCGGCAAGGGACAGCTTTGAGTTCGTTTGGGACAATGTCTCACGCGGCGGTGTCGTTGCCTTCGACGATTACGGGTTCATCTCGGCGTGCTCAGGAGTGCACAAGTTCGTCAACGAGATCAAGGACGACGCGGACAAGCTGTTCATTCAGAACCTGAACGGGCACGCATACATCATGAAGCTGCTGTGATCGAGAGGATCTGCCGCCGACCGGTCTTGCGGACCGGCGCGCGCGGTCGCTAGTGCGCCATGGTCGCCCGAGGCCCTCGCCGGCGACGTCGCGACGTCTACGCACGCTGGCGCGGCACACAGGCCGGCGGTCTGACGCGCGACTCGGCCTACGTCGCGGTGTACCAGGGGGCGACGACGGTCGCCGATCTCCTGCAGCTCGTCGTCATCACCCACGTCCTGGGGTTGGAGGAGTACGGCAGGCTCGCGCTGGCGATGGCAGCCGTGCTCGTGATCGGGCAGCTGTTCGACCTGCGCGTCGGAGTTGCGGCGACGGTCTTCGGCGCCCGCCGGTTGCAGGACGACCCCGGGCGCTCCGCGGGCGTGTTTCAGTTCACCTACCTCGTCGACGGTGCAACCGGCGTCGTCGGCTTTGCGATCGTCGCGGCGCTCGCCCCGCTCATCGGCCCCGCGCTCGTGGGCGAGGACGGGACGCTGCTGATGTTGCTCTTCGCGATCACGCTCCTGGCCTCCACGGTCGACGAGTCGTCGTTCTCCATCCTGCGCCTGTTCGACCGCTTCCCACTGATCGCGGCCTCCAACACCACGCTCGAGCTCGCGAGGATCGCCGTCGTCGTCATCGCCGTGCTGACCTTCGAGTCGCTCGTCGCAGTCGTGCTGGCAACGGTGGCGGTCCGTGGCCTCGGGGGTGTCGTGAACACGTGGCTGGCGGCGCGCACGTTCAAGCGCGTCACCGGCGGATCGCTGTGGCGTCCCGCCCTCGACCAGGCTGCGGACGTCCGCTCGGAGATGTGGCGGATGATGTTGCACACCAACGTCGTGTCGTATGCCCGGCTCGCCCAGACCCATCTGCCGACCGTGCTCATCGGCGCGCTCGCGTCGCCGCTGCAGGTCGGCTCCTACAAGGTCGGCATGGGAGCGGCGGTGCTGATCGCCAAGCTCGGGGACCCTGCCTACACCGCGATCCTCCCGCGTCTCGCACGCCTGTGGTCCGATCGGGCGTACGAAGCCCTCCGCCGCCTGATCCGAACGGTGGCCCTCGTCTCGCTCCCTGCGCTTGCACTCGCCGCGCTGATCCTGATCGTCCTGCGCGAGCCGGCGCTGAACCTCCTGGGAGGCGGCGAGGCGGCGGCTTCCGCGCAGACGGTCCTCGTGCTCGGCGCCCTGGCTCATGGCGTCAACAGCGGGCTGTTCTGGAACGGCGGCCTGCTCTTCGCGGTCGGCAGGGCGGCGTTCGTGTCGCGGCTGTCGGTGTTCGCGACGGTCCTGCAGGTCGTGCTCCTGGTGCCCTTGGTAGCTGCATGGGGTGCCGACGGGGCCGCGCTCGCGTTGTTGATCACGTTCGTCGTGATCAACCTGATCGGGACTCGGGCCGCATTGCAGGTCCTGCGATCGCCTCCCCAACCGCAGCAGGATCCACGTTGCACGAGTTCGTGACCGGCGCGGTCGGTGAGTCGCGTCCTATACTGGCCGCCGCTTGCGAGACCGGCGCGCGAGCGGGAGCGAGCATCGCTCGCGCCGGAGCGTCCGCGTGACTTTCGAGCACGACCTCCTTCCCATCCTCCAGTGCCCGCTCACCGGGTCACCGTTGAGCCTCGTCGACGACGAACTCGTAGCCATCGGGTCGCGGGAGAAGGCGCGCTATGGGCTGGCGGAGGGCGTGCCGCTGCTCCTGACCGCAGCCCCGGGGCGTGCCGCGATCGTGGAGGCGTTCAAGAGCCGCAGCAGCACCTACTACGAGGACAACTACGAGGCATCCCTGGACAGCGATCGTCAGGTGCGCCAACGCCTGGTCGTCGACCTGCTGCAGGCCTCGGCCGCACCCGGCGCGGCGGTCCTCGAAGCCGGAGCAGGACCTGCCGCGCTCGGAGCCGACATCCTGCGGCTGACAGCGCACTACGTCGCGCTCGACGTCTCGCTCGAGAACATCCTGTCGGGTCGCGCACGGCTCGGCGCGTTGGACGGCGTCGTCGGGGACCTGATCGCGTTGCCGTTTCGCAGCGAGACCTTCGACGTCGTCCTGGCGGTGGGCTGCCTCGAATACGTCCCGGAGGTGTCGACGGCGATCGCCGAGCTGATCCGTGTCGCGAAGCCCGGCGCAACGATCATCGCGACCTTCGCCAACGGCGCGTGCCCGTCACGGTGGTGGGAGGAGCGTGTCGCATATCCGGTGATCGCCGCCGTGAAGCGAAGGATCCGAGCCGCCGAACCGGCGTACTCACGCCGGCTGCGCCGGCGCGCTGCCATCGAGGGTCAGTTCACGGCGAGCGGGGGCGAGGTGACGTCGGTGCATTTCTACGGCCCGGCGCTCGCGGGCTACCCGTTGACGCGATCGCGACGGCTCAGGGGAGCGGATCAGGCCCTGGCGTCGCGCTTCGAGAGGCTGCTCGAGCGCCAAGCCGAGTTTCTCGTTCACGCCAGGCGACTGGCCTAGCTTGCGGGGGTTTCAGACCCGGCTGATCGTGATCGGACCGCTGCCCCCGCCGATCCACGGCGTGACGATCTCGACCTCGCTGATCCTCGCCAACCCGTTCCTTCGCGAGCGTTTCACGGTCGAGCACCTGGATACCAGCGATCGGCGCTCCAGCCTTTCGAACGTCGGCACCTGGGACCTCACCAACATCGTCGTCGCGTTGCGCAGCGTCTTCGAGCTGCGACAGCGCCTGCGCGGAGGCCCGAGCATCGTCTACCTCCCCCTCTCCCAGGGCATGTCCGGATTCCTGCGCGACGCCGTGTACATCTGGCTCGCCTCGCTTCGCGGATGCAAGGTCGCGGTGCATCTGAGGGGGGGCGAGTTCGATCTGTTCTACGCCTTTCAGCCCCGGCTCCTGCGCTGGTCGATCCGGCGGACACTGGCGAGGGTCGACTCGATGGCCGTGCTGGGAGCATCGCTGACTCACGTCTTCGACGGCCTGGTCGCGGCCGAGAGGCTCGTCGTCGTGCCCAACGGGACCCCGGAGATCACGCGCGAGGGTCACGTCCGCGACCCCGACTCGGTGCTCTTCTTGAGCAACCTGCTCGCGCGCAAGGGGATCGTCGAGGCGGTCCGGGCGGCCGAGCTGGTCGTGGCGCAGCATCCGACGGCGCGGTTTCGCTTCATCGGCACCTGGTACGACGAGGCGCTCGCGCAGACACTGCGCAAGCGCATCGAGCCCCTGCGCGACCGGATCGAATTCCTGCCGCCGGTCAGCGGCGAGGACAAGCGAGCGGCGCTGCTCTCCGCGAGCATCCTGCTGTTTCCCCCCGTGCTCTCCGAAGGCCATCCAAGAATCATTCTCGAAGGCCTGGCCGCGGGCATTCCGGTGGTGACGACGGATCGGGGAGCGATCGCCGAAACGGTCGTCGACGGCGAGAGCGGATTCGTGCTCGCCGAGCCGGTTCCCGAGCAGCTCGCGGAGCGCATCCTGGCGCTGCTGAACGACTCCGACCTGCGCGCCCGGATGGCCGAGGCGGCACGGGCGCGCTACGAAGGATCCTATTCGCAGGAGCGAACGGATCGCCGGCTGGCGGACTGGCTCGAGGCAGTTGACGCCTCGCCCGCCTCGCCCGCCTCGTCGATCGCGATGAGGTGCGCGAGCGCCAGGAGCATCGGGGCGACCACCCAGCGCATGTGGGGTGCCCGGTTCCTCCACAGGCGGCGACGCTGAAAGACGAACAGCCCGTCGCGCCGGCGCATGTGCGCCATCGCGAACTCGAAGACCCTCCACGCGTCCTGCGCGAAGGACCGATCGTGGGCCGCGGCGATCGAGAACGTCTGGATCGCCTGCGCGGCCGATTGCGCGTCGATCGGATAGGTCGAGGTGACCGAGTATCTCGGTGTCCCATCGGCCAGGAAGAGCCGCTCGCGGTAGAACGCGAGCCCGCGGCGCCACGCGGCCTCGGCTGCCTCGCTCTCGACTCCGGCGTCGATGCACTGGCGCAGGGAGTCCAGCACGTAGCCCGTATGAAAGCCGTCGATCCAAGCGACGCCTTCGCGTTCGCCATACGGCCAGGACCCGTCGGCCCGCTGGCGGGCCAGCGTGTACGCGAGCGCCCTGCGGGCCGGCGCGGCGAACTCCTCGCCGCCGTCGACGAGCGTGGAAAGCCGAGCCAGAAAGCCGGCCACATGCATGTTCGCGTTGTGGATCGGAGACCGATCGCCCGGCGCGTAGCCGAAGTACGCCCCTTCACCGTCCTCGGTCTGCGGGACGTGACGGAGGAAGAAGCGACCGGTCTGCACCGCGAGCCCGAGCAATCGCTCGTCGCCGGTTCGCTCGTGCGCGTCGAGCAACGCGATGGCGGCGTAGACGCTGGCGATGGTGTTCGGGGAGTAGCGACGCATGAACAGCACGCGCGTCTGAACGTCGAAGTGATAACCCCAGCACGGCTCGACATACCCGGGAGATCGCAGAGAGCACAGGAGCGCGACGGTTCGTGACAGTTTGTCGGCCGCCGCGTCGTGCGCCAGGAATCCGCCTCGGGAATATGCGCAGACCATCCATGCGACGCTGGCGGCGTTCGGCTCTGGTGAGATGCCGAGCGCCCGTCGCAGATCGAGCGGTGAGCGCTTCACCGCCTGAATGAGGAGCCGCCGCCCGAGCGTGCTTTCACGTAGGCGCAGTGTGAACCTTGTCGCGTTGAGCCCCTCGTACGGATCAGAGCCCTGCCAGGAATGCGTGGTCGCCCACTCGTCGAGCCGCGCTGCGACATTTCGGGCGCGCGCGAGGCGAACGGCGCTGTCGCGCATCGCGGTCTGAGTGGACATCGAGCCGAGGATAGGCCAACGGCAGCCGGGCCAGATCAGACCGGCGGGTGACTGCTAGGCAGCCACCGTTGCGTCGACGAACGTCTCCAGGATCGCCGCACCGCGGCGGGCCAACTCCAGCAGCGCAGACTGACGATCGCGCAGCCGGGCGATCGGTGGGAGCTGCGCCACACGATCCAGCCGCGTGAGCTGTCCGCGCTGGATGAGCCAGTCGTCCACCGCCGGCGGACGACCGGCAAACAACGAGAACACGGGCACGCCGAGGAGGGCCGCCTCGCGGGTCATCGTCCCGCCCGCACCCAGAACGAGGTCCGCGCGAGACATCAGCGAGCGCGTATCGACCGGCCGGTCGGCGATCACGCACCGCTCCAGACCGAGCCGCGTCAGCGCCTCGCGCTGCTCGGCGTGGCGCGGGAGCACCACACATACGACCTTGGGCTGCGAGCACACCGTCCGCAGGGCATCCTCGAACAGCGGATTGCCGAACCGGTGGTAGCTGGCGCGGCTGGGGGGCGTCCGGGCCACGACCAGCGCCGTCGCGCCGTCGCGGCGCACCCCTACGCGTTCCTCGATGCCGGGATCAGGCTCGAAGTCCGCCAGGTAGAGCTCTTCCTTCAGCCCGGGATAGTGGCGCACCTTCGGCGGACTGGCGCCCTGCTTTCGCACCAGCCGTGCCGGCAGCGCCTCGGGCAGCAGGATCGTCGTGGCCAGGCGGAACGCGAGGTGGTTGGCCGGCTGGTGCTCGAAGTCCATCGCGGTGACGACGCGCATGCGAAGCGATCGAGCGGTGACGATCTGGGCGTAGCTGTTGTGCGACAAGGCCACGTCCGGCTTCGCCTTGGCGGCCCACCGGCGCAGCTCGACGATCCGCCGCCTGACGCTGGCCGCCTTCGCGAGACGACTCGAGGGGCTCTCGCTGCCGAAGACTGCGGCCGCGGGCCAGCGCTCCAGGGTCAGCGGCACCGTCTGCGCGTTGTCGCGCGCCGTGATGAGCACGTCGTGGCCATCGGCCTCGAGGCGGCGAGCGACCGGCGCGAACAGCAGCGGATGCGGCGAGTTGGCCATGTCGATCCAGACCCTCATCGTGTGGCCCGGAGCGGCATGCGCGCCCAGACTAGATCATCCCGGGCCGTCCGCGGCCGAGCTTGAACGGCGCCTGCGGAAGCTATGATCGCCGCGTGCGCGAGCAGCAGAGGTTCGGCCGGTCGGGACCGCCCCAGCCCCCGCAGTGAGTTCTTCGGTCGCGATCATCCAGCGCAGGGTGCCGCATTACCGCGAGGCGTTCTTCGCAGCCCTCCACGAGCATCTGGGTCTGCTCGGGATCTCGCTGCACGTCATCGTCAGCTCCGCGACGAGCGGCGCGCCGGTCATACCGGGACGACCGCCGTGGTTTCAGCCCGTCAAGAGCCGGCGATTGAGGATCGGCGATCACGAGGCCATCTGGCAGTGCGCCCTACGTGCGACGGCGCGACATGACCTGGTCATCATCGAGCTGGCTCCTCGGATCGTCTCCAATTACGCGTTGATCGCACGCTCGCGCCGTGGTGGCCCGCCGGTCGGCGGCTTCGGCCACGGCCGCAACTTCGTGAGCACGAGGAGCCCTGGACCGAGGTCAGCCCATGCCATGTTCGTCCGCTCGGTCGACTGGTGCTTTGCGTACAACGATCTCAGCCGGGACGTCTTCATCGGCCTGGGAGTGCCACCTGGACGGGTCACGGCGATCAACAACACGATCGATACAAGGCGACTCAGTGCTGCCGTCGCGGAGCATCGCCGCTGTGGAACGAACGAGCTGAGGCGCAGCCTTGGCATCCTCGGCGCACCCGTCGCGCTGTACTGCGGATCGCTGTACCGAGGCAAGCGCCTGGGCTTTCTCTTCGAAGCCGCGCTGCGCCTGCGCAAGAAGCATTCCGGCTTCACGCTCGTGGTGCTCGGCGACGGCCCGTGCGAGGAAGAGGTGAAGGCGTTTGCAGGCGCGCACGACTGGGTCCATTACTTCGGACGCGTGGTGGGGGTCGAGCGCGCGAAGTACCTCGCACTCGCCGACGTCACGCTGATCCCAGGGCTCGTCGGTCTGGTGATACTCGACGCCTTCGCGGCCGGTGCGCCGCTGGTCACCACCGAGTCTTCCTCCCACGGCCCGGAGATCGGTTATCTGCGTCACGCCGAGAACGGATGGTCCTCTCCGGACACCCTGGATGCGTACGTGAACGCCGTCTCGCTGCTGCTCAGCGACGATCAACTGCTGCGGCGCCTGCAACAGGGGTGCGCGGAAGCAGTGCAGCGATATCCCCTCGAGCAGATGGTGTCGAGATTCTCTGACGGGATCGTCGCTGCCCTGGGACGTCACCAGACGCTCGCAACCGACAGCCACGACGAGCGTTAGGCCCCGATGCCGAATCGCGTCCTGTCGATCGTCGGAACCCGACCGAACCTCGTCAAGATGGCACCCGTCGTCGCCGAGTTGCAGGACCGCGCGGCATTCGAGCATCTGCTCGTGCATACGGGCCAGCACTACGACGAGCGGATGTCGCAGATCTTCCTCGACGAGCTCGGCGTCGGCGCCCCTGACCATATGCTGCGCGTGGGCTCGGCAACGCACGCGGTGCAGACGGCTCGAATCATGGAGCGCCTGGAGCCGATCCTCGTCGACTGGCGGCCAGATCTCGTGCTCGTGCCCGGCGACGTGAACTCGACGCTCGCCGCGGCGCTGACGGCGGTCAAGCTCGGCGTGGCGGTCGGCCATGTCGAGGCGGGGCTGCGTTCGTTCGACCGCACGATGCCCGAGGAGATCAACCGCGTCCTGACCGACCAGATCTCCGAGCTGCTGTTCACCCACTCGCCCGAGGCACGCGGGCACCTGCTGCGCGAGGGCTGTGCCGAGGGCTCGGTCCACGAGGTGGGCAACACGATGATCGACACGCTCGTCGCGATGCGCCATCAGATCGATCCCGAGGCGATGGCCGGCGCGCATGGGGTCCGCCGGGGCGACTACCTGGTCGTGACGCTTCACCGTCCGGCGCTCGTCGATGGCCCCCTGCTGGCCGAGGCCGTGGCGCAGCTGGCCGCGGTCAGCCGCAGCATGCCGGTCGTGTTCCCGGTCCATCCCCGTACGCGCGCGGCGATCGCCGCGCTCGGAGGAAGGGCCGGAGCGGACGGCCTGCTGCTCGTCGAGCCGCTGGGCTACGTGGACTTCCTCGGCCTCGTATCCGGCGCCGCCGGCGTGCTGACGGACTCCGGTGGGATCCAGGAGGAGACCACGGTGCTCGGGATTCCCTGCCTGACGCTGCGCGCCAACACCGAGCGTCCGGTCACCGTCCAGCAGGGCACGAACGTGTTGCTCGGCCTGGACCCGAAACGCATCGCCGAGGCCCCGGAGCTCATCGCCAGAGCGCGCGGACGGCGTTCGGTCCTGCCAGTGGGGTGGGACGGCGCAGCGGCGAAGCGCCTCGTCGACGTCCTGCAGGCACGCGCGGTCGCTCGCGGATCCTGCACGGCAGCGTCGTGAGCGTCTAATCTCACAGCGCCTCGTGGCGCACGTCACCTTCAAGGTGATCCTCCCAAGCTCGACCTTCGGTCCTCGACAAACCGAAGAATCCCTGCAAGGGCGGACAGTCAAGCGGCCCCGAACCTCGGGG
>Ga0183260_10000945_pt1 | contig 24646 bp, 20 predicted proteins | sample AntDrymUQ4972206_2_FD_129768 | JGI IMG/M metagenome (GOLD analysis project Ga0183260, IMG submission 129768) | Polar desert sand microbial communities from Dry Valleys, Antarctica - metaG UQ497 (22.06) (version 2) (version 2) | ecosystem: Environmental > Terrestrial > Soil > Desert | place... | reverse complement strand
TGCTCAAGCCAGCAGCGCGCCTGGTGCGGCTGCTCAAGCCAGCAGCCGGCGGACCACGGCATCGGCCAGCATCCGCCCGCGTCGGGTGAGCACCACCCGGTCCGGCCGTCCAGCCGTGACCAGGTCGTCGGCCACGAGCCCCGACAAGGCTGCCCGCCCGTGCTCGTCGAGGACGTCGACGGGAAGCCCGGAGGCGAGGCGGACCTCCAGCAGGACGCGTTCGGTGCGACGCGTCTCGTCGTCGAGCTGCTCGCGGGCCTGCGCGGGACTCTTGCCCTCAGCGAGCCGAGCCGCATAGGCAACAGGGTGCTTGACGTTCCACCACCGCACCCCGCCCACGTGCGAGTGGGCGCCGGGCCCGACGCCCCACCAGTCGGCGCCCGTCCAGTACGCCAGGTTGTGCCGGCTCGAGGCGTCAGGGCCGAGGGCCCAGTTGGACAGCTCGTACCAGGTGTAGCCAGCAGCCGAGAGCACGTCGTCAGCGAGCTCGTACTTGTCCGCGGCGGCGTCGTCGTCGGGGGCGGGCAGCTCGCCACGGCCCACCCGTCGGGCCAGCGCGGTCCCGTCCTCGACGATCAACGTGTACGTGCTGAGGTGGTCGGGTTCCATCGCCAACGCGGCCTCCAGGGAGGCCCGCCAGTCACCCAGGGACTCCCCCGGCGTGCTGTGGATCAGGTCGAGGCTGACCTGCTCGAAGCCCGCCTGCCGCGCCATCGTCACCGCCGGCGCGACGCCTGCCGGGTCGTGGGTGCGATCGAGCGTGGCGAGCACGTGCGGGACCACCGACTGCATGCCGTACGAGATGCGGGTGAATCCGCCGGCGCGCAAGAGCTCCAGCCCGGCGGCGGCGACGCCGTCCGGGTTGGCCTCCGTCGTGATCTCGGCATCCGCAGCGACGCCGAACAGCAGACGGGCGGCGTCGAGCACCCGGACCAGGTCGGGTGCCGGCAGCAGGGTCGGTGTGCCGCCACCGAAGAACACCGTCGCGAGCTCGGGCACCGGGCCAGGCCCAGCGCTCAGCACGTGTCTGGCCAGGCCCAGCTCGGCGATGACGGTGTCGGCATACGTCGCGCGCGACGCACCTGCGCCCAGCTCGGCCGCGGTGTAGGTGTTGAAGTCGCAGTAGCCGCAGCGCACGGCGCAGAACGGCACGTGCACGTAGAGCCCCAGTGACCGCGTGCCCAACGCCTCCAACGCGGAGCCCGGCAACGACCCGTCGCTCGGTGCGGGGTCGCCCGGGGGCAGCGTCGGCGTCACCGCCCCAGTCTGCCGGCCGCGCAATGCGGGGACTTCCACCGCGAAACCCGCACCTCCCCCGCGCTGCAGCGCCCCAGGAGTGCGACTTTCGCAGGGGGCCCTGCGAAAGCTGCGCGGCGGGTCAGCGGTAGAGGGCGTCGAGGTCGGCGCGGTAGTTGTCCTCGACGACCTTGCGCTTGACCTTCATGCTCGGGGTGAGCTCGCCCGACTCGACGGTGAGGTCGTGGTCAAGCACGATGAACTGCTTGATCTGCTCCCACCGGTTCAGCCGGGCGTTGAGCTCATCGACGTAGCCCTGGATCTCCTCCCGCATGGCGCCCGCGGTCACCACGTCGGCGTACGCACCCGGCAGCTGCCGGCGGCCGGACCACTCGGCCACGGCGTCGGGGTCGAGCGCGATCAGTGCCGAGCAGAAGTTGCGGTTGTGACCGTGCACCAGGATCTGGCTGACCAGCGGGCAGAGCGCCTTGAACGCTCCTTCCACGTGCGACGGCGCGACGTACTTGCCACCTGAGGTCTTGAACAGGTCCTTCTTGCGGTCCGTGATCCGGACGAACCCGTCGGAGTCGATCTCACCGATGTCGCCGGTGTGCAGCCAGCCGTCGTGGTCGAGCGCCTCGGCCGTCGCCTCAGGCATCTCGTGGTAGCCGGCCATCACGCCGGGGCCCTTGATGAGCACCTCGCCGTCGTCGGCGATGGCGAACTCCGTACCCGGCAGCGGCAGCCCGATGGTGCCGAGGCGATAGCTCTCGGGCCGGTTGACGCACGACCCGGCCGAGCTCTCCGTCAGTCCGTACCCCTCGAGGATCAAGATGCCGGCAGCGTGAAACCACTCGGCGACGTCCTTGCTCAGCGCCGCCGAGCCGGAGAGGAAGAACCGGACCCGGCCGCCGAAGCGGGCGCGCACCTTGGAGAACACGAGTCGGTCGGCCAGCCTGTGCTGCGCGTCCAGCAGCGGCGAGACCGATCGTCCAGCGCGCCGCGCGGACGACACCTGCGCACCGACACCGACCGCCCAGTCGAAGATCTTGGCCTTGGCCGCGCCCTCGGACCGCGCAGTCGTGACGATCCGGCCGTAGGCCTTCTCGAAGATGCGCGGTGCGGCGCCCATCCAGGTCGGCTGCACCACCGCGAGGTTGTCGACGATCCTGTCCACCCGGCCATCGACGGCGGTGGGGAAGCCGATGGCGAGCTGGGTGGTCAGCAGCACCTTGCCGAACGAGTGCGCCATCGGCAGCCAGAGGTACTGCAGGTCGTCGATGCTCAAGATCCCGGTGGCGGCGACCGCCTCTCCCTCGTAGGTCCAGCCGCCGTGGGTCAGCCGCACCCCCTTGGGCCGCCCGGTCGTGCCCGAGGTGTAGATCAGCGTCGCGAGGCTGTCGGGTGCGATCGCCGCGACCCGTTCGTCGACCGCCTGAGGGTGGTCGACCAGGTGCGCGGCGCCCAGCTCGGCGAGCCGGGACAGCGACATCACCCAACCGCCGTCTGCGTCACCATCGTCAGGAGTGCCGTCGAACGTCACGACCCGGGTGACGCCACGCAGTTCGGCACGCTGGGCACGCAGCTTGGCGACCTGCTCGTCGTCCTCGGCAAAGACCACGACGCTGTCCGAGTCGGCGAGGACGTACGCGACATCGGGCGCCAGCGTCGTCGGATAGACCGTGGTGGTCGCCGCTCCCGCGCACATGACTGCCAGGTCGGCCACGATCCACTCGTACCGGGTGGTCGAGCTGATCGCGACCAGCTGCTGCGGACGCACCCCGAGCGCGACCAGCCCCGCAGCGGTGTTGCGCACCTCGACAGCCGTCTCGGTCCACGTACGCGACACCCAGTCGGCGCCGACCGGGAAGCGATAGGCCTCACCGGCGGGGGTGGCGGCCACCCGGTCCAGGAACATCCGGGCGACGTTGGGGGCGCGGTCGTGGACACGCTTGAGGTCATCGGACGTCGGCAGCGTCGTCGACATGGCCATCCTGTCAGGGTGGGTGCTGCAGCCGAGGGTAGGCCAGATCACCCCGCCGTGGCACGCGGCGGTGGGGCCGCGGCGCCGGGCGCTCCGGTCTCAGCTCGGCACGCTCGCTGCGTACTCGCGCGCGGTGGCCAGGGCCTCGTGTCGCACCCGCGGCTCCACCAGCAGCCTGGGAAGCAGTGCGCGCTCGGTCGTGACTGCGCGGAACATCAAGCCCACGGTCACGTCGTGGTCGCGGGTCTCGACCACCTCGACCGGATCGCCTGCCCGCAGCTGCCCCCCCTCCAGCACCCGGAGGTAGGCCCCCGGACGAGCTTCCTGGGTGAACCGGCGCACCCAGGTGGGCTCCTGCAGCCAGGTCTGGAAGGTGAGGCACGGGATGCGTACGTCGCCGATCTCGAGGAGCACTGACCCGATACGCCATCGCTCGCCTATGCGCGCCTCGGTGACGTCGACCCCCGACAGCGTGAGGTTCTCGCCGAACGAGCCGGGCAGCAGCTCGCGCTCGAGCCGCTCGGCCCATAGGGCGAGGTCCTCGGCGGCGTAGGCATAGACCGCCTGCTCGGGGCCTCCGTGGTGGGCCGTGTCGACCTGCACATCACCGGTCAGGCCGAGCCGACCGACCGCGACGTCGCCCGGAACCGGCCGCTTGTCGATGCCGCTGCGCTCACGCCGGCCGCGCCACTCGATCTCGCGAGCCGAGCCTGCGTTGGCGGACAGGAGATGGCCCACGCGGCGCAGGCTACCCCGCCCCGCGCTCGCCCCCCGCCCGCAATGCGGGGTTGTGGCTGACATCGCGGCGCCGCAGACCGCCAGAACCCCGCATTGCGGGGTGCGGGGCAGAGGGGGCCGGGAGCGCTCGCGACAAGGCACCGGCCAGGGCTACCGTCGACGTGACACCGGACATCCCTCGAGGAGTCGCCATGTGGTGCACCGTCGTCCCCCCGTTCCTGCTCGAGCGGCTAGGCGAGGCCGGCAGCGGCCGGCCCGCCGAGGCCGCCCAGCTCACTCTCGAGATCGACCGCGAGCAACGTGCCCGCCGGCGGGCGGGCGCCACGGGCCGGCCCGCCGACGACGGCGATCGAGGGGACCGCGAGGACCGTACCGACGCCCGACGGCGCATCCACGACGCCGAGCACGCGCAGCGGTTGCCGGGCGAGCTGGTGCGGCGCGAGAACGCCGACGCCAGCGGCGATCGCGCCGTCGACGAGGCCTACTTCGGTCTCGGCGCCACCTGGCGGCTCTACCACGAGATCTTCGGCCGCGAGTCGCTCGACGACCGCCGCCTGCCGCTGGTGGCGACGGTCCACTTCCGGCGCGACTACGACAACGCGATGTGGAACGGCGAGCAGATGGTCTTCGGTGACGGGGACGGCGAGCTCTTCAACCGCTTCACGATCGCCATCGACATCATCGGCCACGAGCTGGCGCACGGCGTCACGCAGTACACCGCGGGCCTCGAGTACCAGGGCCAGTCGGGCGCTCTCAACGAGTCGATGTCCGACGTTTTCGGCTCGCTGGTCAAGCAACGGCACGCCCGCGAGAGCGCGGGCAACGCGGACTGGCTGATCGGGGAGGGACTGTTCACCGATCGCGTCCAGGGCAAGGCGCTGCGCTCGATGAAGGCACCCGGAACGGCCTACGACGACGACGTGATCGGCAAGGACCCACAGCCGGCGACGATGGACGACTACGTCGAGACCACCGAGGACAACGGGGGCGTCCACATCAACTCGGGTATCCCCAACCACGCCTTCTATCTCGCCGCCACCGCGACCGACGGGCGCGCCTGGGAGCGGGCCGGGCTGATCTGGTACGACGTGCTCACGGGCGGCCAGGTGCCACCCGACTGCGATTTCGCGACCTTCGCGTCGCTGACCGTCGAGGCGGCCAGGGCACGCTTCGACACCGACTCGGACGAAGCGACCGCCGTGGCCGACGCGTGGCGTGCTGTCGGCGTCTCCGGGTGACCCGCCGGTTGCGGGTGACCCGCTCCGGTGGGTTCGCCGGGCTACGCCGCGAACGCGACGTCGACATCGACGACGGCACGCCGGCCACCGAGGGCCTGCGGGCACTGCTCGACTCGGGTCGGCTTCGCACCGCCGGCGCAGGTCAGCCCGACCGCTTCGTCTACCGGATCACCGATGACGCGGACCTCGACGTGACCGTCCAGGAGCAGGACCTGAGCGACGACGATCGCGCCGTGCTGGACGACGCCCTGCGAGGCTGACCCGACCCCAACCCGCGGGTACGAGCCCGACGTTGCCGTACCGGTCGAAGCTCGCGCGGCGTCACCGGCCGCCCTTGCCTTCGCCGGGACCAGATGTCGACAGCGCGGCGATGAATGCCTCCTGCGGCACCTCGACCCGGCCGACCATCTTCATCCGCTTCTTGCCCTCCTTCTGCTTCTCCAGCAGCTTGCGCTTGCGGGTGATGTCACCGCCGTAGCACTTGGCGAGGACGTCCTTGCGGATGGCGCGAATCGTCTCGCGGGCGATCACCCGGGCCCCGATCGCCGCCTGGATCGGCACCTCGAACTGCTGACGCGGGATGAGCTCCTTGAGCCTTTGCGCGAGCGCCACGCCGTAGCCGTAGGCCTGGTCGCGGTGCACGATCGCCGAGAACGCGTCGACCGGCTCACCGTGCAGCAGCACGTCGACCTTGACCAGGTCGGCCACTTGGTCGTCGACCGGCTCGTAGTCGAGGCTGGCGTAGCCGCGGGTACGTGACTTCAGCTGGTCGAAGAAGTCGAAGACGATCTCGGCCATCGGCAGCCGATAGCGCAGCTCCACCCGGTCCTGCGACAGGTAGTCCATGCCGTGCAACGCACCGCGGCGGCTCTGGCACAGCTCCATCACCGTGCCGATGAAGTCCTTCGGGGTCAGCACGGTCGCTCGCACGACCGGCTCGTGCACCTCGGCGATCTTGCCGCTCGGGTACTCGCTGGGGTTGGTCACCACGTGCTCGGCGCCGTCCTCCATGACGACCCGATAGATCACGTTAGGTGCGGTGGAGATCAGGTCGAGGCCCGACTCCCGCTCGAGCCGCTCGCGCACGATCTCCATGTGCAGCAGGCCGAGAAAGCCACAGCGGAACCCGAAGCCCAACGCGCCAGACGTCTCCGGCTCGTAGGCGAGGGCGGCGTCGTTGAGCTGGAGCTTGTCCAGCGCCTCGCGCAGGTCGGGATAGTCGGCGCCGTCGATGGGGTAGAGCCCGGCGAAGACCATGGGGTTGGGGTGCCGGTAGCCTCCGAGCGCCTCGGTCGCTCCCCTGACGGCGGATGTCACGGTGTCCCCGACCCGGCTCTGCCGGACCTCCTTGACCCCGGTGATCAGGTAGCCCACCTCGCCCACCGACAGCTCGGCGGCCGCCACCGGCTCGGGTGAGATGACCCCGACCTCGAGCATCTCGTGGGTCGAGCCGGTCGACATCATCGTGATGCGGTCGCGGTGCGTGAGGCGGCCGTCGACGACGCGCACGTAGGTCACGACGCCGCGATAGGTGTCGTACACGGAGTCGAAGATGAGCGCTCGCGGCGGGGCGTCGACCACCCCCTGCGGCGCCGGCACCTGCGCGACGATCTGCTCCAGCAGGTCGCCGACGCCCGCGCCGGTCTTGGCCGACACCCGCAACACGTCATCCGGGTCGCCCCCGATGACGTGGGCAAGCTCGGCGGCATACCGGTCGGCCTGGGCGTTAGGGAGGTCGATCTTGTTCAGCACCGGGATGACGTGCATGTCGGCGTCGAGCGCCAGATAGAGGTTGGCCAGCGTCTGCGCCTCGATGCCCTGGGCGGCGTCGACGAGCAGCACAGCGCCCTCGCAGGCGGCCAGGCTGCGGCTCACCTCGTAGGTGAAGTCGACGTGACCCGGGGTGTCGATCAGGTTGAGCACGTGCGTGCGGCCGGCCCCCGCACCCGACTGGGGGGTGAACGGCAGCCGCACCGCCTGGCTCTTGATGGTGATACCGCGCTCGCGCTCGATGTCCATCCGGTCCAGGTACTGCGCGCGCATGGTGCGGTCGTCGACGACCCCCGTCAGCTGCAGCATGCGGTCGGCCAGCGTCGACTTCCCGTGGTCGATGTGGGCGATGATGCAGAAGTTGCGAAGGATCGCGGGGTCGGTCGCTCCCGGTGGTGGCATGGACACGACGGCAGGCTTGGGCACGGACGCTCTCAGGTGGTCGGTCTTCGCTCAGGGCGGCGGGCGGCTCTATCCTCCCATCCGGCTGGGCATCACTGCCGAGTGGCGCGCTACGGGTCTCGGCACGCCAGCACGCAGCCGGGAGCGCCACGGGCTGCCTGCGGTGGCAGGCTGCGCGGTGCTATCCGGGCAGCACGACGTGTCCGCGCTCTCGGCCGACGGAGCCGAGTCGGTCGTCGAAGGTGACCAGCACCGCTCGGTCTGCTCAGCGCGGCGAGGAGAACCCCCGAAGTTCGGCAGCTTGAGGTTGGTCTCGGCCTGCAGCGTGGCGAGCCGTGCGGGCGCGTCGTCGCACAACCGTACGGTTGCGACGTCCAGCTGCACGAGCGCGGCGCCGGCGCGGGTGGCGCTAGGAGCCCCGGCGCAGTCAGGCGCTGGGCTCGAACGTCTCGGCCGCGGTCTCGAAGACCGGCAGCGACTCCTCCTCCCACGTGCTGTCCGGCCCGGACATGTACAGCGCGAAGCCGCGGGGATCGGTGATGAAGCCGCGGTTGAGCACGCGCACCGTGCCGGAGTCGCCCTCCCAGGTGAACTCCCAGTCGGCCGCCTCCCAGCGGCGGTAGTCGACCGGCTCGATCCGCAGCCGGTCATAGCCGGACAGCGAGTCCGCGACCGACGGCTCCGCGTCCAGCCAGGCCTGCTCCGCGTCGGCGCCGGCCTCGGCGACCTGGTCGATCCGCAAGAAGCGCGAGCCGTCCGGCGACACATAGTCGACCCGCGTCGCTCCGTCGAGGCGCCGCCCCCATCCCGTGGGGACCGCGACGGTGAAGTCGAGGGGGTCGCGGACCAGCCGGTAGCCGGCGGGCAGCTGCTGCCCGGCCGGCGGCTCGTCGGTCTCGCTGGCTTTCGGGTCGCTGGTGGGCTCCGGGTCGGTGGTGACCGAGCCGCTGCCCGTTCCGCTGTCAGTCGACGTGGCGCCGTCGTCCGGGCGACTGAGCACGACCGCGGCCGTCACCGCGGCCACGACAACGACAACGGCGACTGCAGCGGCGAGCAGGACCTTCGTCCGGGGAAGCCTGCGGGCACCAGACCGGTCCGCCGGGGAGCCCGAGCCCACAGACGCTGCTGGGGCCGCGGAGTCGGCGGGACGCTTGTGCCAGCGCACAATCGGGTCGGGTGTCGGGTCGGGGTCGGCACCGGGGGCCGGCGCGACAGGCGGTGTCGCTGCCCGAGCCGGGGCAGGATCGCGGGGGGTCGGTGGCGTTGCGGCAGGAGTCGGGGATGCCGCCGGCGCCATGACCGGCAGGTCGGCTAGCGCCGGCTGCTCCGCGGTGCTCGGCTCGCGCGAAGGCGGCGACGCCACCGCCTGCTCGAGCAGGGACCTCGCCTGAGCGTTGTCGAGACGCTGCTCCGGCGTCTTGTCCAGCAACCCGAGCACGGCTTCACGCAACGGCCCGTGCACAGCGGGCGGCGCCGGCGGGTCGGCGACCACCGCGGTGATGGTGCCCATGACGTTGTCGGCGCGAAACGGCGGATGGCCCTGCAGCGCGGCATACAAGGTTGCCCCGAGCGACCACAAGTCGCCGGCCGGACCCGCCCCCTCGCTGCGGAGCCGCTCGGGCGACATGTACGTCGGCGACCCCACCACCATGCCGGTGGTGGTGAGCGTGGGGTCGGTGCTGCTGGTGGCGATGCCGAAGTCGGACAGCACGACCCGGTCACCGTCGAGCAGCACGTTGCTGGGCTTCACGTCGCGGTGCACCACGCCCTTGGCGTGCGCCGTGGCCAGCGCGTCGAGCAACCGCACGCCGATCTGCGCCACCCGCTGCGGTGGCAGCGGTCCCTCCATGTCGATGGCAGCGGCGAGGCTGGGCGCGCGGACGAGCTCCATCACGATGTACGGCTGGCCATCGACGGACACCACGTCGTAGACCGTGATGATGCCCGGGTGGCTGAGCCGCGCGGTCAGCCGTGCCTCGCGCATGGTGCGCTCCAGCAGCACGTCCCGCTCGGCGGCCGGCAAGTCCGACGGGATGCGGATCTCCTTGACCGCGACCTGACGGTGCAGCACCTCGTCCTCGGCGAGCCACACCTGGCCCATGCCGCCCCTCCCCAGCACGGACACCAGGCGGTAGCGACCCGCCAGCACCCGCACATCGTCCGACATGTGCCCTCCTGCGTCGTACCGAACCAGATCGAGCTCGCCCGAGCTGGACCTCAGCCATCTTCGCTGATTTGGGCTGCTCCGCGAGCCGCTGATACCGTTCGGGGTTGCGTCAGGCGGGCACAGCGACCAGCCAGGCGCACCACACCTGTTGCTCCCGTACGACGTTTCGAGGCCCGCTCCGTGGCAAACATCAAGTCCCAGATCAAGCGCAACCGGCAGAACGACTCGCGCCATGAGCGCAACAAGTCGGTCAAGTCGGCGCTCAAGACGGCCGTCCGGCGGTTCCGCGAGGCTGTCGACAGGGGTGACGAGGACGGCGCGCAGCGGCTGGCCCGCACCGCGAGCCGCGACCTCGACAAGGCCGCCTCGGCGGGCGTCATCCACAAGAACCAGGCAGCCAACCGCAAAGCGGCGATCGCCAAGCAGGTCGCTGGCCGCTGAGCCGAGCGCGCCTGGCAGACGCGCCACCCAGCCCGGGTCAGGCCATGGTGCCGGCGCGGCCCGGTGGTCCAGCCGCCACCACCGCGAGCACCATCCGCTCCAGGGCAAGGCCCCCGTCGCCACCTGCTCCCTTGATCGCCGCGTCGGCGTTCGCCACCGCATCCATCGCCGCAGCCCAGCCGGCGGGGTCCCAGCCGCGGGTCTGGGGACGCAGCCGCCGCAGCTGGTAGGGACTGCAGCCGACCTCACGAGCCAAGTCGGTGTCGCGCAGCCCACCCGGGGCGTACGTCAGCTTGATCAGCCGACGCAGGTTGACTGCGAACGCCGACGTGACCAGCGGGAGCGGCACCCGCTGCCCGAGCGCCCAGCGCAACAGCTCGAGCGCACCGGCGACGTCGCCGGCAATGGCGCGGTCGGCGATGTCAAAGCTCTTGACCTCTGCGCGCCCCTCGAACGCGGCGCGGACCAAGTCGGCATCGAGTCGGCGCCCGGGATTGTCCGCCGCGAGCTGCTCGATCGCGGCCGCGAGTGTGCGCAGGTCGTCGCCCAGCGCGGCCACCAGCGCCTCGGCCGCCGCGTCGTCGAGCGACCGCCCCAGCCGCCGGGCCTCCGCTGCGGCCCACCCCGCAACCAGCCACGGTTTGGGCGCGTCAGCCTTGACCTCCCGGGCGCCGGCCTTGCGCAACCTGTCCAGCAGCGCTCGACCACGCGTGCCCCCCGGGTGGAGGAGAACCATCGCGACGTCGTCGGCGGGGGTCTCGGTGTAGACCACGAGCTGTTCGTGCATCGGCTCGGGCAGCAGGTCGAGTCCCCGCACGACCACCCCCCTGGAGGCGGCGAACAGCGACGGGCTGGTCAGCTCCAGCCAGACACCTGCGTCAAGGGCCGCAGCCTCCACCTCGGTGACGTCGGCGTCGGCGTCGTCGTCGCGGATAGCCTCGCGGGCCTGACTGACGACTCGTTCGGCAAGGAACTCCGCCGACCCCGTGACGAGCACCACCGAGCCGAGCACGCGATGCGCGTCGGAGGCTGGGGTTGCCGTCATCGACACAAGTCTGACAGCCCCATCCCCCACTCTCCCGCCGCCTCCACCAGCTGTCCCTGGTGCTCAGCGGGTGGCCACGGCGAGCACACCGTCCTGGACGACGACCGCGATGTCACCCCCCACGTCGGTGCGCACCACCTCGGCACCGGCATCGGCCAACGACTCCAGCACGACGTCGCTGGGATGGCCGTACCCGTTGCCGGCGCCAACGCTGACCACCGCGACCTCGGGCTCGGTACTGGTGAGGAATGCCGGATCCTGGTCTGCGCTGCCGTGGTGGGGCACCTTGAGCACGTCGACGTCGAGGTCGACACCGGAGTCGACGGCGTACCGGGCTAGTGCCGTCTGCGCCGCGGGCTCGATGTCGCCGGTCAGCAACAGCCGTACGCCCGCGGACCGGACCATCAGCACCAGGCTGGTGTTGTTGATCGCGCTGCCATCGGCGGAGCCGAGCGCGGTGGGTGGGAGCGTCGCCGGCGGTGCCAGCACGTGCCAGGCCAGTGTCCCCGTTCGCGCGTGCTCCCCGGCCACCACCGTCCGCACGGGCACCCCGACCTCGGCGGCGAGCCGCTGGACATCGGGCCACGCCTGTCCCGGGGCTCGGCCGGGACCGACGGCGACCTCGCCCACCGGGACCGAGCCGAGGACGCCAGCCAACCCAGCCACGTGGTCAGCGTGCAGGTGCGTGAGGACCACCGCGGAGACCGAGCGCACATCGAGCCGGTCAAGGCAGCCGGCCATCGTCTCGGGATCGGGACCGGTGTCGACGACCACGGCAGCATCGTCGCCGGCCGACAGCACCAGCCCGTCTCCCTGCCCGACATCGCAGGCGACGAGCACCCAGCCGGTCGGCGGCCAGCCGGGTGTGGGCGTCGGAACCAGGACGAGCAGGGTCAACAGCACCGCGGTGCCGAGTGCGGCCCACCGGCGACGCAGCACCCACCGGGTGCCGGCAGCCGCGGCGAGGCACAGCAGCGTCAGCGCGACGAGAGCCGAGACGGACGATCCCCAACCCACGTCTGCGCCGGGCAGACCAGCACACTGCCTGCCGATCGTGACGATCCACCAGGCGGGTGCCACGGCCAACGCGCCGAGCAGCCGACCGATCGCGTCGGATACGACGCTCACCAGGCCGGCGACCAGCCCGAACACCGTCGCCGGGGCGACGGCGGGCGCCACCAGCACGTTGGCGGCGACCGCAACGAGCGAGACCTGATCGGAGAGCGCGGCAACGACGGGCGCACAGGCCACTTGGGCGGCGAGCGGCACCACCACGGCCTCTGCCAGCGCCCGCGGCACCCATCGACACAGGGCGTCGCGCCATGGGGGCGCCAGCACGAGGATCGCTGCTGTAGCCAGTGCCGAGAGCAAGAACCCGGGCGAGCGAGCCAGCCACGGGTCGAGCAGGATCAACACCAAGACGGCGACACACAAGGCGCGCATTCCATGGCGTCGGTCGCCGGCGGTGAGCCCGGCCAGCGCGACCAGCCCCATCGCCGCCGCGCGCAGCACGCTCGGATCTGGCCGAGCGAGCAGCACGAACCCGACCGCCCCCGCCACTGCGAGCGCCGTCAGCAGCCGACCCCGCGCCCCGACGGCTCGGGCGAGGCCCAGCAGGGCGCCGAGGACGATCGTCAGGTTCATGCCCGACACGGCGAGAAGATGGGTGAGGCCGCTGCTGCGAAAGTCTTCGGCAACCTCGACCGACAGTGCCCGGTCGTCGCCCGTGACCAGGGCGGGAACCAGGGCGCCCGCCGGGCCCGCCCACGCCACCGACTCGCGCACACCGGCGCGCACCCCCTCGGCGGCCGTCCACCACCAGGCCGGGTCGCCACCCGCGCCCAGTCGCTCGACCCGTACGAGAGCGGCGAGGTCACGGTCGTCGGCCGGAGCCAACCGCCCGACCAGGTGCAGTCGGGCCCCCAGCTCGACGTGGGACAGCTCGCCCCCGGAGGCCAGCAGCAGGACCGGCGAGCGAACCTCGGTGCGTACGCCGCGGCCGATCACCTCCCGCACGGAGGCCTCGACGACGTCGGTGTCGGCGAACCCGCCGTGAACGGTGCGCGGGTCGCCGGTCACGACCACGGTCGCCTCGACCACTGCCTCCTGCGCCGCGAGGTCGGGGACCGGACCGGCGCCGACCTGGACCACTCGGAGCGCTGCCATCAGGGCGGCCGCTCCCGCCGCCAGCAGGACCACCACCAGCACGGCGGGCCGCGACCGCCACCTGGTGCGGGCAGCCAGCGCGCCCGCAGTCAGCAGTAGCCCCGTGGTCAGCCCGGCCCAAGCGGGGCAGTCGACGAAGATCGCTGCAGCCCCCCAGGCGGCGACCGCGGGCGCGGCCAGGCGAGCGTCCGCCCGGGCCGGCTGGCCGCAATCGTCGGCGCACAGCTGCGGTGACTGCGCCGGATCCGGCACCGTGAGCGGCCCGACCACGCGTTCACACCGTCACCAGGTCGCGGATGTCCGCCAGGGTGACGTCGCCGATGCCGTCGACCTCCAGCAGCTCGTCGACGCTGGTGAACGACCCGTTCGCCGTTCGCCAGTCGAGGATTGACTGTGCGGTGACCGGGCCGATGCCGGGCAAGGTGTCCAGCTGCTCGAGGGTGGCGGTGTTGACGTTGACTGGTGCGCCGACAGGCACCGTCGGCGCCACCGGCGACGTCATCACCGGCGTGGGCGGGGCCCCCGGCAACGTCGCCGCCTCGGTGCCGACCAGGAGCTGCTCCCCGTCGACCAGCAGCCGAGCGAGGTTCAGCCCGGTGAGGTCGACACCGGGGCTCGCGCCGCCCGCAGACCGCAACGCGTCGGCGACTCGCGAACCGGCGGGCAGCGTGACCAGGCCGGGCCGGCGCACCTTGCCCGCGACGTCGACCACGACCATCGGCTCGGTGCCTGCAGCGGGGGTCGTGACCGGTGTCGTAGCCACCGCTGTGTCCGCCTCCGGATCCGGGTCGGTCGGCGGGGTCGCCTGATCGACCGGGTGGGGACCGGCGGCCACCGGTGCGACCGCCTGCGGAGAACCGGGGTTTCCGGCGAGCACCCACCAGGCACCCAGCGCGATCAGCACGGCGAGCACGAGGGCGACCACGGCGACGTGCTGGGCGTCGAGGCCCCGCTCGACCCGAAGGCGCTGGGCCTGCGCCGGCAGCAGGTCGCCGACGGCGCTGCTCGCCCTGTGACCGGCCGACAACGACGGCGCCCGGTGTCTCGCCGTTGCGGGAGCTCGCGGCGCCCCGGGGTGGTCGTCGGGGTGAGCGTGGGCCTGCTTGGAGGGCCATCGTTGCGGCGGCTGGTCGGACTGCTGGACCTCCTGAGGGTGCTGCGCACGAGGGTCGGGGGACGCGAGGGAGTCGGCGAGCCGGGCGAGCCGCAACCGCGCTGTGGCCGCCGCCTCGCCACGCTCGCCAGATCGGGGCGGGCTCTGCATACCCGGACGCTAGGCGCGTCCGACTGGCGCGGGGGGCCGCGCCGCGGCTGCCTGTGGACGGCCGACGCCACCCCACGCTGACGCCACCACGCCCAGACGATCCGACACCACGTCCGCCACGCCCAAACGATCCGACACCGCGTCCGCCCCGGCCGTCACAGCCTCGGACCGTTCGCGGGACTAGTCCCGTGGTGCAACGCTCACGGCGACCAACCCGGGACCGACGTGCGCGGCGATCACAGCGCTGACCTCGCACGTCCACAGCTCGGCAACGTGCGGTATCCGCGAGCGCAGCGCCGCCGCGAGCGCGCGGGCGCGGCCCTCGGCGCCGAGGTGCTGCACGGCGACATCGACCAGGCGGTCACCGGCGGCCTGCACTGCCAGGTCCTCGATCCGGGCCAGCGCCCGACCCGCGGTACGGACCTTCTCATGCGGCTCGACTCGACCGTCGGCGACGGTCAGCAGCGGCTTGACGGCGAGGGCCGCCCCGAGCAGGGCGGCGGCCGCGCCGATGCGGCCGCCGCGACGCAGGTGCTCGAGGGTGTCGACGTAGAAGTAGGTGGAGATCGCCGTGGCGCGGCGACGTGCGGCAGCTGCCGCGGCCGTCGCCGAACCCCCGGTCTCGGCCGCGGCCGCGGCCGACAGCACGGCAAATCCGGTGGCCAGCCCGACCTGCCGGCTGTCGACGACCGTGACCGGGATGCCCGCCTGCTGCGCGGCGAGGACTGCGGAGTCGTACGTGCCTGACACCTCGCTGGACAGGTGAACCGAGACGATCCCGTCCGCTCCGTCGGCGCGGACCCGTTCATAGGCTTCGAGGAAGGCATCCGGCGACGGCCGTGAGGTGGAGACCGGCGCGAATGCTCGCAGCGCGTCGGCAACGGTCTGCTGCGAGGTCTGCCCGCTCTCGTCGCGGGGCTCGGCGCCGACGACCACCTGCAGCGGCACCACGACGATGCCGCGGTCGCGGACGACCTGGTCGGGCAGGGACGCCGTCGAGTCGGTGACGACCACCACCCTGCCGGACACGCCGGGCAGGCTAGCGCCGTGGTGTTGCGGCGGGCCGGCGGGCATGCTTTCGGCCATGTTCGAGACCGCTGCCGAGCTGACCGCGCTGGACGAGCTGCTCACCCGGTCCCTGCGCAGCGCAGGCCCCCACCTGCGCAGCATCGTCACCGAAGGCGAGCGCACCCTCGATGCAGCAGAGACCGCAAGGGTGCTCACCGGCATGCGGACCCTGTCGCTCGCGACCGTCACCAGCTCCCACGAACCGCGGATCTCCGGTGTCGACGGGCACTTCCTGCACGGCCGGTGGGTGTTCACCACCGCGGCGTCCGCCGTCAAGGCCCGTCATCTGCGCGCCCGACCGCAGGTCAGCGCCGCACATCTCGTGGGCGACGATCTGGGCATCTTCGTCCACGGTCGGGTCGAGCACCTCGACATCGACCATCCCGACTTCGCCGCGGTCGAGCAGCATCTGGTCGGGCACTACGGCTCGTCTCCGAGCAGCTGGGCCGACGCGATCGTCTACGCGCGGATCGAACCGCACTGGATGGTGTCGTACGCGTACGAGAAGCAGCGCGTGCTCGCCGAGGCGGACACGTGCTGACCGGCCGGCTCAGACCACCACGTTGACCAGGGTGGGGGGTCGCACGACCACGCGGCGCACGGTGCGCCCGTCGACGAACCGCTGGACAGCGGGGTCGGCCAGCGCCAGCCGCTCCAGCTCGGCCGGGTCGATGTCGGGTGCCACCTCGAGCCGAGCCCGTACCTTGCCCTGCACCTGTACGACACAGGTCACCTGCTCGTCGACCAGGAGCCGGTCGTCGACCGTGGGCCATGCCGTGGTGGCCACCGTGGGCGGGTGGCCCAGCGCCTCCCACATCTCCTCGGCGGTGTACGGGGCGACCAGGCTCAGCAGCTGAGCCACCGTCTCGGCACCCTCGCGCACCGCCGGGTCATCGGGTCCCGGGCCCGAGTCGATGGCTTTGCGGGTCGCGTTGACCAGCTCCATCACCCGCGCGACGGCGACGTTGAACCGATGTGCCTCCACGAGCTGCTCGACCTCGTGCACGGTGCGGTGGGTCACCCGGCGCAGCATGGGGTCGCCGTGCTCCCGGTCGGCACCGATCGGAGCCGTCACGTCGTGCGCCAGGCGCCAGGCCCGTTGCAGGAAACGTTGCGACCCACCGGGCGACACGTCGGCCCAGTCGACGTCGTCCTCCGGAGGCCCGGAGAACACCATGGTCAGCCGCACGGCGTCGACCCCGAAGCGCTCGACCTGGTCGCCCAGGTCGACCCCGTTACCGCGCGACTTGCTCATCCGGTGGCCCTGGTTGATGACCTGGCCCTGACACACCAGCGACACGGTCGGCTCGACGGCATCCAGCATTCCCATGTCGTGCAGCACCTTGGTGAAGAACCGGAAGTACAGCAGGTGCAGCACCGCGTGCTCGGCCCCGCCGAAGTAGTTGGCCGCGGGCATCCACCGGTTCGCCGCCTCGGGGTCGAAGGGGCCGTCGGCGTAGCCGGGCGAGCAGTAGCGCAAGAAGTACCACGACGAGTCCACGAAGGTGTCCATCGTGTCGGTGTCGCGTCGGGCCGGCCCGCCACACGACGGGCACGTCGTCGACACCCAGTCCGTTGCTGCGGCCAACGGGGAGACACCGCGAGGCGACAGGTCGGCACCCTCCAGGTGTGGCAGCCGCACGGGCAGCTGGTCGTCAGGCACGGCCACCTCGCCGCAGGTGTCGCAGTGCACGATCGGTATCGGGGCGCCCCAATAGCGTTGCCTGGACAGCAACCAGTCCCGCAGCCGGTAGTTGACCGTGCGCTCCCCCAGCCCCTTGGCCTCCAGCCAGTCCGTGATGCGCCCCTTGGCGTCCACCACGGCCAACCCGTCGAGGCTGACTTCGTCGTTTGCGGAGTTGATCGCCGCGCCCTCACCGACGTAGGCCGCGCCGTCGAAGTCCGCAGGAGGCTGCACCGTGCGCACGATCGGCAGGTCGTGGACGACCGCAAAGTCCCAGTCGCGCTGGTCCTGGCCCGGCACGGCCATGATCGCGCCGGTGCCATAGTCGGCCAGCACATAGTCGGCTGCCCACACCTGAATGGGCTGGCCGGTCACGGGATTCGTCGCGTACGCGCCCAGGAAAACGCCGGTCTTGGCTCGCTCGGTGGACAGCCGTTCGATCTCGGTCGCGCGCTGGGTCTGCTCCAGGTAGGCCTCGAACGCCGGTCGCTGCTCGTCGCTCACCAGCTCGGCAGCCAGCGGCGACTCCGGGGCGATCACCATGAACGTCGCACCGAACAAGGTGTCCGGGCGGGTGGTGAACACCCGCAACGGCTCGCGGCGCTGGCCATTGTGGCCCGCGACGGCGAAGTCGGCGAAGGCGCCCTCCGACCGGCCGATCCAGTTGCGCTGCATGGCCAGCACCCGCTCCGGCCATCGACCCTCCAGCCGGTCCATGTCGTCCAGCAGCCGCTGCGCGTAGGCAGTGATGCGGAAGTACCACTGGGTCAGCTGGCGCTTGGTCACCGCGGCGCCGCAGCGGTCGCAGATCCCGCCGACTACCTGCTCGTTGGCCAGCACGGTCTGGTCGTTGGGGCACCAGTTGACCCACGAGGCGCGACGATAGGCCAGCCCCTGCTCGCGAAACCGCAAGAACAGCCACTGCGTCCAGCGGTAGTAGTCGGGATCGGAGGTGTGCAGGCGGCGCGACCAGTCGAAGCCCAGGGCGTAGCGCCGCAGCGACTCGGCCTGGATCTCGATGTTGGCGTAGGTGTAGACCGCCGGGTGCTCGCCCAGGCGGATAGCGGCATTCTCCGCGGGCAGCCCGAAGGAGTCCCACCCGATCGGGTTCAGCACGTCGAAGCCCCGCATCCGCCAGTACCGCGCCAGCAGGTCGTGCAGGGCCAGCACCTCGCCGTGGCCCATGTGCAGGTCGCCCGAGGGGTACGTGAACATCGTCAGCGCATAACGACGCGGGCGACTGCCGTCGTCGGCGGCACGGAACGGGTCGAGCGCATCCCATATGGGCAGCCACTTGTCCTGGGCGGCGCGCACGTCGTAGGCCGCAGGCCGCGGAACCTGCTCGGGTGTCTGCTGGGTGCTCACCGTGCTCGTCTCCTCCAGACTGCTGCCCGACGACTCAGGACATGAAAAAGCCCCTCAACTACGAGGGGCGCCGCGTCGTCGAGGTCGAGAGCTCGTCAACGCGGCTCGTCAAGCAGCCGGTCCATCCGCACGGGTGGAGCCTAGCGCGAGTCGACGGTGCGGGCCTAGAGCGGCGGGCGGCAACTCAGCGGCAGCTCGGGGCCGACACAGTCACGAACCGCCGCAAGCCGCTCGGCCGACCGCAGCCGGTGCCCAGCTGATCCCGCGTCGCCGACCCCAGCGAGAGCAGGCTACGGCCCACCATCCGCCCCGGGGTTCACCTGCCCCGATTCTCACTGCGGTCGTTCCCACCCCGCGCGGCCAGCACACCCGAAGCGGCGGCGATGGCAACCCCGATCACACCGACGCCCGCCGACCAGCGCAGCGTGTGCTCGAGGTCGAGCGCGTACAACCCTGTGGACAGCACCAGGACCAGGCCGCCGGTACCCAGCAGGGCATAACCCCAGCTGGCAGTGAGCACGTGCAGCGTGAGCAGTCCAAGACACACCAGGACGCCGAGGGCGAGGCCGGTGGCGGAGTCGCCGGTGAGGTCGCGACCGGCACCGCCGAAGCCCGCGAACACGACCGCGGTAGCGCCCGTGACCAGCACGACGAGCACGCCGAACAAGCAGATGAGGCCCCCGAGGATGGCTGACACGTGTCGGGTCGGCAGCAGCCAGCCCAACCCTCCGACGGCCACGCCGTACGCCACCAGTCCGACGCCCACACCAAGCACCCCCTCGTCGCCGAGGTCGGGAGCAACCGTGTCGTCGAGGATCGCGCTGACCACGACGAGACCCCCCACGACGGCGGCGGCCAGAGCCGGCGCCGTGCGCAGCCACGCATACAACCCCGCCCCGGCGAGCATCACGACGCCGCCGCTCACGTAGTCGACCGCTTCCTCCCCGAGCAGGGCTACGGCGGCGACAAGCCCGAGGGCCAGCGCGGCAAGTCCTGCGGGACCGGCGGTGAACCACCGCCCGCCAGACCGGTCGTGCACGACCAGCTCGCCTGCCGCGGTAAGGCCAGCAGTGCCCCGGCGACACCGCCGACCACGACGAACGCCTGCCAGTCGAAGCCTTCCTCGAACAGGTTCGCGAGGGATGCGGCGAGCAGCGCCGCACCGCTGGCTGTGCCGGCACCCACCAGGGCGACGGAGGCCGCGAGCCGGGTGGGGAACGACCCTCGCGTACTCGGCGCAGTCGCCGACGTACCGGTCGCGCGCATCGCCGCGTAGACCCGGTCGGCCTGCGTGTGGTCCAGCGTGCCGTCCCGCACCAGCCCGTCGACGGCGGCGAAGACGGGGTCGTGACCGGGGCCTGGCTCGGGTGCCTGGTCGGCGGGTCGCGACGGCGGGGTGGGCGGCGGCTGCGACATGCGCGGCACCCTAGAGCGTGGCCCCGCGGCGAGGCAGAGCACCGCCGGGCTGAAATTCGGACCAATCCGACCCAGCAGCGGCTGCGTATTACCTGTTGTGAGCTGGCTGCTGCCCCTTTCCGGTTGTGCGGCCGGTGTGCCGCAGCTCTGGCTCGCCGACCTCGTTCTCGTGGGTCTCCCGGCCTCGTGCGTCGGTCGGGACGTGTCACGCCTGACGAGTGGAGAGTGCACAAGCCGATACTGCGTGTAACCTGCGTCACACACGCCGGCCCGCACCGCGGCCCGACCGGCGAAGCCCCTTGAAGGAGGACATGTGTTCGGAAAGCGAACTGTTATAGACATGATCTCGCGGAGTGCGGAGAACGACGCCGACCGGCGTGCGTTCCTGCGCACTGCGGGACTCACCGGACTTGGCGCCGTCGGCGCCTCTGCCGCGACCGGACTGGTCGGCAGCTCCGCGTCCGCTGCTCCCAGCGACGCTGCGGTGTTCAACTTCGCGTTGAACCTCGAATACCTCGAGGCCGAGTTCTATTCTCGCGCGGTGTTCGGCCGCGGCCTCAACCCCAACCTGACGACCGGCAAGGGCAACCGTGGCCCGGTCATCGGCGGCAGGGAAGTCAATTTCTCGTCCAAGCCGGTGCGGGAGTACGCACGCGAGATCGCCAACGACGAGATCGCGCACGTCAAGTTCCTGCGCGCGGCTCTCGGCAGCGCCAAGGTGGCGCGCCCGCGGATCAACCTGAAGAGCAGCTTCACCGCAGCAGCACGTGCTGCCGGGCTCGTCGGCCCGAACCAACAGTTCGACGCCTTCGCCAACGAGGACGCCTTCCTGCTGGCTGCGTTCATCTTCGAGGACGTCGGCGTGACGGCCTACAAGGGCGCAGCGCCGCTGGTCCAGAACAAGGCGTTTCTCGAGGCTGCCGCTGGCATCCTCGCCGCCGAGGCCTACCACGCCGCCACGGTGCGGGTAAGCCTCATCTCGAAGGGCTTCTTCGGTGAGGCGCGGGCGATCTCGAACGCGCGCGACAAGCTCGACGGACCGATGGAGCGCGACCAGGGCATCGGCTTCCCGAACCAGTACAACGTCGTGCCGAGCAACAAGAACGGCCTGCTTCGCTCGCGCAGCGCCGCGCGCGTGCTCAACATCGTCTACCTGACGCAGGAGAAGGCCACCAGGGGTGGCTTCTTCCCGCGTGGGGTCAACGGCCCGATCAACACCAGCATGGGCCCGGGCCGCTCGGCCTGACCTGCTGACCTGTGGTGCCCCGTCCTCGGTTGGCCGAGGGCGGGGCACCGTCGGTTCGCGCCTGAGGCGGACGAGCGCCATCTCGTACGAGGCCGGCGTTCCCAGCGGCGCGGAGGATGCGAGCACTGTGAGCGAGACTGCACGAGTGACAGCACGCGGTGCGGCCCCCGCCCGCGCGCTCGTGCGCGGGCCGCTGCCCCTGCTGGGTCCGGCCTTCGTCGCCGCCATCGCCTACGTCGACCCGGGCAACTTCGCCACCAACATCACCGCGGGCTCCACTTACGGCTACCTGCTGGTCTGGGTGCTGCTGGTCAGCAACCTGATGGCGATGCTCATCCAGTACCTCTCGGCCAAGGCGGGGATCGCCACCGGGCAGAGCCTGCCTGAGCTGTGCCGGGCGCACTTTCCCCGGTCGGTCAATCGCGGCTTGTGGGCGCAGGCCGAGATCGTGGCCATCGCGACCGACTTGGCCGAGGTGCTCGGCGGTGCGCTCGCCCTCTACCTGCTGTTCGGCATCCCGCTGCTCGCGGGCGGTGCGATCACCGCCGCCGTCGCGTTCGCGCTGCTCGCGCTGCAAGGGCGCGGCCACCGGCCGTTCGAGGCCGCGATCACCGGTTTGCTGACAGTGATCTTGGCCGGCTTCCTCTACAGCCTCGTCAACGGAGGGATCGATCCTGGCGCTTTCGTGGCCGGCGCCGTGCCCCGCTTCGACGGGGCCGACAGTGTGCTGCTGGCCGCCGGAATGCTCGGCGCCACCGTCATGCCGCACGTCATCTATCTGCACGGCGCGCTGACCCAGGACCGTTACGTCCGCGAGACCGACGACCAGCGCCGCGCCGTGCTGCGCAGCCAGCGGGTCGACGTCGTCGTCGCGATGACCGTGGCCGGCCTGGTCAACCTGGCCATGCTCGTCATCGCCGCCCAGGTGCTGACCGGAGGCCCCGAACCGGTCGACACGATCGAGGCCGCACACGCGGGGCTCGGCGACAGTCTCGGCGCCGGCGCCGCACTGCTGTTCGCGCTCGCCCTGCTCGCCTCCGGCTTCGCCGCCTCCAGCGTCGGTACGTACTCCGGCCAGGTGGTCATGCAGGGTTTCCTGCAGCGCCAGATCCCGCTGCTGGTCCGCCGCCTGGTCACCCTCTCCCCCGCGCTGTTCGTGCTCGCCATCGGCGTCGACCCCACCGAGGCGTTGGTGCTCTCCCAGGTGGTGCTGTCGTTCGGCATCCCGTTCGCGCTCGTCCCGCTGGTCCTGCTCACCCGCCGGCGCGACATCATGGGCGCGCTGGTGAACCGGCCCGTGACCACAGTGGCAGCAGCGGGCGTTACCGCGATCATCATCGCGCTCAACGGGGTGCTGATCTGGCTGACGGTCACGTGAGCCGAACGCCTGCTGAGTGGAGCTGAGGGGACTCGAACCCCTGACCCCCTCCATGCCATGGAGGTGCGCTACCAGCTGCGCCACAGCCCCGGATCAGCCCATCGCGGCACCCAAAACCGGCTGCCCGACAAGCCTGGACAGCATAGCCGTCCGCGGGCAACCGCTCGTACGCGAGGCGTCAGACCGGCAGGGTGTAGTTGACCCAGGTCGAGCGCTGCGCGGCCGTCCCGTCGTAGACGCGCTGCGCCGTCTGGTTGTCGGGGGCGGTCTGCCAGGCCAAGCGCTGCTTGCCGTGCCGGGCTGCCTCCCCGGCCGCTGCGTCGATCAGCGCCCGGCCGATCCCGGCGCCCCGTGCCGGTTTGGCGACGTACAGGTCGTGCAGGATGGCGATACGCACCGCCTCGGTGGTGTCCCACGACCAGTAGAGGGTGGCGAAACCGACGGCGTTGCCCTCGTCGTCGCGGGCGACCAGCTGCATCCCCTCGTGCTCGGTGTCGGCCAGCAGCGCCTCGCTGAGGGCCTGCAGCGCGGCCGGCGGGGGGGCCGTGTCGTAGAAGCGGCAGTAGGCCACCAGCAGCGGCACCACGTCGGCCACGTCATCGGCCGTCACCCGCGCGATCGTCGCCATCCCGCCCTCCTCGCCCCCGAACCGCCCGTCGTTTTCGCTGGTCAGCCAGCAAAAGATGCACTCTGCCAGGTTTCGGAACCTGGGGAGGCGCATCTGACACCAGGGAAGTGTCGGCCCGCAGGACCACCGTCACCGACACCGCGCACACGACCAGTCCCAGGACGCCGAGCCAGGTGACCCGGTCGCCGAACATCGCCCATGCCCACAGCATCGTGGTGGGCGGTGTCAGATACAGCAACGTGCTCACCCGGGTCGCCCCACTGCGTCGCAGCACCAGCAGGTACGCCCCGTAGCCGCCGAACGACGACAAGAACACGACCCAGACGACCGACGACCAGAAGCCGACGGACATCGGCGGCGTGAGCTCCGCGCGCGCTGTCGCCACGGTGACGAAGACGACACCCGCCACCAGCGACTGCAGAGCCAGTGACTCCAGCAGCGTCTCTGGGGCGCGCCAGCGCCGACCGAGCAACGTTCCCGCCGACAGGGCCAGCATTCCCCCCACTGGCAGCGCGTAGGCCCACAGTGGTGCGGTGGCCGCGCCGAGGTCGCCACCAACGACGAGCGCGACCCCACCCAGGCCGGCGCCGAGCGCGCACCACTGCCGCCACGACACGAGCTCGCCGAGCACCGGGCCGGCCAGACTGGCGACCACCAGCGGCTGCATGGCCGCCATCAGGGCCGCCGTGCCGGGCGGCACCCCCAGACCGACGCCGGTCACGATCAGGCCCAGGAAGCCCGCCTGGCACAACAGGCCGAGCCCCGCCTGTCGCTGAACGGTGGCCCGGTCGGGACGAATACCGCGCAACCACAGGGCCGCGATCAGCAGGACGCCCACGACGACGTAGCGCCACGCCAGCAGCGTGTCGGCGGGCGCGTACGTCGTGCCGAGCTCGGCGCCGATGAAGCCTGAGCTCCAGAAGACGACCAGTGCTCCCGACGCTGCTGTGTCTCGACCGCGCATGGTGGCATATAACCATACCGGTGGGTATAGGTTGATTATCGTGACCGCACACGGCAAGGAGCGCTCGATGCCTGTGACCCCCGCCCGACCGGACCGAGCCCTGACGCCCGCCGGTGAACGGCTGCTGGACGCCGCCTGCGAGCTGTTCTATGCGCGCGGCATCCGCGCGGTCGGCGTCGACGAGGTGGCCAACGTGGCGGGCACGACCAAGAAGACGCTGTACGACCAGTTTCGTTCCAAGGACCGGCTGGTGGCGGCGTACTTGCGTCGCCGGGCCAAGCTGTGGCGGGCGTTCGTCGGGAGCCATCTCGACGAGCATGCGGCTGAGCCCGGCGCGGAGCGCGTGCTGGCCGTCTTCGACTCCGCCCGCGCGTGGCACCAGCGGCACAGTCGCGGCTGCGCGTTCGTCAATGCCTGGGCCGAGCTTGGCGGCACCGACCACCCCG
>Ga0183260_10000944_pt1 | contig 24646 bp, 27 predicted proteins | sample AntDrymUQ4972206_2_FD_129768 | JGI IMG/M metagenome (GOLD analysis project Ga0183260, IMG submission 129768) | Polar desert sand microbial communities from Dry Valleys, Antarctica - metaG UQ497 (22.06) (version 2) (version 2) | ecosystem: Environmental > Terrestrial > Soil > Desert | place... | reverse complement strand
CCCGCGATGGTGCGTGCGGCCGCCAAGAACTTCTACTCCGTTGCCGTTGTCGTCTCTCCCGATAGTTATGCGGCGGTGCTCGCGGAGATCAGAGCGAGCGGTGGCGTTTCGGATGAGCTCCGCGCGACCTTGGCGGCGGAAGCGTTCCGTCACACCGCCGCCTACGATGCAGCCATCGGCGCCTATCTGGGGCGCGCTGAGGACATGCCGGATCGCCTCGTGTGGGATGCGGACAAGATTTTCGACCTCCGTTACGGCGAGAATCCCCATCAGAGCGCTGCCTTCTACAAGAGCGGGCGCCTCGCTTCTGGCCTCGCGGGGGCCGAGCAGCTTGGAGGCAAGGAACTCTCCTACAACAACCTCCTGGACCTGGACGCAGCATGGGGGCTCACGTCGGAGCTCGAGGGGCCCGGTGCTGCAATCATCAAGCACTCGAATCCGTGCGGAGCGGCAGTCGCCGACCGGCTGCATCTGGCCTACGAAAGGGCACTTGAATGTGACCCGACCTCCGCCTTCGGCGGCATCGTGGCCTTGAACCGAGCCTGTGATGCAGCAACGGCGGAGGCCATCACAAAGATCTTCACCGAGGTCGTCGCGGCGCCGGATTTCGATGCCGATGCGCTCGAGGCACTCACCACGAAAAAGAGCCTGCGCGTGCTTCGGATGCCGGGTTTCACCCAGGCCGAACGCGAGGTGCGCAGCGTGGCCGGTGCGCTGCTTGTGCAGTCGCCCGACCCGAGCGACGATGGCAGGGAGGCCAAGGTTGTGACGACTGCGGAGCCCACCCGTGAGCAGTGGGACGACCTGCGCTTTGCGTGGGTTGTTGCCAAGCACACGAAGTCCAATGCCATCGTTTTCGCCAGTCACGGTGTCGCCGTTGGTGTCGGTGCAGGACAAATGAACCGGCTCGAGGCGGCCGAGCTCGCCGCCCGGCGCTCAGGGGATCGTTCTAAGGGGGCGGTGTGTGCTTCCGATGCCTTCTTTCCGTTCAGAGACGGCCTCGATGCGGTCGTCGCATCCGGTGTTGCTGCCGTCGTTCAGCCGGGAGGATCGGTGCGCGATGACGAGGTCATCGCCGCCGCCGACGAGCACGGCATCGCGATGGTGTTCACCGGACGGCGTCACTTCCGGCACTGACCATGGAGGGCAAATGACTGCGCAGATCATCGACGGCAAGGCGATTGCGGCACAGGTTCGCGCCGAGGTCGCCGAGGAGGTCAAGGCTCTCGCGGCCGAAGGCGTGGCCCCCGGGCTTGCGACCGTCCTGGTGGGGGACGACCCAGCCTCGGCAATCTATGTGCGCTCGAAGCGGAAGGCGTGCGCTGAGGCCGGCATCACTGCGTGGGACCACGACATCGATGCGGCCATCTCCCAGGAGGAGCTGCTCGCCCTTGTCGATTCGCTGAACTCCGACTCAAGCGTGCACGGCATCCTCGTGCAGCTTCCGCTGCCGCCTCACATCGATGAGGACACGGTAGTTGAAGCTGTGTCCCCGGCCAAGGACGCCGACGGCTTTCACCCCTTCAATCTCGGTCGTCTGCTTGCGGGGACGGGGGCGGTGGTCCCGGCGACCCCCGCCGGCGTCCGAGAGCTCCTTGTGAGGTCGGGCGTCGAGATCTCGGGGGCCGATGTCGTCGTCGTCGGACGCTCGAACATAGTCGGCAAGCCCCTTGCTGCGCTTCTTTTTCAAAAGGCGGACGGCGCCAACGCGACCGTCACCGTGTGTCACACGGGCACGAAGGATCTCGCCCGGCACACACGAAGGGCAGGCATCCTCGTCGCCGCCATCGGCCGGGCGCGCTCGATCACGCGGGACATGGTCGCCTCCGGCGCCGTGGTCATCGACGTCGGGATGAACCGGACCGACGCAGGCCTCGCCGGCGATGTCGACTTTGAGGCGGTGCGGGAGGTCGCGGCTGCCATCACCCCTGTGCCGGGAGGCGTGGGGCCGATGACCATTGCCATGCTTTTGAAGAACACCGTTGCCCTGGCCCGGGCTGCCATGCCGGGGCCTCGGGCCGGCTAGCCGGCGGGCCGGCGGGCCGGGGGCCCGCGGGGGGAGGAGCCGGCGACAACGGAGGCCCCTCGCCCCACCTGTCGACGATTACCCAGAAGGGATTCGAGGAGGGTGGGTGTCCAAGTTCTCCCTACCCTTAGCATGGGCATCCGGCCGGCGACCCTCTCCCAAGAACAAGGAACCGACGCCCATGTCCATCAGCCGTCACATTGCGGCCGCGGTGATTGCGGTCCTCGCCACAGGTTTCTCGTCCGCCGCCTGCGGTGAGAGCTCGCCTCCGGCGGCTTCGGCCAACCTCAGTAAGTACCTCGAGGTCGTCGACTCTTCGGCAGGCGCAACGCCCGAGCCGTCCGAGACCGAGGAGGCTTCGCCCACGCCCACCCCGACCGAGTCGGAGTCGGTCGAGGAAGACCCGGAGGAGGACGACGAGGCTTCGCCCACGCCCACACCGAGCGAGTCTGAGTCCGAAGAAGACCTAGAGGAGGGCGACGAGGACCAGGACCTGCCGGAGCAGGCCTCCGAGGAGGCCGAAGAGAAAGCGAAGGAAGCGAAGGAAGACAAGGTGCCAAAGGGTTCCGAGGACAAGCCAGGCGGCGGGCAAGGAGACTGAGGCTCGGGGCCGGGACGGCCACGCTGACGCCTCCTCCGGCGCCGAAAGTCGATCAGTTAGGTTAGGGGTGCTTCGCCACACCGATCCCAGGGGGGCAGTCCATGTCGCAAGCAACTCACTCGGTCACACTCATCCCGGGAGACGGCACGGGGCCCGAGATCACAGAAGCAACTCGGCGGGTGCTCGAGGCCACGGGTGTGAAGCTCGACTGGGACGTTCAAGACGCAGGTGTCGACGTCATGGATAAGTACGGGACTCCGCTGCCCGACCAAGTGCTCGAGTCGATCAGCACCCACAAGGTCGCCATCAAAGGCCCAATCACGACCCCGGTCGGCACCGGTTTTCGCAGCGTCAACGTTGCCCTTAGAAAAGAGCTCGACCTCTACATGTGCTTGAGGCCGTGCAAGTCTTATCCCGGCGTTCGCTCCCGTTACGAGGGGATCGACCTCGTCGTCGTCCGTGAGAATCATGAGGACCTCTATGCCGGCATCGAGTTCGAGGAGGGAAGCGCGGAAGCGGCCAAGCTCATCGATCTCCTTGCCGATCTCGGCGCCCGCCGCATACGGGAGGACTCGGGCATCTCAATCAAGCCCATCTCGATCACCGGGACGAGAAGGATCGTCAAGGGTGCCTTCGACTACGCGATCAAAGAGGGCCGAAAGAAGGTGACGGCCGTGCACAAGGCCAACATCATGAAGTACTCCGACGGTCTCTTCCTGCGCACGGCGCGCGAAGTCGCAGAGGAATACGCCGATTCTGGAGTCGAGTTCGAGGACCGTATCGTCGACAACATGTGCATGCAGCTCGTGCAGAAGCCGGAGCTCTACGACGTCTTGGTCCTGCCGAACCTCTACGGCGACATCGTCTCCGACTTGGGCGCAGGTTTGATCGGCGGCCTCGGCGTCGCGCCTGGGGGCAACATCGGCGACGACGTTGCTGTGTTCGAGCCGACGCACGGGTCGGCCCCCAAGTATCAGGGTCAGAACAAGGTCAACCCGATGGCCATGATGCTTTCCGGTGTTCTCATGCTTCGCCATCTGGAGGAGACCGGCGCTGCCGATCGCCTCGAGAAGGCGATCTCGTCGGTGATTGCGGAGGGCAAGTTCGTCACCTACGACATGAAGCCGTCGCGTGACGACCCCACGGCCGTTGGTACATCGGAGGTAGCGGACGGCGTCATCGAGAAGCTCGAGTCCGGGCTGGTGGAAATCTGATGGCCTCAGGCACGGGGAAGGTGACAGTTGTGGGCGCCGGCAACGTCGGGGCGAACACTGCGCGCCGGATCGCCGAGAAAGACCTCGCCGCCAAGGTCGTGCTTACCGATATCGTCGAGGGCTTGCCACAGGGCCTTGCGCTCGACATCGGGCAGTCGGCGGCGGTCGAAGGCTTCTCGGCAAGGATCGAAGGCACGAACGACTATGCCGACACCGCCGGCTCCGACGTCGTCGTCATCACCGCAGGCCTCCCGCGGCAGCCGGGCATGAGCCGTATGGACCTGCTCGACAAGAACTCCGAGATCATGACGACGGTCACCGAGCAGATCGCCGAGCACTCGCCTGAGTCGGTCATCATCGTGGTGTCTAATCCGCTTGACGAGATGACCTATCTGGCATCGGTTGTATCGGGCTTTCCCAAGGAGCGCGTGATGGGGATGGCCGGCGTGCTCGACTCTTCCCGCCTCCGATACTTCATCGCAGAGGTGCTCGAGGCGCCACCTTCTTCCGTCGACGCCATCACACTTGGTTCCCACGGGGACCAGATGGTCGCTCTGCCCGGCCATGCCACCGTTGACGGCCGCCCCCTACGTGAGCTGGTCGACGAGAGCACGCTTGCAGAGCTCTTCCAGCGCACCCGCGACGGCGGCGCCGAGATCGTAGGACTCCTCAAGAAGGGCAGCGCCTTCTACGCACCGTCGTCGTCGGCGGCGGCAATGGTGAAAGCCGTGCTCGGCGATACCAAAGAGGTGCTCCCTGCGTGCGCGTGGACGACCGGGCAGTACGGGGTGTCCGACGTCTATCTCGGGGTTCCTGCCTTGCTGGGTGCAAACGGTGTGGCCGGCATAGTTGAGCTCGACATCACCGAGGAGGAAAAGGCGCAGCTCGGGGAGGCCGCCGAGGCGATCCGCAGCAAATGCCGGGAGCTCGACGCCCGCCGTTGAAGGGGAAGTCTTCGGGCCCCCGCAGCGTTGTCACCTTTCGATGACCCGAGAGCAAAGAGCAGGAGCCGAGTCACCGGGAGCTTCCGTGATCGATGTCACGGAGGCGAGCTTCGCGAGCGACGTGCTCGAAGCGTCTAACGAACAACCCGTCGTGGTCGATTTCTGGGCGGACTGGTGTGGTCCCTGCCGCACGCTCGGCCCCGTGCTCGAGCGGCTTGCAGTTGAGGCCGCCGGGCGCTGGGTGCTTGCCAAGGTCGATGTCGACTCGAATCCGGCCCTCGCTCAGGCAGCCGGGGTGCAGGGCATCCCTGCCGTGCGCGCTTTTCGGGACGGCAAGCAGGTGGCCGAGTTTACGGGGGCCTTGCCGGAGGACTCGGTGCGACGGTGGCTTGGCGGCCTTGGGCCGGGGCCCGCCGAGACGGCCCTCGAGCTGGGACGGTCTGCTGCGGCAAGAGGAGACGCGGCGTCGGCAGCAGAGGCTTTTCGCGACGCGCTCGAGGCCGAGCCAGGGCACCCAAGCGCCCGCAGGGAGCTTGCCACCGCCGAGCTTGCGCTCAGGGCGGCTTCGCTTGACGAGGGCGAACTCAGCCGGCGGGCTGCCTCCCATCCCCTCGATATCGAGGCCGTGCTCGGGATCGCCGACCTTGAGGCCGCCCGGGGAGATCTCGATAGCGCTTTCGAGCGGCTCCTGGCGGCCGTGGCTGCGACCTCGGACGGCGACCGGGAACGTCTGCGCACGCACCTGCTTCGCTTGCTTGATACGATTCCCCTCGATGATCTGCGCGCCCTCAAGGGCCGAAGGGGCCTCGCAGCGGCCCTGTACTGAGCTCCAGGAGCGCGGCGTCCCGTCGCATTTGTTCCCCGGGGCCAATCCGCGGGCTCGCTCGCGAGCGAATAGGGGAAGACGGGATCGCTAACATGAGCGAAATGGGGCGAAGCGCAGATGCCCAGCTTGCCGAGCGACTCCTAGCGCGCGAAAGTGAAGCGCTGCGGGAAGCGATGCGGCTGTACGGCGGAGTCGTGCACGGCATGGCACGGCGGATCGTCGCCGAGCCTGGGCTTGCCGAGGAGGTGGCCCAGGACGCCTTTTTGGCGTTGTGGCGGAGGCCGGGAGCCTACGACGCGGCGAGGGGGAGCTTGCAAGCCTTCTTGCTTGGGGTCACTCGGAACAAGGCGATCGATTTGGTGCGGCGGGAGGAGTCCAGACATCGGGCTTCGAAATTGCTCATTGCGGAAGCCGAGGCGGCTCCCAAGCAGGAGGAGGCGCCTGGCGAGTCACTGGAGGAGCGGCACCGGGTGAAAGACGCTCTGAGCAAGCTCAGCTTCGTGCAGCGGGAGGCCATCGTGCTCGCCTATTTCGGCGGCCGGACCTACAGGGAGGTGGCGGAAGAGCTCCACATCCCGGAGGGCACGGCCAAGACGAGGTTGCGCGACGGACTCTTGAAGCTGAAGGAATTGATGTCGAGCCCTTCGAGGGCCGACGGCGAGTGACTAAGGGGATGCTGTAATGGACCGACCACATGAGGACTACAGGGGGCTTGTGGCCTCCTATGTCCTCGGCGCGGTTCCTTCCGGAGAGCTCGCAGACGTCAGCCGTCACATCGTCTCGTGCGAGGAGTGCCTCGAAGAGGCGGACGGCTATTCCGAGGTGACCGCAGCGCTTGCGCTGGCAGTCGATCCCGCCACGATTCCCGAGGGCTTCGCCGATCGCGTCATGGAGCAGGTTGCCGCAGACCAGCTCGCACCGAGCGCGGCCCCTGCGTCGCGCCGGCGCTGGCCGATGTTCGCCAAGCTCGTGAGTGGTCTTGCGATCACGATTGCGGCAGTCGTCGCCACCGTCGTCCTGCTCGACCAGAGATCAGACCTTGCGAGGAATCAGCAAGTTGTGGCGCTGCTCGCCCGCACCGACGGCCTCGAGCTCTCGGGGCAGGAGGGTGCGACCGCAAGGCTCGTGACCGAGGAGGGGCGGACCGCATTCGTCGGTGCCGGGCTTGATCCAGCGCCGGGGGGCCGGACCTACCAGCTCTGGCTCGTCAGAGACGGCCGCACCGTCTCGGCCGGCACTTTCTCCGTAGAGGACGGCGAGGCGGTTCACTTGAGCGACTTGAGCTTGAGGGGCGTCGATCAGGCCGCAGTCTCAGTTGAGCCCTCGGGTGGCTCGAAGCAGCCAACGACCAAGCCTGTTCTCACCTCAGCCTAGAAATCCCACGCAGGACCGGCCGGGCCACATCCTTGGGGCACACTGGCGGCATGGACATTCTCTTGATCGTCAATCCCTCCTCCGGCGGCGCCGGCGGCGACGTGCGTGACTCGGTGCGGGAGCGCCTGGCCTCCAGGGGACGGGTGTCGGTGCTCGAGCCGAGCGAGGAGGGCTTTGACGCCGACGTCACGAAGGCCGCCGAGGCGGCCGGCCTCGTTGCTGTGGCGGGCGGCGACGGGACCTTTAGCCGGGCCGTGAACGCCCTCCGCCCCCAGCTCGAAGACATTGTGCTCGCTCTGTTGCCGACCGGGACCGGCAACGACTTCGCTAGGAGTCTCGAGCTCCCCCGGGACCCCCTCGAGGCGGCCGAGATTGCCGTGTCCGGCGTCGAACGATCAATCGACGTGGGTCGGGCGCTCGGAGGCGGGGTCGAGAAGCTCTTCGTCAATGCGTGCATCGGCGGGTTTCCCGTCGCCATGGACGAAGCCGTCGATCCCGGAACCAAGTCACGGCTCGGTCCGCTTGCCTTCTGGGCCGCAGGCGCCAAGGTTGCGGCCGACCTGCCGCGTACCACCGTGACCATGAACGGAGTCGCGGTGACCGAGTGCGTGGCGGTGGGAGTCGGCAACGGCCGCACAAGCGGTGGGGGGATCGCCGTGTGGCCTCGGGCGGCGCTCGACGATGGCCTGCTCGACGGCTGCGCCATGGCTGCCCCAAATGCCGCCGCCGCCAAGCTGGCCGTGAAGGTCAAAGGAGGCACCCACAATGACCTCGACGGGGTCGCAACGACGAGGGCCGCCAAGGTCGTGATCGAGTCCGATCCGGCGATTGAGATCAACGTCGACGGTGAGCTCGTGGGCTTGACCACGCCCGCCTCGTTCGAGATCGCGGGCCGGGCCCGCATTATGTGCCCGGGCTGAAGCCCCGGGGGTCGCTTACGATGGAGTCATTGTGGGAGGACGAGGGAGGCTCAGGGGGCGCGCGGGGTGGGCTCGGCGCGACGGCAGGACGGAAGCGTGCGCCCTTGCGTGCTTGTTCCTGTCTCTGTCCGTACTAACTGCCTTCGCAGCCCCCGCCGAGGCGCAGCTTCCAGCCAACACACGACAGGTCAAAGAGCTCAAGCGCGCCCTCGTGCGCATCGAAGGCCGCCTCGACGAGGCAAAGGGGCGCCTCGGCGTGCTTCGCCGTCGACTCGCGAGCCTCGACGAAGCTATAGGGGTAGCGCGCGCCGATCTCCGCAGCACGGCGCGCGGATCGGGCCCCGCGACTGACGCTCAGTTTCTGACCGGGATCGGTGAGCTCGCGCGCGCTCATCTTGGGAGAGCAGATGCCAGAGCGAGCGAAGGACGCGGCAAGCTATTGGTGACCGAACTCCTTACCAGACGGAAGACGAAGATCGAAGAGCTCGAATCCATCGCAGCTGCGAACCGGGCGAAGACGCCGAGCCCGTCGTGGAGCTTGGGCGGCGAGCTCATCACCTATAGCGCCGACTGGGAGTCGGTTGCGTTGTGCGAGTCGAGCGGACGCTGGCACATCGACGCGCATCACGACGGAGGCTTGCAGTTCGATCCGCGCACCTGGGTCGGCTTTGGCGGGGGGGCGCTCGCCCGTTTCGCCCATGAGGCGACGAAGAAGCAGCAGATCGCGATAGCAGAACGCACGCTCGCAATACAGGGCCCGCGCGCATGGCCGAAATGCTTCACCGCGCTGCCCTTCAACTTCTAGCAGGCTTGCGGTCCGGCCGAGCCACACGGACAGATCGCCCTCAAAGAGCGAGATCGTACGGGGTCTGCATAGCGTCATAGGTGCGTGCTGCTCGTCTGTCTCTTGTGGCGAGCGAGGCACCGGCGTGGTTGACGGTGGCTGCTATAAGCGCGTCGTATATCGCCCCTCCCGAGATGCCTCTCTTGGCGGCGCTCTGAAGGAGCTTTCGGTACTCGTCGTGTGGCAGAGTCAAGGGGGGCTCGGGGAAGCGACGCTTCAGAAACGTCTCCACGATGGACGCCGCCGCACGATGGGGCGGCGGCAAACGCGTCAGAACCGAGTACGTCTCGATCAGGACCTGCGCCGGGATGCGGGGTCTGTCGGCCAGCACCCACTGTGCTCGTTCGTGACCTTCGTGCCACGAAGCAAAGGCGGCGACGACGACGCTGGTGTCGACCGCTATCAACGGCGCGTCTGCTCGATTGTGTCTCTGACGATTTCGTCGGTTAGCGGGGGCAGTTCCGTCCTTCCCTCCTCCTCCCGTCCAGGAGCGGCGGCGACGCCCGGGCCCGCTTCGATGAGCCTCAGAGGCGTAGGGGCGGGCGCGATCTCGATGTGCCCATCTCGTTCGACGACGTCGAGGTCGGCCCCTCCACTCAACCCGAGCCGATCCCTCAGGGCCTTGGGAATCACTACCCGTCCTGCGCGGTCAATGGTAGTCCGCATGGCAGAAATCTACCATTCCCCTGGTCAGCGCTCGAGGAGCTGGTAGGCGAGCAGCGAAGCGACTTCCCTGGCGAGCTCCCTGGCTTTCGTGGCCCGGCTTCTATCGAGCTGGGTGTAGCTCGCCGGGCTCGCAAACGTCTCCTCGAAGCCGAGATCTTCCGAGATCCTCTTTATTCGCTCCGAGTGGAGGGGGTCGGAAACCAGGAGGAGGGAGTCGATTCCCTGTTGAGCTGCGATGGTTCGGACGCTTCGCAGGCTCTCGAGCGTCGTGCTTCCCTCGGTTTCCGCCAGGATGGCGTCTGCTGGGATCCCCTCTGCCGTCAGGTAGGCCTCGCCCGCCCCGGCCTCTGTGAAACGGTCCCCAGGCTGCTTTCCCCCGGTGACGATGACGATGTCGGAGAGGTCCTCTTGATACAGGAACAGGGCATGATCGAGGCGGGCCTTGAAGATCGGAGAAGGCTCGCCGTCGTACTGGGCCGCCCCAAGCACAACGATGGCGTCGGCTCCGACGACCTCGTCGTGGTGTGACTGCTCCCAGACCCGGAAAGCCAGCCATGCTGGATAACCAAGCACAAGGACCAGCAGCAAGATTGTGACCAGCCGGAGAGGTTTCATCTCAGGGTTCCAGTCTAGAGATGTGGGCGCCACAGTTGGGGCGCGCGGCCGCCTTAGGGTCCGGTCCGCGCGCGCTTGGGGGACTAGAACGATCCGAACAGGGCGGCCTGCTTTACCTCCTGGATGGCCTTGGTGACCTCGATGCCCCTCGGGCACGCCGCCGTGCAGTTGAAGGCGGTCCTGCACTTGAAGGCGCCGTTCTTGCCGGACAGGATCTCGATTCGCTCGCGCCCGCCCGCGTCGCGCGAGTCGAAGATGAAGCGGTGCGCGCCCACGATGGCCGCCGGGCCGACGTACTCCTGATCCGACCAGAAGATGGGACATGAGGTCGTGCATGCTGCGCAGAGGATGCACTTGGTCGTGTCGTCGAAGCGCTCGCGCTCGGCGGCCGACTGGATGCGCTCCCGCTCTGGCTCGGGTTCGGCATCATCGGCGATGAGCCACGGCTTGACCGCGAGGTAGCCGGAAAAGAACGGATCCATGTCGACGACGAGGTCCTTGGTGAGCGGCAAGCCTCGAATGGGCTCGACCGTGATGGGCTGCTTGACGTCTTTGACGAGCACTTTGCAGGCAAGCGCGTTCACGCCGTTGATCACCATCGCGTCCGACCCGCAGATCCCATGGGCGCACGACCTTCTCAAAGCGAGTGACGAGTCCCTGTACCACTTCACCTGATGCAGGCAGTCGAGGATGCGATCCATGGCGTCGGCGTCGATCGTGTAGCTCTCGAAGTGCGGGTCGGTGTCATGCTCCGGGTTGAAGCGTTGGACCCTGAGGGTGACTTCCAAAGCTCAGTACTTCCTTTCGACCGGCGTGTAGCGTCCAAGCGTCACGTCCTTGTAGGCGAGGGAGGGATCGCCCCCGTCACCCTTCGTGATGAAGGTGTGCTTGAGCCAGTGCTCGTCCTCGCGCATCTCGTGATCGTCCCGGTAGTGGCCGCCCCGGCTCTCGGTTCTTGCGAGCGCCGACACCACGAGCGCCTCCGCCATATCCAGGAGGTAACCGAACTCGATGTGCTCGGTGAGCTCCGTGTTGAAGATCTTGCTCCTGTCGCGGACGCGCGTGCCGGCGTAGCGCTCGGCGAGCTTCCCAATGCTGTCGCAGGCCTGGGTGAGGGAGTCCTCGTTACGCACGACCGACGCCTTGTCCATCATCTCCTGCTGAAGCGTTTCTCGGATGTCCGCCACCGGCTCGGGGTTGTCCCCCTCCATCAGCGAAGCGAGCCACTTCTCGGCGTGCTCGTGCGCGTCCTCGGGGACGTCGGGCAGCGGATGCGTCGACGCATACTCGGTCATCGCAAGCCCGCCCCGCCGCCCAAAGACGACGATATCGAGGAGTGAGTTCGTGCCCAGGCGATTGGCGCCGTGGACGGAAACGCATGCGCACTCGCCGGCCGCATAGAAGCCGGGCACGGTCTCGGCCCTGTGGTCGCGCAGGACCTCGGCATCCACGGTGGTCGGGATCCCCCCCATCGCGTAATGGGCGGTCGGAACCACGGGAACCCCTTCCTTGAGCGGCTCGACGTCGAGATAAGTGCGGGCGAACTCGGTGATATCGGGAAGCTTCTTCTCGACCACCTCGGGGTCGACCTCGGTAAGATCGAGCAGCAGATAGTCGTTGTCCTCCCCTGCTCCGCGCCCTGCCTTTATCTCCGAGAACATTGCCCGCGACACCATGTCACGCGGTGCCAGGTCTTTGATCGTTGGCGCGTAGTTCTCCATGAAGCGCTCGCCGTCCTTGTTGCGAAGAATGCCCCCCTCGCCGCGCGCCGCCTCGGACAGCAGGATGCCGAGTCGGTAGAGGCCGGTGGGATGGAACTGGAAGAACTCCATGTCCTCGAGGGGGAGGCCCTTGCGGTAGACGACCCCCGGCCCGTCGCCGGTAAGAGTGTGCGCGTTGGACGTGATCTTGAACATCTTGCCGTAGCCGCCCGTTGCGAACAACACCGAGCGGGACCTAAAGACATGCAGCTCGCCGGTGGCAAGCTCGTAGGCGATGATCCCGGCGCACGTCCCTTCGACCATGAGGAGGTCGAGGACGAAAAACTCATTGAAGAACTCGACCCCCTCCTTGTTGCATTGTTGATAGAGCGTTTGCAAGATCATGTGGCCGGTGCGATCTGCGGCGTAACACGCTCTCTTTACCGGCGCCTCGCCGTGGTCACGCGTGTGTCCGCCGAAGCGGCGTTGATCGATGCGGCCCTCGGGCGTCCGGTTGAACGGCAGCCCCATGCGCTCGAGCTCGAGGACCGCCGTGACGGCCTCCTTGCACATGATGTCGACGGCGTCCTGGTCGGCGAGAAAGTCCGAACCCTTTACCGTGTCGAAGGCGTGCCATTCCCACGAGTCGTCCTCGACGTTGGCGAGCGCCGCGCACATTCCGCCCTGTGCTGTGCCGGTGTGGGAGCGCGTGGGATAGAGCTTGGAAACGACCGCCGTCTTTACGTTCTTGCCGGCAGCCAGGGCCGCGCTGAGACCGGCACCCCCGGCGCCAACGATGACCGCGTCATAGGTGTGGTAACGGGTCATGCAGGCTCAGGTCCCCGGGGGAAAAGTGACGATGACCGCCGTGCCCATGACCATGAGCACCCCGGTGAGGGTATAGAGCGTTGCCTTCACAACGGTGTTGGCCCTCGGGCTTCTGACGTAGTCCTCAATCACGACTCGCACCCCGTTTGCCCCGTGGAGCAGTGCGAGAACCAGCATCAGCCAATCGAATGTCTTCCACCCGACCGAGTTCCATCGTTGGGACACGAACGCGAAGTCGACTCTTTCGACGCCGGAGCCGATCAGATGCATGATGTAAAGATGGATGAGCACGAGCCACACGAGCAGCAAGCCCGAGATCCTCATGAAGAACCAGGACCAGACCTCGAAAGACGAGGGCCGGCGTTGGGCGGCGAAAGCCTTCGGCTTGCGCTTTCGATAAACCTGCTCGACGGTCGCCATGGGTGCCATGAAATCTAATGCCCGTTGCCGCCCTTGGAGACCCGAATAGCATGTCGGCGTGACCCAACAACACCGCACCGATTCCGGCATCGAGATACAGCCCGTTTACGGGCCCGACTCGGCGGGACCGCAGGACAAAGAGGGGCCGCCTGATTCCGAGACCTACGCCGGCTCCCCTCCCGCCGCCGACGAGGCGGGGCCGCACGACAAAAAAGGGCCTACGGCTGATCCCGAGGCCGCTGCCGCCCCCCCGCCCGCCACCGGCTCCCGCTCGCCCGCCGTCGGCTCCCCGCTCGCCCGCCCGGGGGAGGCCCCCTTCACCAGGGGCATCTATCGGGGCATGTACAGGGACCGGCTGTGGACGATGCGGCAATACGCGGGGTTCGGCTCGGCCGAGGCCACCAATGCCCGCTTCCGCTACCTGCTCGAGGCTGGACAGACGGGGCTTTCTGTAGCCTTCGACCTGCCGACCCAAATGGGCTACGACTCCGACCATCCCAAGGCCGTCGCCGAGGCGGGGCGGGTCGGCGTTGCGATCGACTCGCTGGCGGATATGGAAACTTTGCTCGAGGGCATTCCGCTCGACGAGGTGTCGACGTCGATGACCATCAATTCGACGGCAGCGATCCTGCTGCTGCTCTATGAGCTCGTGGCCGAAAAGCAGGGGGTGCCGCCCGGCAAGATCACCGGCACAACGCAGAACGACATCCTCAAGGAGTACACGGCGCGGGGCACCTACATTTACCCGCCAAAGGCCTCCATGAGGGTCGTGACCGACCTCTTCGCCTACTGTGGCGAGCGGCTTCCAAGGTGGAACACCATCTCGATATCCGGCTACCACATGCGCGAGGCAGGGTGCAATGCCGTCCAGGAAGTCGCTTTTACCCTTGCCGACGGGATCGCTTATGTCGAGGCCGCCATTGAGGCAGGTTTGGCGATCGACGACTTCGGCCCCCGGCTCTCGTTCTTTTTCGCCTGTCACATGAACTTCCTCGAGGAGGTCGCTAAGTTCAGGGCCGCACGGCGTTTGTGGGCGGCGATCATGAGCCGCCGCTTCAACGCAAAGGACCCGAAGTCGATGATGCTTCGCTTCCACACCCAGACGGGAGGAGCGACGCTGACCGCCCAGCAACCCGAGAACAACATCGTTCGAACCACACTCGAAGCACTCGCTTCAGTCATGGGGGGCACGCAAAGCCTGCACACCAACTCCTACGATGAAGCGCTGGCGTTGCCGAGCGAGAAGGCTGCGCGCGTTGCCCTGAGGACGCAGCAGATCATCGGCTACGAGTCCGGAGTGACGGACACAGCCGACCCGCTCGGAGGCTCATGGGCGATCGAGTCGCTCACCGACGAGATCGAGCGGCGCGCCGCCCAGTACATCGAGAGGATCGACGGCATGGGCGGCGCCGTCGAGACGATCGAGGCGGGATGGATGAAGGGAGAGATCGAAGACAGCGCTTACAGGATTGCCCAGACGATGGAGACCGCCGAGCGCACGGTGATCGGCGTAAACAAGTTCGGGGGTGCAGAAGAGGAGCCCATGGAGCTCTACGAGCTCGATCCCGAGCTGCAACAGAATCAAGTGCAGCGCCTCACAAAGATCCGCAGCGAGCGCGATGGTGCTGAGGTCGATGGCTCACTGAAGGCCCTCGAGGAGTCGGCACGCTCAGGCGACAACCTTCTCTATCCGATGCGTGAAGCGCTCGCAGCCTACGCAACCCTCGGAGAGGTGTCCGATGTCTTGCGTAGCGTCTTCGGCGAATACGAGCCGTCGTCCGTTTAGTGGCGATCGATTAGTGGCGATCGATTAGTGGCGATCGATCGCGTGGCCGTCATCGGCGGGACGGGCGCCGAGGGCTTCGGGCTCGCATGCAGATGGGCGGCGGCAGGGATCGAAGTAGTGATTGGCTCGCGCGCTCAGGAGCGCGCCACCGAGGCCGCAGCAAGGATCACAGCCACCGTCGCCGAGGCGCGCGCCGAGGGGCTCGCCAACGCTGATGCCGCCGCCGCGGCGGACGTCGTCGCCGTGGTCGTCCCGTTCGCCGGTCAGGCCGCTATCTACAAGTCAATCGCCGGCCATTTGGGGCCCGAAGCGGTGGTGGTCGATTGCACCGCGCCACTGGCGGCGGCCGTTGGGGGGCGCGCCGCGCGCGTGCTCGGTATATGGGAGGGGTCGGCGGCCCAGCAGGCCGCTGCGCTGCTGCCGGAGGGCGTGTCGCTCGGCGCGGCGTTCCACTCCCTGGCGGCTAGCAGCCTGGGCAAGCTCGACACCGACCTCGAAGGCGACGTCCTCGCGTGCGGCCCCAAGGCGGCCAAGCCCGTGCTGAAGGAGCTCGCCGAGGCCATACCGAAGCTCAGGTACGTCGATGCCGGCCCCCTCGAGAACGCCAGGCTCGTCGAGCCTTTAACGGCATTGCTGATAGGCATCAACCGGCGCTACAAGCTCGAGGGCGCGGGGATCAAGATCACGGGGCTCTGAGGGCGGGGCTCGGGGCGCCGCTTAGCCGGGCGGCACGCGCTTGGGAGCGGCTGAACGGCCCATGCCGCCCGGCCATCAGGTGGGCGATCGCCGCCTCGATCGGAGGTGCGGTCGATCGTTGGTGTCTGGTACCCACAAACGACCAAGGTAGGGGGAGAGCGCGCGGCGCGGGGGCCCGCGCCACAAGCAGGCGGCGGGCGCCGGCGCGATCGCCGAGACGACCGCTCAGCGGATGACGGCGATGGTGGCGCCCGCCTCGACCGGTTCGCCGGCGGCCACTTGGATCTCCTCGACCGTCCCCCCGCTGTTGGCCAGGATTGAGTTCTCCATCTTCATGGCCTCGAGCACGCACACAGCGTCGCCGGCGTCGATGTCCTGACCGATCTCGACAAGGAGCTTGACGATCGTTCCCTGCATTGGCGCTGTGATCACCTCGGCCCCCCCGCCCCCGACGCTTCCTGCCTTGGGGGGCCGCGGTTTGACCGACCACGGAGAAGGGCGCTCGTGAGCGCGCACGCCGAAGCGCTTGCCGTCGAGCTCGAGGACCCATGAGCGCTCGATCCCATCGGGGCCGGGCGAGACGGCGCCCTTGCCGCCACCAAGACCGCTGAGGTCCATCTCGTTTTCCACCGTGCCTGTGTGGTAGTCGCCGGCCGCGAAGCGCGGGTCGTCGAGGATTGCTTTGTGCCACGGGAGCGTCGTCGGTATGCCGCCGATTTGGTACTCGCCAAGGGCCCTCAACATGCGCGTGCGGGCTTCCTCGCGCCCGGCGCCGTAGGAGATCACCTTGGACACAAGCGGGTCGTAGGCCTGGGGCACGACCGTGCCCTCCTCCGCACCTGAGTCGACTCGTACGCCGGGACCCGCCGGCTCGCGGTACCTGGTGATCTTTCCCGGCGCCGGCATGAAGCCCGCCGCCGGATCCTCTGCATTGATGCGGCACTCGATGGCGTGTCCCGTTGCCGAGATATCGCCCTGGTCAAGCTCGAGCGACTCCCCAGCGGCGATGAGGAGCTGGGCCCTCACGAGGTCGATGCCGGTCACAAGCTCGGTGACGGGGTGCTCCACCTGGAGCCTGGTGTTCATCTCGAGGAAGTAGAAGGTCTCGCCGTCGGCGTCGAGGAGAAACTCGCAGGTGCCGGCGTTTCTGTATCCGACCAGCTTGGAGACCTTGGCTGCCGCTTCCATGATTGCCTCGCGCACCCCCGACGACAGGGCCGGGGAGGGTGACTCCTCGAGAAGTTTCTGATGGCGCCTTTGTAGCGAGCAGTCACGCTCGGGAAACGACAGGATCGCGCCCGAGGCATCGCCAAGCACCTGTACCTCGACGTGGCGGGGCTTGGCGAGGTAGCGCTCGAGGTAGACATCGGCAGAGGAGAACGACGCCTTCGCCTCGCGCGCCGCGCCCTCGAGGGCGGAGGCGATGTCGTCGTCCTCGGCTATGACCCTGAAGCCCTTTCCGCCGCCACCTGCCGACGCCTTGATCGCGACGGGAAGCCCGTGCTCGGCGACGAAGCTTTCGACCTCGGGGGCTGAGGCGACGGGGTCCACCGTCCCCGGCACGATGGCGATCCCGGCGTCGGCGGCCGCCCTTCTCGCCTCCGTCTTGTCGCCCATCGTCGCGATGATGTCGGGGGAGGGTCCAACCCAGACCAGCCCCGCTTCGATCACCGCGCTCGCAAAAGCGGCGCTCTCGGCGAGAAAGCCGTATCCGGGATGGACCGCTTGCGCTCCCGAGCGCTTTGCGGCCTCGAGCACGGCGCCGATGTCGAGGTAGGACTTCGCCGCCGGGCCCGGCCCGACGTTGTAGGCCTCGTCGGCGAGACGGGCGTGCAGCGCATCCCGGTCGAGGTCGGAGTAGACGGCGACCGGGCTTATGCCGAGATCACGGCACCCCCTCATGAGGCGGATTGCGATCTCTCCCCGGTTGGCGATCAGCACTTTTCGAAACATGCGGCCATATCCTACGTTTCACATGGCGGCCGACCTGAGACCCGAGGTAATCGAAGCGGCCCTCAGGGGCCGTTTCGGCCGCCCCCTGAGGTCGTTCGAGTCGGTGGGGTCGACCAACGACGTCGCCCTCGACTGGGCAGCGGCGGGAGCGCCCGAAGGCGCCGTGGTCGTGGCCGACCACCAGACCAGTGGCCGGGGCCGCAGGGGCAGACGGTGGCTCGACCCAGACCAAGCCGGCTCCCGGTTCGACGGGACCGCAGATCAAATCGGGTCCCTCCTGATGTTCTCGTTGATCCTGAGGCCCTCAGGGGGCCTCGCGGGCCTGAGCCTGTTGACGACCGCTGCCGGCGTCGCCTGCGCAGAGGCCGTGGAGGGGCTCACGGGGCTCGACGTGAAGCTCAAATGGCCCAACGATGTGATGCTCGACGGGAGAAAGCTCGCCGGCATCCTTGTCGAGAGCCGGGCCGGCGCCGACGCCGTGGACGTAGCGGTCCTTGGGTGCGGCGTGAACGTCGATTGGGCCGAGGACGCCATGCCCGATGAGCTTGCCGGGCGCGCGGTCAGCCTGTCGGCCCGTTCGAGCCGCGTTCCCACCAGGCCGGAGCTGCTTGCCGCTGTGCTTGTGTCCTTCGAGCACCATTACCCACGGATCGCCGACCGTTCCGGGGCTGAGGGGCTCATCCGGGCGGCCGAGGCCAGGTCGGCCATTCTGGGCGAGGTCGTGGCGGTGCGCTTCCCCGATGGCTCGAGCGTGCGGGCCCTGGCCCGCCGGCTGTTGCCCAACGGCGCCCTTGAGCTCGATTGTGACGGAGTCGCCAGGGTCGTCGAGGCCGCCGATATCGAGCAGATCCGTTGATGAACAAATCCTTCCAGGGGTTGGCCTCTCGCGTCCCTTTGCGTTAGCTTTCCCCGGCGCGATCAGGGGGATGCGACGAGGGGGGAGACATGGCTGTGGGGGGCGTTCGGGCGAGGGCCATCGGTGTGGCCGTGGCGGGCTCGGTTGCGACGATGTCCGTGGCGCCTGCATCGCAGTCCACTACAGGGGGTGCGGCCGGGTCCCTCAGAACCGCGCCGGTTGTCGATCTGACCACCAAGGTCGCCGCCGCCGATCCCGTTCCTACCTCCGGCCTGTTAGGTGGACGCGCGCTGTCGGCCCCGGCGGCCCACCGACGCTCGCAGGCGCTGTGGTCCGCCGAGGAATCCGGGGTCAACTCCGGCCTGCTCGTCTACGACGACACCGCGTCTGGGACCTTCTCGCTCACCGGCACCGTGGCCGGCCCGAGCGGCGATCCCGTCGCCGGTGCCTCGGTCACGGTCGGCTCGTCCCGACCTGGGGCGCCGGCCGCAGGCCGGGCGGTGACGGACGCCGATGGCGCCTTCGCATTCGTCGATGTCCCGGTTGCCGGTGCAACCGAGAGGTTCGATCTCGAGGTTCGTGCGGCCGGCTTCGGGCGCTACCGCGTGATCGACGACGTCTTCCGCTCGAACCGGACCTACCAGACCTCCGTTGCGATGACCGCCACCGAGCAGCTCCACGATGGCTCGGCTCTATCCAGGGGCGGCACAGAGCGGGCCGCAAGCGGGAGGGGAGGCTACGGGTCGACCACAGCCGTCCCGGGGTCGATTCGCGTCCGGATTCACAGACAGGTCAACGGCTGCGCCGCCGGCTCCTATCTGCGCACTGAGCGTTACCCATGGAAGTTCTACGTTTTGCACGTTGCAGCCGCCGAGATAAGCAGCCTGTGGTACAAGCGTGCCTTCAGGGCCAATGCCTCAGCGATCCAGAACTACGCGTGGGCGCACCGCCTCGCGGGCTCGCCGCTGAACAACACCACGCAGTACCAGTGCTTCAAGCCATGGTTGAAGGTCCCCACCGAGTGGGCCGGGTGGCTGCGCAACGTGCTCGACGAACGCGTGGTAGCCAGCGGCATTCAGGTCACCCAGTACCGCGCGGGCACCTACGCATGCAGAGAGTCCCTCTACCGGCGCAACGGCAACATCATGTCCCAGAACGGCTCGAGGGCGAGGGCCAACATCAACTCAAAGAGGTGCGGGCGGCGGGAATCGTGGCGGGGCATCGTCCGCTACTACTACTCGGGTCGCCTGCGGGATGGCCGTCCCCCTCGCACCCCTACGCGTTCCTGGGCCCGGCGGCCGGGCGCGGTGGACCTTGACTTCAATGCCCCCGGCGCGTGGCGATACCTTCTCCAGCGCTACCCGTCGGCCTGCAAGGGCGGGAAGCAGTCGTGCTGGGGAACTGTCTACGAGCGGGGGTGGTCGTGGAGACGCGAGGCAATACCAAGGTCGAGGACCGCTGCTGCCGATCGGTGCTTCGCCTACCGGGTCGCCGCCGTAGGACCTTCTGGCCGGTCCCACTACGGCTATTACAATGGTGGGCACCCGATCTGTCCCAAGTGAGGCTCGCGCTGAGCAAAGTTGGCCGTGCCGAGAATGTGAGCGATGTCCCACCAGATCAGCGAGGTAAACGTTGCGGGGATAGTTGAAGAGCTGCGCGCGCGGGGCCACCGCGTGACGCCTCAGCGAAGGGCGATCGTGGCGGAGACCCTCGGCACAGAAGGACACATCGCCCCCCAGGCAGTTGCGAAGAAGGTTTCTGAGCGCGTCCCCGGCGTCAACGCTTCCACCGTCTACCGGACCCTCGAGCTGCTCGAAGAGCTCGGTTATGTCTCACACGCTCACCTCGAGGACGGGTTCCAGTACCATCTCGTCGGCCGGGGTGGCCACGTTCATCTCGTGTGTGCGCGCTGTGGACGGCAGGAGGCGCTCCCGGTCGAAAAGACGGTGCCCTTCAAGCGGCTCATCGAGAAGCACAGCGGCTTTTCGCCCGACTTCTCGCACTTCTCGATATCGGGCCTTTGCGCTGCCTGCCGCAAGCTCCAAGACTCGCGTTAGCCGCGCCTCATCTGCTCGGCCGTCCTGAAATCGAACCCGAAAGGGAGCTCGAGGCGCGCAGCCGCCATTAGCTGCGAATCGCAAAGGACATCGGCCGTCGCCCCGTCACCGATTACGGCGCCGTGATTCATCACGACCGAGCGAGGGCAGAGCTCGAGCGCGTAGGGCAGGTCGTGGGTGACGATGAGCATCGTCGCCTCGAGAGTCTCGAGTATCTCGGCGAGTTCGCGCCGGCCGGCCGGATCGAGGTTGGAGGTCGGCTCGTCGAGGACGAGGATCTCGGGCCGCATGGCGAGCACTGTTGCCAAACTCACCCTGCGTCTCTGCCCGAAGCTGAGGTGGTGAGGCGGTCTGTCTGCGTAAGCGGACATGCCAACCGCCTCGAGGGCCTCGCCGACACATACGTCGAGCTCGTCGCCGACCATGCCCATGTTGGCCGGTCCGAAGGCCACGTCGGCGGCCACGTTCGGCATGAAGAGCTGGTCGTCGGGGTCCTGAAAGACGATACCGACCCTGCGCCGGATCTCTTTCAGGTTCTTCTTTTTCACCTCGAGACCGCCGACGCTGACATCCCCCCTTTGAGGAATGAGCACGCCGTTTAGGTGCAGGGCCAGGGTTGTCTTTCCGGCCCCGTTCGGGCCGAGCAGCGCCACGCGCTCGCCACGATCGAGGCTGAGGTCGATGCCGAACAGCGCCTGGTGGCCGTCCGGGTAGGCGAAGGAGAGGTCACTTACCTCCAGGGCGGAGTCCCTCAAGTCAAGATCCACGCCGCAGCGGCAACGCACGCAGCGATTGCAGGCCACACCATCGAAGCCGCCCACTCACCGAGACCGGGTTCGGCCCCCCTAGAGGAGGGCAGCGAACCGTCGAAGCCGCGCGACACCATGGCGAGATAAACGCGCTCCCCGCGCTCGTACGAACGTATGAACAGCGAGCCGGCCGATGCGCCCACCGCCCGTGCCTGCCAGATCCAACGGGGCTCGTAGCCTCTGCACTCGCGTGCGATCCGCATTCTAGACATCTCACCCGAGATGACGTCCCCGTAGCGGACCATGAAGCCCGCTATGGCTGTGAAGACCCTCGGCATGTGAAGTCTCTCGAGGCCATAGAGCAGAGCAGCAAGCGGGGTAGTGGCGGCCACGATCAAAGCAGCAGCAAGCCCGAGCGTGGCTTTGGCGAGGATGTTCCAGGCGCTCCACAGACCGTCTTCCGAGAGGTCGAGTCCGAGCACCTCAACGCGCTCCCCGGGCGATACGAACGGCAGGGCAACCGCAAAGAGCACGAACGGGACTTCGATGACGAGCCCCTTGAGCAGGTAGCGCGGTGGGATCTCCCCGAGGCGGGCCGCAATCCCAATCAGAAGCAGGTATGAAGCGAAAGCCCAGAGCGCTTTCGTCGGCGTCGCCACCACACACAAAACGAACAGGAAGTCGGCCGCAAGCTTGTTCTGCGGATGCAATCGGTGAAGGGTGCTGTGCCCGTCCAGGTAGAGCCCGTGAGCGTGCCCGCCGCTCAGGTTGATTCCCCGAGCGGCTGCCCTTCCTTCTCTCTGCGCCTCGCCACCACGCCAAATATCAAGAGGCCGACGCCGAAGGTCATCAGGACTCCGATAAGCCCTGATAGCGCCTTGCTTATGCGCTCGTCGGTGATGCCTCTGACCGCGTATCCGGCAAGGGGGCTACCGTCGAGGGCGTGATCCTCGGCGGTGTCGTCGAAGCCCTTTTCGATGGCGACCTTGTTGAGTCCGTCGGGGCTCGAGCTTGCGAAGGGGCTCACGAACAGGGCAAGGGCAAGGGCGAGCATCAGCCCGGCCCCAATGAAGAGCTTGGTGCCCGGCCGCACCGCTACTTCGCCTCCTGAGCGGCGGGGGTTGCCGGGCCGGCATCAAGCGGAGCGGCGACGCCCCAGCCCCCGTAGACGAGGTCGGGCCTCACGCTCAGGACCATTCCCACGGTGGCCGCTGTGATCAGGCCCTCGCCGATGCCGATGATCGCGTGCACGCCGACCATGGCGGCGGCGACCGCTCCCACGGGGGCAGTGCCGGTGCCGCCGATTGCGTACTCGGCGGCAAAAGCGACGGACGAGATAACCACCGAGAGCGCGGCGGCGACGCCGGCAGCGGCCGACACCGCCGGCTTGGTCGCAGGAAGGACCTTTCGCAAAGCCACGAACGTCCCGTAGCCAACCAGTGACGTGACTATGCCCATGTTCAACACGTTCAGGCCGAGTGCGGTGAGACCTCCGTCGGCGAACAGCGCCTGCACGAGCAGCACCACGGAAACGCAGATCATCCCCGCCCACGGCCCCACAAGCACGGCGGCAAGCGCCCCCCCGAGGAGGTGGCCACTCGTACCGAGAGCCACGGGGAAGTTGAGCATCTGGACCGCAAAGATGAACGCAGCGACGAGGCCGGCCATGGGAACCTGCCTGTCCTCGAGCCAATCACCCGTCCTGCGCAGGGCAACCCCGATCCCCGCCGCCGAGGCCGCTCCGGCCCCAAGCGAGGTACCTGCATTGATAAAGCCGTCCGGGATATGCACGTGACCTCCCCATCGCCGGTCCCTTATTGCAACGCATTGTAATAAATAACCCACGCAAGTGGCAACCGGGCCAAACCGAAAAGGGAGAGAGTGCTTCCGAACGGCCATTCGGCGCCCTGCCTGGGTAGGTTGGGATGGTGAGTGAGCTCGGCGATGTTCTCGAGGCGATCTATGGGAGTCACCGGTCCTGGAGTGAGGTCACGGCGTCGGGGAGCACGGGATCGGAGGCCTGGCGGATGTGGGTGAGGCGGCCCAACGAGGTGCGTGTCGAGCGTGACCTGCTGGGCGGGAAGGCCATTGCCGTGAGGGCCGGCGCGCGCTGGTGGATGTCACATCCCCGCCATGGCCTGCAAGACAACTAGGGGGCCCCAAGCCTCGGCCTTGGCCCCGAGCCGGAAGAGGCCTTGCTCGATCCCACGGAGCTGCTCGGCGGGCCGCTCCTAGAACCCCTCGGGCGCGTGGTGCATGCCGGCCGCCCCGGGATGCGCTTGCGGGGCACGGCCGGGCCGACGCTGAGGCAACCGACCGATGGTGGTGCCCTTCTTCCGGTGACACGCTCGAGCTCACGGTCGACCTCGAGCATGGCGTTGTGCTAAAGGGCTATGCAATGCAGGTGATGGAAATTGCGTTCGACGAGGAGCTGCCCGGCGACCTCTTCGGCTCGCCGTTCGGCCCCGAGGACTAGGTCGCTGGTGAGTGAGCTTGGCGAGCTTCTCGAGCTTCTCCATACAGCGGACACGCGCTGGCGCACGGCGCAGGTCTCCGGCTTCGAATGGCGGCACCACGAACGGAGTTACTTGGCCTTCAACAGGGCCTTAGGCAAGGAACGCAAGAATCCCGCCACCCGGGGAGGACGGCTCCCCCGTGGAGGCACGGGAGCCGTGGAGCTTGTGGGTCGACGGGCCCGACCGGACCCGCGCCGAGTTCGGGGCCGGGGCCGAACGGGTGACCGTAATCATCGAGGGGTCCCGGTGGTGGAGCTTCTCGGCGTGGGCCGGGGCCCAGACCAACGACGGTGATCCCCACAGCAGTCACGGGCCAGGACCAGGGGAGTGCTTGCTCCATTCGGCGCGCATCCTGGCGGACGTCGAGCTTGAGCTCGTGGGGGAGTCGCACGTCTTGAACCGGCGGGCGCTGGTGGTGGCGGCGCGACCCGTCTCTGGTGACACCGCGAAGCTGGAGGGTCTCGGTTGGGGGGCCGACGAGTATGAGCTGCTCGTTGATGCCGAACGGGGAGTGCTGCTGCGCAGCGAGGCGCGTGTGGGCGGCTACCCGTGGCGCGTGCTCGAGATGGAGGAGGTCGCCTTCGACGAGGATTTCCCCCCCGGGACCTTCACTCTCGATCCTCCCCCCGGGGAGTCCTTCGAAGTGCGGGAGACGCCGCGCTACGTGACGCTCGACGAGTTGCAGGAAGCGGTGGCCTTCACCGTGCTCGTCCCGAAGCACGCTCCAAGCACCGATGTGGATGCCATGATCTTTCCGGCATGGCAACGCCACAAGGTCCCTTTGCCGGTGACAATTGGTTACACAATGGAAGAGGCCGCCGGCCCGGCGAACCTGTGGATCCGGGAGTCCGCTTCTCCCATGCCCGAGGATCCTCGAGTGATGTGGCGGGGGGAGGGCGAAGCGATGATCGGCGAGTCTTCCTTCGACGACCGCTCCAGGGTGCAACTCCAACTCCAGGGATCCATATTCAGCTCGAGGCGACGGCCATGACTTCGGCCGAGTTGCTCCCGATCGCTCATTCCCTCGTCCCGCTGCCCTCACGCCCCCCGCCGGT
>Ga0183260_10000943_pt1 | contig 24655 bp, 18 predicted proteins | sample AntDrymUQ4972206_2_FD_129768 | JGI IMG/M metagenome (GOLD analysis project Ga0183260, IMG submission 129768) | Polar desert sand microbial communities from Dry Valleys, Antarctica - metaG UQ497 (22.06) (version 2) (version 2) | ecosystem: Environmental > Terrestrial > Soil > Desert | place... | reverse complement strand
CAGACGATATAACGAAACCCCGGCGGCTGGCGTGCTGGCGGCCATTCCGAGCGTCCAGCGGTACGCCAATTCATAGTGAGAGCGACACCCGGGCGTGCAGCGCGTCGCATCCTCGACCACGCGGCCATGCTCGACCCACCAGACCCGCACATCGGAATCGTCGCCCTCGATTCGGATCAGCGCATCGCCGTCGACGAAGATCGTGGTCGTGGGCGCCTGCCACACGCCGCCAGGGTGACTCAGCCCCGGAAGTGAGTAGACTCCGGGACTATGGCGCACGCTGACGACCATTTCTTTGGTGATACGAACACGTGTACTCATGTGTGCCCTCCTGGGCGAGTGGTCGGTGCTACCAACATCCGGCCGGGTGAATACGGTCAGGGGTTCCATTCCTGATATGCTAATGATATTCTAGAGATTAGTGCTTGTCAACAGCAATGCATAGAGTTATCATTAGAGAGAAAGGGGGTGGTTCATGGAAACCATCGGCTCACGGTTGCGGTCGGCGAGACAACGCCGGTTTCTTACTCAGGGCGAACTCTCGAAGGCTTCGAGTGTCCAGGTGGTGACGATCTCGCGGATCGAGAATAATCGTCAGGAATCACAGCCACGGCTCACGACCATTCGGAAGATTGCCGCCGCGCTCGATGTCGACGCGGAATGGCTCATGTTTGGGGATCAGGATTTAAAAGCGGTCGCCTGACTCAGCAGGCGACCGCTCGGAACCCCTGACCTGTGGTAGCAGGCAGAAGGGCAGATTCATTCTCTCACGACTGTTGCAGTGTTGCGGTGTTGCAAGGGGGGATACCAAACGCACCCTTCCCCCCGCAAGGGGAACCGATGCCGACCAAAGCCCGCCGCCGGGGTCATAGCGAAGGATCGATCTACCAACGCGAGAGTGATGGCCGCTGGGTTGCGACGGTTGACGCTGGCTACGTAGATGGCAAGCGGCGCCGCTTCACCGCCTATGGCGAGACGCGCCGGGAGGCCACCGGGCGCCTTCCAGAACTGAAGCGACGGGCGAAGCTGGCCCAGCAGGAAACGGCCACGGTGAAGACCGTCGCCGACTTCCTCACGTACTGGATGAATACCAGCGTCAAGAGGAACCGGGCGCCCAAGACGGTCGAGAGCTATCAGGGTGTGGTCGACAACCACATCATCCCCGTGATTGGCGGGAAACGACTGGCTACGATCGAACGTGCCGACATCCAGCGCATGCTCGACGTCGTGGCAGCAAAGGAAAAGATCGGCCCGCGCTCTGTCGAGAACGTGCGGGATGTAACGCTCAATGCTTTCAATGATGCGCTCGAATGGAGCATGATCGATGACAACCCCGCGAAGTACACCACGATCGCGAGAGTTCCGGATTCGGAGCGTGGGGCGATCACGGTCGAGGAAGCGAGGCGGCTGTTCGATCAGGTGAAGGATGATCGCTTCGAGGCCCTCTATATCCTTGCCGCCACCTACGGCTTGCGCCGTGGGGAGCTGCTCGGCTTGCGCTGGGATGATGTCGATACCGAAGCGAATATCATCCGGATTCGCCAGCAGGTCATTGTTGTCAACAATGCGCCACTGGTGACGCCCCTGAAGACGAAGGGATCGAAGCGCGATCTTCCCTTGCTCGGAGACGTTGCCGCCGCCCTCGATCGTCGCCGCGAACGGCAGGATGACGAACGCCTGCTTGCGGCCGATCGCTGGCGGGAGCATGGCCTGATCTTCAGCTCGGCCGTGGGCACCCCGTACCAGCCCGCAAACTTCCACAAGCGGTGGCATGCCCACCTGAAGCGGGCCGGGCTGGACGCCGTGCCCTTCCATAGCCTCCGGCATACCGCCGCGTCGTTTCTGGTTGCCCTGAATGTGCATCCCCGGATCGCGATGGAAATGCTAGGACATACCAACATCCAGACCACGATGCAGGTTTACAGCCATGCCCAAAGCGACGATATGCGCAAGGCAATGGAATCGGTCGAGCATGTGCTGAGACAGGCCCCCGTGACTGATTCCTGAGACTTTGGCTACATTTTCTGGCTACACAGCGCATAGGTCGCAGGTCGAGGAGCACTCGAAACAGGCGAAACCTCTTGATATACCGGGCTTTTTCGATTGGCTGGGGTGCAGGGATTCGAACCCCAACTACCTGTTCCAGAGACAGGCGTCCTACCGTTAGACGACACCCCATCGTGCGCGGCCAAGTCTAGCACGGGCGCTCAAGCGGATTCAACGGATTGCCGCACAAAACGGTCGTCCAGACTCGACCCGATCGTTCTGGATTCACTGCCCTTCCATAGAAACAACGAGGTGACCCGGCAACTCGAACAAGACCTCGTCCAGCGATCCTTGGAGCGCCGCGAAGCCAGCCGCCAGCGTATTGCGAGCGAGCACCAGGGCCGTAACTGGACCGGTTCCGCCGGGAACAGGAGTGATCGCGCCGGCGACCCCGAGCAGCCCGTCGAAATCGGCGTCACCGACGATCTTGCCCTGTTCATTCACGTTCACGCCGAAATCGAGCACGGTCGCTCCCGGCCGCACCATCCCGGCGGTGACAAGACCTGGTGAACCAGCGGCGATGCAGACAACATCCGCACGTCGCACTTCGCCGGCGAGGTCTCGTGTCCGGCGGTGGCACAGAGTCACTGTCGCATGTCGTTGTGTCAGCAGCGTCGCCATCGGCCTCCCGACGACGTTGCTCCGGCCGATCACCGTCACCCTCGCGCCCTCAAGTTCAATGTTGAAAAAATCAAGGAGCAGCAGTCCGCCGGCCGGAGTGCTTGGCCGGAGCGAAGGCAGCCCGAGATGAAGGCGGCCGGCGTTGGTTGGCGTAGTGCCGTCAACGTCCTTGACCGGCGACAGGTGTTCGAGGATGAGATGTGGATCGAGGTCGCCCGGCAACGGCATGAGGGCGAGAATTCCGGTGACTTCCGGATTGCCATTGAGCCGTTCCACGGTGGCGACAAGGTCTTCGTTCGATGTTGTTGCAGGCAACTCCACTTGCCGATGTTCGATTTCGACTCTCCGAAACGTGCGGTCGATCGACGCCCGGTACGCGAGTGCTGGCGCACTGGCGCCCACGAGCAAAGTGGCCAGAACCGGGGTGGCGCCGCCGAGATCCGCAAGGTGAACCTTGGCGGCGGCGATCTCGTCTCGCAACCTCTTGGCCAAAGACGCGCCTTTGAGTACCTGGGTTTCGATGTTTGCGGTTTTGGTCACCAATGTTGCTTTCGTTCGACGGGAGCAAGTCGTGTAGCAGGACCACGTTCCAGGCCCGCAGGGACCCAACGCGACCGCAGTATACCGTCCCGGTCGCGTCGGACCTCCATGGAACACGTTCAATCACTACCGTACCGCCAGTGCATCGACAGTATTCGGCATGGATACAATCGGTAACGCCAGTCGATGGGACTACTGTCATTACCCGCCATCGAAATGGCGCCTTGTGTGGATTGTTCGTACAATCTATTGACAAGGTGGCAATCGCGGTATACCATGGTGACATCAAGTCGCGGAGACGTGACTAACCGGCAAGCAAATGGCGCCGCGGGTTGCGCAAGGGTTGTGCAGTGACCGGCCCAGTCGTTACGGAGGCGGGAATGTTCGATCGAGCGGTTTTTGGATTCGGAGTAACATTGAAGCGGTTCCGGGAAACCCGGCGTGTTTCCCAAAGCAAGCTCGCGGAGCGCGCCGGGTTCGATCACTCGTATGTGAGCCGGCTCGAGAGTGGAGCACGGACTCCGACCCGAGATGCGGTTGAGCAGTTGGCGAAAGCGATGGAACTCGAGCAGGTCAACCGCGACGAATTGCTGGCTGCCGCTGGGTTCCTGCCTGGTGAGGTGTCCAGCCTGTTGTCGGGCGAGCCAGAAATCACCGAGGTGCTTGGGTTGCTTCAGAACAACAAGGTCCCGGAAGCCTATCGCGACTCAATGCGCCAGGTGCTGCGATTGCTTGCCGAGCAGGCCAAGCATGTGCTGAAGGATGGGGACCCGGCGCCGGAAGTCGTCGTCGCCGCATAGCGACCAACCGGGCACGACGCTTCGAAGCCTCATCCCGCCGAGGTTACATCCGAATGCTGTCGGTCGCCCCGAATGCACACTTGAACATCGTGAGCCCACCGCCTGTCCGAGGTCGTGGGCTCACTGTTTGCCGATGAGATGCCTGGTTGCAATGGGTAGCAGTACGTACAGTTTGTGGCCCGTGTTTCCCGACTGGTTATTCGCGTTCCCAGCCAGACAATCGAGCAGGATACAGTTTCCCCTGACTACATTTCCGGGAGCAGATCGCCGTGAATGAATTCGCCCACCTCCACCTCCATACTGAGTTCTCACTGCTCGATGGAATGGGCAGAATCGATCAGTACGTGACGCGGGTTCAGGAACTGGGCATGAAGCACATGGCTGTCACCGATCACGGCGTGATGTACGCAGCGCTGGATTGGTATCAGGCCGGAACGGCGGCCGGGCTCCACCCCATCATTGGAATGGAGGCGTACCTCGCCGAGCGACCAATCGCCAAACGCGAGCGCAAGTCCTACCATCTGCTACTCCTCGCTGAAAATGACAAGGGATATCGGAACCTGCTCAAGCTGGCCAGCATTGCGAGCCTCGATGGTTTCTATTACCGACCGCGAATCGATATGGAACTCTTGCAGACCTACAGTGAAGGAATCATTGCCACCTCGGCCTGCCTTGGTGGTCCAGTGGCCAACAATTTCCTGCATCACAAACCGGATCGCGCCAGGCAATATGCCGGTGAACTGTCCGAAATCTTTGGTAAGGATCGCTTTTATATTGAGCTTCAGGATCATGGGCTGAAAGAGCAGATTCAGGTCAACAGGGACCTCATTCCGTTGGCGAAAGAGTTCAATCTGCCGTTGGTCGCCACAAATGACGTGCATTACTGTTCCGAGCACGATGCGTCGGCGCAGGATGTGCTTGTCTGCGTCCAAACAAACACAACGATCCAGGATCCCAAGCGCCTGAGAACCGATTCCGACCAGTTTTTCTTGAAGGGTCCGGATGAAATGGCCCGGCTGTTCGTCGATACACCGGAAGCGATCTCGAACACGATTCGCATTGCCGAGATGTGCAACGTGGACCTCGGTTTCAAGGGGTATCAGATTCCAGAGTTCGATGTGCCAGACGGATTCTCACCCGACGAGTATCTTCGGCGCCTCTGTGAACAGGGCGCAGTCGAACGCTACGGCACGCTCAATGGCGCCGTCGGCGAACGATTGGACTATGAACTCGGCGTGATCCAGGCCATGGGCTTCACGAATTACTTCCTGGTGACGTGGGATTTCGTGAACTTCGCGAAGTCGAACGGCATCCTGGTCGGCCCTGGACGCGGTTCGTCAGCCGGCAGCATCGTCATCTATTGCCTCAACATTACAGGTCTCGACCCTCTCAAGTACGACCTAATCTTCGAGCGATTCCTGAATCCTTCGCGCATTTCGATGCCGGATATTGACATCGACTTTGCCGATGACCGTCGCTCGGAGGTCATCGACTACGTCGTCGGAAAGTATGGCGCCGATCGGGTAGCCCAGATTGTGACTTTTGGGACGCTCAAGGCCAAGGCGGCGGTCCGCGATGTGGGGCGCGCCATGGGATTGAGTTTTGCAGACACCGATCGGGTGGCGCGGCTGATCCCGATCGAGCCAGACATGACCATTGAAAAGGCGTTGAACTCGGTTCCCGAATTGACAAGACTGGTCGATAAGGAGAGCCAGCTCAATGACCTGGTCGAAACCGCGAAGAAGGTGGAGGGCCTGGCTCGACACTCATCGACCCATGCGGCCGGTGTCGTGATCTCCCGTGACCCACTGGTCGAGCACGTTCCCTTGCAGCGAGCCGGCGGCAAGAGTGAAGGTGAAATCACGACGCAGTATCCGATGAAGCAGCTTGAGGGAATCGGGCTGCTGAAGATGGACTTCCTGGGACTCAAGACGTTGACGGTGATCGGCAAGGCGATTGACCTGATCAGGGTCGCCGGAAACGACATAACCGTTGACGACATCCCGCTCGACGATCCCCTGGCGATGTCCTGCCTGTGTCGCGGCGAAACCGCCGGTGTCTTCCAGCTTGAAGGTGGGATGACGACGCGAATGACCACCGACATCGCGCCGGCCGCATTTGAGGACATCGTTGCCTTGAGCGCCTTGATTCGACCTGGTCCAATGAAGATGGCGCCTGATTTCATTGCGCGCCGACATGGGCGGGCGACGACGGAATACATGCACCCGCTCATGGAACCGATTCTGCGGGAAACGCACGGTGTCCCGCTCTACCAGGAGCAGGTGATGCAGATCGCCAACGTCCTGGCGGGATTCTCGATGGCGGAGTCCGATGGGTTGCGGAGTGCGATGGGCAAGAAGTCCAAAGTGGAAATGGCGAAGTACCGCACACGTTTCGTTGACGGTTGCGTGGCCAACGACACCGAGAAAAAGTTGGCGCGCGATATCTTCGATATGATTGAGAAGTTCGCTGGATATGGATTCCCCAAGGCGCACAGCGCCGCCTATGGCGTGATCACCGCCCAAACGGCCTACCTCAAGGCAAACTACCCGGTGCAGTTCATGGCGGCGCTGATGTCCACTGAAATGGGCGCGACGGACAAGACGGTCTTCAACGTTGTCGAGTGCCGCCGGGCCGGAATACCGTTGTTGGCGCCCGACGTCAACCGCAGCCACCTGGACTTCTCGGTTGAAGAAATCGACGGTGGGAGCGCGATTCGATTCGGCCTCGGCGCGGTCAAGAACGTCGGGCATGGCGCGGTGGAAAGCATCCTTCAGTCTCGGGCAAACATTCCCGGCAACGAGTTCGCCTCGCTTGAGGCATTTTGCGATGCGGTTGATTGGACAGCGGTCGGCAAGAGAGCTGCGGAAAGCCTGGCCAAGGCCGGCGCGCTCGACGTTTTTAGTGAACGGGCCGCGGCGCTGGACTCACTTGAGTCACTCATCGGGGCCGCCCAGAATCGCCAGAGAGCTGCCGCCCGGGGACAGATGGATCTGTTTGGCGGCGGGACCGATGCCGCGCCGGCGAGATCGTCAGTCACGTTGACAACGTCGCCTGCCGCGGAGCGTAAGCAACTCCTGGCCTGGGAAAAGGAGTTGTTGGGTCTCTACCTGAGTTCTCATCCACTCATGGATTGGACTGCGCTTGGCCCGCCGGACGGCTACGCCCAGCTGGCGGAGGTCGCCGCGAAGACCCCTGGATCGCGCATACGTTTTGTCGGAATGGTGGCAGGCGTGCGGAGGATCACGACCAGGAACGACCGCACGATGGCTGTGATCGAGGTTGAAGACCTCACTGGGAGCATCGAGGTCGTGGTTTTCCCTGACTCCTATGAGCAACATGCCAGCGTCATCAGTGAAGACGCGATTCTCGACTTCCAGGCGAAGGTTGACGAGCGTGGTGAAAAGCGACAACTCATTCTCGAGCACGCAAGCGCCGAGTTACCGAATCCGCGATCGAGTCAGAGTCCGCTGCCGGTGGTTGTCGTCGTGCTCCCATCGAGTTCCGAATTGTGGCGGGACATCAACACGATGCAGACAATCGACGATCTGCTGAAACTCCACCATGGACAACATCCCGTGGAGTTTCACATTGCAATGGGCGCGGACGTGATGCAACTGCGGAGCCGGTCTCGCCGGGTTGAATGGAGCGAAGCACTGGAAATGGACCTTGTTGAATTGCTCGGCGGCAGCGCGGCTTTCCTGCAGTCCGCGGAACCCGACGGGCCCGGGCCACAATTTGAGGCGGACGAGGCGATATTCCAGGAGGTGGCCTGAAGCCTCACCCGTACGTGCTGGCCTTTGACTCCTCAGAGGGTGGCTTCTCTTCGGGCAGTTAGCGATGCGTAACCTGGCGGTTGATCGCGCGAATCGATGGACCAGGATCCGGGCCAGTGAGCATGAGCACCAGATCATCGGGCCTGGCCGTCTTGAGCGCCCGGTTAAGCGCCCTGCGCTCCGTAGGAAGGTGAATCACCACTGGCGGGAGGTCGTTTGCGGCGATGCCTTTGCGCAGGCGTTCGAGCAACTGCGGACTCTTGTTCGAGTGCAGAATGATTGCCCCGCGATGTCGTCCCAGTAAACGGCCAATTTCACGGATGTCACTCTCGGGGAGACGCTCAAGATCGCCGAGGACGGTGATCTGGCGGCGTCTGTTCCGGGGATTCGCGGCGCGCAGAACATGTCGCAAATGCCACGACGGAGCGGCCCCGTCAACGATTGCACGAAAGTCCCCGTTCGGAAAGTCATTGAACGAACCGGGCAAAATCTCGGCGGTAGCCTCGAACTGGCAAATGGCCTTGGCGATCGAATATCGGTCCACGCCAATGCTCGATGCGATCGCAATCGCCGTGAGCGCATTCGCGATTTGAAACTGGGCGGCTCCATCGTGCCCTGACCGGATCGATTGGACGCTGCAGAGCGCCGTATTGGCATCGAGATCGCCCAATCGTATGTCGCTCCCATCGATCCAGACACCAGATCCGCCGTGCGCGAGGTGACGCCGGAGACCCGGAGACTCGCGGGATAGCGATGTCATTGCCAGCATCGACTCAGCCAAATGCGTGGATTCCACCAAACCCGGATCGTCGCCATTGATCGCGAGCACGCCGTGACTGTTGACCGCCCCCGCGACGCGGAATGCACCGCGTCGAACTGCCCTGGCCTGCTCATTGTCGAACGGAGCGTCGTGGCCGCCGATCAGATTGGTGACCGCGAACAACGGGTAGGAGGCAGGCGGCAGGCCCACCGCATTGATGGTCGACCAATGGAGTTCCTGAATTGCAACGTCGATCGATGACTCGGACAAGCGCGAGAGTGCTTTCGACCAACCGCTGATTTCCACCCGCTCTCGCTTGCCCCGAATCTCAATTCCCAGGTTGGTCCATGTCGCGGTTCGTAGGCGCATCTGGCGCAGGATTGCGTCGAGCATGCGGACGACGGTGCTCTTGCCTCGTCCCCCGGCCACTCCGATCACCGGAAGGAGACCCCGCTCAACGCAGTCGCGTTGCCAGGACCTGAAGTTTGCGGCGGATTGGAGAGCGGAGGGGATCGTCGACGACCGCAGAGTCATAGTCATGTCGCTGGCGCCCTCACTTCACTATCATCCAGCCCCAAGGCTCTCAGCAGTCGTGGACGAGCCTTGCGCAGCGCCTGTCCCCGGTGGCTGACGAGGTTCTTGTCCGACGCGTCGAGCTCGGCCATGGTTCGGCCATCGGCAAACTCGAAGATCGAGTCGTAACCGAAACCATTGATTCCTCGTTCCGAGCGCGCGATCGCGCCGTCACACGTGCCCCGGCTCAGGGTCAGCGTGCCCGAGGCGTCGATCAGAGCGAGGACAGCCACGAAGCGCGCGGTTCGCGAACCGTCGGGTACATCGGCAAGGTTGCCCAAGAGCAGCCCTCGATTGTCGCGATCGTTGTGGCGATCGCCAGCATATCGAGCCGAGTGCACCCCGGGCAGTCCACCCAGGGCGACTACCTCGAGACCCGAGTCGTCGCCAAGCGTCACCAAACCGGTCTGTTCGAACACGAACCGTGCCTTCAGCGCAGCGTTGTCCTCGAATGTGGCGCCAGTTTCCAGCGGAGATTCGAGACCGAGGTCGCTCAACGAGGCAATAGTCACTCGATCTCCGAGCAGCGAGTGGAACTCGGTCAGCTTGCCCCTGTTGTTCGAGGCTAGCGCCAGAGTTGGTCGTACCTCATCAGCCGCGAACCCAGGTGGAAGATAGGACATCACACGCGCACCATCCCGCTAAACACTCGGTCCGCATTCAATGTGGTTTGGCGGGCCACGGTCGCGATATCCACGCCGAGCAAGCCGGCCAGAAACGACGCGATGTGAGGGATGCTTTCTGGCGTGTTTCGCTGATGGTTGAAACCATTGGGCGCGAGGTAGGGAGAGTCCGTCTCCAGGACTATCTGTTCGAGCGGTATCCGTTTGACTTCTCGGCGGAGTACACTCGATTTCGTTCGCGTCGCCAGTCCACCGACACCGACATACGAACTGGTGGCAATGATCCAGGTGGTGAGCGCTTCCGATCCATCGTAGCTGTGAAACAACAAGGTTGGCAGGTTTAGTCGGTTTCGGAGCGTGTCGATCATGAGCGGTTCGGCGGATCGCATGTGGATCACGGCGGGAATCCTGGCGGATATCGCGAGATCGAGCTGCGCGTGAAATGCCGCCAATTGCTCGTCGACATTCGTTTCGCCTCGAAAGAAGTCGAGCCCAATCTCGCCGATCGCTACCGAGTGATGCTGTTCGACCGCCCTGGTCAGACTTCGGGCCACTGAGTCGTTCCAGCCGCCAGCGTCCGCCGGATGAACGCCCAGCATGCTGAACATGCCCGGAAATCGCCTGGCGAGGTCGATCGATGTGGTCCATCGCTCAGGGTTGAAGCCGACATTGATCCAGCGCGTGACGCCGGCATCACGGGCCCGCTCCAGCACCTCATCGATGTCGGCCGCAAAACTCCTGTCGTCGAGATGGCAATGCGTGTCGACAAAGTCAACCGTGTCTTCGGGAACCCGCCTCGTTTCTGATCCGTGATTCATGAGTTCTCTATTTGACCGTCACGCTCTTGGCAAGGTTACGCGGATAGTCAGGATCGAGGTTGCGCAGGAGCGCCACGTTGAATGCAATGTGCTGAGCCACGAACACCTGGAGCAAGGCGTTGGCTGGTCCAAGGTCGGGCAAGACAAGCTTCGTTTGCGCTCCAACTCCGATGTCCAGACCGATTCCGATAGTGTACCCTCCTCGGCTCTTGAGTTCTTGAGCGGATGACCTGGTGTCCGTTTGGAATCGGCGATCGGTCGCAAATACGACACATGGCGTGCCGGGTTCGACGAGGGCGATCGCCCCGTGCTTGAGTTCACCGGCCGCGAATGCTTCAGCATGGACGTAACTCGCCTCCTTGATCTTCAAGGCGGCTTCCTGGGCTACTCCGTACCCCTCACCCTTGCCGATGATGTAAACGTGCTCGGACTGGGCGATGACCTTGCTCACGTTCGAGACGAACTCGGCGAACGCCGGCGAGCCTGAGAGGTCGTCCATTGCCTGGGCCAGCTCGGGAAGCATTCCGGAGGCGCCGACTTCGGTTGGACGGAGGCGCGTGGCGGCCGACAGCAACCTGGCGAGCATCGCGATCATCGACTTGGTCGCGAGCACGCTTCGTTCGCGGCCTGCCATGATTGGGAATACGTCGTCGGCCAGGCGGGCGGCACTCGAGTGCATGACGTTGACGAGGGTGACGACAGGACAGCCGTACGTTTTCGCCGACCTCATGGCTTCGAGAATGTCGGCCGTCTCCCCGCTTTGCGTGATCGCGATGACCAGAGTCTGGTCATCGAGAAATGGCGAGACTTCGTCGAATTCGGATGCCGCAACAGCGATCGTCCGCTTGCCCGAGATCGTCGTGAGCCAGGAGGCGCCGATCCGCGCGGCGTAATAGGCCGATCCACAACCGGTGAGGATCACGTGGTTCGCCGCTTCGATGCGTTCCGATAGTCGAACAACCGTCGCCTCATCCATTGTCTGTGCGCGTAGCATCGACGGCTGCTCGGCCATTTCCTTGGCCATGAAGTGACTGTGATCCCCAAGTTCGTCCGGCGAAACATCGGGCACTGGATGGCTGTTCGGAAGTGGAAGTTCGCGACCGTCGTAGCTGAAGGCCGTCACCCCTCTGGCATCGAGCCGCACGACCGCGTTATTCGGGGCGATCACCATCGTCTCAGCCTTGCCGACAAGCGCAAACGGATCCGACGCAATGAACGCCCCCTGCTCACCGGCGCCGATCACTAATGGCGACACATTCATGGCGGCGGCAATCACCTCTTCTCGCTGATCGATCGCGATCACCGCATTTTGGCCATGGAGCATCGGGAAGACAGCACTGAGCGCCTCCACAATCGTCTCGCCCTCGGCGACGCGCTCGCCCAGTAAATGGGCAACAGTCTCGGAGTCGGTCTCTGAGGCAAAGATGGGACTGCCCGAGAGGCTCGCCCGGAGTTCGGCGTCGTTTTCGATGATGCCGTTGTGGACAATTCCGATTCTGCCGGTGCTGTCGAGGTGCGGATGGGCGTTGGCGTCGGTCACGCCACCGTGGGTCGCCCAGCGAGTGTGACCGACGGCGATGCGGGACATCGCCTCGAAGGTGAAGGTGGTGGGAACCCTGCCGATCCGCTTGACGGTCTTGAGGCGATCGGACTCTTGCCAGACGATGCCCCAGGAGTCGTAGCCTCGATACTCGAGACTTTTGAGGGCGGTCCCCACTATCTGGGGGACGCTCTGCTCAATGCCGACGTATCCAAAAATTCCGCACATACCGATTCCCCTCATCACGAAGGCGCCGTCGGCAGCTGCTTTGGCGCTCGATTCGGGGAGCACGCAATGTCCCCTGAACGCGACGCCTGCCTGCCGCGAACGAATCTGCGAACGATTCTGCTTTCGGGATGGATGAGAGGGAGCGGCAATGCCGCATCGGTGAAGTCCACCTGTGAGCCAGTTTGTCGATCCGTCACCGGTTCGGTTTGTCGGCACACTATCGATTGTGGATACCGGGGAACCACCCGCCGAGTCTTTCGATAGGTTCCCACCTCGTCAACTCGATCTCCGGGTCGAGTCCAGTCGCTAGGAACGAACAGGTCAGCCTCTCATATCCTGAAACTATTGTACGGACATTTGGGCATTGTGACAATGAGACCACCGTATACTTGTCAGGCGCACTTCCCCGGACATGGTCACGAATCGGCCAGTCATTCACCACACAGGAGCGATCTGGTGATCGATCGATACACCCGTCCGGAAATGGGCGGAATCTGGAGTGACGAGGCGAAAGTCCAGCAGTGGCTTGCCGTCGAACTTGCCGTGTGCGAGGCGTGGGCGCGCCGGGGCCGGATTCCACCCGAGGCGATGATGGCCATTCGCGGCGCGACGTGCGACCTGGACCGTATGTGGGCGATTGAGCAAGAGACCGACCACGATGTCATCGCCTTTCTCCGGGCCGTGGGTGAAACCGTCGGCGACGCATCACGGTTTATTCATCTGGGCTTGACCTCCTCCGATGTCGTCGACACCGGGCTCGGCATCCAGGCGCGGAACGCCGGGTACCTGCTTGGCGCGGATCTTGATCGCATGATCAAGGTTGTTGGCATCCGCGCCATCGAGCACAAGCGCACACTGACAATTGGTCGTTCCCATGGCATGCACGCCGAACCAACCACCTTCGGCTTGAAGCTGGCTGTCTGGTACGACGAGCTACGCCGCCATCGAGTGCGGCTCGACCTCGCGATCAGCGATATCGCCGTTGGACAAATATCCGGCGCGGTCGGCACCCATGCCCACGTTCCGCCTGATCTTGAGGAGGATGTCTGCACCGATCTCGGTCTCGGGGTCGAACTCGCTTCGAATCAGGTGGTTCAGCGCGATCGTCACGCGTTTTTTCTTTCGGCGTTGGCCGGGATCGCCGGAACGCTTGAGAAGGTGACGGTAGAGATTCGGCATCTGCAACGCAGCGAAGTAGGGGAGGCCGAGGAGTTCTTCGGCGAAGGGAATCAGGGGTCGTCGGCGATGCCGCACAAGCGGAATCCGCACCAATCGGAACGCATCGCCGGGTTGGCCCGGCTCGTTCGCGGCTACGCCCAGGTCGGCTTCGAAAATGTCCCGCTTTGGCATGAGCGAGATATCAGCCATAGTTCGGCTGAACGCGTCATCTTCCCGGATGCATGCATCGTGCTCGATTACATGCTGGCCGAAACGACAGGCTTGATTGACGAACTCGTCGTGTATCCCGAGCGGATGATCGCCAATCTTGAATCCAGCGGAGGTTTGATCTATTCGCAACGCATGCTGCTGGCGCTCGTCGATGCCGGTCTCGACCGGCAGGATGCCTATAACCTCATTCAGCGGCACGCTCGCGCCGCCTGGGATGAGGGCGCGACATTTCGAGACGTGATCGCCGCCGATCCGGTTGTCCAGGAACGCCTGGATGCAGATCAGCTTGGAGAGCTTTTCGATCCATGGCGCCAGTTGATCCACCTCGACGCAACGTACGACCGCCTGGGACTCAGAGAGCCGGCCCATGTCCCAGGCTGAACGTGACCACCTTGAACCGGTGATGACCGAGGCGCCCGATCTTCCATTTCCGCTCCTCCGTTCCGGCAAGGTCCGCGAAGTGTTCGATCTCGGTGATCGGTTGCTGATCGTCGCTACCGATCGTCTCTCGGCTTTCGACGTGATGCTGCCGACACCGATCCCTGGCAAGGGCAGGCTGCTAACGGCGATTTCGGACTTCTGGTTCGATTGCACCGATGATCTGGTGACGAATCATCGGACTGGCGATGCGATCGAGACGCTCGACCTCGACGAGGAATACATCGCGCCATTGAGAGGTCGGTCGAGCATTGTACGGAGGGCCGAGCGGATCGACATCGAATGCGTCGTGCGCGGACACCTTGCGGGTTCGGGCTGGACAGAGTATCTGGCGCGCCAGACACTTGGCGGTGAGCCCTTGCCCTCCGGCATGCGGCGAGGAGACGAACTGCCTGAGGCCCGGTTCACTCCCGCGGCAAAGAACGACATCGGTCATGACCAGAACCTAACGCGATCGAATCTGAACGATCTGGTCGGAGTCGAGATTGCCTCCGGCCTCGAACGAGCGAGCATGGACCTGTTCACTTGCGCTCATCGGATGGCGGCAGTCGCCGGCTTTGTACTGGCCGACACCAAGTTCGAGTTTGGGCACGTCGACGGGATGTTGACCTTGATCGACGAGGCATTGACGCCGGATAGCTCACGTTACTGGGATATCGAAACCTGGGCGCCCGGAACGGAACCCCCAGGCTTCGACAAACAGGTCGTGCGCGATTGGCTTGAATCCAGTGGTTGGAACAAGGAGGCGCCTGGTCCAGAACTCCCGGCACACATAGTCGACACGACCCGCCAGAGGTACACCGAGGTGCTTGACCGGTTAGTCTCTAGTCAGGAAACCGGAGAGAATCGATGAGCGATTCTGGAACTCACGGGCATCGATGGATCATCGAAGCAGAAATTATGCCCAAGCGAGGCGTCAACGATCCTCATGGCGAAGCCGTGATGTCTGGACTGAAATCCCTCGCGTTTGCAAACACGCAGCGTGTGCGCGTAGGCAAGTTGATCCGGATCGAGGTCGCGGCGCAGTCGGAAGCGGACGCGGTCGACCAGGGAAACCGGATGTGCGAAACCTTGCTCGCGAACCCTGTGATCGAGGACTTCGTCGTCTCCGTCGCGCAGATAGGCTAGGAACACGCTGATCATGTCACGAATTCGCGCAGGTGTGATTTCGTTTCCCGGAAGCAACGGCGATCACGACGCGCTGTACGCTCTGGAACACGATCTTAACCTGGACGTGCGCCAGATCGACTATCGCGAAACGACCCTCGACGGGTTGGATACGGTCGTCTTGCCAGGAGGATTCGCCTATGGCGACGCGTTGCGCTGCGGCGCGATAGCCAGGTTCGCGCCAGTGATGGGTTCACTCCGTGCCTTTGCGGACGAGGGGAAACCTGTACTTGGCATCTGCAATGGATTTCAGGTCCTGTGTGAGGCGCATTTGCTGTCAGGGGCCCTGCTCCGGAACAGGACGATGAAGTTCCATTGCTCTTGGACGCATCTCCGATTCGAACAGGTGAACACGTCCTGGACCACGGGCCTGGCTCACGGCGACATCCTGCGGCTGCCGGTAGCGCACGGCGAGGGCTGCTTTTACATCGACCACCGCGGGCTTGCCGACCTCGAACGCGAGGGTCAGGTCGTGGCGCGGTATTGCACCCCCGAAGGCGATGTCAACGAGGTGGCAAATCCGAACGGATCGGTCGCCAGCATCGCGGCCATTTGCAACCAGCGGCGCAATGTTGTGGGTCTCATGCCACATCCTGAGCGTGCCACGAATGACCTCATTGGTGGTTCCGACGGGATGAGGCTGCTTGGCGGCATTCTAAATTCCACATTGGTTGCCCAAGAATCGCGCTGACATCTGGCCAACGGCGATGTTCTCAACGGTTGATATGTCGTCAGGAGTCATCGGACATTGAGAGACTCAGATTCCGTGGAATGACATGGCCTCGATTGGAGTGCAGAATGTCAACCAAATCGCAATGCACGTTCGCCTCTGAAAGGACTGCTCGTGACTCAGGAACTGTACGAAACTCTGCGAGAAGAGCTGGCCGAAACCAGTGACATCGGCGGAGTGCTCAGCCTGTTGAGCTGGGACCAACAAACGATCATGCCGGCCAAAGGCGCCGCAATTCGCGCGAGCCGGATGGCGACGCTCACCAAAGTCCTGGACGAAAAGTTTGCGTCCGACGAACTTGGTGAGCTGCTCGATCGACTCTCCGACCATGAGCAAGCTATGCCATTCGATTCCGATGAGGCCAGCATCATTCGAGTCACTCGACGCGACTACAGGAGGAACAAGCTCGTTCCTACACGCCTCAAGGTCGCGCTCATGGACGCGAGCAACGAAGGATACATGGCGTGGGTCCAGGCGCGGAAAGAGTCTGATTTTGCGAAACTCCAGCCGTTCCTGGAGAACACCGTGAGCCTTGTCAAGGAGGCGATCGCCCATGTGCGCGCCGGTGATGACACATTTGCGGATGACTATGACGTTCTGCTCGACGCCTATGAACCAGGGCTCAAATCGTCGGAGGTTGCCCGGGTCTTCGATGAGCTCAAGTCGGCGACGATCCCATTGGTCAAACACGTCCGGGAACATGCGGATCGCAGTGACGACTCCATCCTCCGTGGGGAATTTCCGATTGATGTCCAGGAGCGCACGGTGTTGAAAGTGGCCAGGCAACTCGGCTTCTCTGACGACGCGTGGCGACTCGACGTCACCGAGCATCCTTTCGCATCGGCGCCAGGGATCGACGATATCCGGATCACCACCCGTTACCATGAGGATTTTCTCAATCCGGCCTGGTTTGGGACGATGCACGAGTTCGGCCACGGGTTGTATGAGCATGGCGTGGGCAAAACGCTGGAGCGCACGCCCCTGGCGCGAGGCGCCTCGATGGCGTTCCATGAATCCCAGAGCAGAATGTGGGAAAACCTGATTGGACGAGGACGTCCGTTCTGGACGTGGGGATTGCCGGTGTTAAAAGAGGCCTATCCCGCCGCATTTACATCCGCCACAGAAGACGATGTCTATCGCGCGGTCAACAAACTTGGTCCGTCCCTGATCCGGGTGGAAGCCGATGAATTGACCTATAACCTTCACATCATCCTGCGCTTCGAGATCGAGCGCGACCTGTTCTCCGGCAAGATCGAAGTTGCCGACTTGCCTGAGGTCTGGAACCGAAACATAAAGCGGTACTTGGGACTCGATGTCCCGAACGATGCCGAAGGCGTCCTGCAGGATGTCCATTGGGGACTGGGTATGTTCGGGTATTTCTCGACTTACGCCGTCGGAAACGTCGTCTCGCTGCAACTCTGGGAGCGGATTCGCAGGGAGATCCCGAAGCTCGATGAGCAGACCGCACGTGGCGAGTTCAACGAGCTTCGGTCCTGGCTGGCCGAAAACATTCACCAACACGGCCGGAAATACATGCCGAACGAGTTGCTAAAGCGAGTTGTCGGGACCGAGCGGTTCGACGCCGGGCCGCTCATTGCCTACCTCACCGCCAAGGTGAACGATTTGTATGGCGCATGATTGATGAAGTGAGTTTGCTGACGCGTATGCGGCAGTCCTTGTGTCCCACCGCGCCAGGCGTCTCCGGCGGCGCTAAACCGAACGGTGTAGGGCTGCGGACCTAAACCGATTCGTGCATGGTTGCGGACCTTGTGTCCGCCCGCGAGGCAGCGGACCTTGTATCCCTCGGACCTAAACACCTCGAACCCGGCACGCCGTGCGTTGGATCGAGGGAATGACCGTTACGAGATACATCAATCGGTGGTAAACATGTCGTTGACATAACTTAGATCGCTCATCGGTGCAGGCCTCAGGTTGGGGGAGTCGCCAAACTACACATCGGTTGCGACGCGGATGACCTCGACACCGGCTTCCTGTTCCATCGGAATGACAATGGCCGTCATGTCTTCGCTGCCATGCTCGGTGTCGTGAGCGCGATCGAAAACCGCTCGGGCCTGGTTGCCCGTGGTCAACGGCACGCCAAGCTCCCTCGCGAGGTCGGCGATCAGCCCGAGATCCTTGCGGATCAGATCGACGGGCGTGGCCCCGGCGAAGTTGCGGTCGAGGATCAGCGGCACGCCACGGTCGAGCATTTTGCTGCCGCCGAAGCTGGTTGACAGAACTTCGAGCATTTTGGCGGGATCGGCGCCAGCCTTGACACCGAGGACGAGCGCTTCGGCGACTGCCGCCATGTTGATGCCGACAAGAAGCTGGTTCGCCAGTTTGACGACCGTGCCGGCGCCGCTTGGACCCACGAGGTGCAGCTTTTGCCCAATTGCCTCGAGGACAGGCGTTGCCCTGGAAAATCCGTCCTCGTCGCCGCCTACCATAATCGTGAGTGAGCCGGCTTCCGCGCCAGCGACACCGCCGCTTACCGGCGCATCGAGGAATGCGGCGCCTCTGTCTCGCATCTTTTGAGCCAGTTCGCGGCTGAGACCCGGGTCGACCGTGCTGGTGTCGACGAAGATCTGCCCCTTGGTCGCGGAATCGACCAGTCCATCGGGTTCAAGGTAGACACTGCGCACGGCGGCTGGGTCTGGCAGGCTGGTGATGATGACATCGGCGTCTTCTGCAACGCCGCGCGGATTCCGGCCATCGACCGCGCCTTCGCTGACCATCTTTTCGGTTGAGCCCGGCGAGCGATTGCAGACGACGACCGCAAATCCTGCCTTGAGGAGATTCCGGGTCATCGGTTGGCCCATCTTGCCAAGTCCAATGACGCCAGCTCGAAGTGTCGTGCCCGTCATTTCAGAAGCTTCCGCTGTACTCGGCATTGTAGACGCCCTCGATTCCCATATTGAATGCAATCGATGAATCCGGTCATTGCGCGTGATGAACCGTTCCAGGTCCAGGTCTGATCGTATCGCAGATCGCAATGCCTGTCCCGGAACCTGGGTCCCCTAGCGTGGCGGGTGGGCCACTCTACTTTGCGGACAAGTGTGCTTATACGCAAACGCCATTTCATGGTCCTCCCCGCGGCCTGCTATCTTCAATCAACTGGTTCAACCATTGGGCCCGGGACCATTGGCCGTTCAGATCGTCCGAGGATCGGCTGATTGACGAACGCTTGATTCGAAGCGAGTTGGGCGCCGCCGAGTGGATTGCCTCCAGCGAATTGTCCCGTTTCGACCTCAAGCCATCCCTCGCCACAGCGGATGCGGAGCCGGCGCCCGTCCCGTACGACGGTCCCGGCGGGAGCCAGCTCGTTCGATTCAGCGACCCGCGCGCAGTGGAGTTGGAACGGCGTGCCATCGCGCATCGTGGTCCACGCCCGTGGCCATGCCCACATCGCCCGGACATGACGCTCAATTTCGGAGGCGGTCAGCGACCAATCGATCCACCCGTCGGCCTTCACCAATGGGCGGGTCATTGACGATCCTCCTCGCTGTGGGACTGACTTGAGTCCGCCTGCTGTCACGTCGCCAAGGTTGGAGAGGAGCAGTTCGCCGGCAACACTCGCGAGGCGATCTGTCAGCGACTCCGTGGTGTCCTCAGGGTTTATGTCGATGGAGGAATGAGCGAGGACAGGTCCACTGTCGAGACCACGTTCCATCTGCATCAACGTCACGCCAGTCTCGAGATCGCCGCCCAGGATCGCCGCCGAAACAGGACTCGCCCCTCGATACTTCGGAAGCAAGGAGGCGTGAAGGTTCACGCAACCATGCACTGGGAGCTCGAGGATGGATTTGCTCAGGATCAGTCCGAAAGCGGCGACGACGATCAGGTCGGGTTGGGCGTTCACAATCGGCTGGCGCTGGGCGGCGGATCTGAGCGACGCTGTTTGGTAAACCGGGAGTCCGAGTCGTTCGGCGGCCCGCTTCACGGGAGGAGCCTGGACTTGTCGCCCACGACCCGCCGGTCGGTCTGGCTGCGTCACGACGAGCGCGACCTCGACACGAACGTCACTGGCAAGTGAATCAAGGGCGGGACAGGCAAAATCCGGTGTGCCCATGTAGACGACGCGACTGACCATAGACGATTCACTTTCAGGAGCGGGCGGACGATCCGTGAATGATCGTGCGGATTGGGTCACAATGACAGACGACAGACAGTGTTCACCTAGCCGGGATTTTGCGTGACGAGATTTTTGATAGACGCTTGGCGTCAGGTCGAGGACGACGATGGCTACGTCCAGGGGCCGATCTCATTCGACCAACCGGTGGGCTCCCTGCCCATCGTCGATGATGCGCGGTGGAGCGCCGATCTGACAAGCGACTCGATGGCGGCCCTGGCGGTGTGGCTGGTGCTGCTCATCGCCTTGCAGGTTGTGATGTGGCCGATTGTGAAGCGCGTGTTTTCGCGTTTTCCGGATCGCGGCTGGGCATTTGGGCGCCTGATTACGTTGATGACGGCCGGCTACGCCGTTTGGCTCCTTGCGAGCCTCGAGCTGATTGCCTTTCGGGCGGTTTGGTGCGGGTTGGCGATCGCCCTCGTTGGATTCCTCGTCCATGCCCGGGACCGGAAACGCTCGGCGGCGTCTCCCCTATCCGATGACGGCCCCTGGTATCGGAACCAATCCATCATCACCGCCGAGGTGGTGTTCTGGGCGGTGTTCAGCCTCTTTCTCCTCTTCCGCCTGATCAATCACGACTCGTATCATCCGTTCTGGGGCGGCGAGAAACCGATGGAGTTCGCCCACATCAACGCGATCCTGCGCACCGCTCACTTTCCACCGCATGACCCGTGGTATGCCGATGGCATCCTCAACTACTACTATTACGGCATGTATCTCGTCGCCTTCATGATCAAGGTGACGGGAATCCCGAGCGAAATCGCCTTCAACCTCGCCCAGCCAACGATGATCGCGATGCTCGCGACTGGCGCCTTCAGCGTCGCTTCGGCATTGACCTTTGCCTGGACCAAATCAGCTGCCCTGTCGCGAATCGGTGGCCTGATTGGCGTTGTGCTCGTCAGTTTTTCCGGCAATCTCGTGGTCGTCGCGAGGCTAATCTCTTCGCTTTCGGAAACTGCGCCGCCGTTCAGTGATTATGGCTATTGGTTCTGGACGCCGACGAGGGTGCTGCCTGGACAAATCACAATCCATGAGTTTCCCTACTTCACCGGTGTCTACGCCGACCTCCATGCCCATGTCGTGGCGTTGCCGATGACCGTACTGGTGATTGCGCTCTGTTTCGCGATCGCCCAGAACGGGCGCGGGATATTGATCGCGGCGTTCCGATCAGGCGCCTTTCCGCGGCAGTCGATTACGTTGGCCACGACTCTGGGCTTACTCGCGCTGACGCTAGCTTCGTTGTTCGTGACCAATGCCTGGGACGTTCCTACCTACGCCGCGGTCACTGCTGTGAGCATGGTGATCGCGACCAGGAGGATTCGTCCGGTGTTGGCGAGACTTGGCGTCACCGCCGCCCTGACGCTCGGGATCGGCGTCATCGCCTACGTTCTGGTGCTGCCATTTACTGAACATTATGTCGCATTGTATGGCGCTGTCGAAGGCAATCGCTCGGTCACTCCACTGGTGTCGATCGAGGCCCACTTCGGAGTATTTTTCCTGATCGCCCTGTTCGGACTCTCGTTCCTGATGTCGCGGCTCTGGACCGATCCACCGCCTTTCTTTCGGCCCTTGCTATTTGTTGCCTTCCTCACCGCGGTGCTGTTGGCGCGCTGGCATGCCGTCGACCGGCCGGAGCGATGGATAGAAATTGTCGACGGGATGACAGTTCTGGTGGCGAGTGGCTGGCTCTTCCTGGGTCTGATTCTGGCCTTGAATGGCCGGCTGGAGTTTGGGGTCGGCGTGTGGACCGCGCGCCTGATGGTGGTGGCGGCGTGGTTTGTCGTGATCGGTGGGCTGGCGGCAGGTAAGCCGGGATTCGCGCTCTTCTTCGGATTCGGATTCGCCGCAGCCATGATCTGGCTGATGTTGCGTCCGGCGCCGGAGCGGTTCGTGGCGATGCTGATTGCCGCCGCGATGTTGGTCGGCGCCGGAGTCGAGCTCGTCTACCTGGTCGACGGGCTTTCCGGCGTCGACGCCTACCGCATGAACACCGTCTTCAAGTTTTACAACGGGATCTGGATCATGCTTGCCCTTGGCGGCGCCGGCCTCGTTGCGTGGATGATCCACGGCCTTTCTGAAACCGGAGACTCCTTGCCAGGAACGGTGGGATCCGGCGTACGAGAAACAACCGCACCTGGTGCGCTCGAAGTCCCGGACCAGGCGTCGCGCGGGATGCTTCGGGCGTCCGGCGATCCGAGTCAGACCATCGAAGTCTCCATGGCGCAGAGAATGGAACCTGATTCACTCCCTGCCAGCGAACCCCTTCCCGAACATGAAGAATCCACAGATGGGGCAATGCGAAACGTGTCTCGATTAAGTCGATCGTGGGCGCTGACAGGGTTGGTCGTGGCCGGATTGGCGATCCTCGCGTCCCTCGCCTACCCGGTGTTCGCAACCAGTTCACGCCTCAATCAGCAGTTCTCCCAACCGGGTCGGTCATGGACGCTCAACGCCCTTGACTGGATGGATTACGGGATGATCCCCGAGCAAGGCGGCGCCGGCGTCGTGTTCGCCTACGACGAGGATCGCGATGTGATCGAGTGGTTCAACAATGAGGTGGGAGGAACCCCGGTGATCGCCGAAGCGAGCATCGATGGCTACCGCTGCGGCGGATCGCGGATCGCAATTCACACCGGATTGCCGGTAGTCGTTGGTTGGGTCTGGCACGACTCCCAGCAGCGCGGCGGGGTCGACTTGCTCAAGCGGCGCGACGATGTGCGCACGCTCTATTCCTCCACGGACCAGCAGGTGAAAGAGGCGTTGATTGACAAATATCGGATTGAGTATGTTGTGGTTGGCGATCTGGAGCGGCGCTATCCAGCCGACAATTGCCACTCCACGGACAACAGCGAGGGGATCGCGGCATTTGGTCCACTCGTCGGGACCGATCTCGAAGTGGCGTTCGTCTCCGGCGAGACGACAGTCTACCGGGTGATCCGGACCTGACCTCGCCGCCGGGCATTGTCGCGACTCCGGGCAGCGGGCTATACTCGGACCCGGCGGCACGAGTGAGTCTGCCAGCATCGGGGTGTGGCGCAGCCTGGTAGCGCGCGGCGTTTGGGACGCTGAGGTCGGAGGTTCGAGTCCTCTCACCCCGACCATGAAGTAGCAAAGCACACGTTAGAACACCCGGGAGCGAATCGCTCCCGGGTGTTTTTTCGGCAGTGACTACGTGTTCTCGCCAGGAATTAGCGAGAATAGAACTCAACCACGAGATGCTCGGCGCAAATGATCGGGATTTCTTCGCGCGGCGGAAGATACTCGAATCGTGCCGAGTAATTGGCGAGGTCGACGCTCATGTACGGCGCGACGGAACCACTTGGACTCGACTCGTTGAAGATCGGACTCGCCTTGCTCTTCTCGCGAACCGTAATTACGTCGCCCGGCTTGAGCCGCTGGGAAGGGATCGAGGCCTTTTTGCCGTTGAGCCGGAAGTGACCGTGCGTCACGTACTGGCGTGCGGCGTAAATCGTCGGGGCGAGACCGGCGCGCAACACTAGGGCATCCATCCGGACTTCGAGGAGCTGCACGAGGTTGTCGCCGGTCGAACCAGGCATCCTGGCGGCCATCTTGTAGGACTTGCTCAGCTGGCTTTCGCTGATGTTGTACTGGAATCGCAGCCGCTGTTTTTCGAGCAATTGGACGCCATAATCCGACGGACGCCGGCGACGGCGCTGACCGTGCTGACCGGGCGGATAGGGTCGATTCCGGATGTATTTCTGCGCTTTCGGGGTCAGGGCGACACCGAGCGCGCGAGATTTTTTGACCTTGGGTCCAGTAAAATTCACGTCGTGCTACTCCTGAGAAGAATCCTTGCCCGATTGAAAACGCTCCTTGCGATCCGTTGAAGCATGGTGGTTGCCTACACCACCGGCCCGGCACCGCATCTCCACCGGCGACGCTCGCTTGGGCGAGGTCATCCGGGATCAGGAACCACGGCGGGTCGTGTGACCGGCCGCGGCCGACAAGCGCGTAACGCCTTGTCGACTGGAACTGGGCGGCGCCCGATGGAAACCATCGTTCACGCTGCTCGAACACGAATGCACTGACCATTCATCGAATCGAGTGCGCGGCACACCCAATCTGGCCGGTAATCGGGACCCGGCCTGACGCGCCAAGTCTACGCGATCTGCCCCGCAAATCCCATGTTTCGGGACGGCAAGGTGGAGCGAGCGGGCCCCGACAAAGTGTGTACGGACGATCCGCACAAGTCCGCTAGCATCCGCCTATTCGTCGGGGTATACTGGGGATGTCATTGCGGGAGTAACTCAGTTGGTAGAGTGTCTGCCTTCCAAGCAGAATGTCGTCGGTTCGAGTCCGATCTCCCGCTCCAAGAAAAGCCCATGGAATCAAGGAAAACGGCCACCTTGGACAGGTGGCCGTTCTCGTTTGCCGGTTCAAGTTCACCGCAGGTTCACTGCGGGGCGATTCGGACGATCTGGAGTGCGCCGTAAATGCTACCCGCACGTCCAAAAAT
>Ga0183260_10000942_pt1 | contig 24673 bp, 20 predicted proteins | sample AntDrymUQ4972206_2_FD_129768 | JGI IMG/M metagenome (GOLD analysis project Ga0183260, IMG submission 129768) | Polar desert sand microbial communities from Dry Valleys, Antarctica - metaG UQ497 (22.06) (version 2) (version 2) | ecosystem: Environmental > Terrestrial > Soil > Desert | place... | reverse complement strand
GCGGGCTTCGATGAATTGACCCGGCCGCGAAGCGGCAATGAAATGCGTGTCCAGCTGAATCGTCACGCCATATTCGGTGCGGCGCTCTGAGCGCCACGCCGCATTTCTTCCCCAAGCTCTGCCATCGTTGCACTGTCGATTTGCTGCGACAGGCCGATCGATACGATGCTGCGCGTCATGTGCATGCTCGCGTCCAGCACCGGTACCGCGACGACCGTGACGCCGGGAATGTAATTTCCTCGGTCCACGCTGTAGCCCTTGCGTCGCACCGCAGCCACTTCCTTAAGCCAGGTCGAAAAGTTTGGCGTTCGATGCCAGCGCAGCTCGCGAAAGCGGCGTTCGATTTCCTTGGGTGGTTGGTCGGTGTACGCAGCGACGCAGCGTCCCGTTGCGCTGATCAGCGCCGGGAAGCGGCTGCCGATGTCGACGTGCAGCCGTAACGGCAGCTGTGCCTTCGAAATCGCAACGACAATCATATGATCGAGGCCACTGACCTCCACCCCGACCGACACCACACCATATCGCTGCGACAGCCCGTCGAGCACCGGCTGCACCGCGCTTTGAAATCCCCGATTACGAATCACGTCGCGTGCCAACGGCAGCATGCCTACACCGAGGCTGTAGCGCTTGGTGACCGGATCGACCTCGACCAGCCCCTCCTTGACCAGCACGCGCAGGATATGCAGACACGTGCTTGGAACGAGCCCGAGCGTTTGCGCGATCACCTTCACGCCGGCCGCGCCCTCGCCATTGCCGAGCAATCGCAGGATCGCAATTGCGCGGCTTACCGCCGGCACCTGCCGGATGGTTGGCATGGCGCTGCGCGCCCTGCTTTTTTGAACTGGCGCTGTGACCTCTGACCGCATTCCGGACTCCGGTTCGTTTTTGTGGTTGTCCTTATACAACCAACTATGCTCATTGACAATTAGCAGTATAGCGACCATAGTTCCCCTGCCGCTGCTTTCGCCTGCCGCACGACCTTTCATCTATGCTCAAGCTCACCGACTACACGACTTACGCAGATGCACAGCAGCACTTCTTTGCGGAAAAACTGTGGGAGTTGTTTGACGGCGATCGCGCGCACCTGAACATTGCGCACGAGTGCATCGATCGGCACGCCGGGGTAACCGAACGTGCCGCAATCGTCGTGGCGCACGCCGATGGGCGCGATGAGTCACTCAGCTATGCGGAGATTGCCAATGCGTCGTCGCAGTTCGCGCACTGCTTGATCGAGCGCGGCGTGCAGCCGGGCGATCGCGTCGCGGTGATGCTCGAACCGTCGAAAGCGTTCTACGTAGCCATCTTCGGAGCAATCAAGATGGGTGCTATCGCGGTTCCACTGTTTACGCTGTTTGGTCCGGACGGAGTGCGCCTGCGCGTCAAGGATTGCGCGCCGCGGCTGCTGATTACCAACATCGATAAGGCCACGCTTGAGGCTTCGATCGAAGGACCCGAGGTTCTGATCGCAGACGAAGACTTCATGGCGCAGCTCGCGAACTTCCCAAGCACATATCGGCCGGCGACGCGCTCGGATGATTACGCAATTTATCAATACACATCGGGCACGACGCGCGAGTTGCCCGAAGCGGTACGTCACACGCACCGATCAATCGTGACGTTGATGGTCGCGGCGCTTTACGGCACCGGGTTGCGGCCGGGCGATCGGTTTTTCTGTCCGTCGTCGCCCGCGTGGGGACACGGCTTATGGCACGGGACCTTGGCTCCGCTTGCGCTCGGTTTGACGATCGGCGCTTACGCAGGACGCTTTGACGCGGAACGACTGCTGAAGGCGTTGCACGATCATCGAACCACGAACCTTTCGGCGGCAGCGACGCACTACCGGATGATGCGAAATTCCGGGGCGGCCGCGAAATATCAATATGCGATCCGCAAACTATCGTTTACCGGCGAGCCTATCGACAGCGAGACCGCTGCTTTTGCGGAAACGACATTCGGCACTCCGGTGTGCAGCATGTATGGCACGACAGAGATCGGCGTCATTCTCGTCAACTATCCGGGCGCTTGCGACTTGTCGGTCAAGCCGGGCTCGCTTGGCAAGCCGATTCCCGGCGGTCGGGTCGAGGTGCATGACGCATCGGGGAAGCTCTGCGAGCCGGGCGTTACCGGAGAGCTGAAGGTGTGGCGCAAAGGCGAGTGGATCGCCACCAAGGATCTTGGTCGTGTTGACGCCGACGGATATTTCTATCATGGCGGCCGCGCGGACGATGTGATCATCTCGGCCGGGTGGACGATGAGTGCGGTCGAGCTCGAGAATGCCATCCTTAAGCATGCCGATGTGCGCGAAGCGGCCGCCATTGGAGTGCCCGATGCGCTGCGTGGGCAGGTGGTCAAGGCATTTGTCGTCTCCGAGCGCGACGGCGACGATGCATTTACGCGCGAGATTCAAGACTTGGTACGTGCGCAGCTCAGCCAGCATGAGTACCCGCGCCAGGTTGAATTCGTCAGCGAGATTCCCAAAACACCGGCCGGCAAGGTCCATCGCAAAGTGCTGCGCGACCGCGAACGCGCCACGGCTACCGTCTAATCATCAGGAGACAGCATGTTGTTGGAAAAAGAGGAGACAAAGGCTGCAGCCGCTTCCGATGGGCTCTTTCCCGAGATCACCGAAGCGGGATTGGACGATCTCAGGCGGCGCATCGGAGTGAAGATCGGCGAGACCGCCGAACCGTGGTGCTACGAAGCAACACGCGACAACATTCGCCACTATGCGCACGGCATCGGCGATGACAATCCACTGTGGTGCGATCCGAGTTACGCAGACACCACCCAGCACGGTGGCATTGTCGCGTTGCCGAGCTTTCTGTTCAGTACGAGCCGCATCATTTCAGGCTATGTCGGTGGCCTGCCGGGCGTGCATGCGATGTGGTCCGGCGCCGACTGGACGTGGCACAAGACCGTGCATCGTAACGATGTCATTTCCACCGAAGCGTGGCTTAAGGATCTGGTCGAACACCAGACGCGCTTTGCTGGGCGCGCAATCCAGCAGACTTACCACGTCAATTTTTTCAATCAGCACGGTGACTTAGTTGCCGAAGCCGACAGCTGGTGCTTTCGCACCGAGCGCGATCATGCGCGCGACAAGGGCACCAAATACAAAGACGTTAAATCACGTGCGCCACGTCGCTACACCGACGAGGAATTGGCTGCGGCGTACCAGCTTTACAAAGACGAGCAAATACGCGGCGCCACACCCCGTTATTGGGACGACGTCACCGAGGGCGAAGCGCTGCAGAAGATGTTCAAGGGCCCGATGACGGTGACGGGCTTCATTGCGTACGCGCAGGGATGGGGTGGCCTGTATATCCGCGCCAACAAGATCGCGTGGCAGCTGATCGACGCGCATCCGGGCGTGGGCATCAAAAACCGCTTTGGCATTCCTGATTGTCCGGAACGTGTCCACTGGGAAGAGGAGTTCGCGTTGCAGGTCGGCGCACCGGGCGCTTACGACTATGGTCCGGAACGCTGCTCCTGGCTGACGCACCAGCTGACCAACTGGATGGGCGACGCTGGATTCCTGCGGCGCGCGACGTGCAAGGTGCGGCGCCACAATCCGCAGGGCGACATGCTGTTCATCAACGGCAAAGTCAAGCGCAAATATGTTGAAGACGGCCGTCACTTGGTCGAGATCGAGCAGGAGGCACACAATCAGGACAAGGAACAATCGGCAGTCGGCACCGGGGTGGTTGAGCTGCCCAGGCGCAAGTAGCTTGAACCGATAGACATGGCTTCGACTGAGACAAATCCTCGGGGCGCACTCGACGGCGTGCGCGTGATCGATCTGTCGCGCGTACTGGCCGGGCCGCTGTGCACTCAGATGCTGGCCGACCATGGGGCGAACGTCATCAAGATCGAGCCACCGACAGGCGACGAGACACGCCGACTTGGCCCGCCATTCGACCGGCATGGCGACGCTGCGTATTTCTCAGCGGTGAATCGCGGCAAACGTTCGGTGTGTCTCGACCTCGCTCAGCCATCGGATCGAGGCGTCTTGCAAGGTTTGCTGAAAGACGCGGACGTGCTGGTCGAAAATTTTTTGCCGGGCACGATGAAGCGATGGGAGCTGGACGAGGCAACGCTTGCTGCGAAGTTTCCGCAACTGATTTACTGCTCGATTACGGGCTTCGGTGCAGATGGTCCACTCGGCGGACTGCCTGGTTACGACGCGGTGCTTCAGGCAATGTGCGGGCTGATGAGCATCAACGGCTCGCCTTATTCCGGGCCCACAAAAATTGGCGTGCCGATCGTCGATCATCTGGCCGGGTACAACGCGCTAACCGGAATATTGCTCGCACTGCTGGCGCGGCAGCGCTCCGGCAAAGGACAACGGGTCGAAGCGACGTTGTTCGACAGCGCGCTGAGCCTGCTGATTCCGCAGGCCGCGAACTGGATGTCTTCAGGTGACGAGCCGGGCCTGCTTGGCAATGCGCATCCAAACATTGCACCCTACAACAGCTTCAAGTCCAAGGGCGGTGAATTGTTTCTCGGGGTGGTCAACGATTCTCAGTTCCGGCGATTCTGCGAACAGACAGATCGCGCCGACTTGCTGGCGGACGAGCGCTTCAAGAGCAATGCGCTGAGGGTGCGCAACGGCGAAGCGCTGCGCGCAGAAATCGAAAAGACGCTGAGTCACCAGCAGGTCTCGCTTTTGTGCGAGCGATTGATGCGAAGCGGCGTACCGGCGGGACGCGTCAACTCGGTGCCGGCGGCGTTCGCAGATCCACACACGGCGCATCGCAAGATGATGGTCGAGTGCGATGGCTATCGTGGGCTGGGGATTCCGGTGAAGCTATCGCAGAACCCGGGTCGTCCCGGTCGCCGCCCGCCGCGTTTAAACGAACACAGCGAAGAGATACGCATCGAAGCCGGGTTCAGCGCCGATACGTCAACCGCTTCAAGCCCGCTGTAATTTTTAGATACCAACTTTGCATCGACGCAGATCGAGCAATCGCAACTAAAGGAGACACCATGAAATTGATCCATCGCCTGGTCGGCAGCGTCGTCGGCGCGCTACTCGCTGCGAGCGTTGCAGCACAGCCCTATCCGAACAAGCCGGTCCGCATCATCGTCCCTTACCAGGCGGGGCAAGGCACCGACGTGGCGACGCGCCATTTTGCAGAGCAGCTGTCGAAGGCGCTCGGACAAGCCTTCTTCGTCGAGAACCGCCCGGGAGCAGGCGGCAACATCGGCACCGATCTGGCAGCGAAAGCGGCACCCGACGGCTACACATTGACGATGGGTACCAACGCTACGCACAGCATGAATCAGTTCATGTATCCGTCGATGCCATTTGACGCCGAAAAAGATTTCGAACCGATCGTGCTGACCGGAATGCTGCCGATGGTCATCTCGGCGCACCCATCGTTTCCGGGCAATTCGCTCACTGACCTGATTGCGGCCGCCAAGGCAAAGCCCGACACGCTCAACATCGCCCTGCCCAGCACCACTGCTCGCATCGTTTATGAGCTGCTGAAGGAGCGCACCAAAGCGCCGCTGTTCGGCGTTCCCTATAAAGGATCATCTACGGCAATGGCCGAAACCCTTGGCGCCCAGGTGCCGCTGATCATCGACACGGTGACTGCGACGCGGCCGCTGGTCGCGGGTGGGAAACTCAAGGCGCTCGCAATCACAACGTTGAAGAGCAGTGATCTATTGCCTGGCGTGAAATCGGTGGCCGAGCAGGGTGTGCCTGAGTTTGAGGTGACCGCATGGAACGCGCTTTACGCGCCGCGCGGCACGCCTCCTGCGATCATCAAAGTCCTGAACACCGAGATGCTGAAGATTTTGAGTCAGCCTGACACCCGGCAGCGCTTATTGCAACTCGGATACGAACCGGCGGGCGGCACCGGCGAAGAACTTGCCGAATTTGGCCGTAACGAACGCAAGAAGTGGGGACAGTTGATCAAGGCCGCCGGCATCAAGAGCGAATAGAGGTAACGGCTGTTATGCAATCATCCATTGCGTAGCAGCCGCCGGTATTGCGCCATAGTACGAATGGCATCCTTTGGACGCTGCGTGTCTTCGTACAACAGCGCCAGGTTGTAATGACAGTCGGCAAAGCTCGGGTCGCCAACCAGCGCTGCCTCATAAGCCTCTATCGCCTGCGCCTTGCGCCCTAGGTCATCGAGCAACACCCCCAGGTTGTACAACAGCAGCGGGTCGTGCCCGCAATTGGTGATCGCCTTTCGATAAACACGCTCTGCCTGCGAAAAGCGCCGACCCTCGTGCAGCAGTCTTCCCAGATTGACATACGCGTCGAGCAGCGATGGGTCCGCTGCAATGGCCCGCTCGTACGCATGCAGCGCAGCCCGTGAATTGTCGTGCTCAAGCGCAACGCCTTGTGCGAAATGCTGCCCGGCGTCGCTATCTTCTCCGGGCTGCACGGGTTCGATCACGCTCATCGCACCGTCTTCGTCGCTCTCGAACGCAAGCAGGTACTGGCCCGATTCTGCCTGCCACCGGCGCGCTCCATCTTTGACGACAACGCGATCGCCGACCGCCGAGATTGCAAGTCCAGATAGCGGCATCGACTCTGGCAGGTGACGGCGCAGTTCCTTGATCGACTGCGTGATGCGCTTGCTCGGCACGTGGGCCGCAGCGAGCGCACGCGCCGTGCGCAAGGCGATCAGATCCTGGAATGAGAACCGCCATGCATTGCGCGGTCCGCGCGTGGGAGACACAAAGCCCGTGACGATCAGCGAACGGATCGTGCTGCGAGAAAGGCGAAGAAGTTTCTCGACGTCGCGGACGCCGTAAGGGTGCATCGAAAACAGCGTGAGTTCTATCCGACTTTTCGCGCGGTTTTGCGCGCAACAGGTTCAGCCTGCTCGGCCGCGGCGGCGCGCTTCGGCGGTTTGCGGGCCGCGGGCGCCGCGGTTTCGGCTTGCGCGGGCTTGGCCGGCGCCGCGGCTTTCTTGTTCAGGCTAGCGCGCAACGCTTCCATCAGATCGATCACCTGTCCGGTCGCCTGCGGCGCCTCGACCATCGTGATCTGCTGACCTTCGACTTTCTTCTGCACAGCTTCTTCCACACGCGCACGCACATCATCGGTGTAGACCGACGGATCGAACGTGTCGGACGCCTGCTGGTCGATCAACAACTGCGCGAGCTTCAGCTCAGCGTCCTTGACTTCGGTCTGCGGAATTTCGATGTCGCTGATCGAACGCACCTCGGCTGCATACAGCAACTGCTGCATCACCAGCCCTTGCTCGACCGGCCGCAACATCACGATGTATTGCTTGCCACGCGCTGCGTAGCGCCCCACCGCGCACCGATCGGATTCGCGCAATGCTTTGGCAAGCAGCGCGTACGGCTTCGCGCCGCCTTTGTCGGGTGCAAGGTAGTACGCCTTGTCAAAGTACACCGGATCGATCGCCTCGATTGGCACGAACTCGGCGATCTCTGCGGTCTGCGTACCCGCTTCCTCCAGCGCCTTCAACTCGTCCGGCGTGAACATCACATACTGGTCCTTGGCGAATTCATAGCCTTTGACGATGTCTTCGCGCGCGACCGGAACTTCTTCTTTCAGGCAAAGGTACTGCTGCTTCAACCGCGAGCCGCAATCCTTGTGCAGCATGTTGAAAGAGATCGTCTTGCTCGCCTCGGTGGCTGAATACATCTTCACCGGAATCGACACCAATCCGAATGCGATGGTCAGAGATCCAATCGATCGTGCGGCCATGCGTCCTCCGATTAAAGTTCAACCTTGGTCGGCCTTAACCCGCCTGCTTCAAGTCAATGGCGCGCTCTAGACTCTGCTTGTTCTTCAACACATCACGCCAGCGATCGCCTGTCTTTGCCAGACGTTCTGCCGCGTTCGTGATTCTGAAGTCTAGCGGATGCGAACTGGCGAGTTCCTCCCACGTCAACGGCATCGAAACGGGCGCGCCGCTCGCACCGCGTGGCGAATATGCGACGTTCAGCGTCTTGCCGCGCACATTCATGTTGTAGTCCATGAAGATCTTGCCCGTGCGCTTCGGGATGCTCCACTCCATCGTGATGTCGTTCGCGTGCTGGTGCATCAAATGCCGACCGACAATCTCCGACACCGCGCGCGCTGCATCGAAATCGATCGTGCGCTTGATCGGGACGAACACATGCAGCCCGGTCTTGCCGGAGGTCTTGACGATCGGCTCCAGCGACATGCTCAGCAGGATTTCGCGTAGCCAGAACGCGACTTCCTTGCCTTTCTCGAATGCGGCCAAATTCAGCTGCGGCTCGTCGCCCGCCGCTTCTTTTCCTGAATAGATATAGGGATCGATGTCGAACACCACGTAGTCGGGAAAATTCAGTATCGAAGCCTCCAGCGACTCGAGGGAGGTCGCGTAGTCCACCCTCTTGATTTTGGTATCTGCGCCCAGCCTTGCGCGCGAATGCCAGATATGAAATTCGAGCGTGCCCGACTGCGCCAGCCACAACAGGGTTGGCAGGTTGTTGCACAGCAGGTACTCGTGGCTCTCGTCCTTGTGCCCTGAAAACACCGTAATGCGCTCCACGAACTCAGGACGCTCCTGCTCCCAGTGTTTCTGAAAGAACCGCTGACCGTAAATCCCATCGGGCATGCGGATCATCGTCAACGGCCGATCCGCCAGATGCGGAAGCATCAACGGAGAGACCTGCGCCAGATAGCGCAGCAGGTCGCGCTTGGTCAGTGCCGGCTGCTGCAACATTGCGTCAGCCGGCCAATAGACACGATCGAGACTCGTCAGCCGGATGACGTGCGGGCCCACTGCAAGCGTGAACGCGGCCTTCTTGATGTCAAGCTGCTCGAGCACATCGGTGACGTCGCTGTTCGCGTTCGACGTCAATTTTGAAGCAGGCACCGGGGCAGCGCTCCCGGCGGCGTGCATCTTCGCTACTACGTCGCGCTTGATCGTGGCCGGATCAATGTCATCACGCAGACGCAGAAAGACGGGCGCTCGCAACGAGCCGTCATCGGTCCAGCTTTGGAATTTCACCTCAGCAACGACCTGGGGCTCAACCCATATTGTCGGGCTGTGTAACTCGGGCTTTTGCGCAAAGGGACACTTGACAACGTGCAAGGGCTCGAGGCGCGCCTTCATGGTCGGCAAGTTCCCGTCATCGAACCCCGAACCGACGTGCGATGCAAAGAGAAGCTCGTTGTTCTGCCAGTAGCCGACCAGAATTGAACCCAGCGGAGCGCGCACCCCTTTGCCTGCCGTGTATCCACCGATGACAAATTCCGCAGTGGTAACAGCCTTGACCTTGACCCATGCCGAGGTGCGGCGGCCCGACTCATAACGACTGTTCTTGCGCTTGCCCACGACACCTTCGAAACCGCTCGCGATCGCTGCGTCGTGCAACGCAATGCCATCGTCGGCCCCGTGAACCAGCTGCACCACTGGCGACGGCAACACGCACTGCGAAAGATAGCGTCGCCGATCGCAATATTGAGCCTTGCGTAGATTCAGGCCCGCGAAATGCGGCATGTCGAACGCGTAGAACACCGCGCGCTCGGAGTGCGCCGCGCGATTCTGCATGGCGTTGAACGACGGCCTTCCATCAGCATCGAACGCAACGATTTCTCCATCGAGAATCATGCTGCTCACCGCCTGGTTGCGAGTTCGGCACACAGTTTGGGAAAGTCGGCAGCCAGATCAAGCCCGCGCCGAGTACGCAGCCTGACCGTTTCATTTTCAATAAAGGCGAGCACACGGTAACCGTCGAGCTTTGGCTCCCACATCCAGTCGGTGTGGTTGAACGGCGCATCGGCCAGCTCGGCATGCATCGGGGCGAGCCTCGCAGGCAGTGCCTCGACCTCGCCCGCTGGCACCAGACGGTCGATCGGAAACGGCTGCGCCGGCAACGTCGTCATGGCGCCTACCGACACCTTCGACAGCACCGATTGAGTCTGCTGCACCGGATCCACCTCCGAGGTGAAGCGATCCTTGTGCTTGATCAGCAGCCAGTTTTTGCGATCCGACGTGCGCACCAGCGCAAACCAACCTTTGACCTTCTCACCACGCAGAAGAAAGCTCAGCCTTCCCTTGTCAATGCCATCGCGGACTCGCTGCTCGGCTTCACTGCGGTCATGAAACCAATACTGCCGCCCCTCGTCGGGGGAATAAAGCCCGCAATCCCAAACGATCATCTCGCCCGCGCCGTACTGTCCACGCGGAATAACACCTTCGAACGTGGCGTACTTGTACGGATGATCTTCAGTCTGCACCGCAAGGCGCTTGTCGCTCGGATCGAGCGACGGCCCATTGGGAACCGCCCAGGACTTCAGCACGCCGGCGCATTCCAGACGCAGGTCGTAATGCATGCGGCGCGCGGAGTGTTGCTGAATCACGAACAGCAGCGGCCCGCTGCGCGCCTCGGACAACGCGCCGACCGGCTCGGGAGTGGCCGAAAAGCTGCGCTTGGCGGAATATTCGGAGAGATCGCTTTTCGGCACGCGTAAATTCTAGACATGATGACCAAGAGACTTGTCGCGGGCGCGAGCGGGTATTCCTTTAAGGAGTGGAAAGGCAACTTCTATCCGGAAAAGATGAAGCCGGAAGAAATGCTGCATTGGTACAGCACACGCATACCGACGGTGGAGATCAACAACACCTTTTATCAAATGCCGAAAGCCGCGGTGCTGGAAAACTGGGCAAATCAGACTCCAGAGGATTTTGAGTTTGCGATCAAGGCGTCGCGCCGCATCACGCATATGTCGCGGTTGAAGGTGGAAACTGCCGCTGACTCGGTCCGCTTTCTTTACTCAACGCTCGCGGCACTGGGACCAAAACGCGGACCCGTGCTATTTCAACTGCCGCCGATTCTTAAGAAAGACGTCGGACGTCTGCAGGCCTTTCTGCAACTGCTTCCAGCGGGTCACATGGCTGCGTTCGAGTTTCGCAACGACAGCTGGTTCTGCGATGAGATTTACGAGACCTTGCAAGCAGCGGGCGCGGCGCTATGCATTTCGGAGCGGGAAGACAACGCGCCGCCCGCGCTGGTATCAACCGCCCCGTGGGGTTATGTGCGGCTCCGGCTCGAAACGTATTCCGACGACGACCTGCGCCGATGGGCTGGCACGCTGGCTGCCACGGAGTGGCGCCGGATCTACGTTTATTTCATGCACGAACCCACCGCGCCGGCGTATGCGCAAACACTGATGCGACTTTTCGGAAACTGCTAGATGGTTACCAGAGCCAGCGCTGTTGTACGAGCAATCGCAGCGCTGATACTGCTCGTCGCTCTCGACGGGTCCGCATTGGCGCAATCCGCGAAGCCTATTCGCATTCTGGTGGGCTTTGCTGCCGGCGGCGGCACTGATGCCATCGCGCGCGCACTCGCGGACAAACTCAAGGATGAGCTCAATACTTCAGTAGTGATCGAGAATCGCCCCGGCGCGGGTGGCCAGATCGCCGCGCAGGCTTTAAAGAGCGCCGCCGCCGACGGCACTACTTTCTTGATCTCGCACGATCACACGGTATCGATCCTGCCGCTGGTGATGAAGAACCCGGGATTCGATCCGTCGAAGGATTTCGTTGCCGTCGCTGGTTTCGCTACTTTCGTCAACGCGCTTGCACTGTCTACGGGTACGCCTGCACTAAGCGTCAACGAGTACGTGTCCTGGGTTAAAAAGCAGGGTGGAAAAAGCGCCATCGGCATTCCGGCGCCAGCGTCAATACCCGAGTTCCTGGTCAGAGTCATTGGCGAGCGATATGGGCTCGATCTGGTCTCTGCGCCTTACCGCGGAAGCGCTCCGATGATCGGCGACATGCTCGGGAATCAGATCCCCGCCGGGCTTGGCTCCGTACCCGACTTTATCGAAAATCATCTTGCCGGCAAGGTGCGCATCGTGGCCGTGTTGGGTTCGGCACGTCAGAGCGCGCTGCCCGACGTCCCGACCTTTGCAGAGCTCGGCCTTGCCGGCTTCGAAGACGTGCCGTATTACGGCTTTTTTGCGCCCGCCGGTACGCCGCAACTTTCAATAGACCAGTTCTCGGCAGCGTTGGCGAAAGTGCTTGCGCAACCCGATGTTCGAGATCGGCTCACGCGATGGGGACTTGCGATTCAGTTGATGACCGATAAGCAACTCGCTGCACGCGAGAAGCTCTATGCGCAGACGTGGTCGCAGATTATTCGGAAGAGCGGTTTTCAACCACAGTGATTGTTTGATCAACCCAAGGCAGTGATGGACAAAAAGCGTTCGCTAACAGGCTGGTGGAATTTGATAAAGGCCGCTGCCAAGGCCTGGGTTGAAGATTACGCCCCCAGCATGGGCGCGGCGTTGTCTTACTACACAGTTTTCTCGCTGGCGCCGATCCTGTTGATTGTGATTTCGGTAGCGGGCCTGATTTTCGGTGCCGAAGCCGCTCGGGGCGAAATCTTCGGTCAGCTCCGTGGGTTAATGGGCGCTGATGCTGCGAAAACGGTCGAAGACATTTTGACCAGCGTCAACAAACCCGAGCAGGGAATCGCCGCGACACTGATCGGATTTGTCGTGCTGTTGATCGGCGCGACCACGGTGTTTGGCGAGCTGCAGGACGCCCTTGATCGCATCTGGCGCGCTCCCGCGCGTGACAAGACGGGCGGCCTCTGGGGTCTGTTGCGCGCACGGTTGCTTTCGTTCGGCATGATTCTCGGCATCGCGTTTCTGCTGATGACTTCACTGGTGCTCGGTGCAGCCACTGCCGCGCTTGGGAAGTGGTGGAGCGGCGCGTTCGACGGCTGGGAAGTGTTGTTGCACACGGTCAATATCGTGGTTGGATTCGGTTTCACGACCGTGGGCTTCGCCTTGATCTACAAGATGATGCCGCGGGTCAAGGTGCGCTGGCACGACGTCTGGATTGGCGCAGCCGTCACTGCGCTGTTGTTCACCATTGGTCGCTTTCTGATTGGGCTTTATATCGGCAAAAGCGGAGTCGCCTCGGGCTTCGGCGCGGCCGGCTCCCTGGTCGTCATCTTTATCTGGGTCTACTACTCGGCGCAGATATTCTTGCTGGGCGCAGAGTTCACGTGGGTTTACGCACGAACATTTGGCTCGATGCGAGATCTGCCAACGCCCGATGGGGCGACTACGCCGACCGCGCCCGCAGTTCCATTGCGCAGTCAGGACCCTCCGCGCAGTGTGCGGTACCGCTGATGCCGCGTTCCGAGCCGCAAGGTCTGCTATCAGGGTGGAAGGGCATTGGCGCCGGCGTTGCATTTCTGGTGGTACTGAACCGGGTTGCAGCGAAATTATTTCGACCGCGGTAGCAATCAGCAGTACCTAGGTTTCGTACTCGATCTGATGCTCCGATGACAGTCGCGGCAGCAACGCCGTAATCGCCGCTGGATCGACCGGCTTGACCATGTGGCAGTTGAATCCGGCGTCGTGCGCTTTGCGCTTGTCTTCTTTCTGTCCCCACCCGGTAACCGCTACCAGTACGACACGACTGGCCCAGGGCTGCTCGCGAATCTTGCGCGCGGCGTCGTATCCATTCATCCGGGGCATCCCGATATCAAGCAGAACGACGTCCGGTTGAACGCTTGCCGCAACTTCGACCGCTTCCTTTCCGTCAAACGCGGTGTGAGTCTCGTTTCCAAAGAGCTTCAGAAAAGTGGCCAGTGAATTTGCGGAATCCCGGTTGTCGTCGACGACCAGAATGCGGCGCGACGTAGGAGCATCGTCTTCGCTTGCCTTGATTTGCGGTGCGGCTTCGATCGCTGGCTGATGGATGGGCAGGCGAACCAAAAACTCACACCCCCGCCCACGCCCTGCGCTTGACGCCGACACCGCGCCGTCATGCATTTCAACGAGGTTCTTGACCAACGTCAGGCCGATACCCAGACCGCTTTGAGTACGGTCAACCGGGCCTTCAAGCTGAGTGAACATCTCGAAGACCAAGGGCAGCTGCTCAGCAGCGATGCCGATGCCCGTGTCCTTTATCTTGACGACGACCTCAGACCCCTCGCGATAGACGGTGAGATAAATCGACCCGTCACGGTCGGTGTACTTGCACGCGTTGTTCAGCAGATTGCCGATCGCCTGTGTGAGCCGCATCGAATCGCCGTACACATAGATCGGCTCGGGGGACCGTGTGACTGTAAGCCGCTGCTCCATTGCCGCAATGTTCGGCGAAGCCAGTTCAACGGCATCACTGATGACCCCGGACAGCGCGACGGCTTCCTTGCGTAACTCAATATTTCCACGACTCAGGCGGCTTACATCGAGCAGGTCATCGACCAGACGCACCATATGGCCGATCTGTCGCTCCATGATTTCGCAGGCGGAGTGAAGCACCTGTGGATCACCATCGGTGACGCGAATGATTTTCGCCGCGTGGCGAATTGGCGCGAGTGGGTTGCGCAGCTCATGCGCAAGGATTGCAAGAAACTCATCCTTGCGGCGGCTCGAATCGTTCAACGCCCGTTCAGCTAGTTTTCGCTGGGTGATATTTTCATGGGACACCACGAGCCGCGGGCGGCCGGATGCATTGAGGCGAGTAACGCGAAGAAGGAACCATAGGTTCTCAGTCGGCGAGTGGCACGGATACTCGAGTTTGTATTCGTCCTTTCGCCCGTGCAGCACATCTCTAAGCCCGGCGGCCGCATTCACCGAATCGGTGCACTCGCCCGCTGCCGGCTGACAAGCGTCAAGGTAATTGGACCCCACCCCATGCGCCTCGGCATCAAAACCATTTTGGACTGCGAACCGGTGCCAAGCGGCGTTGACGCCCAAGATCACGCCGTCTTCGTCGAGCACTGCAATGTGGCTCGACAAAGAGTCGAGAACCGACCCTAGCAAATGTTGCGCTTCGGCGAGCGCCTGATCGGAGTGCTGCTGACCCTTGCCTGGTAAATTCACTCCGCTTATCCGCTCACGCAGCCTTATTGGCGCGAGTTTGCAGCAAAAATGGCGCCCGATGCGGATCCATACAAATACCGGTACGTCCAGCGCATCCGGGACGAGGGCTCTACGCGAACTTCAATAAATGGCTCGACCGACAGCACGCTGCGGATCGACCACACAGCGAGCTTGATCAACGGCCGGTCGCCGATCATGCGCAAACCGGCGCGCGATGTGCGATGGTGTATCCGAATGTCGTAATCGTTCGCACCGCTGCCAAAGCCGGACAGCGGGAACGCGACGACTTCGTTCGCGACAAGTTTTTTCTGATACGAGACCTGCTTGCCGTCGGCTTCCACAAACTTGGGGTCTAGACCCTCACCTGAGACCTGGAATGGAAACGTGATGATGAGGTTCGCACCGATCGGCTCGTGGTCTAGCGTCAAGAAATTATGGTTGTACTGCGCGGTCTGAAGCGCAACGCGCCCGGTGTTCTCCAAACTGTGCTCGATGATGAGTTCAGGCATGTCCGCAGTAAGGCTTAACGTTTTTCGATAAACGTAGCCATACCCGCGGGCGTTCACATTCAGTTGATGTGTAAAGGTGATTGAACTCTGGCTTGATTCAATCGCCCATGAGCCGGCGTCCGCAATCTCGTAAGGGTTGTAGCAGCTGTAAGGTGCATCGTCTGACTTGAGCAAGGCACCCACACCAATCTTTACAAAAGTCTCTCGTGCTTTTGCCTCTTCGTATCCCTGTGGCAGTACGAACTCCTCTGCCGGCCCGGTGATCGCACTGTGCGCTCCGGCGACGATCGCCGGGCCATCGAAAATGAAGTCCGCAACCAAAGGGTCGCGGCGAGTGAACCATCGGCCGTAGTACTCGTGACCTTCGCAATGCAGACTCGATATCACGCCCGACCAGTCGAATCGCGTGCCACGGTAGAAACCTAGCCTGGCATCCGGCAGGTAGACGTTTGCTCTGACATGACCGTTCGTGATCCGCACCTGGGGGTAGCCCGCGGAGTGCGCGTTACTGACCCCCTCGTTGATGTCCGGCACCGGCTCAGCCATCCTGGGGTCGGGCTCGGACCAAACATCGCTGATATCTTTCATCGACCCGTTTTGCGAACCATTCGGTGGTCAGCGTGCGTGTGATCTTCGGGCTTTTCAATGTGATGGTGGGTATGACGGCGCGCGGCACCGGTCGTCCCTGCATCTGCTCGGCGCGCGCAAAGACGCGCTCGTAAAGGCGGGTGCGTTCGAAAGCGGGTTCGGTGCCGCGCTCCAGATCGCGATGCATCGCGGCGGCGCTGATATCGAAGCGCTTTGACAGCGTCAGTGCCGCGAGCTCGGTGTTGCCCGTCGGCGACTCCGACGTGGCGCCCGGGAGCAACAGATCGCCATCGAGCACGAGCGGGATACCGGAAGCGATCGTCAGAGCATTTTGAAACGCTGCATTGCGGCTCGCATATCGACCCGCATTGAAATCGGCAAACCGGTAGATCGGCGACGGATAGGGCGCTTCGTAGCCGAGCAGATGCGCGATGCCGAAGTACATGCCGCCGCGGCGAGTGAATACTTCATGCCGAATTGATCCCTTGACGGGATATGGATAACGATGAGCACCGGCGTGCCCTTCTGCAAAGCTGACTGCTACCTGCATCGGACCCCCGGTACGCACGGGATTTCGACTGGCCAGGAATCTCTTCCCAAGCGGCACCATGTCAATGAAGTCTTCAAAAATTTCACTCAGCTCGCGCTCGGTCTTGACCGCATCGATACGATCTGCGTACGTTCGACCATCGGGTGAGGTCACGCCTAACGCCGTGCGCACCGCAAACTTTGGCACACCCGCTCGATCGACTTGTCTGTCGATTTCCTTCCAGGCGATTGCAGCCAGACCCGGCACCGGCGGATCCGCGCGAAATGTCGACTCCTGCTCAGTCACTGCGAGTACAGCGCACACGTTGTCGGGCGTCGGTGCAATGTCCTGTACGACAAACGCCGAATACACATCAGCGGCCCAGCCACCGCGGTCGGCAACGCTCGACGGTATCAGGCGCGTGATCAAGGCGCGCGCATCCTCAGCCCTGATCGGGGGACGCCCAGCGTCGCCATCCGACGTTGCGCAGCCGGCCAACACAGCGGAGAACACCAGAGGCGGCAACGCTTTTGCTAGCAATTGAGGCATGCGGATCAATCCAAGTCGCGCTGATGGAAACAACGTTAGCATTCGTTAAACACTCGAGGAGCGCAAATGAATCTGACCGACATTCTCAAGCAGTATGCAGACCGGCCTACGGATACCGAGACGGATTTTGACGAAGTGGCGAGGCAGGTTTCGCCGGATGTTTTGGGCAGCGGCATCGCCGAAGCGTTCCGATCGGATAAGACGCCGTCGTTCGGGAACATGATCGGAAGCTTGCTTGGCGGATCGAACTCGCAGCAGCGTGCGGGTTTGTTGAACCAGCTGATCGGTGCGATCGGGCCTGCCGTTCTTTCGACCATTGCCGGAGGATCGCTGGGCCGGCTGTTGCAAAACGCCCAAGGCGCGCGCGGTGCGGTGCAGCCGAATCTAAAACCGGCAGATGCGGAGCAGCTGACGCCCCAGCAGGTGCAGGAGATCGCGGTTGCCGCTGAAAAGCAGGACCCAAGCGTTCTCGACAAAGTTGGCGCCTACTACGCGCAGCATCCAGAGATCGTCAAGGTCCTCGGCGGGGCGGCGCTCGCGATTGCATTGGGCCAGATGGCGACTCGCATGAAGCGCTGATGCGTGGACAGCGTGAAAATTCTCGCAGGTTGCGCAAAAAAGCGCCGGCGAAATTCTCGTCCTGTACAGATCACCTATATTGTCGAGATCACCACCACCCACACTGATGCCACTTCCAACCGAGCCCATCGGCAGCATTCCCAGACCGCTTCGACTCATCGAGGCGGCCACTCGGCTCGACGGCGCGGACCCGGCACTCGATACCCTGTATGAGGAAGCGACTCGCGACACCATCGAGCGTTTCGAGGCGACCGGTTCGCCAGTCATAACCGATGGCGAGCAAAGGAAGTATCACAACTTCTGGACCTATTGCGTCCATGGGCTTTCGAACACCGCCCCCGACGGATTCAAAATCCCGTTTGCAGCAGGCCACACGCGCAGGATGCCGAGGCTCACTGCTGGCCCTTTCCGGTACAAACGATCGGCCGATTCGTATCTCGACGTGGCGTTGCGTTACGCAAAAATGCCCGTCAAACAGGCGGTGATCTCGCCATCTGCGCTGAGCCTGCTGTATCCCGCCGAGGAGATCGCTGGCTATCCGCGCGAGCAATTCATCAACGATCTGTTGGACGAGCACGAAAAAGAGATTCGCAACTGCCTGAAAAAAGGCGCGCACAACGTTCAGGTCGATTTCACCGAAGGGCGCCTGGCGGTCAAAATCGATCCAACCGGCCATCTGCTCAACAGCTTCATCGATCTGAACAATCTGGCGCTGTCGCGCTTCTCCGCGGACGAGCGGCAGCGCATCGGCATACACACGTGCCCGGGCGGCGACCGTGATTCGACGCATAGCGCAGACGTGGATTACGCAGACCTGCTACCCAGCTTGTTTCAGCTGAAGGCAGGCAATTTTTACGTCGCGCTCGCCGGTGAAGCCGATCGCAAGCGCGTGCTGAGCATTATTCGGACCCACATCAAACCTGAACATCGCGTCTTCGTCGGCGTTGTGGCGCCGATAGATCCACGTATCGAAACACCGGAAGAGGTCCGCGATCGAATCGTCGAAGCGGCGAAGTACGTACCCGTCGAGCAGCTGGGAACGACGGATGACTGCGGGTTCTCGCCGTTTTGCGATGACACATCGACAACACGCGACAAGGCGTTCGAAAAAATTCGGATGCGTGTCCTCGGAACAAAGTTGGCGTCCGAAGTCCTCGGGGTTGCATAGTGGCGCAGCCGGAGGACGAAGAAACGTTGCTACGGGCCGTAAGCCTGCGCAATGCAAACAGCATTCTTATCGCCCGCCAGCGCACCGAGCAGGAGTTGTTGCAAGCAAAGGAAGCGCTTGAACTGAAAACGCGCGAGCTGGCCCACTCGCTCGCGATGATGCGCGCCACGCTCGAATCCACGACCGATGGCATCCTCGCAGTCGATGGGCAGGGCAACGTGACCAGTTTTAACGAGCGGTTCGTGCAGATGTGGCTCGTGCCGCGCGAGATGCTGGCCTCTGGAGACCAGCGTCTGCTGCGATTTGCGCGCGGCCAGCTCGTAAACCCGGACGCATACACCGCGAGGCTCGACGAAATCTACGCAACGCTGCCTGCTGAGAGCTTTGACGTGCTCGAATTTATCGATGGCCGAGTCTTCGAGCGGCATTCTCAGATTCAGAAAGCCGAGCAGCGTAGCGTCGGACGGGTGTGGAGCTTCCGCGATGTGACCGAGCGCCGGCGCTCCGAACAAGCGCTGCGCGAAGAGTCGAGGGCACTCGAGCTGCTAAATCGCACCGGAATGACGATGGGTTCGACACTGGACCTGAAAATACTGGTTCAGGCCGTGACCGATGCAGCGACCGATCTCGCCGGAGCCAAGTTCGGTGCTTTTTTCTACAACACGACCGACGCAACCGGCGATTCGTATCTGCTCTACACGCTGGCCGGTGCGCCGCGAGAAGCATTCGACAAGTTTGGGCATCCACGCGCGACTCCACTGTTCGGTCCAACTTTCAAAGGTGATGCCCCGATTCGTTCCGCAGATGTGCTCGCTGATCCGCGCTACGGGCAGATGGCCCCGCACTACGGCACGCCCGGCGGCCACCTGCCAGTGCGCAGCTACCTTGCTGTGCCGGTAGCGTCACCGACCGGTCGCGTAATTGGCGGCCTTTTCTTTGGGCATCCGGATGTCGGCGTCTTCACGGAGCGCACCGAACGCACGGTCGTAGGGCTAGCGGCGCAGGCGGGTGTCGCGATCGACAACGCGCGCCTGTACGAGGATTTGAAACAAGCAGCGCAGGAGCGGCAGCGGTTACTCGAATCCGAGCGTGAGGCGCGCACCGAGGCGGAGCGCGTCAGCCATATGAAAGACGAGTTTCTTGCAACGTTGTCGCACGAGCTCCGAACGCCGCTGAATGCCATCCTTGGATGGTCGCAGGTATTGCTGTCAAAGAAGGCCAGCGAGGAAGATTCACAGCGCGGGCTTGAAGCGATTGCGCGTAACGCGCGCGCGCAGACGCAACTGATCGAAGATCTGCTCGATATGAGCCGAATCGTTTCGGGCAAGGTGCGCCTTGACGTGCAAAGGGTCGATCTCGCGGTCGCAGTTGATGCCGCCGTTGATTCGGTGCGACCATCGGTCGCCGCCAAGGGCATTAGCTTGCGCACGGTCGTCGATCCGCGCGCAGGTCCAGTTTCCGGTGACCCCAATCGCCTGCAGCAAATTGTCTGGAACCTGCTGTCGAACGCGGTGAAATTTACGCCGAAGGGTGGCAAGGTCGACGTCATCATCGAACGCATCAATTCGCATATCGAGATCACCGTCAGAGACTCCGGTGTCGGAATCGACCCGCAATTTTTACCGCATGTGTTCGATCGGTTCAGGCAAGCCGATTCGTCAACGACCCGGGTGCACAGCGGCCTCGGCCTTGGGCTGTCGATCGTCAAGCAGCTCGTCGAATTGCATGGCGGCACCGTACGCGCCACCAGTGCCGGCGAAGGGACTGGAGCGACCTTCGTCGTTGCGCTTCCCCTCGCCCCGGTGCGTGTGGATGAGCGCCGCGTGCACCCGACAGCGATGACGCTTGCGGGATTCGACAGCGAAGATATTCCACTGGAGGGCGTTTCGATTCTGGTCATCGACGACGAAGCCGACGCGCGCGAACTCATCAAACATGTTCTCGTTCAGTGCCGTGCGGATGTGTTCACTGCGTCGACCGCTGATGATGGGCTGCGGCTACTCGCGGCGCGCGGCGCCGATGTCGTCATCAGTGACATCGGCATGCCCGTCAAAGATGGCTACCAATTTATCCGCGAGTTGCGTGCTCTCCCCGCGTCACAGGGGGGAACCGTGCCGGCCGTCGCCTTGACCGCTTTCGCACGCTCCGAAGACCGCACCCGCGCGATGGTGGCGGGTTATCAGGTACACATCTCCAAACCGATCGAGCCCCAGGAACTGGTGGCCACCATCGCGAGCCTCGCTGGCCGTACGGGCCAGCGAAAGCACTAGCAAACTACTTCGCCGCGAAGCAGTAGAACAGCCCTGCGCCCCCCGAACTACGCAGCCCTTCCGGATGGCAGCCGCGCGTTGGATGCGCCGAATTCCATGACATCGCCCATGCATGATCGATAGGGCCAGCACGATCATGGTGCCCCGTCATGGCCGATCCCTCACTTCCGCCTTTAGTCCAATTGCCGCAGGTCATGTCAGAAAAGGGGGCCCCCGGGAAGGCAGTTCCATCCGGCCGCGAACCGGTCAACATATCGTGATTGCTTGGCTTCTCAGTGCGGCCATTCACCATCGCGCCCTTCTCGTCAACTGCCGTCTGGTGCGTCAAATTATTGGTCGGCGAATGCAGATCATCGACACTTTTGGCGACCAGCACGCCTTTGGCGTTGTACCAAGGTCCCGGCCCGATGCGGTCGCGCGCGTGCACAACTTTCGGATCGTTCAGTGCAGTGCCCTGCGTGCTGAGATACGCCCGCCAGTTGCGATCGCCCGCGCCAGCAGCCTTCGCCAGCGACTGGCAGTGTTGGTCGGCACCGTCGATTCCACCGAGGTCGCCCCCTTTACCGGACCCGGTGCTGGTCACAAAGAACGTCATCGGCTTGCCGCCGTCCGGCTGTGACTGCGACGTCGCACAGCCGAAAATCGCCATCGAACTCAGAGCTACCACCCATGTTGGTATCTCGCTACGCATAGCAAATCTCCTCGGTTCAACTACGATGATTTTCGCAGACAAGCACGCTGAATGTTCATCGCTAGCAAGGAGCTTGCCGGCACCGCACGACGCCGATATTCCGCTTGCACCAACCCGTGATTAACAACGTCAGTGGCGCGACTCCATCAACAATGTCGCGATGTCATTGAGCATGACTTCGGGATGAACGAAAGCAAGCGAATAAATTTCGCGTACGACGCCGTCGGAATCGATTAGGAACAGCTTGAGCATATGGTTGATCGCTCGCGTCGGGCGGCCGGCAGCGTCGAGTTCGACGCGAACGTCTTGACCGAAGCCGTCGAGGAGCGGCATCAGCTCTGCCATCGAGCGGGCAGTAAAAAATTGCCACTCAAGCGCTTGCGATTGCGCCAAACCTTTTGAATACACCCGTAGGGCATCGGGCGTGTCGTGCTTGGGATCGAAGCTGATACTGACAAAACGTACACGCGAACGCATGTCTACGTCGGCATTGATGCGCTCGCGTAGACCTGTCATCGTTTGATACGCAAACGGGCACCCCCAGGAATCGGTGCAATACGTGTAGAAAAAGGTGAGGAGCGTCACTTTGCCGCGCGTGTAAGCGGAGAGACGGCGCACACCGGCCGCTGCGTTGAGCAGCACCGCATCGGGGCTTGGTTGGATGCGCTGCAGCTGGTAGGCGCCGGCCTGTGTCGGCACAAAATCCATTTTTGGCGCGAGTGCAGGAATAGGGTCCGCTGCCGACCAAGCCAGGTTTGGTATCAGCGACAAGCCCCCGAGCACAAGGCGGCCGAGCGCGGTACGCAACCCATAACCGCGCGCACGGGTCATGTTGACACCCGTCACTGCTTCAGCGCGCCGAGGCAGCTTTAGCGCTGAATTTCATATGGTGTGCACGGCCCAGCTGCTCTTTTGCGAAGTCGACTTCGAATGCCTGCGTCAACTCTTTGCCGTCCCAATGAAACGCGCGCAGGAATTGCTCGTTGTCGGCCCCGCCTTTGTCCCACTTCTCGAGCAGGCTGGACGTAATGTAGACACGCTTGCCATCCCACGACTGGCTGATCATGTTGACCTGGCGACCGGTCTGTTTCGCATAGGTTTGCTTCGGCGCTTCGGGATTGGTTAAGTCGAAGTAGCGGGTCATGCCGTCCATGAACGTATTGACCCACAGCCCTTTGCCATCGGCCGTGATCGAAATGTCAACGGGAAGCGGAATCTTGCTTGGGTCGCCGATGGTTGCGACTTCCTTGGCCTGCCACTTCTCACCGTCCTGTTTGACGAGCCAAAGCTTGGAGGTGAGCGCGGTCGCGGTGATGGCCCACGCGTCGCTCGGGTTTAGCGACCAGCGGATCTCGAGCGGAGCGCCGGGCACGCTGAAGATTTGTCGCGGCTGCATCGCTTTCAAATCCCACAGAACCATCGTGTTGCCGAACTTTTTCATCGCAGCCTCATCCTTGACGAGGCCTCCAAGATCGCGCATGTAGTTCTCACGCCCGGTGAAACTCGACGTCAGCATGACGTTCTTGCTGGGATTGATTGCGATGTCGTAACCATAGCCATCGCCCCGCACATCCCCAAGCTGGGTCGGAATGTCGTACTTCGCGACGAAGCCACCTTTGTTGTTGTAGACGGCGATGCCGGTCGCGCCACCATTGTCCTTCGCGTTGGACAGCGTGCCCACCAACATGCGGCCGGGCATTGCGTAAAACGTGTGCGGTCCTACGTACCCGCTCTTCGCGGCGAGGTCCGCAATCGTGCGAACGAGCTTCGGTCGAGCAGGATTACTGCCGACGTCGAACACATAGATCTTGCTGTCATTAAGCCCTCCCGCCCACAGGTAGCGTCGGTCATCAGTGAAACCCATGTGATGCGCCTCACCGCGCCCGCCTACGGACAACCGATGCACCACCTTGCCGTAATTGTTCGAGCGCGGATTGACGTCGACGGTGACCAGCTTGTCGTAGCCGTCGCCCATGCCTTCAACGCCGAGGGTCCAGACATGTACGTAGTCCTCCTGCCCCTTGATCAGGCCCGACATATAGGGGGAGTTGCAGGTCTCGTCCGCGCTCGCAGTGCCAGTTACCACTGCAAGCAGAGCAGCCAACACCATGCGAAGAGTTCCGCGGAACATTTGGGGTAAATGAGTCATTGGCATCCCTTCAATTTGGAATCGTCCTCACAATGGGCCAGTTACGTTCGCTCAGCGGGGACGTCGCTCAGAGCAGCAGGATAGTAGGCCGAGTTTTGGCTCCTATCCAGAGCAACGTTGATAAGTGCAGATGGGGCGGCGGGCTAGGTCTTGGCGTCCGACGAAACGAGGTCTGCCTCAGGTGGAATCGGAGGCGCAAATCGCGCTTGCACAGCCGCAAGTTGTTCGTCGGTGGTCGCGACCAGCCACCTCTGCGCGCCATCAACAATGTGGCGGTTGTGATCCTTCAACGGACCCATTGCAGCAGCGGACTTCCATAGCACCGGGCCTGCGCGACTTTTCTTGCCCGATGGCGTGCCGACAAGAATGCAATAAGGACCGAGCGGCAATGAAACAAAAGGTTGCGCAGGTTTCGCGCGCAGGCGCCAATCGATGAACGGTGATTCATTGATCAGAAGCGGCGAGGGCAGGCCGTGGAAGACCGTGAAATCGTAGAGTGCCAGCTGCATGCGCAGCGGCACGAAGGCGCGGCGAATATCGACGATGACCGCAGCGCGAATTTCATCGTCGAACATCGGCTCGAGGGCGAAACGCTGCAGCGCGCGCTGCGCCTCCTGCTGATACGCGCACACCAGGCCGAGCAGTATGCAATCCTGAGTTGCGCGCTGGACTTCCGCTACCGAGCCCGCATCCTCGGGCCGGCCCAGCTGCGCTGCATGCAGAAAGCGAGCGACAAAGCCTTCGTGAATCGCTGGGGTGTCGGCGTCTGCCTTCGCGCCTGCCTTCGCGTCTGCCTTCGCGTCTGCCTTCGCGTCTGCCT
>Ga0183260_10000941_pt1 | contig 24676 bp, 22 predicted proteins | sample AntDrymUQ4972206_2_FD_129768 | JGI IMG/M metagenome (GOLD analysis project Ga0183260, IMG submission 129768) | Polar desert sand microbial communities from Dry Valleys, Antarctica - metaG UQ497 (22.06) (version 2) (version 2) | ecosystem: Environmental > Terrestrial > Soil > Desert | place... | reverse complement strand
GGGGCGAGCGGTAGCGACGTCGTACGGGATCGCCGCCTCTTCCAGCCAGCCACACACGACATCGCGGGCGAGGATGTCGCCAGCGGTTGCGCCCATCCCTTCAAAGCTGAACCAGCCGGCGACAAGTGCTTTCACATTGATTCCTCTTGAACGCACACTTCTGTTGTCCGAAACGCATGATCAATGAGCTTGCCAAGGACTTTGCCGGAGTCGAACCAGTCTTCGGCAATTACTCGTGCAGCCGCAGAGTGGCGCGAGTAGTTCGATTCAACTTCCTGGATTGCGTCAGTTGCCTCTTCAAACGTTGAAAATGGAAGGATGCCCTCTCCTACCGGGAAAACAGAGGCGAAGCCCGTGTCCTGAACGATCACCGGCCGGCCTGACGCAAGGTAGCAGGCGGATCGACAACTGAACCAACCTGCCTGGCCCTCGATATACCCATTCTTGGCAACGCTCCACTCGGCTTTCGATGACTCGATGTACGTTCGATAGCTGTCAAGGTCCGGACACACCTTTGCGGGATCGACCAGGCGCCAGCCCTTATGGGCAAGCAGTTCCTTCGGAGTACGACGCGTTTTCCCCGAATTGACCGCCAACTCGAGGACGGTTGGCGCGACCTGGTGCGGGAGGTCAAGGAATCGCCTGAACTCAACATCCTTTTGGCCAAAGGTCCGACCGTTGAATTCCAAAGGGTTGTAGCTGGTCCAGTTCATCACCGTGGAGAACACATCGCGAGTCTCTCTCTCTGTATTCCATTCGGACAGCACAATTGGTTGTCGGGTCGGCATCCAGCGGTGCCCAGTTTCGGGCGCCAGTGCGGGAAGGCGCTCGCCGAAGCTGAAGTGCACGTCATGTGCATCAACGATCGTGCGAAAGTCGTGCTGACCGCGTGCCAGTTTGACCTGCGTAAACACCGGATCGGTATCGACATACGCGAGGCATGCAACGGAGCGATACTCATAGGGCCGTTCGAGCGTGCCTGAGACGTTGATGAGTAGATCGGCAGTTTCAATCACTTCGCGTCGATGGCTGTCCGACAATCCGTGCCACTGACCATTCCATGGAAATCGATACGCCCATCGATTCTCCATACCGAAGCGAGCCATTACGCCCGCGAGATACTGCACGTTGAAATCGCACGACCTACCGAGCCCGTCTTCCCGCGGGTTGTAGGGCCACTGTCCAGTGTCCTCAATGTAAAAGACATCATGCCCAAGCGCTTTCAGCCCGAGCACATATTGAAGATAGTCCCACGTGACGCCGCCCAAGGGATACTGGGCAATGAGGCCGGTTGTGACGATCCTAAGGCTGTTGGACGCTGCCCGCATCGTTAAATCCAACCTGTCTGCTGTGCCAGGTCGTGCAAATGATGGAAACGCCACGCAGACTGCGGCCCGATAGTCCATTCCGGCCGGTCACCAAGCCATCGGAAAGCGAGATACATGCGCGCCGCACTTAGGGTGTGTTCAAATTCCTGCGTTGCGCCGTTGGGCCATCGTTCCAGCACGTAGACTTGCTCGCATTGCTCGACAATCTCAGCAGGCCACTTCTCAGTCAACGCAGCCAGGTCGATCTCACCTGGACCGATCGCCGCGGATTCCCAATCAACGGGGTAGATCACCCCGTTCTGGAGGAGGACATTTTGAGGATAGTACTCACCGTGAACGATCGAACGGGGAGTGTTCAATAACGATAAAACAATGGTTTCAAAGTTAATGCATACCCCCGACAGCCACGGAAATTTTTGATGCCAATGATCCGCATATTCCGCGGTTCGGCGAGCCCAACCAGCAAAATAATTGACGTCATAGCGGTTGAGGTATAGGTCCTTGCCTTCAAAATCGCCCTCTGTCTGCGCATGGAATCGAGCTATCCACTTTGCGGCATCCAACAACGCCCGTTCTGGATGCGAGGACTTGGTAAACCTGACCGCGTCCTCCAAGTACTCCATGACTAGCCACGATTCACTGCCCGATCGGCCTTCGTACGATCCATAAAATTTAGCGGTCGAGTCAGCGAAGGGTTGAAGCACGTGGCGGTAAACTCCGGACTCATATGACACCCCACCACGATGCCCAAACCCGCTACGGTCTGACCCTGTTCCATATTTGAGTAACAAGTGGAGAAATTCTGTCCCATCCAGACAGCAAGTTACGATTTCAGTTGAGAAGCGAGTAGAAAACGGCGAAAGGCGCCGTTCCAATACGTCCACCTGACGTTCAACTCCGCTCGGACTCCGCAATGTGGCGGCGAGGAAGTCCTGAAGTGAAACTAACGAGGGGATGCTCGAAAGGTCCATCATCGCTATGTCATCCTGCTGAGGCCAGGCTGGCCAAGTGTCTGGCATAGCTGCCCTTCATATTTGGCTAATTGATTGGCTGGTCTCTCCCTCATTCCATCAACAAGGTGGCCAGTGGCCCAATCGATTGCAGCAATGGTCACAAGTTGACCATTCTCAACTTGCAGACGAAGATCGCACATCTCGAGCGTGCTGAGTCGATGGGCGATCATAAATGTGGTCCGATTGCGCATAAGGCGCTGCATCGCGTCCATGATCACTTCCTCGGTCTTGACGTCCACGGAGCTTGTCGGCTCGTCCAGGATCAAAATGGGCGCATCCTTCAGGAACGCGCGAGCCAGGGAGATACGCTGACGCTCGCCACCCGACAACCGCATCCCCCGCTCCCCAACCTGAGTGTGGTAACCATCGGGCAATGCAGTGACGAAGTCATGCGCATTCGCGGCACTGGCGGCGGCAATGATTTCGGCTTCAGTTGCTTCCGGCTTGGCGTAGGCAATATTCTCGGCGATCGTCGTCGAGAACAACAGCGGGTCTTGGAGCACGATCGAAAACTGGTTCCGCAAATCAGCCAACCGGTAGTCTCGCAGATCGACTCCGTCCAGCAGGATGTGGCCTTCTGTCGGGTCGTAGAATCGGGTCAGGAGGCTGACAATCGTGCTCTTGCCGGCCCCGGTCGTGCCAGCGATGCCCACTTGAGTCCCGGCCGGGACAACGAATGTGATTCCTTTCAGCACCGGGCGGTCCCGCTCGTAACCGAACGATACATTGCGATACGCCACGGCGCCTTTGACCCGATTCACTGACACGCCATTCACCGAATCTTCAACATCCTGATGCGCGTCAAGAAGACCGAACGCCCGTTCCGCGGAACTCAGCGAGCCCTGCACATCGGCGAACTTGCTGCTGATTGTCTGCAACGGGGTGTAAAGCTGTGATAGGTACGCCATGACAATGAGCAGCTCGCCCAGTGAAATGGAACCGCTTTGCACATGCCGTACTCCTATGAAGAGGACAAGCGCCGAACCAACCGCGGTGGTGAGGCCCAGCAGCAGGCCAAGGCCACCCTCGAACCAGGCCAAGCGAATACGCGCCCACATTCCAGCTCCGGAATAGGTGAGGAATCGTTGTTGCTCGCGATCCTCCGCACCGAAGGCCTTCACAACCCGAACCGCGGAGAGAACCTCCTGGACGACGCCAAGCGACTGCGTTTCGAGTTCACCAAGCGTCCGATATCGCCGCCGAAGCGGTTGTTGGTAGGCGCGAGATAGCCAGAACAAACCAGGCGACACGGCCAGCGCAACCAGGGCCAACTGCCAATCGATACGAAACACTACGACGATCATCGCCACAACCGTGAGCGCGGATGTCAGCAACGGCACGGTGGCATCAATCGCGAGGTAATGAATGGCCGGCCCATCGTATTGAATTCGATAGACCGAGTGAGCAGTGCCCTTGGTGTCGTGAAATCCAAGCGAGAGGCGTTGCGCATGCCGGAAGAGCCGGCCTCTAAAGTTGAGAAGGATTCTCTCTCCGGTGTACGCACCGAGGACATTGGTGGCCAGGAGTTGAAGGTGTTGTAGCAACGCGATTCCAACGAGAAGAATCACAGCTGCGACAAGCAACGATGAACTGGAATGCGTCGCGGAAGCGGGAAGGATGGCGTCAATCACATCAGGTAACGGCTTGGCGACGATCACGTTGTCGACCACGATCTTGAGAGGTATCGGCGCCAACAGGGCGAGCGGGGTGGAAAGCATGCTGACTACGAATATTGCGCCGATATGCGGCCAGTACGGGCGTGCTTCACCCAGTACCCGTCGGAACAACGCGCTACTGGTCGGAGCAGTACGACTGCGGCCGGGCTCCCTCTTCTCGGATGTCACCACGACTCGTCCTGAATAGACGTTGTCGCCATCGACAGTGCAAGGCTAGTTTCGATACACATTCGCGTTGCCAATGCCAGGAAGAGGATACCGAACGCTCCCGTGGCAAACCAAACTCGATCGACTGCGGTCCATGCGGTCAGCATCGCCAAGCCGATGAGGATGATCTTGCTCGAGCTCGACACGCTCGGTGCGATTCGGAACCTTGCGAGCTGCTGTCCAGCGCCGTGCTCCTCGATCGCCAGCAACACCCTGGCTCCGCCGAGCCCACCGGCCCGGACGTGGAGATCCCAGCGGTCGAAGTCACCGCCGTTTGTGACAACGGCACCCGAAGAGCGCAAGCGAATAGAGAAGCGCTCAAGCCAAGCTTCCGGTGCATTCCATTGCTCACTCCATACGGACTTCACCGTTGACCTCGGAATCGCGATTGCACGGGACTCAGGCAGACGCCACGGCGTGAGACCGACCCCGATACGTCCGTGAAGCCGGGCGATGGGCTGGATAAGATGCAGGTAGGCTGTCAGCAAACGTAGACGCATCATCTCGACTCGTCCTCTGCGGTTCGCCCGGATATCCGCCCGGGCCGCGCCGAACCCCGCCTGGACAAGCGGCGCCAACAAGGCGAGACCAAAGATTGGCCAGACGAGGATAAACAGCGGCGAGGCAAACCCCAGGAGAGCAAGCAATCCGAGTGCGGCGACGATCATCCACCACTCCGGCATCAGGGGGAAGGACGCCACAGCTCCCGGGACCGGCTGATACATTGGTTGGAAGAGCGCGCTTCCCCAGATGCCTTGATAGATTCGGCCACGGCGTGCAGTCAGCGCCTGTTGGAGTCCAGGTCCATACAATCGGCCTGACCATGACAGGTGGCCCATGACGTTGTATCGCTCTGGCCACTTCTCTTCGAGCAGCGCTTCAGCCCTGCCGTAATCCCGCTGCTGCTTCCAATACGCTTTCGCGGAGTTCCGCCGGTGATGCCACACCATCGCCCCAGGATGAAACCCGAGCTTGCCGCCGTTCTCTTGGAGACGCCAACAGACATCAACATCGTCACCGGCGGCACTATATCGAGTATCGAATCCGCCAATCGCCTCAAGCGCGGCCCTTCGTATGGTCAAGTTGCACCCCGGCAGATGGTCCGCCACCGTGTCCGTCACTAGCACATGCACGGGTCCACCTGGGGCATGGGCGACCGCCTCGGCAATTCGTCCATCTTCCTGAGGCGCTACGTTTGGACCGCCGATTGCCACGAAATCGGTTTGCAGGTACATGTTCGCCAAGTACGTCAGCCAGTGAGGATCGGGACGCGCATCGTCGTCAATGTACGCGACAATCTCGCCAGTTGCGGCGCGCATGCCTTCATTTCGGGCGGCGCCCAAACCCTGGTTTGCCGTGCGGATCACGCGGGCGCCGTACTCGCTCGCGATCTGCGGCGTGGCATCAGTCGATCCATCGTCCACCACGATAACTTCGAAGGTTGGATAGTCGAGATTCTGGAGCCCATCGAGGCAATCGGCAATAGTACGTGAACCGTTGTAGCTGCAAACAACTACCGACATCTTCGGCGACTCAGCATTTGAACCGATTGGAACTTCCCGATAGGCGGTGTGGACGGTCGTCAACGCAAGCTTCGCGACACGTTGACGATCAACAAGCCCGAAGTCCCAGTCCGTGATGTCATGCCCTCCACGGTGCCACTCATCGGTCCACGAGAACACGATCGCTCCCGCGCAGCCTGACTCAAACACCGATCGAATCTGCCAATCGAGTGCGAGCGCCTGTGCCGCATAACCATTGCGTCGGCTATCCAGGCCGATTTCGGCCATCAACAACGGTCGGTCACCAGCCAGGTTCTGGAGCCTGGCCAAGTATGATTCCAGGCGCTCCGGTGCTTCCAGGTAGACGTTGAAGGAGACGAAATCAACGAAATCGATTTCCAAATACTCAGTCGAGGGAAAGTTCACATAGGTGACAAGCGCCCCTGGATCCTCTTGCTTCACTATCCCAGTAAGGCGACGCAAGAAGCTTTCGACGCGCCGTGCGCCATGCCATCTCACGATCGAGGAGGGAATCTCGTTGCCAACCGAAAAGCAAAGAACCGCAGAATGCGCTGCACAAGTCCTCACGCCCGCGCGAACCCGTTCTTCGATTGCGCGAGTTAACCTCCGGCTGTCGAGGAACGCGACATGTTGCTCCCATGGCAAGCCGATTATCACGCGCAGTCCGTACTGCGAGGCCGCATCTAGCAACCAGCGCGGCGGCACGGTATAGACGCGCACCGCGTTGATGCCATGTTGCGCCATCATCTGGAAATCGTACTCGACCGTATCGCGATCGTACTCTTCACCGCTGATACTGCAGCGAAACGTGCCGTACGTCACTCCCTTGACGTAGAATTTTTCGTCACCCACGAAGAGGAATTTTCCTCGCACAACTGGACGCAGCGTCGCCCCCGTTCGACCGAATAAGCCCTGCTCTGGAGGGTGATCGAGATCCTGAGCCTCCAATACGGAAGTTCCGGAGACGGTGCTATCGTCTATCATGATGAGCAAAAGCGCAGGTCATCATCGAGTCGGGTGCAATCAATGGTCTCGACTTGTGGATTTTGCGATTGTGCCAGGTCCAAGCGTTACCGACGACCTGACTGAGATCCGTGAATTTCGGTTCCCAGCCCAACGTGCGTCGAGCTAGTGAGGCATCCGCGACCAACTCCGGCGGATCTCCCGATCGGCGGGCCAACATCCGTAGTGGAATGGGCCGCCCACCAATCTGCTCCACCTTGGCCACGACCTCCTTGACGGAGTACCCTCGCCCATTTCCGAGATTCAAGGCAACGCTCGGTCCACCAGCGACAAGATAGCCAAGGGCGCGAACGTGTGCATCGGCAAGGTCGCTGACATGGACAAAGTCGCGCACCGGCGATCCGTCGAGAGTGGAGTAATCCGTGCCGAACACATCGAGCGCATCCCGATGACCGAGCGCTGTGCGAATCGCCAGTGGAATGAGGTGTGTTTCCGGGTCGTGCATTTCACCGAGTTGGCCCTCCGGATCGGCGCCGGCGGCATTGAAGTAACGTAACGCCGCCCAGTTTAGCCCGTAGGCTCCGGCGTATGCGCCAAGCGCTCGCTCGATGAACAACTTGGATTCACCATACGGATTGACGGGGCATTGCTGTTGATCTTCAGTGATCGGCAGTGTGGACGGGATTCCATAGGTCGCACACGAGGACGAAAAGACAACGTTCGTGATGCCAGCGTCCAGCACTTCATCGATCAGGGCGAGCGAATGGACCACGTTGTTCTGGAAGTACTTGCGGGGGTAATGCATCGACTCGCCGACATACGCCGACGCCGCAAAATGGATAACTCCGTCAATGCGGTAATCACGGGTAATGCGTCGCACCAAGTCACGATCACCGATATTGCCGCGAACTAACGGTCCCCACTTGACCATGCCGGCATGACCTGTAGACAGATCGTCGAGGACGATTGGGGTGATTCCATGAGCGGCGAGCGCTTTCGCGGTGTGGCTCCCAATATATCCCGCCCCGCCCGTTACTAGGACTTGCATCGAATTTCTCTTTTCCTGTCGTTATGGATGGTTGTACTATGGGACTGAAGCAACCAGGAGGCGGGGAAATCCGAAGTTGGGTGTCGAAACTGTCGGGAGATCGCTTGCTTCATTTGAAAGCTCATGGCGGAAGTACGCGATGGTCCTCATCAGTCCTTCGGCCACCGGCACATCTGGCTTCCAGTTCAGTTCGGACACGGCGAGAGAGATATCCGGGCGGCGTTGCAGCGGATCGTCACTCGGAAGTGGGCAAAAGACCTTGCCAGCGTCGTGGCCGACGAGTCGTTGAACCAGTTCGGCGAGTTCCAGGACGGTATACTCCTCAGGATTCCCAAGATTGATAGGTCCCCTGCAATTGGATTCCATGGCGCCAATCAGGCCCTCGATGAGATCGTCGATGAATTGAAAACTGCGCGTTTGGCTCCCGTCACCGAAAACTGTCAAGGGCTGATTGTTCAGGGCTTGACAATGAAATTGCTGACGACGCGACCGTCTTTCGGATCCAGCCGAGGGCCATACGTGTTGAAGATCCTGACTGTGCGGGTACTCACCCCGCGCTCGACGGCGTACGCCTCAGTCAGCGCCTCACCGTAGCGTTTCGCCTCGTCGTACATCGAACGCGGACCAGTGGTGCTGACATTGCCTCGATATGCTTCGCTCTGGGGGTGTTCCAACGGATCGCCGTACACTTCGGAGGTGCTGGCATACAGGAATCTGGCTCCATCGGAGGCGGCCAGATCGAGCAATCGCCGCGTCCCTTCGCTGTTGACGCGCATTGTCGCCACCGCATGGCGTTGATAGGCTGGCGGGCTCGCCGGACTGGCAAGGTGATAGATCCTGTGAATTCGCGGCAAGGTCGGAAGCGCATCGACCACATCGTGCGACACGAACCTGAATTGCGAATGCCCGAGTAATGGCTTCACATTCGCCAATCGACCAGTGGTTAGATTATCAATGCAGACAACCTGCCTGCCGTCGCGTATCAACCGTTCACAGAGGTGCGATCCGACGAATCCAGCGCCGCCGGTGACCAAAGCAACCATCACTTCCCTCATTATAGTTTGGTACCTTGGCGCCAACTCGCTATGCGCGTGATCCGGCGCAGATCCTTCTGGCTCACCCAGCGAAGAGGCAACGTGGACTCAAGGGTGAACCATTCCAATCCGAGCGAAGAGTACGGGAACCAGCACGATAAGTCAACCTCTTTAAGTTTGGTATTTGCCACATTAATTATTGATTGACTTGGAGTCATGTTCCAGATCGTCAATATGTCACGGTTATTGGGAATCATCGGGAGTTTTGCTAAGTTTGAACAGCGGAGCAGATTTCAAGGAAATGCCCGACAGCGTCTTGACTCCGGAGCCCGTGGCTCTTGGCGACTCACGATGCTGTAGTCTTGCGGAGCCACATGCTGATCCGATTTGCAAGGGCGTGCGTAGGAGGCGCCCGCGACCATGGCGGAGGCGCATTAAGCGCTTCGCCTTCGGAATCGTCGCAGCAACCAGCCTGGCATACCTCATCGTCTGGTGGGTCTCCCTCCGGATCGTCGAGCATCCCTCCTGGCCTCCACCCACCGACGCCGTCACACCGGACCAGGCCCAGTCGATCACCGAGGAGTTTGCACGGCATGCCAATCCCAGACGTGACGACGTGGCAATTCCCTACGCTCCGACCACGGCCTCCGATGTCCGTTTGTTCCTTGATGGACCGGAGTTCTTCCCGGCGATGCTGGCCGACATCGAGACCGCGAATCACTCCGTCCACCTCCACATGTTCGGCATCACCGAAGGCGAGGTCGCCCGACGGTTCGTCGATGCCCTGATCGCCAGAGCCACGACCGGTATCGAAGTGCGCATGATCGTAGATTCGTATGGAGCAAAGGTCAATGCCGAGTCGAAACCGTATTTCAGTGCGCTTGAAGCGGCCGGTGTCCAGATCGTTGTCAACCACGTTTTTCCGCCCGATCGGGACGGACTCTATGGTGACGAAACGCTCGATTAGCGAATGGACGAAGTGGGGCAATCCGACCACCGCAAAGCCCTCGTGATCGATGGCCTCACCGGTTGGGTGGGAGGGGCAGGTCTTCAGGACCACTTCAATGCGGACACATTCCACGATGTGTTCGTCCGCGTCGAGGGCAATGTCGTGCGACAGGTGCAGTCAGTTTTCCTGACGAGTTTCGACGCCCTCGGCGGCCCGCTCTCCGGCGTCCCGGGAGCGCTGGCGGCCTATTTTCCCACTCCTGCCGAACCGGGCACAATTCGAACAACGTTGCTGCAGAACATTCCAGGCGGGTTTGTGCCGGGGACCCAAGCGTCGCGGGCGGTCATCGAGGCATCCACCGAGCGGCTGGACATCATGAATCCTTACCTGACAGATCCGGGAATGCTGGATCGAATCGTGGACGCCGCGGATCGCGGAGTGAACGTTCGGTTGCTGGTTTCGAAGCGAACAAATAATCCCCCGGCGGACGCTGCCCTCAAGCACCAGTACGGGCGGTTGTTGGCGGCAGGGGTTGAAATCTGGGAATACCCGGTGACGATGCACGCCAAAGTCACAATCGCCGACAACGCAATGATTGTGGGCACGATCAACTACGATGCCTGGGCGCTCTACCGGAATCTTGAAATCGCGTTGCTGTTCGAGGATCCAGTGGTCGCCGGGATGGGCGTCACGCACTTCGTGGAACCGGATATTGAACGATCGACGCCCGGAGTGGCGCCAACCGATCGCGGCGAACGATTCAGGCACTGGTTTTGGGACAAGTTAGTGTATTTCCTGTAACGTGCTGTCCGAAGGATGTGCGAAGCGATCAACGGTCAATCCCTCCAATTGCTCGCCGAATCAGGATTTCTCATGAGGTCGGAGCAACGAACCTTTGCATTCGCCGTTTCGATGGAACGATCATTAATCGGGCGGACACAAGATCCGCGGCCCTACCGAACTTCTTTGCCCACCCGCGCTGGCCGCTGGAGCCAGGCAGGATTGGTGTATTCGAAGGCCAGCGCAAACCGGAGAAGTTCGGCCTCGCCAAGTGGTCGACCAACAAATTGGATGCCGACAGGCAAACCATCCGGCGTGAAGCCGCACGGAACGGAAATCGCCGGAAGACCGGTGGCTGAGATGTACCAGCACGAGCGCATCCAGCCCAGGTAGTCCTCCTGCGCCATACCGGCGACCTCGTGGGGATGATTCCACTCCACCGGGAACGGTGGCAGTTGCACCGTCGGCGCGGCGAGGACGTCGATGTCGTCGAAAAGTGCAGCGATCCGCGTGTACAGGCTGGTTCGGGCAGTATAAGCATCATGGATGTCCGTCGCCGTCAGTTCCAAACCGGCCTCGATATTCACGACCAGGTTTTCGCTCAGCTTGTCCCGATGTCGGCGATAGAGATCACCATATTTCTGGGCCATCTCCCAGGCGCGGAGAGTTCGGAATGCCAATTCTGCGCCATTGAAGTCCGGCTCGATCTCCCGAATGTTGGCGCCGAGGCTGTCAAGAGCGGTCCTTCCATTCGTGTCCAACACCTCGGTGATAACCGGATCGACCGGCAACCCGCCGAGGTTCCGGGACCAACCGACGCGGGAATCATGAAGTTGGTTCGACGGTTCGCTCATCGCAATGTCCACAAAGACCGAGCCATCTCCTGGCAAACTGATTGGATCGTTGGGGTCGAACCCGGCGAGGACCGACTGCAACAACGCCGCGTCGGCCACGGTCCGACCCATCGGTCCTAACACTGACATCCCGATCCAGCCAGTGAGGAGAGGCGCCCGCGAGATCCGGCCAGCCGCCGAGCGCAGCCCGACGACGTTGCAGAACGATGCCGGATTCCGCAGCGATCCCCCCAGATCGCTGCCATCGGCGAGGCTGATCATGCCGCTGGCCAAGGCCGCCGCCGCGCCGCCGGAGGAACCACCCACGCTGCGTCCAGTGGCGTAGGGGTTCCGGGTTGCTCCGAAGATGGTGTTGAACGTGTGCGAACCGGCGCCCATTTCGGGAACGTTTGTCTTGCCCAACCGGATGGCCCCCGCGTCTCGCATCCGGATCGCGATTGCGTCATCCTCGTCGGGCACGAAATCCTTGTAGAGAGGACTGCCAAGCGTGGTGCGCATCCCGGCTGTTGACAACAGGTCCTTGTGGGCGATCACCAGGCCATGCAGCGGTCCGATCTCCTCGCCGCGGGCGAGTCGCTCGTCCGCCGCGTCGGCCTGGCGGAACGCGTCGTCGATGTCCATTGTGACGATTGCGTTGACGATAGAGTTCGCCTGCTCGATCCGGGCAAGGCAGGCCCCGAGCAGCTCCCGTGCCGAAATGTCCTTACGGCCGAGCAGGGCGCGTTGGTAGATAGCGGGGAGATGGCAGAGATCAATGTCGTTCGCGGGAATGTCCATCAGGTAGGCGTTTCCTATTGCTGCTCGAGTGGCATGGGCGAGGGGTCGTGACGGCGTTGTCGCCGAGGCGATCGAATGTAGCGATTCTTGCTTTTCGCCTGATTGTCGCACCTACCAAGTATTGGCATATACCGGTAGTAACGTGTGGCGCCTATCGGCACGCAGCGCATCGGTCTCGATGGGAACTCATTTTTCACTTCCGTGGGCCACGAGAAAGATCGGACCGACATATTGGCCATCACGCTCGACGTTCCTTACAGGTGTATACTCTGCGACTTGCACGAAAAGATAAACCTGAACGCGAGAGGGCACGTCCATCGTCGCCTCATACGCCACTTCGATCGGCAGACGACGGCCAAAGTACCTCGCGATCGCCCTGACCTGGATGCAGACGGCGATCGCCTATCGCGTCACCGCCCTCTTTCAAATCTTTATTACGTTCATCTGGGTCTTCATCCTCTACGCCTTATGGGATGCAGCCTTTTCGGAGTCGGCCTCGATCGCGGGGTACACCTGGGACGAGATGCGAACCTACATCCTGATTGCGTACGGGCTGAACGCCCTGGTCGGCTGGCGCGTGGGAAGCCAGATGATGGGCACGATCCGCACTGGCGAGATTACGCGCGAACTGACGCGCCCGCTCAACTATCGGTCTACCCAGGTGGCGACAGCGGCCGGGTTATCGCTGATCGAAGGAATGATCAGCCTGATCCTCGTCGTTATCCTCGGCACGCTCTTTTTCGACATGCAGGCGCCAGAATCGACGGACGCCGCGCTCCTGTTCGTGATCGCGGTGATAATCGGATTTGTGATCAAGGCGCTTTGCATCTTCCTGGTGTCGCTGCTCTGCTTTTGGACGCTGAACTCAGTCGGCTTGATGTGGGCCCAGCAATCGGTGATCGGCATTCTTTCGGGGACATTGATCCCGATCGCGATGATGCCGGATTGGTTGCGCCTTGTCGCCGAGGTGCTGCCGCTGCGAGGAATCGTCTCGACGCCGTTGGAGATTTATCTTGGCAAGGCCGAGGGGTGGGATCTCATCGGACTGCTGGCGTTGCAAATTGGGTGGCTGGCGGTGTTGTGGGTGTTTAGCGACTGGGCATGGCGCAAGGCCTTCAACGCCGTCGAAATCCAGGGAGGATGATGTGATGTCATTTTGCTGGAGGCGCCCCGCGCCATCTGAGGAATCTCGCTCCATAGGGCTTTTTGACTATGCCGACGCGGCGGGAGATTCCTCTACTCGCCGAGACTCGTTACGGAATGACAACTTCCGCTTCGCGGAGGATGTCTCGTTTCTCGGAATGACCGGCTGGGGAGATTGGAGTTGACGCGCCGTTTCGATCCCCGCCGGTTCCGACGGAATGCGCGGCTCTACCTGAAACTGCAACTGATCCAGTTGCGGACGGCAGTGGAGTATCGCGCCGATTTCTGGATCGGGATTATCGGCGCCTCGCTGATGAACGGCGCCGGATTGATCTTCGTTGTTGCCCTGTTCGGGCAAATCGACGACATTGCCGGCTGGTCGGGCTGGGAGGTGGCGATCCTCTATGGACTCGCCCTGATCCCGCGTGGGTTGACTGAACTCTTCTGCGACGGCCCGTGGACACTTCGGATGATGCTCAACCAGGGAGAGTTCGACCGCCTGCTGGTGCGGCCCACATCGCCGGCATTGCAAACCACAACTCAACTCGCCAGCATCCACGGAGTTGGTCAACTCACCCTCGGGGGAACGGCGTTCTGGCTCGGAGTAAACCGCACCGACCTCGACTGGACACTGTGGAAGGCCGGATTCTTCCTCGTGATTCTTGTTTCGAGCTGGATCATGCTCTGCGCCATCAACTTCCTCGTCAACCTGATCGGATTCTGGGAACCATCGACCCAAAGCGCGATCCCGACCGCTTACGCGATGTTGATCGATTTCGCGAAGTTCCCGCTCGATATCTATAGCAATGCGATCAAGGTCCTGATCACGGTCGTTGCGCCGTACGCCTTCATCAGCTACTTCCCGGCGATTGTGCTGCTGGACAAGGAGTCGTCGTGGCGATGGCTGGGGCTGGCCTCGCCGCTCGTCACTCTGATCGTCGTGCTCCTCACCTCGTGGTTGTGGGGCAGGGCCCTCAACCGCTATCAGGGAGTTGGACATTGACCGCCAACAACACCGCGAACGGGCCGATCATCGAAGTCCACGACCTGACCAAACGGTTCCGACGACCGGCGAAGGAGCCTGGGCTGAGGGGGGCCGTGCGGCACCTGTTCCGGCCCGAATACGAGAACATCACCGCTGTTGAAAACGTGAATCTCTCGGTCCGGCCAGGGGAGAGCCTGGCCTACGTCGGCCCGAACGGCGCCGGGAAGTCGACGACCGTCAAGCTGCTGACCGGAATCCTCGTTCCAACCTCGGGGACGGTGATGGTGAACGGGTTGACCCCGTTCGAACACCGGATCGAAAACGCCCGCAACATTGGTGTGGTGTTCGGGCAGCGCACCCAACTGTGGTGGGATATCCCGGTTATCGAGTCATTCCGGTTGCTTGGCGACATCTACGAGATTACGGAGGACCAGTTTGCCGCGTCGTTCGCCGAATTGAGCGACGTGCTCGATCTCGAGCCGCTGCTGAAGGTCCCTGCCCGGCAGCTTTCGCTGGGTCAGCGAATGCGCTGCGACCTGGCGGCCTCGCTTCTCCATCAGCCGCCAGTCCTTTACCTCGATGAGCCGACGATCGGGCTCGATGTCTCAGTCAAGGCCCGGTTCCGCCAATTCATCCGTTACATGCATCGAGAGCGGGGCTTGACCGTGATGCTGACCTCGCACGACCTCGGCGACATCGAGGAACTCTGTGACCGGATGGTGATGATCGACAAGGGCAAGATCGTCTATGACGGCGCGCTGAACGAGATCACCGCGCGATTCGGATGGGAACGGTCGTTGCACCTGACGTTGACCGAGCCGGACAAATCGGCGGTGGAAACTGCATCGCGGGCACTGGCGAAGCGAACCGGCGCGGTCGCCTCCCAACCGGAGCCGACGGTGGTGACGGTGACCTTCGACAGCCGCGAAGCGTCCCCCGGCGAGCTGATTCGCGATCTGGCAACGGTGCTTGCCGTTACCGACATTCGGATCGAGGAACCGTCGGCGGAATCCATCATCCGCCGCCTCTACGAGGGCGACCTGCAGTTTGAAACCACCAACTCGTAGGGAGCAACCTGTGTGCCGCCACCGGAGATGGGGTCGTATCGTATCGACTCGCGACACCACAGTCGCTGTCGCGCGTTCCCGGTGTTGACAAGACGCTGGCGACGGCCCGGTCATTGCTCCACTCCACGCGAGATGACACGCCGCTCAAGCCAGGGCGTAGGTCTCCGCCTCGATGCGCTGGAGGTACTTCGCGATTTCACCGGGGCCGGATTTGGGAGCTAACTTCTCTACGTCCGGGTTGTAATTCGTATTCGTGTTGACATCGTAGGTCACGATCCGGCCATCGGCCGCTTCGATAAACTCGAACCCGGCGATTTCGAGCCTGTGCTTGCGAGCGAAGCCGAGAAACTGGTCGACGATCGGGTGTTCGAAGTCCTCGCGGAGGGCGAAGAGGCTCTCGGCCGCCCTTGGTTGCCCGCTTTCGTCGAGTTCGCAGGCATCGGCCGGACAAAGCTGGAAGCCGCCACGATCTGTGTCGGCGGTGATCGCGTAGACGTACTCGTAACCGACGGTTTCGACCCGTGTGATGAATGGCGATCGCGGCTGGACGTATTCCTGGAGGAGAGTGATGCCGTCGACCGGTTCTTCGAACTCCTCCGACGTTGCGTACGTCTCAAACGATGCGATGTTGTCGAAGCGTCGGACACCGAGTCCCTTGCCGCCCTGGTTGTGCTTGGTGATGAATGGTGTTGGTACGTTCGCGGCCTGGGCGAGCAAGTCGTCCCTGCCGATCACGGCCACGGTGCGGGGCGCCTCAATCCCGAACGCCGTCAACGCGGTGAGCTGGCGGACTTTGCTGACTTCCATTTCCACAACCGAACGGCCATTGACGACACGGCGTCTGTGGGCTTCAAGCCAATCGAGCACGGCTCGCGTGTAGTCCTTCGAATGCGGGTGATCGCGGGTATGGGACGAAGCACTGAGGCGATTCCAGAATATTCCTTCCGGCGGTGACGAGTCGAGGTCGATCGCGCCGTCAACCAGCAACCATTCCTCGTAGTCGAGATCCGCGGCATCGAATGCGGTAGCGAATGGCGGAAACCAATCCGGGTTTTCATGGAGTGCGTAGAGAGTCACTCGGCGGTCCTTTCGAAAGGGGCGAATTTGCACTACCGAAATGATACCAGCTTCCCATACGGAATCACCATCAACGGACGGACGACCCTGAATCACCGTCGTGCAGATGACTACGCCGAAGGGGGTCGATTCGCTTGACGTTGGCGTTAGCCTGGGATGTCACCGGGCGCGGTGGGGTGGATTTCAAGCATCCGCCAGCCACGATCGGGGAATCCGGCTCCGTCCGCCACGCTGCTGGAAGCTTCGTTCTCGCCGCCGTGCTGGTAGATTGGCACGCCCCCCTCGGCAATGATCCGCCGTCCTGCCTGGGCAACGAGCTGGGTGGCGAATCCCTGACCCCGATGCTCGGGATCGGTGCCGACCGCGATTTCACGACACACTTCGTTGTGTCGCTTGAGTCCCACCCCCGCCTGGTAGGCGCCATTCTCGTCGAACACGACCAGGACGCCGCCGGTGAACGGACGTAACCACTCGGGAATACGAGGATCGTCTGAGCCGAACCATTTGCCTGCGTCGGGTAAGTCGAGCACGCGTTCGGACCAGCGAAAGATCGGCAGACCGACGCTGACTGGAACACCCAGGCGGGCCTCGAGCAAGGCGGACGCGCCAGAAGATGCGGCGGCGGCGAACACCGTGTCGACCTCGAGATCGTCGACCAGGCGCCCGTAGGCAGGCGACACGGCGAGAACGGATCCACCAGGTCCAGTCACGCCCTGGATCGGACGGATCTTGCCATCCCAGCCTGGTTCGTCACGTCGGCTCGAAACAATCAATTGGGGGCGTGCCGGGTCTGGAACGATACCGAGCCACAAGCGAAAGTGGGCGTTGAGCCGTTCTCGGACCGTTGCTTCATCGGGTCGCGATGACTCAAGATCGATTCCGTGTTGGGCGATGGCGGTCATCGGGGGTCGGTCACTTCCCGGAAGCAGTCGTGGATTGGAGACGAGCGCGGAATCGATCGGATGATTTGGCTAGGGTACACCGGATCGGGCGATGCGGGACCAACTAAAACGATCAGCGCCAGGGCGCGACAGCCCGATATCGAACGTCAGGGGAAAAATCGCGCACGAGGCGCTTCATCGCTATTTCCAAAAAAGTCGTCAGCGGCCGAAGGAACCTGGTCCCGTGGGGCGCCGGTCGCGCTGCCGCGGCAAAAGGTTCGTCGTTCATTCAACGACGCTGAGGACCGGATCGACAATCCATCGACTCCAGGAGTTCCCAACGACCGGGACCACCCGGGTTGTCCACCGGCATGTGAGAAACTGCCCACAGGAAATGTCGCCAACGATGCAATGGTCAAGATGGAGAATGGAGCCGGTCAACCATGCAACGGAACAGACGGGATTTCGGGATTTTCACGCCTGGTCAGGCGCTCAAATGGCTTCTCGATGGAAACGTCCGTTATCTTGACGAGACGGTTCCGCCGCGTGACTACTCAGCATCGCACACCGCACTGGTCGACGAACATGCGCCGGTCGCGGCGATTCTGGGCTGCGGCGACGCGCGGGTTGGGGCTGAGCTGATTTTCGACTGCGGACCGGGCGACCTGTTCATGGTGCGCGTAGCCGGGAATTTCCTAAGCGATTACGGGCTCGCCAGCTTGGAGTACTGCGTTGAATTCCTCAACACACCGCTGTTGATGGTGCTGGGCCACACCCATTGCGGGGCGGTGACAAGCGCGATAAAGGTCGTCGAGGAGCAGGTTGATCTTCCGGGCCGGTTGTTCGTGCTGATAGATGCGCTGGAACCCTCGGTGCTGCGCGCTCAGGCCTCGAATCCGAGCAATCTGCTCACCGCCGCAACCGAGGAAAACGTCCACCGCCAGGTACGTCGCCTGCGCACGATCTCGCCGGTGATCAACAGCGCCCAGAAAGCTGGACGGGTCACGGTTGCCGGCGCGATTTACGACATGGAAACGGGGAAAGTGAACATCCTCGATCCACCCAGTTGATATCCGGCGAAGCGGACCCTTGAGACGCTCGTGGACGCGGTCACGCGCCGTCAGTGGGCGCCATCTCATCCCTCCTGAAGTTGTACACCCCTTATCAAACCCGCTGGATGCCGGATGGAAAGTGGCAGACGAGCCTCGTTTCAGGCACTCGAAAGAGTTCAAGTTCGGGATGCTTCATCAACGCCTCTAGCACCTCTGGTTCTCGATGCCATACATCGTCCCAGACGATTGCGGAATGGCGTGAAGCCATGGCCAGCGCATTGCGGGTGTCCGACTCAACGTATTCAAGAGAGTGAGCGCCATCGATATAGATCAGATCGCATTTCGCGTGCCATGGGGAAAAGTCGAATTGGGCGGAGTCACCAAAATGCTGATGAACGTTGCGTGCGCCTTGTAACGAATCATAGGTTCTTGCCTGAAAATCGATCCGGTGGACGTCTTCGACATCGCGAAAGCGGAGGGCTGGACGAGCAGACACTGGCAGGTCAAGCGTGTGAATCGTCGCTGAAGGGAGATTTGCACCCAGACTCCAGGCCGTCGTGCCATTGTACGTGCCAATCTCGAACACCGTCTTTGCATCCAACAATCGTCCAATTCCAACGAGAGCCTCCAATCCTTGGATTTCTTGGTTTCCCAATACAAATGCGCTGCGCGGAGGCGCCAGATACGCTGCTGAGAAAATCGCGTCCAGAAGCCGCGCCGGCAATGGCGAAATGGGCATACGATTTTCGAATTTCAATCGGGAAAGCGTTTCGTCCGCGACCCGCAACGACCGCGCGCCGAGGTAGGGCTCGCGAAGCACTCCACCCGTGTAACGAGCGGTAACTCTGAGCCCACTCTTCAGCAAATGCAATCGTGATAATCCCACGCGGCGGTTCCCTCTCATCTTCATTCAAGGCTCTATGCGCGGTGTTTGCTGTTGTGGCGCGCATCTGCCGCAAGAATGGCGCGCTTTAGGGCGCCAAGCGCTTCCAGACGGCCGGGCGCGCCATCGGATTCGAGGGTGCTGTCACGACCAGAACAGCGATTTGAGTTCAACCTACGACTGGTTGCAATCGCCTTCGCCAACTCAACAGGATCACCTGGCCCAACCACTGTGGCCCGGCAATCCCCTTCAAGCGCGTTGGTAATCTCACTCTTCTGAGCGACGGCGGCAACGATGGGACGGTCCACGGCCAAGTATGAGGTGAGTTTACTGGGCAGGGACATATCCGTGACTGTGCCGCGCTGATTAATGAGCAGGATGTCGGCGGCGTGGAGGGCGTTGGGGAACATGTCATTGCTCACAGGGTCGAGGAAGCGGACGTTGGGGAGGTCTTGGGCCAGGTGTTGGAGGTGGCTACGCTGGTTGCCATCGCCCATGAGCACGAAGGTAAGATCAGGCGCTGTGTGTTGGGCGAGGCGGGCGCAGTCGATGATGTTTTCGAGGCCCTGCTTGAGACCCATATTGCCGGCGTGCATGCAGACCGTCTTGTCGTGCGGCAGGCCGAGCGCGGCGCGGGTTTCGGCGACGCCCATGGTCGGCCGCCCGATGTGGGTCCAGTTGTGGACGCGATGGATGCACTCGGGGGCGACGCCCATGCCTTCGAGGACGGGCCTGAAGCCTTCGGCGACGATCGCGATGCTGTCCGCCTGGCGAGCGATCCAGCCTTCAAGTCGGGCAGTCGCCTCGGCGACGCGATGACCGCCGCTGACGCCGCTTTGCAAGGCGGCCTGACCGAAGAGGTCCTGGATCCAAAGCGTGAGCGGAACGTGTCGCCTCTTGGCGATTCGCGCGGCGAGAACTCCGTCGCTGAGGGCCGGCATGACGCCGACCACGAGATCGGGCTTCGTGAGCCGCTTCGAGAACATTCCCAGACCCATAAACGATGCTTCGTAGGCGGCTCGGTGGAGGGCGGACTGCCGGCTCGGAATGTATTGGCGATGGCGAAGGATGGTGACGCCGTTGCGTTGCTCAGTGTGGCGCCACTTGCGCTCGTATCCGGATCGGACTTTCCATTCCGGGTAGTAGGGCATGCCGGCCATTACCTCGATGTGGTCCCCTTGGGCGGCGAGATGTTCGGCGAACCCGGTGGTGTACGGAGCGATGCCAGTGACATCCGGCCAGTAATCGAGCCCGCAGATCAGGACGTTGCGGCCACTCAAGGTGCGCTCGGGGCCAGTAGGTGACTTTCATACCAGGCGATAGTGTTCTTCAGCCCATCTTCGAACGATGTAGTGGCTGTGAAGCCGAAGGCGTTCCGGGCGCGTGAAATATCAAGGGCGCGCCTGGGCTGACCGTCCGGTTTAGTCGAATCCCAGACGATCGCGCCTTCGTAGCGAGTAAGCCTGGCGATCAACTCGACGGCCTTGCTGATCGTAATTTCCTGGCCGACGCCGAGGTTGACGGGTTCGTTGCCATTGTAGTGCTCGGCGGCGCGAACGAGGCCATCGGCGGCGGCGTCGACATAGATGAATTCGCGGGAGGCGGAGCCGGTGCCCCAGACCTCGATTGCGGGTTCATTGGCGATTCGGGCGTCGATGCACTTCTTGATCAGAGCGGGAATCACGTGCGAGCTGGCCGTGTCGAAGTTGTCCCACGGGCCGTAGAGGTTGACCGGGATGAGGTGGATGCTGTTGAAGCCGTATTGCTGCCGGTAGGCCTGGCCCTGGACGAGCAGCATCTTTTTGGCGATGCCGTAAGGCGCGTTCGTTTCCTCTGGATAGCCGTTCCAGATGTCGTCCTCGTGAAAGGGGACCGGCGTGTGCTTGGGATAGGCGCACACGGTGCCGATCGTAACGAACTTGTCGACCTTGGCGAGGCGTGCCGCTTCGATCAGCTGAATACCCATGATCGCATTGTCATAGAAGAACTTGCCGGGATTCTCGCGGTTGGCGCCGATGCCGCCGACGACGGCGGCAAGGTGGATGACGGTGTCTGGCCTGCTCTGGGCGAGGAGCCGCTCGATCGCCGCCCGATCGCGAAGATCGCAGTCAGCGCTGCGCGGCACGACGATGTCCCCGGCGCCGGCATGTTCCAGATGAGCAACCACGTGGCGGCCAAGGAATCCGGCGCCGCCGGTGACAAGGACCCGGCGATCGTTCCAGAAGGTCATGACGCGAAGGTTCCCTGGCTCAGGAGGGATTCGATGCCGCGGATCGGCCTGTCCGAAACGATGCCGGCGAGATCATCGTATGGATCGGTGCACACGCCGAAGTCCCGGAGGTCGTTGGCGAGCATCAGCGCCACGAGGTCGCGGAAACCGGTGCGAGGTTCCCAGCCAAGCAGGTCGCGAGCCTTTGTGGCGTCGCCGAGGAGCTGATCGACTTCAGTAGGCCGGACGTAACGCTCGTCGAACTCGACGTAGTCCTGGAAATCGAGACCGACGAGACCGAACGTGACATCAACGAGTTCGCGGACGCTGTGCATTTCGCCAGTGGCGACGACATAGTCGCCAGGCGTGTGGTGCTGGAGGATGCGCCACATGGCGTCGACGTACTCGGCGGCGTATCCCCAATCGCGGAGAGCCTCGAGGTTGCCAAGGTAGAGCTTCTCCGCTTTGCCGGCAAGGATTTGGGCGACGCCGCGGGTAACCTTGCGAGTGACGAAGGTGCCGCCGCGGCGAGGTGATTCGTGATTGAAGAGAATCCCGTTGCAAGCGAAAAGCCCGTGAGCTTCGCGGTACTGAACGGTCATCTGGTGGGCGAAGACCTTGGCGACGGCATAGGGGCTGCGTGGGTAAAACGGGGTGGTCTCGCGCTGCGGGACTTCCCGCACCATGCCATACATCTCGGAGCTTCCGGCCTGGTAGAAGCGGGGCTCCCAGTCGGCATGGCGGAGAGCTTCGAGTAGGCGGAGAGCACCCATCGCGACAGAATCGGCAGTGTATTCGGGCATGTCGAAGCTGACGGCGACGTGACTCTGGGCGCCGAGGTTGTAGACCTCGTCTGGTCGGATTCGATTGACCAGACTGATGATGCCGGAGGAATCGGTGAGATCGCCGTAGTGAAGCGTGAGGGCCGCTCCGGATTCGTGGGGGTCGTGGTAGATGTGATCGATTCGGCTAGTGTTGAAACTACTTGAGCGGCGGATGACGCCGTGCACTTCGTAGCCTTTGCAGATCAGAAGCTCGGCAAGATATGAACCGTCCTGGCCGGTAATGCCGGTGATGAGTGCGGTCTTGGTCACGCTACCACGCCCCATGCCTCATGATCACAACCTTGATTGTCTTGAGCAGTATGGACAGGTCGAGCTTGGCGCTGTATGTCCGGGCATATTGCTCGTCAAGGGCGATTCGTTCCCCCGGACCAAGTCTGGATCGACCGGTTACCTGCCAAAGCCCGGTCATGCCAGGTTTGACGCTGGTGATGTGGTCGGCGTGTCGACCGAATTCACCAGCAAGCTCGTTTGGCAAGTACGGGCGTGGACCGATCAGGCTCATGTCTCCCTTGAGTACATTCAGGAGCTGGGGAAGTTCGTCGATGCTGAATTTTCGAATGAATGAGCCGCAGCGGGTCACACGTGGATCCCGAATAATCTTCCAGTGTACAGCGTGTTCAGCGGCGAGCTCCGGGCTCCGTTCCAGAATGAAATGGGCGTCTATCACCATCGATCGGAATTTGTACATGGTGAATTCTCTTTGGCCCCAACCAACCCGGCGTTGACTATAAAATGCGCTCCCCGGGGAATCCAGAACAATCCAGATCGCGAAGGCCAGCATCGGGAGAGCGATTGCGAGAAGCAGTAAAGAGGAGACGATGACGTCGAAAACGCGCTTGACGACGTCCACGTACAACTTTTGCCTGGACGAGAAGAAAGCGGAGATGGGTACGTTAGTCGACCCTCTTTCACCGCTCAGTTCAGAATCGAGGGGATGCTCCGCCAGAGACCAGCGCCAGATCGGACGCCCTGGCGCTTCACCGCGCGAAGCTAGACCATTCGGGACCGTGGGGGTTCGGATATACTGCCTCGACGCGCAACTCGCGATCTGCGACTCTAATGAGACATCGTCGGTATCGAGGCCCTTCCGTCCGTACAATCCTATCATCCTCGCCCGCAATCGTCTCCCCCCCTGCTCCCACAGCTTGACTGGGCCTGACCCAATACGATGGTTGACAGGCTTCTCCGCAAGTGATGTTAGCAGCATACCAATAGGTGTGTCCAGCGATATTAACGTCAAAAACCGCGTGTCATTGGGACTTCGGTGTGCCTCTGGCTGACAATAGTACCATAGACCATAGGAAGATCTACCTATACCTGGATGCAGTTGCTGGGCAGGTCCACGGTAAATGCCTCGTATGGTCCTCGCCTGAGCTTGTTGCTTTTTACGTAAGCACTACAATTCCGATGGTTTTGCCTCGCCGAAGCAAGCGCAGATGAAAAGGTGGTCGCTTGGAACAGCTCGATCTTCGACAGATAATTCGGATTGCGCGGCGGAGAGCCTGGATTGTTCTGCTCCTCATGCTGGTGGCGGGCGGCACGGCGTATTATCGAAGCGCCCAGGAAACTCCAATCTACTCCGCGGGCGCGACCATGATCGTCAATCCCGGAGTCAACATGGACCTCAGCGATTACAACGCGATCTTCCAAACCCAGGAGCTGGCTCAAACGTATGCCGCGTTGGTGGCCACCGGTCCGGTGCTGGATAGGGTGGCGAACACGCTTGGCGTGCCGTTCATTGAGTCGAGTGTTTCGGCGTCGATCGTCGGCGATTCGCAATTCCTTAATGTACAGGTAACGGATACGGATCGAGACCGGGCAGTCCTGGTCGCCAATACGGTCGTGACCGAGTTTCAAGGCTACATGGAAGAGCGAGCCGCCAACCGGGCTGACGCGGTGAAAGGCGGACTCGCTGCCCAGATCACCTCCCTGGCTGGGCGTGTCGACGAGATTGATACCCAGGTGACTGCACTCAGGGCGGGCGACAACGCCGCCGATGAAGCGGTGCAGCAACAAATTTCCGACCTCACGCAGGAACGCGTGAATGTGAGCCAGTCGCTCACCAGCCTCAACACCAATGCTGTGACGATTGACACGCAGATCATGGCTGGCAGCGCCCAAATCGAACTGGTCAACCCGGCCCGCGGCGCTGGCCAAATTTCCCCCAATCCGCGATCTTCGCTGATGTTCGGGTTGTTTGTCGGGCTAATGCTGGGTGTTGGGGTCGTGGCGCTGATTGAGTTCCTTGACAATACCGTGAAACCAGAACAAAACCAGCAAAGCATTACAGGGGCGCCATTGCTTGCGACTGTGGCATCGCTGAATAAGCTGCAACCTGGTGGTGGGCAAGTCTTCACAGTCGCCCAACCGCAATCCAGTGCG
>Ga0183260_10000940_pt1 | contig 24677 bp, 24 predicted proteins | sample AntDrymUQ4972206_2_FD_129768 | JGI IMG/M metagenome (GOLD analysis project Ga0183260, IMG submission 129768) | Polar desert sand microbial communities from Dry Valleys, Antarctica - metaG UQ497 (22.06) (version 2) (version 2) | ecosystem: Environmental > Terrestrial > Soil > Desert | place... | reverse complement strand
TGGGCGGAGTGGTGCGGGCCGTGCCGCACCCTGGGCCCCGTCCTCGAGCGCCTGGCGGCCGAGGCAAACGGCGAGTGGGTGCTGGCCAAGGTCGATGTGGACGCCAACGGATCGCTGGCGGCGGCCGCCCAGGTGCAGGGGATACCCGCGGTGCGCGCCTTCCGGGACGGACGCCAGGTCGCAGAGTTCACCGGCGCCCTCCCCGAGCCGCAGGTGCGGGAGTGGCTGGCGGGATTGGGGCCTGGGCCTGCCGATCTGGCGGCGGCAGGCGCCGCAGAAGCGGTCGAGGCGGGCGACCTCCAGGCCGCCGGGGACGGCTTCCGGCGCGCCCTCGAGCTCGATCCCGGTCACGAGACCGCCCGAAGGGGATTGGCCGGGGTGGAGCTGCGGCTGCGGACAATGGGGCAGGACCGCGGGGGCTTGGCGCGCCGCGTCGAAGCCGATCCGGCAGAGCTGGACGCCGTCATGGGGCTTGCGGACCTGGACGCGATGGAGGGTGATCTCGAAGCGGCATTCGGGCGTCTTGTGGACGCCGTCGCCGAGACCTCGGGGCCGGCCAGGGAGCAGGTCAGACTCCATTTGCTGGTTTTGCTCGATACGCTTCCGGGGGATGACTCCCGGGCAATGGCCGCTCGTCGCAGGCTCGCCCTGGCTCTCTTCTAGACCACGACGCCAAGGGGTCCCCACCGCCGAGGCAATCCACGGGTGGCGGACAACCGAACTATCAGTAGCGCTCAGTACACTCGGACGCGATGGGACGCAAGCGGGATGTTGATGCTGAGGTGGTTCGAAGACTCCAGGACGGGGACGAGGATGCTCTGCGCGAGGCAATAGGCCTGCACGGGGAAGTGGTCTTGGGAATGGCCCGTCGCATCCTCTTCGAGCCGACAATGGCGGAAGAGGTTGCACAGGACACCTTTTTGACCCTGTGGCGCCGGCCGGGCGCGTTCGACCCTTCGAGGGGGAGCTTGAAGACGTTTCTCGTGGGGGTGGCAAGGAACAAGGCGATCGATCTGGTGCGCAAAGAGGAAGCGCGGAGCCGCGCAGGGGATCAGTTGATGGCCGAGGCAGAGACCGCACAGACGGCGGAGAACCCAACCGAGCGTCTTGAAGAAAGGCGGGAGGTTCGGGAGGCGCTCTCCCGTCTGTCGAAGGTGCAACGAGAGGCGATCGTGCTTGCTTACTTCGGCGGACGAACGTACCGGGAGGTTGCCGCCGAGCTTGACGTCCCTGAGGGCACCGCCAAAACGAGGTTGCGTGACGGCCTCATCAAGCTGAAGGACCTCTTGAACAAATCGAGTACGAACTAAGAATAGGAGCGGGGAAGATGGATCGACCACACGAGGACTACAGGGACCTTGTGGCCGCCTATGTCCTCGGTGCGATCCCACCCGACGATCTGGCCGAGGTGGCGCACCACATCGCCTCGTGCACCACTTGCCTCGAGCAGGCGAAAGCGCACTCGGGTGTCACCGACGAGCTTGCGCTGTCTGTCGATCCCGTACCGCTGCCCGCCGGATTCGCCGATGCAGTGCTGGCGAAGGCCCACCGGACGGGGCCGGCTCCAACCGAGATAGCCGAGCCCACCGGCGGCAGGGTTCTTTTTTTCCGGCGCCCGGTTATGAGCGGCATCCTGGCCGCTGCCGCCGCCGTGATCATCGGTGTGCTCGGAGCAGGCTTCCTGGATGCTCGTTCGGACCTGCACAGAAGCAGACAGGTGATCAGCGCTCTAACTGCCGATCGCGGACTTGCTCTGACGGGCGAGGAAGGATCGGAAGGTCACATGGTACGAACCGAGGACGGGGCGCTGTTTGCCGCGGTGGGGCTGCCGGAGCCTCCCGCCGGCCGCACCTACCAGCTGTGGGCGTTTCAGGATGAAACGCCAACAAGTCTCGCAACCTTCGGTGTCGAAGAAGGAGAAGCGGTGGTCCGGATCGAAGATCCGGCCGAGGGAGTCGACGCCCTGGCGGTTACGGTCGAACCGGAAGGCGGCTCCGAGCGGCCGTCGACCGACCCGGTGATGCGCAGCGCCTGAGCCTGAGAGAGACTTGGGTTCATGAAAATTCTCCTCATCGCCAATCCCAGCTCGGGTGGCTCCGAGGGTGACACGGTCGCCTCGATCGAGGACATACTCGCCGAATCGGGAGACGTCAGACGTCTGGAGCCGTCCCTGGAGGGTGTCGATCTCGAGGTGACGCAGGCCGTCCGGGACAGAGACGTGGTCGTGGTCGCCGGGGGCGACGGGACCTTCAGCCGAGTGGTGAACGCGTTCGAGGCTCGTCTCGATGACATCCTGTTCGCACTCGTGCCTACGGGCACCGGCAACGATCTCGCCCGGACCCTCCGCCTCCCGGAAGACCCGTTCGAAGCCGCTCGCATCGCTTCCGCCGGCTCCGAGCGCTCGATCGACGTTGGGCGGGCAACCGGCGCCGGGGTGCAGAGGCTGTTCGTCAACGCCTGTGTAGGGGGCTTTCCGGTTGCGATGAACGAAGCCGTCGATCAGGAGTTGAAGTCGCGTTTGGGGCCGCTGGCTTTCTGGGTCAGCGGAGCCAAGGTGGCGGCCGACCTGCCCCGCTCCACGGTCACCTTGAACGGGGCCGAGATCCCGGACTGCGTTGCGGTTGGGGTCGGCAACGGCATGACGAGTGGCGGAGGCGTAAGGCTGTGGCCGCAGGCGGCAATCGACGACGGCATACTCGACGCGTGTGCGCTGCCGGCTGCGAATGCCGCTGCCGCCGCAAGGCTTGCGTTGAGGGTAAAGGGCGGGACGCACGGCGAGCTGGATGACGTCGAGGTGATCAGAGGCCCGAAGATCGAGGTGGGCTCGGATCCTCCGATCGAGGTGAACGTCGACGGCGAGCTCGTCGGGCTGACCACTCCGGTAACGTTCGAGGTTGCCGAACGCGCCACGATCAAGGTAGCAAGCGGAACTATCGATTGAATAACTGATAGGCGAGCAGCGACGCGACTTCTCGTACCAGCTCTCTGGCCTTCGTCGAACGGCTTCGCTCCAGTTGCGTATAGGAAGCAGGGCTGGCGTAGACCCCTTCAAACCCGAGATCCGAAGCGATGCGTTTGATGCGTTCCGAATGGAGTGGGTCCGAAACCAACAGCACCGAGGAGACGCTCTGTTGAGCTGCGATGTCTCGCACGGCGCGCAGGCTCTGAAAGGTGGTACGACCTTCCGACTCCGCCAGGACCGCATCACTGGGGACCCCCTCGGCCGTAACATAGGTTTCCCCCGCCTGAGCTTCGGTGAAGCGGTCCCCGGTCTGCTTTCCTCCGGTGACGATGATGATGTCGGACAAATCCTCGTTGTAGAGGTACAGCGCGTGGTCGAGTCTTGCTTTGAAAACGGGCGACGGGACTCCGTCATACTGTGCCGCACCCAGGACGACTATCGCATCGGCGCCCACCACCTCGTCTTCGTGGGACTGGTCCCAGATCTGAAAGCCGAGCCACAGTGGGTAACCGATCACGATGGCCACGACCACGAGGGTCACTAGAGCAACCGTGCGGAAGGTCTTCACGGACGTGCTAGCTCAGAAGGAGCCGAACAGAGCAGCCTGTTTCACTTCCTGGATCGCCTTGGTGACCTGGATTCCCCGCGGGCACGCCGCGGTGCAGTTGAATGCGGTCCGGCACTTGAAGGCGCCGTTCTTGCTGGAAAGTATCTCGAGGCGCTCGCGCGCCCCATCGTCGCGGGAGTCGAAGATAAAGCGGTGGGCGTTGACGATCGCTGCGGGCCCAACGTATCCCTCGTCGGACCAGAAGATGGGACATGAGGTGGTGCAGGCGGCGCAGAGGATGCACTTGGTGGTGTCGTCGAAGCGTTCACGCTCCTCCTGGGACTGTAGCCGTTCGCGTTCGGGTTCCTTGGCAACTGGATCGACGATGAGCCACGGCTTGACCTCCAGATAGCCCTGGAAAAACGGATCCATGTCCACGACCAGATCCTTGATGAGGGGAAGGCCCCTGATGGGTTCGATGGTGATCGGTTGCTTCACGTCCCTGACCAGCACCTTGCATGCAAGGGCATTGACACCGTTGATCAGCACCGCGTCGGAGCCGCAGATGCCGTGGCCGCACGACCGCCTCAGGGCAAGCGAAGAATCCTCATACGCCTTGACCTTGTGAAGGCAGTCCAGAAGCCGGTCCATGGGCTCGGCGTCGATGGTGTAGTCCTCGAAGTGGGGAGCATCGTCTTGCTCCGGGTTGAACCGCTGAATTCGCAGGCGAACATCCACGCGTCAGTACTTCCTTTCCACCGGCGTATAGCGGCCGAGGGTCACATCTCGGTAGGTGAGCTCGGGGTCCCCGTCGTCTTTCTTCACAGCGTAGGTGTGTTTGAGCCAATGCTCGTCCTCGCGCAGCTCATGATCTTCGCGGTAGTGCCCGCCGCGGCTTTCGGTCCGAGCTTGCGCTGAAACCACAAGCGCTTCGGCCATGTCGAGCAGGAAACCGAATTCGATGTGCTCGACGAGCTCGGTATTGAAAATCTTGCTCCGGTCACCCACGCGCGTGCGCTCGTAACGTGAGCGGAGCTTGCCGATCGTCTCGTGGACGTCGGTAAGACTCTCTTCGCTTCGCACAACCGAGGCCTTGTCCATCATCTCGTTCTGCAGCACCTCGCGGATGTCGGCGAGCGGCTCGGCCCCGTCCCCTTCCATGAGCGCTTCGATCCACTCCTCGGCGCGCCGATGAGCGTCGTCGGGGATATCGAGCAGCGGATGCGTCGAGGCATACTCGGTCATCTCGAGGCCGCCGCGTCGCCCGAACACGACGATGTCGAGCAGCGAGTTCGTCCCCAACCGGTTGGCGCCGTGCACCGAGACGCAGGCACACTCGCCGGCGGCGTAGAAGCCGGGCACGACGTCACCCGCGGCATTGCGCTGGACCTCGGCCTTGACGTTGGTCGGGATCCCACCCATTGCGTAGTGGGCGGTCGGTACGACGGGGACTCCCTCTTCCAAGGGCTCCACGCCGAGGTAGGTGCGGGCGAACTCGGTGATGTCCGGAAGCTTCTTCTCTACGACTTCAGGATCGACGTCGGTCAGGTCCAAGAGCAGATGATCGTTGTTCTCTCCTGCGCCGCGGCCTTCTTTCATCTCGGAGAACATCGCCCGTGACACCATGTCGCGCGGCGCAAGATCCTTGATCGTCGGTGCGTAGTTCTCCATGAATCGTTCGCCGTCTTTGTTTCGCAGGATGCCACCTTCGCCGCGCGCTGCCTCCGACAACAGGATCCCCAGACGGTACAGACCGGTGGGGTGGAACTGAAAGAATTCCATGTCTTCGAGCGGGAGCCCATTGCGGTACACCACGCCCGGGCCGTCGCCGGTCAGGGTGTGGGCGTTCGAGGTGATCTTGAACATCTTCCCGAAGCCACCGGTGGCGAACAGCACCGACTTGGCGTGGAATACGTGCAGCTGCCCCGTCCCGATCTCGTATGCGACGATCCCCGCACACGCACCGTCGACCATGATGAGGTCGAGCACGAAGAACTCGTTGAAGAACTCGACGCCTTCCTTGTTGCACTGCTGGTACAGCGTCTGCAAGATCATGTGACCGGTTCGATCCGCCGCATAGCAGGCCCTCTTGACGGGGGCCTCGCCATGGTCTCTGGTGTGCCCACCGAAACGACGCTGGTCGATCTTGCCTTCCGGTGTGCGATTGAACGGAAGGCCCATGCGCTCGAGCTCGTGAACCGAGGTGACGGCCTCCCTGCACATGATGTCGACGGCGTCCTGGTCGGCGAGGAAGTCTGAGCCCTTCACCGTGTCGAAGGCGTGCCACTCCCAGGAGTCCTCTTCGACGTTGGCCAGGGCAGCGCACATTCCGCCCTGGGCGGTGCCGGTATGGGACCGGGTCGGGTAGAGCTTGGAGACGACCGCGGTCTTGACGTTCTTGCCCGCTGCCAACGCGGCGCGAAGTCCGGCGCCTCCCGCCCCGATTATGAGCGCGTCATAGGTGTGGAGATGGGCCATCTATCGGTTCCTGCAGAACGCCGCCGGCCGGGGCACCTAGCCTCCGACCGTGGGGTCGAAGGTCACGATCACCGCGGTGCCCATGATCATGAGGACGACGGTCAGGGTGTAGAGGGTGGCCTTGACGGCCGTGCGCACCGGCGGCCTGCGCAGGTAGTCGTCAATGACGATGCGCAGACCGTTCGTGCCGTGAAGCAGGGCCAGGAACAGCAGAAGCCAATCAAAGGTCTTCCATCCCACGGAATCCCACCTCCGCGCGACGAACGCGAAGTTCACCCGCTCCACCCCGCTGCCCACGAGATGCATGATGAACAGGTGGATCAGGACCAGGAACAGCAGAAGGACGCCGCTTATGCGCATGAAGAACCACGACCAGACCTCGAAGGACGAGGGCCTGCGCTTCGCCTCGAATGCCTCGGGACGGTGCTTTTGGTAAACCTGCTCGACGGTTGTCATGCTCCTTACGAATTTAGCCCCCGCGGCACCCTACTAGAGTGCACCGTCTAGCATGGTGGTCGTGGCCCAAAGTCGCCGAACCGATTCAGGCATCGAGATAGACCCGGTCTATACGCCCGAGCAGGTCGAAACGCCCCCCGGAGACACCGGCGCACCCGGCAACTACCCGTTCACCCGCGGGATCTACCCCGAGATGTACCGGGAGCGGCTCTGGACGATGCGTCAGTACGCAGGTTTCGGCAGCGCGCAGGAGACCAACCAGCGCTTCCGCTACCTCCTCGAGGCGGGCCAGACCGGGCTGTCGGTTGCATTCGACCTCCCCACCCAGATGGGCTACGACTCGGACCATCCCCTTGCCGCCGATGAGGTCGGGCGCGTCGGGGTGGCCATCGACTCGCTCAAGGACATGGAGCTGCTGCTCGAGGGAATCCCTCTGGACAAGGTCTCGACGTCGATGACCATCAACGCCACGGCGGCGATTCTGTTGCTGCTCTACGAGCAGGTGGCCCTGGATCAGGGGGTCGATCCGAAGAACATCACCGGGACGACACAGAACGACATCCTCAAGGAGTACACCGCGCGCGGAACCTACATATACCCGCCCAGACCGTCCATGAGGATCATCACCGACCTGTTTGCCTACTGCGGCGACCGGCTCCCGCGCTGGAACACGATCTCGATCAGCGGTTACCACATGCGGGAGGCGGGCAGTACCGCAGTCCAGGAGGTTGCCTTCACCCTCTCCGACGGAATCGCCTACGTGGAGGCTGCTCTCGAAGCGGGCCTTGCGGTCGATGACTTCGCCCCGAGGCTGTCGTTCTTCTTCGCCTGCCACATGAACTTCTTCGAAGAGGTGGCCAAGTTCCGGGCGGCGCGCCGGCTGTGGGCCGAGATCATGACCACTCGGTTCAAGGCAAAGAATCCTCGCTCCGCGATGCTGCGTTTCCACACGCAGACCGGCGGGGCGACCCTGACCGCCCAGCAGCCCGAGAACAACATCGTCCGCACCGCACTCGAGGCGCTGTCTGCGGTGCTCGGCGGCACGCAGTCGCTGCACACGAACTCATTCGACGAGGCGCTCCAGTTGCCCAGCGAGCGGGCCGCCCGGATCGCGCTCCGATCACAGCAAATCATCGCCCATGAATCGGGGGTGGCCGACGCCGCGGACCCGCTGGGCGGGTCGTGGCTGGTCGAATCGCTGACCGAGGAGATCCACGACTGTGCCGCCGACTACATCGAGCGCATCGACGGCATGGGCGGGGCGGTGGAGGTCATCGAATCGGGCTGGATGAAGAACGAGATCGAGGAGTCGGCCTACCGGATCAACACGGGGCTCGAGTCCGGTGAGCGCGTGGTCGTCGGAGTCAACAAGTTCGTCCAACCGATCGAGGAGCCGATGGAGCTGCACGAGCTGGACCTGGAGCTCCAGGCGGGGCAGATCGGCCGGCTCGAGGCGCTGCGCGACGAGCGGGAGGGGGCCGCCGTCGAGACCGCGCTGAAGGAGCTCGAGGAGGCGGCCCGGGGCGACGGCAATCTCCTGTATCCGATGCGAGAGGCGTTGGCCGCCTATGCCACTCTGGGCGAAGTCTCGGAGGTGCTGCGCCGCGTCTTCGGCGAGTACGAGCCGGCGGGGTTCTGAGACCCCGTGAGTCCGGACGCAGTTGCGGTTATCGGCGGCACCGGCGCAGCGGGCTTCGGGTTGGCGGCCCGATGGGCGGCGGCCGGCCTCGAGGTGATCGTCGGCTCGCGCGACTCGGGACGCGCCGAGGAGGCGGCCGGGCGGCTCCGGTCTCTCATACCGGACGCACTTGCGCGCGGGTTGACCAATACTGATGCGGCCGCCTCGGCGCCGGCCGTCGTGGTGGCGGTTCCCTACGCCGGGCAGGCCACCATCTACAAGTCCGTCGCCGAGCACGTGCCGGGCGACGCCGTGGTGATCGACTGCACCGTGCCGCTTGCGGCGTCGGTGGGGGGCAAGGCGGCCCATGTCCTCGGAGTGTGGGAGGGGTCAGCGGCGCAGCAGGGAGCGGCCCGGCTGCCCGAAGGTGTGAGGCTGTGCGCGGCGTTCCACTCTCTGTCCGCCTCTGCGCTTGCGGAAGTCGGGACCCCGTGCGAGGGGGATGTGCTCGTCTGCGGTCCCAAGTCCGCCCACGGGACGGTCCGGGACCTGGTCGAAGCCATCCCCGACCTGCGCTATGTGAACGCCGGTCCGCTCGAGAACGCCCGCTACGTGGAGCCGCTGACCGCGCTGCTGATCGGGATCAACCGGCGCTACAAGACCGACCGTGCGGGTCTGCGCATCACCGGCATCTAGGTGCTGACCGTGATCTGGTCGATGCGATTCAGACGGCGATTGAAAGTTGGTCTGGCTCCGGCGACGTGACGACCCTTTCGATCGGCCACCGTCCCGGCGGATCCGGCCCGGGGTTGAAGTGTCTGCCCTCAGGCCGGAACCACTGCGCGGCCGAACCGTTCAGGGAAACTCCCCACCCGTGCTCGTGCACGAGCTTGTGATGGAAGTGGCACGTGAGCACGAGGTTGCCGAGATCGGTCGGCCCGCCGCGCTCCCAGTGCCATATGTGGTGGGCCTGCAAGAAAGCTCTTGTTCCGCAGCCCGGAAAGGTGCAGCCGTAGTCTCGGTGGCGGAGCTCCCGCATGAGCCAGGGAGGCACGTTTCGAGACGCCCGCCCGATCCCCAGCGCGTTTCCGTCCGCATCGGTGAGCACGAACTGGAGACGGGCGTCACAGGACAGGCGCCGGGCGAGCTCGGGGTGGATCACCGGCCCGCTCTCGATCTCTCCTCCGTGTCCGTCACGGGCCCCCAGCGTGGTGTGAACCACGACCGTGGCCCGGTCGGCGTCGGCGTCGGCGCCGACCGACTGCGACGCTAGCGCATGCAGCGCGTCGGCGCAGCGCTGCTCGAGCACGATCTCGGCCGGAAGCTCGAGATGCTCACCCGACCCGTGGGGCCGATCCTCGGGAAGTTGATCCGCGACCCGCCTGAGCGCTGCGGCGATGGCGGCTCCCTGACCGGCGGGGAACAGTCCTTCCAGTCCCATGAGATTGCCGTCCTCGAACCACCACCAGCGCAGGAAGCGGGCGTCGTCGGCGGCACCGGTGTCTTCAGGTGAGGGGCAGTTATGGACATCAGCCCTGCGCCGGATCGCAGCTGCAGATACCCGGCGCGCCCACTTGATTAGCCTGGTCTCGGTCTCGGGGGTCGCAAAGCGGCAGAGCTCGAGCACCTTGTCGAGGCTCAGAGCCCCGCCTCCGAGGGCGCCGGAGATACGGGGAAGCTCCTCTAGTGCGTGAGCGGCGCCGACCCAGCGGCGCGCCGCCCAGGTGGATATTCCGAGCCGGCCCGATAGCCATTGGGCCATGTCCCTGTAGCCGTCTCGCTCCCAGGGCTTGTGAGTCTCGCACAGGGCCACACAGCGCAACAGCTCACGCTGCTGGGCGCAGATTCCGGCGTGGAGTTCGTCGATGCGGGCGAAGACTCCGTCGTCCGCACTGCTGTGATCGTCCGCCACCTATCCACCTCACGTCCAAGACCGAGTCCCTCCTCTGCCTTGACCTATCCCACTCTATCGAACATATGTTCGCATTACAAGGGTCTACGCCTGAACGCTGAGGCAGGCTTTGCCCTGGGATGCCTCGGTTCACTGCAGAGGCCGTCGTTTCGATCTCCGGTTCGACGGGAAGCGATCTGTTTCGGGGACAGCCTCAGAGTTGCGTCGAGGGCGGGGCGTCCGACGGAGCCGTGAGGGGAGCCTCCATGACCACCACCCGATTGCGGCCGGCGTCCTGCGCCTGCTTCAGTGCATGCTCGGCGCGCGCCACGAGGCCGTAGGCGGGCTCGGACTCGTCCCAGTGGGTCACCCCAGCGGAGCAGGTTCGGCCTTCTGGAGTTGCCGCACACAACCGGTTGATGACAGTTCTTGCTTTGTCGATGTCGCACCCGGGAAGCAGGATGCCGAAATCGTCGCGCGTGTAACGGGCGAGCAGGTCCGAAGCCCGAAGACATTCCACCCACTTGGCGGTTGCCGCCTTGAGGAAGCGGCGAGCCCCCTCGGCCCCGTTGGCGGAGATGTAGGACTTCATGTCGTCGATTTCGACCAGGGCCAGGCACACGGGGCTTCCGTCCCGGTTCGACCTCGACAGCTCGCGGGGCACCTCTGCATCCCACGTGAGCCGGCTCGCAACCCCGGTTACCGAGTCGGAATGAGACAGGGCTTCGAGCTGGTCGGCCTGCTGCAGCTTGAGCCGCCCGATGTAGTTCCGCATCTCGATCAGTCCCAGTGGCAGCAGGACGGCCAGCAGGGCAACGATGATGACTATGGAATCGATGGCGGCGACCTTCCCGTGGCCCGGCGTGGCAGAGGCGGTTCACCCGCGGTTATCGGCGGCGAACGGGGGGTTCTTTAGACCAAATCTGCCCGGCTTGCCCGGTGGGAACAGGTCGATGGGGCAAGCGCGCCCCCACGACCGGACGACGTCCACCGGTCGAGTCAGCGGATGACGGCTATCGTTGCTCCCGCCTCGACGCTCTCGCCGGCCTCGACGGCCACCTCTTCGATGCTCCCGCCGGTGTGGGCGAGAATCGAATTCTCCATCTTCATCGCTTCGAGGACACAAACAGGGTCCCCGGCCTCGACCACATCGCCCTGTTCGACGAGCAGCTTGAGGACGGTTCCCTGCATGGGGGCGCTCAATACCTCGGTTCCACCCCGGCCGACATCTCCGAAGGAGGGGGGCTTGGGCTTGGTCATCCTCCGGTCCCCGATGCGCTCGCGCGCGCTCACCTCGAAGCGTTTGCCGTCCACTTCGATCGTCCACCGGCGTTGGATCACCCCCGCCTCATCGGCTGTGGCTGAGGGGCCGGCTTGGGGGGTCAGGCTCATCTCGCCCTCCACGGTGCCGGTGTGATAGTCACCTGACTTGAACCGTTCATCGGCGAGCATCACCTGATGAAAGGGGATGGAGGTCTGGATGCCGGCAACCGTGTACTCGTCCAGAGCGCGGAGCATCCGAAGGCGGGCCTCGTCGCGCGACGCACCGTAGACGATGACCTTGGCGACCAACGGGTCATAGGCCTGGGGCACGGTCGTGCCCTGGCCCGCGCCTGAGTCGACCCTCACACCGGGCCCGCCGGGCTCTGAGTAGGTGGTGATCCTGCCGGGAGTAGGCCTGAAGTTCCTGGCCGGATCCTCGGCGTTGACGCGGCACTCGATCGCGTGCCCCCTGAGCTCGATGTCGGACTGTGCGAACTCGAGTCTCTCCCCGGCGGCGATGAGAAGCTGGGCGCGCACGAGGTCGACGCCGGTCACCATCTCGGTCACGGGGTGTTCCACCTGGAGGCGGGTGTTCATCTCGAGGAAGTAGAAGGTGACGCCGTCCGCGTCCAGCAGAAATTCGCAGGTCCCCGCGTTGACGTAACCCACCTGCTTCGACACCTTGACGGCGGCGGCCATGATCTCGTCGCGAACGCCGGCGGTCAGCGACGGAGAGGGGGACTCCTCGACCAGCTTCTGGTGGCGCCGCTGCAGAGAGCAGTCGCGCTCGGGAAAGGACACGATGACACCGTTCACATCGCCGAGCACCTGGACCTCGACGTGCCTGGGGCGGGGGAGGTAGCGCTCGAGATAGACGTGGGGGGACCCGAAATAGGTCTGCGCCTCCCGGGCGGCGCCCGTCAGGGCATCCGCGAAGTCCTCGGCCCGCTCGACCACCCGAAACCCCTTGCCGCCGCCCCCGGCGGCGGCCTTTATGGCGACGGGGGTGCCGTGCCGCCGTGCGAATTCGATGACCGCCTCCGGCGCGGTGACCGGCTTTGCGGTGCCCGGAACCGTCGCCACTCCGGCGTCGGAGGCGGCGCTGCGGGCAGCGGTCTTGTCTCCCATCGCCGCGATGACCTCGGGAGACGGGCCCACCCACACGAGGCCGGCGTCGATCACTGCCTGCGCGAAGGCAGCGTTCTCGGCGAGGAACCCGTAGCCGGGATGGACGGCCTCTGCGCCCGACCGCCGGGCTGCCTCCACGATTGCCGGAATGCTCAGGTAGGACTGGGCGGCGGGGCCCGGCCCGACCAGGAACGCCTCGTCGGCCAGCTGCGTGTGGATCGCGTCGATGTCGAGCTCCGAGTAGACCGCGACCGAGCTGATTCCAAGGTCTCGGCACCCCCGGATCACCCTGACCGCGATCTCGCCTCGGTTCGCCACCAAGATCTTCTTGAACATAGGCGCCCTATCCTACGTTCGTCATGCCGCGCGCCCTGGGTGCCGAAGCCATCGAAGCCGCTGCATCAGGTCGTCTTGGCCGGCCGGTACGCTTCTTCGACGCGATCGGCTCGACCAACGACGAGGCCTGGTCGTGGGCGAGCGACGGCGCGCCGGAAGGCGCCCTGGTCGTCGCGGACCACCAGACCCGGGGACGGGGACGGTGGGACCGAGCCTGGATAGACCGGCCGGGATCGAGTCTGATGTTCTCCCTCATCCTGCGCCCCCCGCCGGATCTCGAGGCCGCGAGCCTCCTCACCACGACGGCGGGTCTGGCGTGCGCCGAGGCGATCGAGGCCGTCTCCGGTCTGAAGGCGGGCATCAAGTGGCCCAACGACGTGACCATCGACGGCAAGAAGATCGCCGGCCTGCTGGTGGAATCCGCCACCCGCGGCGAACGGGTCGAGGTTGCAGTCGTGGGCTGTGGCGTGAACATGCAACTGCCCGCCGGGCTGCCGGCGGACGTCGCGGACGGCGCAACCAGTATCTCCGACGCCCTGAACCGCAGCGATCCCGGCCGGCAGGTCGACCGTGTCACGTTGCTCGCGGCGATCCTGAGCCGGTTCGAGCACAGCTACGGCCGCCTCACCGACAGCCACGGACGGGCCGAGGTGCTGCGGCGCGCCGAGCAGCGCTCGATCGTCCTGGGGACGATGGTGACGGCGCGTCTGGCCGACGGCCGGAGCTACAGCGGAATCGCCCGTGGCCTGGCGTCCTCGGGTGCCCTCGAGCTGGAGGTCGACGGGGGGAGGTTCCCCCTGCACTCGGCCGAGATAACCCAGCTCCGCTCCAGCCGCGGCCCTCCCTCGGCGTAGGCCGCGGCTATCCTCGTGCCGAGACTTTCCCGCCCGCCTGGAAGCGGCATGATGGAGACAGAAGCGACGGCGGGAAGAGCGCGCCGTCGGTGCGACGAGAAGGGAAGCCGTGGGCGGAGGCAAAGCCGGCATCGAGCTCGAGAACGTGCTTCGCACCCTGCGCGAGCGGGGTCACCGGGTCACCCCGCAACGACGGGCGATCCTGCGGGAGGCCCTGAGCACCCGCGGCCACATATCCCCCGGCGGAGTCGCCCGGGCGGTCGCCCAGCGCATCCCGGGGGTGAACACCTCCACCGTCTATCGAACGCTGGGGCTGCTCGAGCAGCTCGGCTTCGTGTCCCACTCTCACTTCGAGGAGGGCTACGAGTACCACCTGGCGGGCCGGGCGGATCATGTGCATCTCGTGTGCCGGGTCTGTGGCCGGGACCAGGATCTCGATGAGGCGAGCACCGCCCCCCTGGCCGAGGTGGTCGAGGCCCACACCGGCTTCATCCCCGACTTCACCCACTTCGCCGTCTCGGGGGTCTGTGCCGAATGCAGGCCGAAACCGTGACTGCTTCCGATTGTTATTGCAACTGCTTGCAATAACATCTAGACTCCCTCCCAACCGAGCACACCGCCGCCGACCCTGGAGAGCTCATGCACATACCGGACGGGTTCATGAATGCGGGCACGTCCCTCGGGGCGGGGGCGGCCGCGGTGGGAGGACTCAGTCTGGTTGCCCGCAAGGCCGCAGACTCCCTGGAGGACAAAGAGGTACCCCTCACCGGGCTCGTCGCCGCGTTCGTGTTCGCGGCGCAGATGATCAACTTTCCGGTGGCAACCGGCACCAGCGGGCACCTCATCGGCGGGGTCCTTGCGGCCGTGTTGGTGGGGCCGTGGGCCGGCGCCCTGTGCATCGCGGTGGTCTTGCTGGTCCAGGCGCTGTTCGCCGACGGAGGTCTGACGGCACTCGGGTTGAACATCGTCAACATGTCGTTCCTGGGCGCACTGGGCGGCTACGCCCTCTTCCTGGGGCTGAAGCGGATCATGGCGCGCTCGGCCGGATCCCTGGCACTCGCCGCGGGGATCGCGGCCGGGCTGTCGGTGATCCTTGCGTCCGGCGGCTTTGCGATCGAGTACGCAATCGGGGGCGCCGGCGGTGCTTCGGTCACGACCGTCGCCTGGGCGATGATCGGGGTCCACACCCTGATCGGCGTCGGAGAGGGCGTTATCACCGCCGGCGCCGTCGGGATGGTCCTGAGTGTCCGGCCCGATCTGGTCCATGGCGCCGCAGACCTGGTCCCGGGGCTGCACCGGCGGGGCCACCCCACAGAGGGGGTTGTGGGCGGTGCACATTAGCCTGAGGTGGTTCATCGTGGGTGGCGTCTTCGTCGCACTCTGCCTCGCGGTCGGCCTGAGTCCGTTCGCAAGCAGCAACCCGGATGGGCTCAACAAGGTTGCCGAAGATCACGGTTTCATCGATCAAGCCGAAGACCATGCTCTGACCGATAGTCCGGTGGCCGGTTACGCGGTCAAGGGCGTCGCCGACGAAAAGGTGAGCAAGGCTTTGTCAGGTCTCATCGGCGTGCTCGTTACCTTTGAGGCCGCCTTGCTGTTGTCGAAGGCACTTCGCGCGCGCCGGTCGCGGGCGCCGAATACCCAGCTCGGGGGTTAACCCTGAGCGGCGGCCACGCCCACGGGCTGTATCTCCCTCGCCACAGCCCGGTACATCGGCTCCCCCCGCAGTGCAAGATCCTCGCCGTCGCCTGCTTTATCGTCGCCATCGTCTCGACTCCCCGCGAGGCCTTTTGGGCCTACGGTGTCTACGCCTCGATGGTCGCCGGGGTGGCCGGGTTGGCCGGTATCCCCCCGGCACATGTCGGCAAGAGACTCGGGTTCGAGGCGCCGTTCCTGCTGTTTGCCCTTACTCTGCCGTTGGTGGGGGGCGCACCCGACATCAACTTCGTCGGAGTGGGTCTGTCGGTCGATGGCCTGTGGGCGTCTTGGAACATCATCGTCAAGGCCACCTTGGGGTTCAGCTTGTCGATCATCCTGGCCGCGACAACGCCGATCGCCGAGTTGCTTCACGGGCTCGAGCATCTGCGGATGCCCAGGATCATTACGGCCATAACCGGCTTCATGGTGCGTTATGCGGACGTGATCACGGGGGAGATGCGCCGCATGAGGATTGCGCGTGAATCGCGGGCCTTCAACCCGCGCTGGTTCTGGGAGGGGCGACCGCTTGCCGCCGCCGCGGGGACGTTGTTCATCCGGTCGTACGAACGAGGAGAGCGGGTCTATCTCGCAATGGTGTCGAGAGGCTATGAGGGCTCTCTTCCGGTCGGCACCGAGCACTCGGCGTCGATCGCCCAGTGGGCGGCCGCCCTCACGCTGCCTGTTGCGGGCGGAGTCGTCGCGGTGCTCGCCTGGCTAATGCAACCGATTTGAGTGCTGCACTCGAGGTCAAGGGTCTCGCCTACACCTATCCCGATGGTCATGGTGCGTTGTTCGGATGCGACATCCATATCGAGGCGGGGGAACGTGTGGCCCTGCTGGGCCCCAACGGCGCAGGCAAGACAACCTTGATCCTCCACCTCAACGGTGTGCTGATGCCCCAAGCAGGCAGCGTCGTCGTTTCGGGAATCGAGGTGGCCAAAGCCAACCTCAAGGAGGTGCGCCGCCGTGTGGGGATCGTCTTCCAGGATCCCGACGACCAGCTCTTCATGCCGACCGTGTTCGAGGACGTGGCCTTCGGGCCCCGCAATCTGGGCATGAGCTCGGACGCCATCCATGAGCGCGTCGAGCTCGCCCTCGCCGCAGTGGGGATGGGGGACTTCGGGGACCGGCCACCTCATCATCTCAGCTTCGGGCAACGGCGAAGGGTGGCCCTCGCAACCGTCCTTGCCATGGAGCCCGAGATCTTGATCCTCGACGAGCCGTCGTCGAACCTGGATCCGGCGAGCCGCCGGGAGCTCGCGTCGATCCTGGGCGGCCTCGCCCAAACCATGCTCATGGTGTCGCATGACCTCCCCTATGTGCTCGAGCTCTGCCCGCGCTCGGTGCTCATGAACGAAGGCGTCATCGTGGCCGACGGGTGGACCCGCGACATCCTGTCGGACCGGACCCTCATGGCCGCCAACCGGCTCGAGCTGCCCTACGGGTTCGATCCGTCATTCCTCGAGGGCTGAGGTTACCGATGAAAGCGATGATTTCTTTCCGGCTGCGGAAATCGAGCGCCCTTCGCCACCCCGCCGGCGCCACGGGCAAACTTCCACTGACCGGCGACGTCATCTCTGTCGTACCCAGGGGCTAACCCGAGCAGAGTGCCCCAGACGGGCTACCTTTGTGGCTCAGGGGGTGCGTAGCACCGCACCCCCTTGGCAATCGGAGGGAGACTCAGATGTGGCCGCCGGTGTGAGCGACTCGGGGAGCGCCAGGATCGAGGGCGCAACCGAGCGAGCAAGGAAGGGCGGATCGCCCAAATACCATGCCCGCGCCGCCGAACAGGGAAAACTGTTCGCGCGAGCTCGCTTGGATCTGCTGTTGGACTCGGCCGAAGGCTTTGCCGAAGACGGTCTGCTGGTCAATGCGCTTGCGGGCGACCTTCCCGCCGATGGAGTGATCACCGGCGTCGGACGCATCGAGGGACGGCCTGTGGCGGTCATGGCGAATGACTCCACCGTCAAGGCCGGTTCATGGGGAGCACGCACGGTCGAGAAGATCATCCGCATCATCGAGCTTGCTCGTCGTCACGAGCACCCCATCGTCTATCTAGTTGACTCCGCCGGAGCGCGCATCACCGATCAGGTGGACCTCTTTCCCGGCCGGCGCGGTGCGGGAAAGATCTTCTACAACCAGGTGCAGGCATCCGGTCAGGTGCCTCAGGTCTGCTGCCTGTTCGGGCCTTCGGCCGCGGGGGGAGCATACGTGCCCGCGTTCTGCGATGTCGTTTTCATGGTCGAGGGGAACGCGTCGATGTATCTCGGCTCCCCGCGAATGGCGGAAGAGGTTATCGGTGAAAAGGTCACACTCGAGGAGATGGGTGGTGCGCGGCTGCACTGCGACATCTCCGGCTCGGGCGACCTCGCCGTGTCCGATGACGAGGCGGCGATCGAAGCTGCTCGGGCATATCTGTCCTATTTCCCGTCCAACTGGCGGAGCCCGCCGGAGCCTATCGATGCATCAGCTCCCGGCTACGGTGGATCGCTGTCATCTTTCGTCCCCGAGGACGAAGGGGCCGCCTTCGACATGTTCGGCCTTCTTGCAGGCGTGGTCGATGCCGCGTCGATGTTCGAGTTGAAACCCACCTTTGCCCCCGAATTGATCACCGGCCTCGCCCGCGTCGAAGGGCGCGTCGTGGGGATCGTTGCCAACCAGCCGTTGCGAAAAGGTGGAGTTCTGTTCGTCGACTCCGCGGACAAAGCAGCCCGCTTCATCTGGTTGTGCGACGCCTTCAACATTCCACTCCTCTTCTTCGCCGATGTTCCGGGATTCATGATCGGAACCCAGGTCGAGCGCCAGGGGATGATCCGCCACGGCGCAAAGATGATCACGGCGGTATCCGAAGCAACGGTGCCGAAGCTGTGCATCGTTGTTCGCAAGGCCTACGGGGCGGGGCTCTACGCGATGGCAGGACCGGGTTTCGAACCGGAGGCGACCATCGCGCTCCCGACGGCCCGCATCGCGGTCATGGGGCCGGAGCCGGCCGTCAACGCCGTTTACTACAACACCATTGCGGGCATCGACGACCCCGCCGAACGCGCTCGCTTCATCGCCGAACGACGCTCTGCCTACGAGGCCGACATCGACATAGCCAATCTGGCGTCGGAGAATGTCGTGGACGCCGTGGTTCAGCCGGACGATCTGCGCTCGGAGATAGCGCGCCGGTTGCAACTGTTCACCTCCCTTGAACGTAGGCCCGCTGCACGTCACCACGGAGTCCCACCGGTGTGACGACCCACCCAGAAGAGTTGGTGAGTGCGCGCACAGAGGGGCGCGTCGCCGTAGTGACCTTGAACCGGCCCGGCCAGATGAATGCCATCAGCGGCGCACTGGCAAACCGGTTGACCGATAGATTGCGTGAGGTTGCCCGCAATTCGGATGCATGGGTCGTCGTGCTCGCTGCGGCAGGGGAAAGGGCGTTCTGCGTGGGGGCCGACCTCAAGGAGAGAAAGGCGTTCAGCCTCGAGGATTTCCACCGGAACCGCACCTCGATGCGGTCGATGTTCGGCGCCTTGCGCGAGCTTCCCCAGCCCAGCATCGCTTCGACCTTCGGCTTCACTCTGGGGGGCGGCTTCGAGCTCGCATTGTCGTGTGATCTGACGGTCGCAGCCGATGACACGGTGTTCGCGCTCCCGGAGGCACGGGCCGGGTTGATCCCGGCGGGCGGCGCCACCCAGCTGTTGACCCGGGCGGCCGGCCCCCGCGTGGCCAAGGAGATGATCTTCACCGGGCGGCGTTTCGACGCGCAGCGTGCGAAAGAGATCGGCCTCGTCGTCGATGTCGTTGGACGCGCCGATCTCGCCGGCGCAACGATGGCATTGGCGAACGAGGTCTGCGGGTCTTCGCCGGTGGCTGTTCGTGAGGCTAAAGGCGCCGTTGACGCCGCCATGGGAGTGCCGCTCGGGGACGGTCTCGAGTTGGAGAACGACGCCTGGCGGCGGACTGTGGGGAGTGAGGACCGCGCCGAAGGCATAGCCGCGTTCAACGAAAAGAGAGAGCCGCGTTGGCGCAACCGCTGACCGCTGGGCTCAGTCGCCCACCAGCATGCCAGTACCCATGACTGCTGCACACCCGGCCGGATAACCCGATGTTCTCGAGGGTGCTTATCGCCAACCGCGGTGAGATAGCCGTTCGCATAGCGCGCACCTGCAGTGAGCTTGGGGTCCAGACCGTTGCGGTCTACTCGGACCCGGACTCTGCGGCGCGCCACGTTGCATCCGCCGACGAGACGGTGCATCTGCCGGGCAGGACACCGGCCGACACGTACCTCGACGGGGCCGCGATCATCTCCGCAGCTCACGCTTCGGGTGCAGAGGCAGTGCATCCCGGCTACGGCTTTCTGGCCGAAGACGCACACTTTGCGCGCGCCGTGAGCGCCTCGGGGCTTGTCTGGGTGGGGCCTCCCCCCGAGGCGATGGAGTCGGTCGCAGATAAGCTCTCGGCGCGCCGGCTGGCTCAGGCCGCGGGCGTCCCTCTGGTACCGGGAATGCTCGAACCGGCGGCGTCGTCAACCGACGTCGTCGCCTTCGGCGCCGAGCACGGCTATCCTGTGGCGGTCAAAGCCGCAGGTGGTGGCGGGGGGCGCGGGCTCAGGGTGGTGCACGCGGCGCATGAAGCCGGCGCGGCCCTTGCGGCGGCGCGCCGGGAGGGGTTGAGCTATTTCGGCGACGACACCGTCTACGTCGAGCGATACCTGGATGCCCCCAAGCACATCGAGGTGCAGATTCTTGCACCCGGCCCGGACGAGGCCATGGCGCTGGGCCTCAGGGACTGCTCGTTGCAGCGCGGGTATCAGAAGCTGATCGAGGAGTCACCACCTCCGCGCTGGGCCGACCGGGCCCCCGAGATGAGCTCCGCTGCGGTCGCGCTGTCAAAGGCATGCGGTTACGTCAACGCAGGAACGGTCGAATTCCTGCTCGACGACGACGGCCGGCCGTACTTCCTCGAGGTGAACGCGCGGCTTCAGGTCGAACACACAGTCACCGAGGAGATCTACGGGATAGACCTCGTCGCCTGCCAGCTGCGCATCGCCTCCGGCGAGCCGCTCGGAATGGAGGCCGGCGCCGAAGCGAGTGGGCACGCGATCGAGTGCCGCATCAACGCGGAGGACCCGGCCAAGGGGTTCATGCCGAGCCCGGGAGTCATCGCGGCCTACAGGGAGCCTGGAGGCCGCGGCGTGCGGGTCGATTCTGGTTACGGGGCCGGCGACTCCGTGCCGGACGCCTACGACTCGCTCGTGGCGAAGGTGATCGTCTGGGGCGCCGACCGTCCGGAGGCCCGTGCCCGCATGCTGCGCGCCCTTGACGACTTCGTCGTGGAGGGCATCGCAACCAACCTCCGGGCCCTCCACACGGTTGTGGCGCACGAGGCGTTCTCGTCGGGGTGGCACACGACCGCCACGCTTGCCGAGGCCGGCGTCCTGGGGCCCGGGCCGGGTTCGGGCTCCGGCCCGCCAGCGGAGTCGACGCCCCCCGGGTACGTACAGGTGGACGGCGCCCAGGCGCCCCTGTGGCACCCCGCCATGGCGAAGGCGACCTCGGGGCGGACTGCGGAGGAGGGGATCGTCGCGCCGTTGCAGGGCACCGTTCTCGAGGTCGCGGTCCGGCCCGGCGACCGGGTCGAACCGGGCCAGGCGCTGGTCGTGCTGGAGGCCATGAAGATGGTCACGACGGTCTGCGCCGCCCGGGGGGGCACGGTGACGGCCGTGTCGGTGCACGCCGGGGAGGCCGTGGCCGCGGCGCAGGTGCTCGCGGTGATCGAGTAGGTGTCCTCCTCCGGAGAGCGAGTGCGCTCGAGCCCGTCCCCGGGGAGGCCCGGCCGGGACCGGCGCCTGGGGGGCGTGCGCCGGTGACGGCCGGGACCGTGGCCGGGCTCCTGACGCAGCTGCTTGTAGTGGGTGCGATCGGATGGGCCGTGGGCGACGGGCTGCTCCGGCGCGCGGGGCGGGGACGCGTGCCCGAAGGGCTGGCGGGGCCGGAGCGGGCGCTCAATGCGGTGGGGGGCTTCGTTCTGTTCTCGGTGGCCTGCATGGTCGCCCACATCGTCACCGGCGGTGCGGTGTTCGGGCTCCCCGGTGTCGTGCCGGCGCTGGGCCTCGTGGCTCTGGGGGTGGGACGCTCCTCGTTCCGGCTTGCCCCGGTCCCCCGCTGGACTTTCGTCGGGATAGCGGCGGTGGCGCTGCTGTGCTTGTTCGTGCTTCCGGCGATCATCGGCGGCTCGGGGGTTCGGAGCGGTGATCCTCCGTGGCACCTGGGGTGGGCGGAGCAGCTTCTGGGGGGCGAACCCGTGCCGGTCGGACCGGCGCCGGAGCTCGCACGCAACGCCTATCCGTGGGGCTGGCACGCACTTCTGGCTACGCTTGTGCGCCTGGTGCCGGGGTCGACTCCCCTGGTCGCCCACGAGACCCTGCATGTGGTTGTGGTCGCGGCCGTGCCTCTGGCTGTGGCGTGCCTGGCGCGCCGGATCGACCGGAGCGCCGGAGCGCCGGCGGCGGCCGTCGCAGGGCTTGTCGGGGGCCTGGGGTGGCTGCTCGCCGAGCACCCCGCGCTGGTCACCAGCCCCTCGGAGGCGATCGGAGGCGCCGACCTGGTGGTGACGTCTCCGAACGCCCTCTATTCGCTGCTTCCACCCGCTCTGCCGCGTGAGCTTGCCCTGGTCCTGGTCGCCCTCGCAGGGGTGCTCGCCGTGACCGCGCTGAGATCCCCCGGGCGCGGGACGGCCGCATTGTGTGGCGCCGTCATGGGGGCGGTGGGGCTCCTGAGCGTCCCGCTGTTGCTCACGTCGGCGGTGTGGGCGGCCCTCACCGCGGTCGTGGCCGGCCCTAAGCGCAGCGCGGGGGTCTACGTCGCCATGGGCGGGGCTGCGGCGGTCGTCTTTGCGCTCTGGGCAGGGCCCGTGGCGGCCGACTACCTCCGGTTCGGTGGGTTCGTCGATGTCTCGGTGCTGGGCATGGAGTGGCCCTTGACCACCGCCCTGGCGTCGTGGGGGCTCCTGCTCCCATTGGCGGCGACCGGTGTCGTCCTGGCGGCCCGGCGGGCACGCGTGCGGGACGACGGAGGCCGCTCCGACGCCGCCGTTGTCCTTGCCTGGGCCGCCTCGACGGCGGTTTGGCTGGCTCTCACCGTGCTGGCGCGCGGGGCCCGCGGCGGGCTTGCGGGCAACGGGGCGCTGCTGCACCAGGGACGGGTGTGGCCGGTGGCGCACCTTCTTGGGGCCGCTCTCGCCGGGGTGGCGCTGCTGGCCCTTTACCGGCTCATCGCGAGGCGCTCACGGGCCCTGGCGGCGGCGGGATGCGGCCTACTGTTGGGGCTGGGGGCGGCGTCCCCGGCTCTCGCCTCCCTCCAGATGACCGAGATAATCCAGGAGGCCGGGGCGGGATGGGTCTACGCGGCCCCGGATCTGGCCTCGGGGTCGTTCCTCAGGCGCGCCGCCGCCCACCTCGATCCGGACGACATCGTGAGGGTGCATGGGTCGGACGAGCTTGCCTGGGCGCTGTGGCAGTTCTCCGGGGTGAGGCTTGCCGATTACGACGATCCGACGCTCGAAGGAAACGACCTGCGGGTGCGCTTCGCGGACCTGGCGCACGCCTGGGACCGGCGCATGGCCGCGGGAGGTTTCAGGCCGACCCATACGGTGCTGCCCGCAGACCGAGCCCCGAGGAATGGGGGGATCCTCGAACGAGGCGTTTTCAAGGGGCGCCGGTGGGTCCTGGTGAACTAGTGCACCATTGCGTAAGTCCCGTCGCCCCAGAACGACCCTGCATCGACGATGGCGGGTCACCGGGCGACATAGGCTGATCGGCGCAATGGACTTCGACCTCTCCGACGAGCAGCAGACCTTCGTATCGGTCGTCAGATCGTTCGTCGACGACGCCATTCGCCCCAACGCGGAACGCTGGGACCTCGAAGGGGAGCTTCCCCTCGACGCGGTCAAGCAGATGGCGGATCTCGGCCTCTTCGGGTTGCCGTTCCCGGAGAGGTACGGAGGCGCCGGCGGCGATCTCGTCACGCTGTGCCTTGCAATCGAGGAGATCGCACGGGTCGACTCGTCGCTGGCGATAACCCTTGAAGCCGCAGTCGGTCTCGGCGCCATGCCCATCTACCGTTTCGGGACGAACGAGCAGAAGGACACCTGGCTTCCCTCCCTGGTTTCCGGTGATGCGCTGGCGGGCTACGGCTTGACCGAACCGGGGGGAGGCTCCGACGCGGGCGCGACGCGAACCACCGCGACGCTCGAGAACGGCGAGTGGGTGATCAACGGATCGAAGTCGTTCATCACCAACTCGGGGACCCCCATAACCTCTCTTGTCACGATCACCGCAATAACGGACAAAGGCTCGGACACAAAGGAGATCTCGGCCATCATCGTCCCGGCCGGCACCCCGGGCTTCGGGATCGGGCCCGCCTACCGGAAGATGGGATGGCACCACTCCGACACCCACGAGCTTGCGTTCGACGGCTGCCGGGTTCCACAGGCGAACCTTCTGGGGCGGCGCGGCGACGGGCTGCGTAACTTCCTGTCGATCCTCGACGACGGCAGGATAGCCATTGCGGCCCTTGCGGTGGGACTCGCTCAGGGGTGCCTCGACGAGAGCCTGAAGTACGCCGGGGAGCGCCGGGTTTTCGGCCGGGCTATCGGGGGTTACCAGGCGATCAGCTTCAAGATCGCCGACATGGCGACCAAGACGGAGTTGGCCCGCACCGCCTATCTGAAGGCCGCATGGCTCAAGAGCAAGGGCCGTCCGTACACCAGACAAGCGGCCATGGCCAAGCTCTTTGCGTCGGAGACCGCGGTCGAGGTGGCGCGCGATGCGGTGCAGGTGCACGGCGGATACGGCTACATCGAAGAATTCCCGGTGTGCCGGCACTTTCGCGATTCGAAGATCCTTGAGATCGGCGAAGGAACATCCGAGATAATGCGCATGCTGATCGCACGCGAGCTCGGACTGCCGTCATCTTGAATCGGGCAGTGACGACGAACGTCGTGTCTGTGACGGGCCAGGACCACCTCGAAGAAGTACTTGAGCGCTGTCGCGCCGCCGGTTGGGCCGGTCTGGACACGGAGTTCTGGCGCGAGCGCACCTACCGGTCCCGCCTCTGCCTTGCCCAACTGGCGGTGGATGACACCATCTTCCTCGTGGATCCCATGGCGGGGCTGGACATGGCGGGGGTGGCGGCACTGGTCGCCGACGAGCGTGTCGAGATCATCCTTCACTCGGGGGGCCAGGATCTCGAGTTGTTCCACGAGCATTGGGGTGTCGTCCCACAGAGGATCTTCGACGTTCAGCGAGCCGCCGGTTTCGCGGGGTACGGCGCCTCGCTGGCCTACGGCAATCTCGTCAATGTGGTTCTCGGCGTATCACTCACGAAGGGCGAGTCCTATACCGACTGGTGCCGGCGCCCGCTTACCGAAGAGCAGTTGACCTACGCGGCGGACGATGT
>Ga0183260_10000939_pt1 | contig 24692 bp, 22 predicted proteins | sample AntDrymUQ4972206_2_FD_129768 | JGI IMG/M metagenome (GOLD analysis project Ga0183260, IMG submission 129768) | Polar desert sand microbial communities from Dry Valleys, Antarctica - metaG UQ497 (22.06) (version 2) (version 2) | ecosystem: Environmental > Terrestrial > Soil > Desert | place... | reverse complement strand
TCAGCTGGTCGCACACAAGCAGCTCCGAGAACTCCATCAGGAACTCGTGGTCCGGCGTGTGTCCGGCGCCACGTACCTGTCGGTCGACGGAGTCACAGAGGTCGAGATCGGCGCTGGAACCTTCCCGGACGCCGTCGACCAAGGGCAGAACGCTGCGGTCGACGAGTCCACTCAGCTCCATCGCTGGGTGCAGCGTGAAGCCCGCAGCGCGGTAGCGGCGAGCCGCCCTCGGATCGTGCGACGAGCAGATCATCCCGCGCAGGCAGCCGGTGCCATAGCCGATGGCCGCCTCGAGCAGCGCCTTCCCGATGCCGGAACCTTGCAATCCTGGCAGCACCCCGTACGCCGAGAGTCCCCACATGCCCTCGCGCCGCAACGCCAGGGCGATGCCGACCACGGCGTCGTCCTCCGCAACCCAACAGCCTTCGGCGTCGTGGCGGAGCAGGTGCGCAGCGCGTCGACGCCAGCGTTCGGCACGTACGTCTGAACGGCGCGACGGGGGGCCCGTTTCACTCGGCGCCGGCGCCAAGGCGAGAAACGCTTCGGCACTGACACGCTCGGCAACCGCCACGTCAGCGGGCCGCATTCGTCGGATCAGCATCGGCGCTACGGTACGGGACCCCTGCCCGGCAGGATGGCCACATGCGGGTGGTCATCGCGCCGGACAAGTTCGCCGGGACGCTGACAGCACCGCAGGCGGCCGACGCCATCGGGACGGGGTGGCGCCGCCGGGCGCCGCTGGACGACGTCGTCGCTGCCCCCATGTCGGACGGCGGCCCAGGATTCGTCGACGTGTTGCATTCTGCGGTGGGTGGCGATCTGGCAGCGACCAACGTCACCGGACCGCTGGGCGAGCAGGTGCCAGCGACCCTCCTGCTGCACGACGGGACGGCGTATGTGGAGTCGGCACACGCGTGCGGTCTGCAGCTGGTCGCACCGACGAGTACCGACGTCGAGTGTGCCTCGACCGTCGGAGTCGGTGAGCTGGTCGCTGCTGCGCTCGAGTGGGGGGCATGCCGCATCGTCGTGGGCCTCGGCGGCAGCGCCACGAACGACGCGGGCGCGGGACTGCTCGCGGCGCTGGGTGCCGAGGCGGACGCCGACCTGCGAGCCGGACCGCGGGGTTTCACCGATGTGACGGTGGTGGATCTGCGGCCCGTACGGCAGCGGTTGGCCGGAGTCGACTTGGTCCTCGCCACCGACGTCGACAACGCGCTGCTCGGCATGTTCGGTGCCACCAAGGTCTACGGGCCGCAAAAGGGCCTGACCGATGAGCGTATTCAGGCGGTCGACGCCGCCTTGGAGCGCTTCGTGGTCGCGGCGCTCGGCAGTGGACTGGCCCAGCGCAAGGTTGCCGATAGTCCGGGAGCCGGCGCGGCCGGCGGCCTCGGCTTTGCCCTGCTGGCCGTCGGCGGTCGCCGACAGTCGGGCATCGAGCTGGTCGCTGAGGCGGTCGGGCTTCGCGAGCGGGTCCGGGCCGCCGATCTGGTTGTCACCGGTGAAGGCTCGTTCGACTTCTCCTCCCGGGCGGGCAAGGTTGTCCACGGGGTGGCTGCCGTAGCCCTGTCGGCGCTGCGGCCCTGCATCGTGCTCGCCGGCCAGGTTCTCATCGGCTCGCGGGAGATGCGCGCGATCGGGATCGAGTCGGCGTACTCGATGGTCGATCTCGTCGGCTCCGCGGCAGCGTTCGACGATCCGGAGGAGAGCCTTGCCGCCCTGGCCGAACGCGCCGCTCGTACCTGGTCGTACTGAGGCTGGCCACTCCTGGCTGTGCGAGAATGGGAATGAACGCCGATCGGGTGCGTTGTACACAGCGCGCCATACCCTCGATGAACACGGGAGACCATCACATGACGGTTCAGGGCGAGACGGTTCACAACGACGCCCCGGCCACCACGGGTGGCGTCACCATCACGAGTGCCGCCGCAGGCAAGGTCAAGAGCTTGCTCGAGCAGGAGGGCAGAGACGACCTGCAGCTGCGCATTGCCGTGCAGCCGGGAGGGTGCTCGGGATTGCGCTACCAGCTCTTCTTCGACGAGCGTCACCTCGATGGTGACTCCGTCCGCGAGTTCGACGGTGTGGGCGTCGTCGTGGACCGGATGAGTGTGCCGTACCTGCAAAGCGCTGTCATCGACTTCGTCGACACCATCGAGAAGCAGGGCTTCACGATCGACAACCCCAATGCCACCGGATCGTGCGCCTGCGGCGATTCGTTCCACTGATCCCGAGCTCAACGCCGCAACGCAGTCGCGCCCCCTGTCGGGCGCTCAAGGCACCCTCTGCAGTAGGGTTTGACGCGCCGGAGCAACGATCAGGAAGGCGCCCGTGAGTCCGCAGCGCACCGCTCACGACGGCCCGGCGGTGACCGCTGAGGCGACCGCTGGCCGGCGCGCAGCTTCCTGGCTACTCGGCATCGCCATCGCCGTTGCGCTGCTTAGCGGATGCTCGTCGGAGGCCACCGAAGAGATCAAACGGTTGGCCCTGCCCGAGAGGGCCAGTGACCGCGGCACCGACGTTGCTCAGCTGTGGGGTGGCGCCTGGCTGGCCGCCGCCATCGTGGGCGTCTTCGTGTGGGGTCTGATCTTGTGGGTCGTCGTCCGCTACCGGCGACGCGACGAAGACGAGGTGCCCACGCAGAACCGGTACAACCTCCCGATCGAAGTCCTCTACACGGTCGCACCGCTCATCGTGATCGGGGTGCTCTTCTTCTTCACGGTGGAGACACAGAACGACGAGCTCGCGGGCTCGTACGGCCTGTCGCCCGACATTGCCGGCGTCATCCCAGCAAGTGCTCAGACCGAGGACGGCCACCACATCGAGGTGGTCGGCCAGAAGTGGGCCTGGACGTTCAACTACCTCGACGAGCCGTCCCTGGGTGGTTCCACCGACGTCTTCGACATCGGCACCCCTGAGCAGCTGACCGAGCTCTACCTGGCGGTCGACGAGCCGGTGACGTTCACCCTCATCTCACCCGACGTCATCCACTCGTTCTGGATCCCGGAGTTCTACTTCAAGCTCGACGTCATTCCGGGCAAAGAGAACACGTTCACGATGACACCTACCCGGGAGGGAACGTATCGCGGGCGGTGCGCGGAGCTGTGCGGTATCTACCATTCCCGGATGCTGTTCGACGTCAACATCGTGTCCCTGGAGGAGTACGAGGCCCACCTCGCCGACCTGGAGGCGGCCGGACAGGTCGGAGCTCCCAGCGGCGGCTCCTACGCGTATACGATCGTCGGCTCGGATGAGGACGGGGGCGCACAATGACCGCCACGGTGAACCGGACGGCGACCACCACCCGCGTGCGGCGGGCGCGTCCGACGGTGGGCAAGCTTGCGGTGCGCTACCTCACCACGACCGACCACAAGGTGATCGGCAACCTGTATCTGGTCACGTCGTTCGGGTTCTTTCTCTTCGCCGGTGTGCTCGCGCTCTTCATGCGCGCGGAGCTGACTCAACCGCGCCTGCAGTTCCTTGACGAGGGGACGTACAACCAGTTCTTCACCATGCACGGCACCATCATGTTGCTGCTGTTCGCGACGCCGCTGTTCATCGGGTTCGCCAACGCCGTGATGCCACTGCAGATCGGCGCGCCCGATGTGGCGTTCCCGCGATTGAACATGTTCAGCTACTGGCTGTTCCTCTTCGGCGGGCTGATTGCCGCTGGCAGCTTCCTGGTCCCCGGGGGCGCTGCCGATTTCGGGTGGACCGGATACACCCCCCTGTCCAACGAGGAGAACTCGCCGGGCATCGGTGGCGACATGTGGGTGATGGGTCTGTGGATGGCCGGTCTGGGGACCATCCTCGGAGCGGTCAACTTCGTGACCACGATCTTCTGCATGCGCGCCCCCGGCATGACGATGTTCCGAATGCCGATCTTCACCTGGAACATCCTCGTCACCAGCCTGCTGGTGCTGATCGCGTTCCCGATCCTGGCCGGGGCGCTGCTCATGTTGCAGGCGGACCGCGGCCTCGGGGCGCACGTGTTCGATCCCGCCAACGGTGGGCCGTTGTTGTGGCAGCACCTGTTCTGGTTCTTCGGCCATCCCGAGGTCTACATCATCGCGCTCCCGTTCTTCGGGATCATCACCGAGATCCTGCCGGTGTTCAGCCGCAAGCCGATCTTCGGCTACTTGGGGCTCGTCGCCGCGACACTGCTCATCGCGGCCCTGTCAGTGGCGGTCTGGGCGCACCACATGTTCCCCACCGGGTCAGTGGACCTGCCTTCTTCTCGTTCATGACGTTCCTGATCGCGGTGCCGACCGGGGTGAAGTTCTTCAACTGGATCGGGACGATGTGGGGCGGCTCGGTCAGTCTCGACACGCCGATGCTGTGGACCGTCGGCTTCTTGGTCACGTTCTTGTTCGGCGGCCTGACGGGCATCATCCTCGCTTCGCCGCCGTTGGACTTCCACCTCAACGACTCGTACTTCGTGGTCGCGCACTTCCACTACGTCGTCTTCGGCACCGTGGTCTTCGCGATGTTCGCCGGGTTTTACTTCTGGTGGCCCAAACTGACTGGTCGCATGCTCGACGAGAGGCTCGGCAAGATCCACTTCTGGCTGCTGTTCATCGGCTTCCACACCACATTCCTCGTGCAGCACTGGCTGGGTGTCGAGGGCATGCCGCGGCGGTACGCGGACTACTTCTCGACCGACGGTTTCACCACCCTCAATCAGGTGTCGTCGATCGGGTCGTTCCTGCTTGGCGCGTCGACGTTGCCGTTCCTCTACAACGTGTGGAAGTCGCGGAACAATCCACTGGTCGGAGTCGACGACCCTTGGGGATGGGGAAGATCGTTGGAGTGGGCGACCTCCTGCCCGCCGCCTCGGCACAACTTCGTCCGGCTACCGCGCATCCGCTCGGAGAGCCCCGCGTTCGACATGCACCACCCGGAGATCGCGGCCCTCGAGTTCGAGGACAATGAGGAGCTCGGCGAGGGGGCGGCCGACGCCCCCCAGGTGGACGACCGCGAGGATCACCTGGCCGAGCAGATGCGGCACCGGGACGACCGATGAAGGTCGAGGCCAACGTCATCGGAGCGGTTGCGCTGTTTTTCGGGGTGGTGACCCCGATTTACTGGTTCTTGTCGACCGACCCCACTGGCACCGCGGCGTTGGTAATGACCACCCTCCTCGCGGCGCTCTTGGGGTTCTTCCTTGCGGTCGTGTCACGGCAGATCCCTGACCGTCCCGAGGACCTTGGAGCCGCAGAGGTCGCCGACGGCGCCGGGGAGTTGGGGTTCTTCCCCCCGTACAGCTGGTGGCCGCTGTCGTGCGCTCTTGCGCTAGGGACCTGTGTCCTGGGTGTGATCTTCGGCTGGTGGCTGTTCATCATCGGGGTCGGGGTCGGCTCGCTGACGCTGACCGGCTTCGTCTTCGAGTACTACCGCGGCTACCACGCGCACTGACCCGGCTGGTCAGTGGGGTTTGGGGATGCCGGTTTCGTTGACGCCTTGGAACTCCGAGCTGGCGGGTTCGAGCTCGGGCACGTCGTCACCGTCGTGGTGTGCGTCCGCCAGCTCCTGCGCGGTCGGCTTGTTGACCGTGTCGACGTTGTAGAAGCGTGACGCCCGGGCGTGCAACCGAGCGAGTCGGCTGTGCGGAGCGGCCACCCCGTTGGCATCGGTCGCCGACGGCAGTTCGGCCGGTGCTACGCGTTCTTGGGTGGTCAGCTCGTACGCCTGCACCGTCGAAAGGGGTGCGTGCCGCTCGGTGTAGCCGCCGTCGGGAGAGCGCAGGATGACACCGGTCTCGTACCCGTGCAGGACCCGTTCACGGTCGGCACGCTGCAAGCCGATGCAGATGCGCTTGGTGACGATGAACGCGAGAACCGGGACGATGAAGACCGCGAAGCGCATGAACCAGGTGATCGCATAGATGTCGAGCTGGAACTTGAGCGCGATGATGTCGTTGCCGCCGGCGATCAAGAGCAAGGTGTAGAACGTGATGCCGGCGACGCCGAACGCGGTGCGCACCGGCGCGTTGCGCGGCCGATCGAGCAGATGGTGCTCGCGCTTGTCCTTGGTGACCCACTGCTCGACGAATGGGTAGAGCGCGAGGACGCCGAACAGGCCCGGGAGCAGCAACGCCGAAGGGATGAAGACGTTCCAGCTCCATGTCAGGCCGAAGAACTCGCTCTCCCAGTTGGGCATGATGCGCACGGCGCCCTCGACCCAACCCATGTAGATGTCGGGCTGCGAGCCCGCGGTGACCTCGGCGGGATTGTAGAAGCCGTATCGCCAGATGGGATTGATCTGCACCAGTGCGCCCATGAGAGCCGTGACACCGAAGACGACGAAGAAGAAGCCACCGGCCTTGGCCGCGTAGACCGGCAACATCGGGTAGCCGACGACGTTGGCCTCGGTCCGGCCCGGGCCGGGCCACTGGGTGTGCTTCTGGTAGACGAGCAGCAGCATGTGCAGCGTGATCAGCGCCACCAACAGCCCCGGCACCAACAGCACGTGCACGGTGAACAGGCGGGGGATGATCGAGTCGCCCGGGAACTCACCTCCGAAGGCGAAGAACTCCACGTACGCGCCCACCACCGGGATCGAGCGGATCAGCCCGTCGACGAAGCGCAGGCCGGTGCCGGACAGCAGGTCGTCGGGCAGCGAGTAGCCGGAGAACCCCTCGACCAGCGACAACGCGAACAGCCCGACGCCGACCAGCCAGTTGAGCTCTCTCGGTTTGCGGTACGCGCCGGTGAAGAAGATCCGCAACATGTGCACGGTGATCGAGACGGCGAAGATCATCGCCGCCCAGTGGTGGATCTGCCGCATCAGCAGTCCGCCGCGGACCTCGAACGAGATGTCGAGCGTCGAGGCGTATGCCTCGGACATCTCCAGTCCCCGCAAGGGCGTGTAGACGCCGTCGTAGGTAACCTCGGTCATGCTCGGCCGGAACCAGAACGTCAGGAACACACCGCTGAGCAGCAGCACGACGAAGCTCCACAGGGCGATCTCGCCGAGCATGAACGACCAGTGGTCGGGGAAGACCTTGCGCACGTTCTTGCGGACGAGCCCCGCCAGGCCGACCCGGTCGTCCAGCCACTTGACCGGCCCAGCCGCAGCCTTGCCAACGGACGTGTCCTGCAGCGGCTTGTGGGGGTGCCCCTCGGCGGACGTGGCCGCCGCCGCGGACGCTCCGTCGCTCGATGAGGATCTCTCGGGGCTTGATGCGGTCTGGCCGGAGAAGGTGCTCATGGGTCACCGATCCTGGGGCATCGTGGGGTAGCTGGGACCGACGATCTCGGGGAAATCGCTCATCGCGATCAGGTAACCCTCCTCGTCCACGCCCAGTGGAAGCTGCGGGAGCGGCCGGTGTGCTGGGCCGAAGATGACCTTGCCACCATCGGCAAGGTCGAAGGTCGACTGGTGGCAGGGACACAGCACGTGATGTGTCAGCTGCTCGTAGAGGCTGATGGGGCAGCCGACGTGTGTGCAGATCTTCGAGTAGCACAAGATCCCATCCACGCCCCAGTTCTCCCGGCCCTCCGGTGGAGTGATCTCGTCCGGCCGGATCCGGACGAGGATGACCGCGGCCTTGGCCTTCACCGCCTGCTTCTCGGCCCCTTCAAGCGGCTCATCCTCTTCGTTCCTGAAGACGATCTCCGGCTCGCCGTTGATCAGCGCGCCGAGCTCGACCTCATCCGGTCGGATCGGGGTGCCGGCGACGTCGAGGACCACCCGCATACCCTTGGCCCACACCGTCGTCTCCAGGGCATCGCCCGGCAACGGACCAAGATCACGCAGCAGTACGACGGCCGGCAGGCCGAGCGCGGCTAGCGACCCGAGGAGGCTGTTGCGGATCATGGTGCGCCGACCGAAGCCAGACTCCGCAGCGCCCATGTCCAGTGCCGCCACCGCTTCGCGACGGTCCTCGGGCGAGGACGCCGACGGATGGCGCATCTCGACGATCTCGTGGTCGTCCATGAGCTTCTTGGCCCACTGGATGGCGCCGATCCCGATCAGCAGCAACGCGCCGCCCAGCGTCAGCCCCAGCGCCAGGTTCATCGCCGAGGTGTTGAGAAAGGTTTCCTCCTCAGGGATCGCAAAGTACGCGACACAGAACCCGAGGGTGAGCAGCGTGGCCAGGCCGAACATGGCCGATACTTGGAGCTCCGCGCGCTTCTCCAGCGCCCGGTCGACGTCGCTTGGGCGCGGTTCGTGCTCGCCGATGCCGGGGTCGGGAACGGGCTCACCATCCCTGCGGGCGACCTGCCGTACCGCGTCCTCGTTGCCCGGCTCGGGAGCGGGCTCGTGACCGGGTTCGGCGCGGCCGTGATGCGGCTGGTCCGTCACTTCCTCGCCCTCACTCCCTGCGTGCCGATCCACACGGTGGCGATGATCAGCGACCCCATCCCGATGATCCAGGCAGCCGCGCCCTCGCTGACCGGCCCGAGCCCGCCGAGTGGGTGCCCACCGTACTCCGGCTCCTCACTCACGGCCTTGATGTAGGAGATGATCGCCAGCTTGTCCTCGGGGGTGATGATGTCGTCGGAGAACACCGGCATCTGCTGCGGACCGGTCAGCATGGCCTCGTAGACATAGACCCCCTCGGCGTCGTCGATCGCCGGTGCGTAGCGTCCGCTCGGCAGTGCCCCGCCCGCGCCGACAGAGTTGTGGCAGGCGGTGCAGTTGGTGCGGAAGAACTCCCCACCCAGACTCACGAGCTCGGGGTCGGTGCTCGCCGTCGTGTACTCCTCGTCTGGTATCGACGGTCCTGGCCCGAGCGAGGCGACGAACGCAGCCATCGCCTCGATTTCGGCATCGTTGTAGACCACGGGTTTCTCCGGCGCTTGCACGGAGTTTTGCGCCAGCGGCATTCGGCCGGTGCCGACCTGGAAGTCGACCGCTGCGGCCCCGACCCCGATCAGCGACGGACCGTAGTTCGTGCCGCGCTCGGTCAGCAGACCCTCACCGTTGAGCCCATGGCAGGTGGCACACCCGACCAGGAACAGCTGACGGCCTTGCTCGACAAGGTCGTCCTCGGCGTTCCGCGCGTCGGCCGCCCGGGGGGCGAACAGCGAGTACAGCCCACCCAGCACGGTCAAGCCCAGCAGTACGACGACGAGTCCGGCTAACGGGTGGCGCCGCCTTGTCGACAGGAATCGCACGCTTCCTCGTTCGGGGTCGTTACTGGATGAGGTAGATGGTCGCGAACAGGGCGATCCACACCACGTCGACGAAGTGCCAGTAGTACGACACCACGATCGCCGTGACAGCCTGTTCATGGGTGAACCTGCGGGCCACGAAGGTCCGACCGAGCACGAACAGGAACGCGATCAGCCCGCCCGTGACGTGGATGCCGTGGAACCCGGTGGTCAGGTAGAAGACCGAGCCGTACGGTGACGATGACAGCGTGACATTTTCGGAGATCAAGGTGGCGTACTCCAATGCCTGCCCGGCGATGAAGAACGCCCCCATCAGGTAGGTGAGCACGAACCACTCGCGCAGCCCCCAGCCGCCGAACTGCAGCAGGCTGCCGCTGCGACCCACCTTGCCGCGCTCGGCCGCGAAGACCCCCAGCTGGCACGTGACGCTGGACAACACGAGAACGGTGGTGTTGATGGTGGCGAACGGGACGTTCAGCAGCTCGGTCTCGGTGGCCCACAGATCGCTGCTGACCGACCGGATCGTGAAGTAGGCGGCGAACAGGGCAGCGAAGAACATCAGCTCACTGGACAACCACACGATGGTGCCGACCGTCACCAGGTTGGGGCGGTCAGGCGCACCCTGCAACCGGGAGGCGGGGATCGCGGTTGTGGTCGCCACGCAGCCATTATGGCTCCGGCTGCCGCCTTCGGCACCCCGACCCCCTGTCTTATCCGAGTCAGATCGGACACATCCCGACCGATACGATTGCTCGATGCGGTTAGCCCCCACGTTGATTGGCGCCTTGCGGTCCAGCTTCGCGGCGTGTCGGCAACCGTCTGCCGCCAATCGACGGGCGGGCGGGTCGCGGCGTGAGCGATGAGCGCGAGGACGCACCGGTGCGAGTGCTCGTCTACAGCGACGACCTGCGGACTCGCGCCAAGGTCATGACGGCGTTGGGCCTGCGGCCACACCCGGACCTGCCCGCGTTCGAGTACGTCGAGTGCGCAACGGAACCCGTGGTGATCGCTGCCATGGACGCAGGGGGATTCGACCTGGCGGTGCTCGACGGTGAGACAGCACCTGCGGGGGGCATGGGCATCGCCCGGCAGCTCAAGGACGAGATCTTCCAGTGTCCGCCGCTGCTCGTGCTGACCGGTCGAGCCCAAGACGCCTGGCTGGCGACCTGGTCACGCGCTGACGCCGTGGTGCCGCATCCGCTGGACCCGCTCCGACTGGCCGAGGCCGTCGTCGCGCTGGTCCGGGAACGCCTGGCTGGGGTCCGGGCCGATCGCTGACCCGAGTCTGAGGTCGCCTGAGCGCTCGGAGGTGCGATGACCGTTACGACTGGCTGGCCTGCGGTGCTCACCGCACTGATGACCGGCACCGACCTCGCGTCGGCGCAGGCGTCGTGGGCGATGGAGGAGATCTTGTCCGGCAGCGCGACGGCTGCCCAGATCGCCGGCTTCGCTGTCGCCCTCCGGGCGAAGGGTGAGACGGTCTCGGAGGTCGAGGCACTGGTCGAGACCATGTACGCCCATGCCGTGCCGCTGACGGTCGCCGGACGGGTCGTCGACATCGTCGGTACCGGCGGTGATCGGGCTCGCACGGTCAACATCTCCACGATGGCCGCGGTGGTGACCGCCGGGGCCGGCGTACCCGTCGTCAAGCACGGGAACCGGGCGGCGTCATCGGCCAGTGGGGCCGCCGACGTTCTGGAGGCGCTCGGTGTCCGGCTCGACGTTCCCAGCGACCGAGTCGGCGAGGTGGTGGCGCGGGCCGGCATCACCTTCTGTTTCGCACCGGTCTTTCACTCCTCGCTGCGCTACGCCGCCGTGGCGCGCCGGGAGCTCGGCGTGGCGACGACGTTCAACTTCCTAGGTCCGTTGACCAATCCGGCGCGGCCAGCCGCCCAGGCGGTTGGGGTGGCCGACCGGGCGATGGCCCCGACGGTCGCCGGCGTCCTCGCCCGCCGCGGCGTCGACGCGCTGGTGTTCCGTGGTGACGACGGGCTCGACGAGCTGACGACCACCACCACATCGGCTGTCTGGGTGGTTGGTAGGGGAGAGCTTGTCGCGGAGCAGCTGGACCCCCGCGAACTCGGTCTGGCTTCGGCTGCGCCAGAGGACCTGCGGGGTGGCGACCCGGCGTACAACGCGGATGTCTTCCGCCGGGTACTCGCCGGCGACGCTGGACCGGTGCGTGACGCCGTGCTACTCAACGCGGCTGCTGGTCTGGCGGCGCATGCGGCCCATGTCGGCGCCCTTGCGGATCGGCTGGCCGACGGCATGCGGAGCGCAGTGGAGTCCATCGACTCGGGCGCCGCCGCCGGTACTCTCGCCCGCTGGGTCGATGCGACCCGCGAACTTGCCGACGCCTGAGCCGTTGAGACAGCGGACCCCGTGCCGCGGCGGTCAGCCTGCGGCCTCGGGGCCAAGGCTGAATGCCGCTTCGAGGTCGTGGGAGGAGTAGCTGCGGAACGCGATGTGTGTCTCGGTGGACAGCACGCCGTCGACCTTGTTGAGCCGGTCCGCCACCACTGTCGCGACGTCGTCGTGGTCGCGCACCCGGACCATGGCGATCAGGTCGATGTGACCGGTCACCGAGTAGACCTCGCTCACGCCGGACAGCTCCGCGATCTGCTCGGCCACCTGTGGGATGCGGGACACGTCGGCGTTGACGAACACGATCGCGGTGATCACGGCGCGAGCCTAGCGCCGGGCTACCGAGGTGGTTGGTGGACGGTCACGAGGCCACGCCGCTCGTCGAACGGCACCAGCGAGCTCGGAGAGTGGGTGGCCGCATCGAGGACATGCAGATACCGTCCAGCGCCGTCCAGGGGACACGTCCACTCACCATCGAGCTCGATCAGGCGCACCCCGTCCGACTCCAACCAGCGCAGCAGCGCCTCGGTCTCGGCGGCGGTGGCGGCGGGCGTCGGGCCAGGCCCGGGGATGACCGTCTCGGCAAGGGTCGCCAGGGAGCCGACGAACTCGGCGGCAGCTACTCCGGCAGGCAGCACACCGGCTGCCACCAGCCGCCCGAACCGCATCACATGGACGTCCCAACCGGTCTCACCTTGCCGTCGGGCAGCGGTGAGCTGAGCGCAGCCGGTCAACGAGGCGAGTCGTTGGGTACGCGCCGTACCGCGCACGAATGCGCCGAGGCGATCACGGTGGACGCTGGCCTCTTCGTACCGCTCCTGCTCGGCCAGCCCGGCCATGCGCGCCTTGATCGTGGCGATGACGGCTCTCGGGTCGGCAACCAAGGATCGGCGGACGTCGGAGACAGTCTGGGTGTAAGTCGCGTCCTCGACCGAGCCGTCACACGGCGAGAGGCAGCGACCCATCTCGGCGAGCATGCAGGCACTGCGCGACGGGCGGCGAGGCAGCCGCCCACTGCACTGACGAATCGGGAACGCGTCATGCAGCGCATGCACCGCCTTCTCAGCGGTGCGAAGGGAACCGAACGGCCCGACGTAGCAGGCGTCGTCGTCGAGCACGGAGCGGACCAACGACAGCCGTGGCCACGGCTCCCGGGTCAGTTTGACCCAGATCGCACGCTCTGGATGGCGAGAGCGGCGGTTGTAGCGGGGCTTGTGCTCGGCGATCAGCCGCATCTCGCGGATCTCGGCCTCCAGCGGGGTCGCACACGTGATGCCCTCGACGGTTGCGGCCAGCCCCACCATCTCCCCCATCCGGGACCGGGTCTCGCTGGCCGTGAAGTATGACCGAACCCGCACCCGCAGGTCCTTGGACGTCCCGATGTAGAGCACCCGGCCGCGCTCGTCGCGGAACAGATAGACACCGGGGGCGTGGGGGAGCTGCTCGGCGAGATGTCTCTTGCGGCGCTGGGCGGTGCTGACGCGCGAGGAGAACGTCTGCAGCTCCTCGACGGTGTGCACTCCCAGGCAGCCCAGTCGCTCGATCAAACCGTGCAACACGTCGACCGTTGCCCGGGCGTCTTCAAGCGCTCGGTGGTTAGGCGTGGTCCCGCAGCGCATGATCCGCGCCAGGGTGGCGAGCTTGCAGTCGGGCGCTTCATCCCGGGTCAGCACGCGGCGAGCGAGCCGGGCGGTGTCGAGGACCTCAAAGGCCGGCCAGGGACGGCCTTGCTGGGTGGCGAAGTGGCGCAGGAAGCCAACGTCGAACGGGGCGTTGTGAGCCACCAACAGACATCCGGAGGCGAACTCGAGGAACGACGGCAGCGCGGCGCCGATGTCGGGTGCCCCGGCAACCATGGCATCGGTAATACCGGTGAGAACGGCGATGAACGGTGGAATCGGCGTATACGGGTTGACCAGGGTCTGGAACTCCGCGACGACGTCACCACCGCGGACCTTGACCGCACCGATCTCGGTGATCATCGAGCCGGCCGCGGCGGATCCGCCGGTCGTCTCCAGGTCGACGACGCAAAAGGTGACCTCACGCAACAGCCGGCCCAGCTCGTCGAACGACGCCTGGACGGGGCGGCGCGGCGCTGGCGGAGGCTGCGCCGGAATGCGGTGCAGCGTCTCCATTGGCGCGGTCATGTCCGGCAACGTATGACGGACCACTGACACAACCGCCGCGCGACGCGCCGCCGCCCCGTACTCTCGGATCCTTGAACGGGAGGTGCCATGGCTGCGGGCGTACCGGCGGCGTCGCTGTTACCAGAGGTGGTACGACAGCGCCTGGTGGCCTTTGCGGCCGAAGCGCTGGAGAGCCTCAACGGTGATCGGCTACCACCCGGCCTACGACCGGTCATGTCGTTCGCCAAGCAGCGACGGGGACGGGTGGCAGCAGCACCGATTCTCGCCGCGCTCGACGACGACGACTTTCGCCGTCGGGTCGCTGCTCAAGTACGCCCTGACCGGACGGACCTGGCGGCGGCGCTCGATGCCGGGGAACCGGTGGCGGCGGACCCCGTGGACGTGGCTGCCCTGGCCTACCTCCTCCGCCCACCTGATTGGGTGACGACGCTCCGCACGGCTGTGGGCGCGATCGATGAGGGCGGGTCAAGCGGCACGGATCAAGCGGTCAGCCGGATGCGACACCAGGTGGATCGGCTGCGCACCGAGCTCGCGGATGTCCGGGCAAAACACCGAGACCAGACAGCTGCCCTCAAAGCGGACAATGCGGAGCTCCGCCGCAGCGTGGCCGCGGAGCGCAAGCAGCTCAAGCAGGCTGAGCAGGCCGTCGAGGCCGCCGCCCGCGATCAGCGACGCACCGTCGAAGCGTTCGAGCGGCAGTCGATCAGCGTCCAGTCGGAGCAGCGGCGGCTGCGGGCACGCGTGAGCGAGCTCGAAACACAGCTGCTCAACCATCGCCAGGTCGACCGCGAGCAGCGGGGCAACGAGACACTACGAGCGCGGCTGTTGCTCGACACGCTCGTGGATGCGGTGCAGGGCCTGCGGCAAGAGCTCGCACTGCCGCCGGTGGTGACGTTGCCCGCAGACACCGTGGGTCATCTGAGCGTGGATCTCGACGACGCACATGCGGCGGGTCCTCGCGCGCTCGGCCCCGAGGACCCTGCGCTGTTACAGCAGTTGATCAGCGTTCCGAGGGCGCATCTGCTGGTCGACGGCTACAACGTCACCAAGCTGGCTTGGCCGGCGATCCCACTCGACGCCCAGCGAAGCCGGCTGCTGCGCGAGCTCGCCCCCATCGCGGCACGTAGCGGGGCCGAGGTCACGGTCGTGTTCGATGGCGCTGAGCTGGAGCACCAGCCGAGGGTGACGTCCCCGCGGGGGGTACGGGTCCGCTTCAGCCGGCCGGGGATCACAGCCGACGAGGTCTTGCTCGACCTGCTTCGGGTCGAACCGGTCGGCCGGCCACTCGTCGTGGTTTCCAGCGACGGTGAGGTGGCCGCCGGAGCCACTCGTGCCGGTGCCCGAGCGGTGCCTTCGGCCACTTTGGTGCAGCTGATGGGACGAGGATCCAAGCCTGTCGGTGGCGGGAGCTAACGTCCTGCGTCGTACCGGGGCGATGCCCGGGCACCCTGGTCGGAGGAGACGCAATGGGCTCAGGTGAAGGTCGGTCGCTTCCCTTGGGAGAGCAGAGCGGCGACTCGCAAGTCGGTCCATTGCTGATCGACTGCGACACCTGCCTGGTGCGCGGTCCAGCATGCTCCGACTGTGTCGTGACGTTCTTGTTGGGCGGTCCTCCCGACACGGTCGAGTCAAACGGCCCTCACTCCGCTGCGGTCGCCGTCGAGCTCAGCGCCGACGAGCGCGTCGCGCTCGGCGCGCTGGCCGACTCGGGGATGGTGCCGCCGCTGCGCCTGGTCACCGCCATCGATGAGGTCTGCTCGCAAGACTTCCCTGCACCGTAGACGTCGACCGTAGACGTCGAACCGGTCGGGTAACTCCCAGCCGGGTCGCGGCGATCAGGACAGTGGATACCACACGGTGCGAGCTCGGCACCGGGCGGGTAGTCACCCATTCGGTTCGAACGTGGTGGCCATGCAGGCGAGACGATCTGGAAACAATCCCTGGGGACTATCTGTGGTGTCACCGTGGCGCTCAGTAGCAACAACTAAGGAGCGTCTCGTGCTCACATCTCGAACCGTCGCCGCTGTGGCGATCGCTGCGCTCATCACTACTGTGCCCCTGGTTGCCAATGCTGCCGGGGCTGTGCGCGGCACCCACCGCGACGACGCGCTGATCGGCACCCCCCGGCAACGATCACTTTGTCCCGAAGGCCGGCAACGACTTCGTGAGGGGACTCCGCGGGAACGACGTCATGTCGAGCAACCGAGGCAACGACACGGCTAAGGGCAACAGCGGTGCCGACCAGCTCAGCGGTGGCTCCGGCGACGACCGCCTCTACGGCGGACGTCGCGCCGACCAGCTCGCTGACGGTTCCGGCGCAGACTTCCTCGCCGGTGCACGAGGCCGTGACGTCATTACCCTCAGCACCGACGGCGACCCGGACACCGTCGCGTGCGGCCTCCAGAATGACACCGTCGTGGTTGATGGCGGCACCCCCGAGCCCCAGGACACGTTGATCGGGTGCGAAATCGTGACCGCGGTCGCTCCGTAGCCGCCTACTGCTCGGCACATCGCAAGGTGGGTCGCGATGCAGTGACGCGAGCGGGACTCGTCTCGGCGCGACTGCCGCTCCCTAGGATCGCATCGTGAGCGAGCTACGGTCGCGGATGCCTGCCCGGGTATGGCACGCCGTCGCTTGGGCGGCCGCGGCGCTGTTGGTGCTGGTGTGGGTCGCGGGCAACGACGGGACCACCACCGGGGCACTCGGTGGCGCGCCGGCGTCAGCGGCCGTGATCACAGGTGGGAACGGGCACCAGGCCCAGGCCGCCGCAGCGGTGTCGCTGCTGGACGCCGCCTTGACGGCCGCGGACCGTGATGACCGATTGACCGGCGCTTCCCGGCAAGCACGCTCTTGGGCAATGACGGTTCAGCGGAACCTCAGCGTCTTGGGCGTCGACGAAGTCTCGCTGCGCTTCCTCGACATGTCAGCGTCACCAGAAAGGTCCGCCGAGGGCGGGTTCGTCGGAGAGGTCGAGGTGCGCTGGACACCGGAGGACGACAGCGAAACCTCACCGATCGTCGTGCCGCTGCGCTTCGACGCTTCCGGCTTCCCCGTGGACGTGGCGAACTCAACCCCAGCCGCGGATCCGCTGCCGGTCTGGCTCGCTGGTCGACTTCGGGTGGTCCCCGAACGCGGAGTCGAGCTCATCGGGGTGGGGCACAAGCCACATCTCGAAAGCTTGCGGCTCATGGTCGCCCGGGCCGCCCGAGACGTCCGGGCAGCACTGCCGATACGCCCGCAGGTGGTCTCGGTGGTTGTACCACCCGACGCCGAGACGGCGAACGGGCTGCTCGGCTCGGCTACGGAGGATCTAGCCCGGATCGCCGCGGTGACAGCGAGCGTGGACGGCAGCGACTCCCGAAACGCGCCGGTGCAGGTGGTCCTGAACGCTCCGGTCTTCGACGCCCTCGGTGGACGGGCGGCCAAGTTCGTTCTCGTCCACGAGATGACTCACGCGACGACCGGCGCAACTACCTCGGCGATGCCGCTGTGGGTGGTGGAGGGTTTCGCCGACTACGTCGCGCTGCGGGCCACACCGTTGCCCGTCAATGCGGCAGCCGGGCAGATCCTCGCCCGGGTAGACCGCGCCGGCCCCCCGCACAGACTTCCCACGCCGGCTGACTTCGCCAGCGAAGCGCCCGGCTTAGGGCAGGCGTATGAGGCAGCCTGGTTGGCGTTTCGCATGTTGGCGCAGCGTTATGGGAACACGGCGACGGTTGGGTTCTACCTGCGCATTCGAGACGGTGCTTCGCTTCGCCGATCCCTCGGTGTCCTCGGCCTAAATCCGACGTCGCTGACCGCCGGATGGCGCGACTACCTCCGTGACCTCGCGGCGGCGTCCAGTTGACGTTCGGGGACCGCCGGCAGCTGGTGGTACTGCTCGTGCTGGTGGCCGTCGCTTTCGGGCTCATTGTCGCGCTGACGACGCCATGGCAGTGGTTGCCCGGTGGCGAGCTGGCGGCTGTGGACCCGACCGCTGGACTGCAGCCGGAGCAGCTGGAGCGCATCTCCGACTACCGGGCGAACGTCGTCCCGGTTGGTCTCCTGAGCACCCTGGCCGGACTGTTGGCGGTTGGCTTCCTCGGCTTCAGCGGGTACGGCTCACGGTTGGTTCGCCGGCTCCCAGGGGGGCAGCATTGGTGGATCCAGGGGACCCTCGCGGTGGCTGCGGGTGTGCTGATCGGCCGGCTTGTCACGCTGCCCTTCGCCATCCGGGTCGAGCAGGTACGCCACCGGTTTGGGCTGTCCACGCAGCCGTGGGCAGACTGGGCCAGCGACGTCGCCACGAGCTACGCAGTCAGCGTCGTCATCCTCGGTATCGGGGCGCTGCTGATCGTGGGGTTGGCGCGTCGGACGCGCCGCTGGTGGCTGCCGGCGTCGGTGCTCGCAGCAGCCCTGGTCATCGTCGGCTCGTTCGTCTACCCGGTGCTCGTCGAGCCGTTGTTCGCCCGGTTCACGCCGATGCCCGCGGGTGAGCTGCGTACGTCATTGGTCGAGCTCGCGGCTCGCGACGATGTTCGCGTCGATGAGGTGCTGGTGGCCGACGCGTCACAACGGACTACCGCACTCAATGCCTACGTCTCAGGTTTCGGCGCCACCAAACGGATCGTCGTCTATGACACGCTGCTAGCCCAAGCAAGCGCGGAGGAGGTGCGGCTGATCGTCGCGCACGAGCTGGGGCACGCCGACAACCGAGATGTCCTGCAAGGAACCTTGATCGGCGCCCTGGGCGCCGTGGGAGTTGTGGCCTTGTTCGCGCTGATTCTGGAGTCCGGCTCGATGAGAAGGACGGCCGGGTACGCCGGTCCCCGAGATGCCGCCGTCGTCCCGGCCGTGCTGGCTCTGGTGGCGGTTGGCTCGTTCTTCGTCAGCCCGTTACAGAACCTCATCAGCCGGGCTGTGGAGGCACGCGCGGACGTCCACGCGCTGGAGTTGACTCGCGACGTGGGCACCTTCAAGTCGGCTCAGCGCCGGCTGGCCGTGGCCAACCTGTCGGCCCCGGATCCCAACCAGCTGTTGTACGTCTGGTACGCCAGCCACCCAACGGTGGCTCAGCGGATCGCGCTCGCCGAAGGTTGGTCGGCGATCCAGCAGCGCTCGAGATTAGGGGCAGGCGGTGCTCGCGTCGGGCGCTTGGCTCGAGTAGGCGTCGCAGGTGTCGGTGAACAGGTCGTTGGTCAGAGTGCCCAAGGCGAAGACCGCGAGCACGATGACCGCCGCGATCAATGCGGCGAGAAGTCCGTACTCAGCTGACGACGCGCCCCGCTCCGGTCGAGTGTTTGACCGCTGCATTCTGACTCCCGAGAGAAACGCAGAAGCGTGGCCGTGACCTCCCCGATCCAGGTCACGACCACGCCTCTGCTGGTTGTGATCAGTCGCTGACGCAGGCCGCGGCCTCGTCGGACGTGCTGCCACTGTCCGCGGCGATGTCGCCACAGGTGTCTTGGAACGAGTCATTGACGAGCGACCCGAGGGCGTAGACGGCGAGCACGATGATGGCGGCGATGAGCGCGACCAGCAGGCCGTACTCCACCGCCGATGCGCCAGTCTCGGCGTCCCGCCGACGGTTGGCGATGGAGCGCATGTAGTCAAGCATGTTGTGTCCTTTGCTGTGAGCGCGCCGCGGTGGCGCAGGTCCGATTCGCTGACCCAATGCTGTCGTCCGGTGGCGCCTCGTGGTATCCGGTGAGCGTCCACTTCCCAATGGCTGAACGGGTGAGTCGCTCTCACCCGGCTGGCGCGTAAGACTCATGGCTCAGGTCACCGCCGCGATGTCGCGCAGCAGGCCGGCCCGGATGGCGCACATGATGGCCTGCGCCCGGTTGGCGGCGCCCAACTTGTCGTAGATCTTGGAGATGTGGGTCTTGGCGGTCGACTCCGAGATGAAGAGCCGCCGCGCGATCGCAGAGACACCCAGCCCCTCGGCCAGCAGGGCGAGAACCTCCTTCTCGCGGGGAGAGAGCTGTGGACCGGTGGGTTGCATCTTGCGCCGCATGGCGTCAGCCAGATCGGGGGCCGTGAACGAGTGAGGTGATGCCGCTGCGTGGCGGGCGGCAGCAACGACGTCCTCGCTGGGTGCGTCCTTGGGTACGAAGGCGGATGCGCCCGCCTCGAGTGCGGCGAACAGCTGCTCATCGCCGGCGTACATGGTCAGCACGACGATGCCCATCTCTGGATTGCGTTCACGCAACCTTCGAGTGGCGTCGAGTCCTGAGCCGTCCGGCAGCCGCACGTCGATGACGACGACCTGCGGCGGCAAGGCGTGCACCATCCGCTCGCCTTCCGACAGCGTGCCCGCTTGGCCGGCGACGGTGAAGTCATCCGAGCGTTCGAACGCGCGACTCAGCCCCTGGCGAATCAGGTCGTGGTCATCGATGAGTAGAACCGACGTAGACATCGGTGATGTCCTTTCCTGGGACAGTGCCGGAGCTCTGCCGAGAGCCGTTGATGTTGGCGGCAGCGCGGCCCGAGGCACGTGCGGTGTCGGGGGCGAGAGTCAGTGATACCTCGGTTCCGCCCCCGTCTCGGGCACGGATGTCGAGTGAGGCGCCGATGCGGTCGGCGCGCTCTCGCATGATCCGCAAGCCGTAGGAGTCCGAGCGGGGGACGCCAAGCCCGTGCCCGTCATCGGCGATCGTGAGCACCGCGTGCGGCGGGTCCGCCGCGAACGTCACCCACAGGTTGCTGGCGCCGCTGTGTCGGCGGGCGTTTGTGATGGCCTCCTGTGCCAGCCGCAGGATCTCGGTCTCGACCTCGACCCGCAGTCGCTGCGGTGTCTCGTTCAAGGACAGGTGAACGGTCATCCCCGACCGCGTTCCGACCTGGCGGACATAGTCGGTAAGAGCCGTGCCGAAGCCGGCCTGGTGCGAAATCTCGCTGCGCAGGTCGAAGATCGAGAGCCGCAGCTCGCTGACGATCCGGGTCAGCTCGTAGCGCAGACCGCGCAGGGTCTCGCGTTGCTCGTCACTGGCTGAGTCGGCGATCATCTCGTCGACGGTGTAACCGATCGACGCCACCTCTTGGGCGATGCCGTCGTGGATCTCACGAGCGAGGCGACGGCGCTCGTTGGCCGTTGCCAACGTCCGTACCTCGTCGAAGACCAGGGCGGTGTCCAGCCGGAAGCTGTGCTCGGCGAGTCTGCTACGTAGCTCCTGCAGGGAGACTGACGACAGGCTGGTCGCGCACTCGGCGACGACGACACCGACCATGCGCAGACCTGCCTGAAGCGGCAGAGCCACTCGAGTCATTCGATCGTTTCGCCCCTCGACGATCTCCTGGGCCGGCGCCTCGGTGGTCCAGCACTCCATCACCACTGGGTCGTCGCTGCCGACGTCGCTGAGCCGGTCACCCTCGTCGAGCGTCAGCGGGACCAAGACGCCACCTTCGGTGCGCACGAGCACGACGGCCGCCTCGGCCTGAAGCGCCTCGTGGACCTCGACAAGGATTTGCTGGGCGATTCCCACCGCATCCAGTCCGGCGGAGAGGCTGCGGGCCACCGTGCGCAGCTCGGCCAGCAACCGGCGGGCGGAGTGGTAGGCGTCGTGGTCACGGGGTGGTTCTTGCTCGAGCTGGCGTAACCACGCACCGAGCAGGCCGGTGCCGAGGCTGGTCAAGAACCAGGGGGCGGCGACCTGCATCCGGTCGGTCAGCACCGACAGCGAGATCGACGGAGCCGTCAGCACGTCGATGACGGCGACCTCGATGAGACATGCGCCTGTCGTCCCCGCCAAGCCGGCATTGAGACCGGCGACGAACGGTGGCACGATCAGGTAGAGCAGAGCGTACGGTTGGTCGCCGAGCTGAGTGCCGATGACCACTGACGCGGCCAGTGCCTCGGCCAAGCCGAGGACGGTCCCGCTCACCCCACGCCGGGATGCCAGCCCGCACACCACGGCTGACACGGCGAGCAAGACGACAGCCAGCACTCCCGACGGAGTGCCTTGCACAGCGGCCAGGGCGACCACCGCGAGGATGCCGAAGAGGCGTGCCCCCATCGCCACCCGCCCCGGGTGTTGGGACGGCAGGTGCAGCGGCACCGCAACCACAGCTACCTCCTCGGATACTCAATGTCAGGAAAGTCCTACAGAGCGTAGTTGACCAGGAGGAAAAGCGCCACCGTGAGTAGTAGAACCATCACCCGGCGTTGCCCGAGAAGACGCCCATCATGCTGATGACACCCGGGCCCATGACCACGACGAACAGCGTCGGCAGGATGCAGAAAATCAGCGGGAAGAGGATCTTGACCGGCACTTTCTGCGCCTTCTCTTCAGCACGTTGGCGTCGTTTCGTCCGCATCTCCGTCGCCTGGACTCGTAAGACACGGCCGACGGGAATGCCGAACGCATCGGCCTGGACCATCGACGTGACGAACCCCCTCAGCTCGGGAAGCGAGCTGCGTTCGCCGAGTGCGCGCATCGCCTCGCTGCGACCCGAGCCGAGCTGCATCTCCTGAAGCACCCGGGCAAACTCTTCTGCCAGGGGTCCGTGTGTGTTCTTCGCCACGTGAGCCAGCGCGGCGTCGAAGCCCAAGCCGGCTTCGACCGAGATCGTGAGCAGGTCCAGCGCGTCCGGAAGCGCCTTCTGAGTCAGTTCTTTGCGCTCGTACGTCTTCTGGTAGAGCCACATGTTAGGGGCGAAGTAGCCGGCCAGCGCCACCGCCACCGAGATGGCCATGGTGGGCATCAAGGACAGCCCGAGAAGCATGCACGCCAGGAGCGCCACAATCAGCCCGCTCGCGAAGCCCGCGGCCTTTAGGGCGGAGACGCGGTCGGGTGTCCAGCCGGGGGGATTCCCGGCGGCGTCCAGCTTCTGCCGTATCCGACTGCCGCTGTCGTCCGGTGTCAGCCGGCGACCCAGCCCGGTCAGCCGACCGAGAGCCGGATTCCAAACACGTGCCTTGAAACCCGGATCGAGCTCTTCTTTCATCGACTGCGGTGCTGTGGTGAACGCATCGAGCAGCGCCAACGACCGGGAGGCGCTGGCGCGATCTCCTGACAGGACGCCGGCAGCGAGCAAGCCAACAAGGATGGCAATGAAGATCGCGGCAGTGCCCAAGATCAACAACAGTGTGGCTGGCACGTCAGACCTCCACCTTCACGGACTTCATCAACCAGAAAATGCCGACGAGCATGGAAACGCCGGCGCCGATGCTCATCACCAAGCCGAGCTGAGTGGTGTACATGGGCGCCAAGTAGGTCGGGCGAGCCATCGCCAGGTAGATGACGAACAGTGGTGGCAAGGCACCAAGGATCAGGGCGGACAACCTGCCCTCGGCGGAGAGCACGGAGACCTGGCGCCGCAGGTACTCGCGTTCGCGCAAGGTGGCAGCCACCGTGGTGAGGAGCTCGGCCAGGTTGCCACCCACCTGGCGCTGGACGCGGATCGCCATGACCACCCAGGCGAAGTCGTCGGACCCCATGCGTTCCGCGACGCCTTCCAGAGCGGTCTCGATCTCCACCCCGAGTCTCTGCTCCACGAGCGCGCGACGGAACTCGCCCGCGACCGGTTCGTTGCCTTCGCGTACGACCGTATCGAGGGACTGCGCGAGGGAGAGACCCGCGGACAGGCTCCCGGCGATGAGCTGCAAGGTGTCCGCCAATTGGCCGTTAAACGCCTTGAGCCGCCGCGACCGCTTGATCGAGAGGTAGACCCACGGCCCGGCTGAGCCGAGCAGGAACAAGATTCCCGTCAGCAGCAACCGGCCACCGCTGATCAAGAACCCGACCGCAGCGGCACCTACCGCCACGCCGGCGTGCAAGAGCAACCACTCGGCACTGTTGATCTTGAGGCCGGCGGCGTCGAGACGTCGAGACAGCGACACGTCGACGCCCTGACCCATGGCCTTGCCGGTGAACTCCACAGCTTGCTGCCGGACCGAGGGGGAGTACGACGGGGCATTTCGCACTTGAGTCGCAGCTGTGGTGCCAGGCTGACCTTCCGCGTACGGAGAGAGGCGAACGTCGAGGCGCTGCTTTTGGTGCCCGGAAAAGGTGTTGGAAAGCAGGAGCGCGATTACCAAACCGCCCACCGTCAACGCCGCCAGGCCGCCGAGCATGAGCGGCTTCGAGATGCTGATGCGCGGGCCGGCCGCGGGCTCGAGCACCGTGGGCTCACTGTCCGTGCCCGCGTCGGGTGATTGCGCCGCCGGGATCTTCACCAAGGCTTCGTCGGAGTAGGTGACCCCCGCCGCCGAGATCGCGGCCGACAGCGTCGCGTCCCTGCCGTCCCAGCCGTCGGGAACGTCGAAGCTGATGAGGACCTGCGACTCCAGCTCGGCCGCCTGCGCACTCAGCGCAGCGGTCAGCGACGCGGCATCGGCGTTGATGACCTGCCCCGACCCCGCGACGGCAAGCTGCTCGAGTACGCGCAACGCCGCACCCGACTGTTCGAGCGCGACGACGTCGATGCGGGCGTCCGACTTACGCAAGGCGGCCAACACGTCCGTAGTTGGTTCACCACTGGTGTCGCGCCCGTCCGAGAGCACCAGGACGTTGCCAGAACCCTCGTCGACGAGCACGTCGAGGGCCTGCTCGATGCCTTGGTACAGCAGCGTTCCCTTCGCGAGGCGCAGCTGGTCGACGGCGGCTCGGACGGCATCACGGTCCTGGGTCGGCGCCACCTCCGTGACCTTGCCGGCGAAGCTGACGAGCCCGATGCTCAAGTCGTCGGGGGCCTGGTCGATGAAGGTCAACGCGGCCTCGCGCGCTGCCGCGAACCGGTCACCGGCCATGGACTCACTGACGTCGATCACCAAGACGGTGGAGCGCTGCACGGCATCACGCGCGTTTGACGCAAGCTCGGCGGTCCCCGGTTGTGCTTCGTCGTCGATGCTGACCTCGACGGTCTGGAGTTCCGGGGTGATTCCCTCGGGCAGGTCACGCAGTGAGAACAGCACCTGTACGACGCCGTTGGCGGTCTCGACAGAGTCGATTTCACCGGACGGCGCTGCGGCCGCGGGCCAGGTCAGGCCGAGAACCGACACGGATGTGACCAAGCCGGTCACCGCTCCCTGTGCCAGCACTCGGGAAAGGGACCTGGTCACAGGCCACCGTCCATGGCGAAGAGCAT